>Ga0126307_10000547_pt1 | contig 24169 bp, 24 predicted proteins | sample Plot28_FD_89955 | JGI IMG/M metagenome (GOLD analysis project Ga0126307, IMG submission 89955) | Serpentine soil microbial communities from UC McLaughlin Reserve, CA, USA - Plot28 | ecosystem: Environmental > Terrestrial > Soil > Grasslands | place: USA: UC McLaughlin Reserve, Lake County... | reverse complement strand
GGGCAAGGGAGTACAAACACTATTGAACATGGCCGGTAGGGGGCAGGAATCTCGCTCAGTGCTTCTACGGAATTGGGTAGAGGGGCATATTTATCCCTTTCTCTCACAAATGGCTAAAGTCGAGCCTAGGCACTTCGGTGAATAAGCCCCAGGTCATGCGCCGGACCCTTGCGGTTGGCATCATGCTCATGTTGCCAACCCCTCAGAGGAAGACGTAAGTTGGCAAAGAGGAGGAAACTCCTATGTTGGCAGAAGAGAACATGGCGTTGGCTAGGCTTTTCATGGAGGCACGAATCAAGGGGGACTTGGACGCCGTGGACGAGATGCTGGCCCCCGACTTCGTCAACCACACCTCTCTGCTTTCTGTCCAGGAGCCCGACCGCGAAGGCGTGAAACGGGTGACCACCCAATTGTCTGCTGCCGTCTCCAACGCCAGCGTACACATCGAGGACCAGATAGCCGCAGGTGATAAGGTCGTCACCCGCTCCGTCGTGCATGCAACCCACGACCTGGGGGAGCTTATGGGCGGAGCGCCTAGTGGCAGGGAGCTGGCTTTCATGCCCGTCTTCATACACCGCATAGAGGGGGGCAAGATAGCCGAGGAGTGGACCGCGAACATGGGACTCTCCGAACTACTGAGAAGACAGCGCCTAGAGCAAGAGATAGCCGAGCGCGAGCGCGTGGAGCAAGAATTGCAGGTGGCCCGGAGCATCCAGCTGGCCTCACTGCCCAAGGAGGTGCCCCAACTGGAGGGCTGGCAGATTAGCCCCTACTACCAGCCTGCTAGAGAGGTGGGAGGAGACTTCTTCGACTTCCACCTCTTATCAGGTGGCCGCCTGGGGCTTGTAGTGGGAGATGCCACCGGTAAGGGCGTGCCTGCAGCGTTGGTAATGTCCACTACCTGCGGCATGCTGCAGGCAGTCTCAGAAGCGTTGGACTCTATTTCACCGGGGGAGGTACTCGAGCGGGTTAACGAGACGTTGTTGTCTCGCATCCCTCAAAACATGTTCGTAACTTGCTTCTATGGCATCCTCGATCCTAAGAGCGCTACCTTCACCTACGCCAACGCGGGCCACGACCTGCCCTACCTCTGGCATGGTGGTGCCGCCGAGGAACTTAGAGCCAGGGGGATGCCCCTTGGTCTCATGCCGGGCATGAGCTATGAGGAGAAGGAGATGATGCTCGAGCCCACAGACAGCGCCCTTCTCTACACTGATGGGTTGGTAGAGGCCCACGACCCCCAAGGTGAGATGTTCGGCTTCCCCAGGCTTAGGGCACTCGTTGCCGAGTACGGTGAGGAGAGATCTCTGGGGGAAGCGCTCCTAGAGGAACTCTACTCCTTCGTGGGGGAGGGCTGGGAGCAGGAGGACGACATAACCCTCCTTACTCTGCGGCGTGCTGCACCCTAGGTTGTGCTTCAAAGTATGAACCTTCGGCCCACTACGGAATCTATCGAGGGTCTTGGGTTCGGGCGGGAAACACACAGACAGAGGTGCGGTTCGGTGCCCTGATATCCGGGGCCGCCGAGCACCTCAAGCTGGTCAGGAGCTGTGTAACACTCATTATACGGTGCGCTCTCTGGCATCCTAAATCCTAACCACGTAGCGCAGAGGTTCGAGCACTTACTGGAAACCTACCGGCGCCCGAACGGGCATCGGTGGACGGGCCAGCAGCGGCCTAAAGGCCTCATGCCAAGTAGTGGGGTCAAGGAGATGGCCAATACGGGCGGACCGCCTTACATAGCCGTGGGTGCCCTGGCGATTCTGTGTGCGGCAGTGATCGTAGCACGTGGCGTATTGAGGCGGTAGCGACATCGCTTCCTAACTCGCGTGTCTGGGGCCGATTGGTGTGTGAAGATCCTCGTCGGTCACCCTCTCAGCAACGGCATAGGTAAATTCAGCTCGGGGTTATTCCTGAGCGCCCCGGTAGCAGTAGGGTAGCTATACGACGCTCGGATGGAGGATGGCACGTGCAGTGGATTATAGTGTCACTGAAATGCTACCGGCCGCCTCCTCCAGCTTCTTCCAGTCGGGCTCCGGCGGGTCTTCTTCGTCGGGATCTATCGGGAAGGATATGGGCCCGTGGATGGGCCAGACGTGGACGTGGGCGTGGGAATCTCGAGCCCCGCTATCGCGAGCCCGACCTTCTCCGGTTCGGAGCGTAGCCGTCGAAATCTCGCAGCTGGGCGACGACGTTCTCCCTTACCCTTTCGATCGGTATTTCTAGGACGTGCTCTTCATAGAGATGCTCCCGGAAGACCTTAGAAGCAGGAGTGCTGTAGAGTGGTGTCGTGACAGAAGGGGCAAGGGAACAACGGGGGCGAGGAGTCGGTGGAATGAGCCGCCGCACTGCCGCTTGGCTTGCATGGTCGCTCGGGATACTCTGCGTTGCGCTCTTGGCGTTCACCCTCCTCTTGTTCGCCTTCAATCTTTCCCACCCGGGCGTGGACATCTACGGCCCCTGGGTCCAGGAGACGGTCGTTGCGGTGACCTTCCCGGCACTCGGGCTTCTCATCCTTTACCGCCGCCCCCAGCACCCCATAGGCTGGCTATTCTGCGGGGCAGGACTCGTTGCGGGGCTGGACCACTTTTGCGGCGAGTATGCTATCTACGCGCTGCAGTCCCAGCCCAACTCTCTACCGGGTGGAGAGATTTCGGCCTGGATCGTCACCTGGCTGTGGGTACCGTTCAACGCTCTGCTGGTGTACGTGGCACTGTTGTTCCCTGACGGTCGGCCACCTTCTAAGCGCTGGCGGCCCGTAGGTTGGCTCGTTGGGATCGCGGTTGTGGTGGGGGCCACAGTGGCGGCGTTATTGCCCGTACCGATGTGCAATGCTTGCACTATAGAGAACCCATTAGGCATCGAGGGCTTGGTGAGCGTCAGCGATCTGGTCGACCCTCTGCTCGAGGGGTTCTGGTATGGGGTTCTTGGGCTCGTGGCGGTGGCCTCCCTGTATGTGCGCTTTCGTCACGCTGGCGGCGTGGAGCGCCAGCAGATCAAGTGGCTAGCTTACGCCGCCTCGTTGGTTGTCCTCGGTACCACCCTGGCGTACGGCGTGTACGGCGCGACGGGAGTTCGGTGGACCTGGCAAGTCGGCATAACCCTCTTGGCGATCGGTTTAGTAGGTACCCCGATCGCCGTGGGTATGGCCATCTCGAGGCACCGCCTCTACGAGATAGATACCCTCATAAATCGCACCCTCGTCTACGGGGCTCTGACGGCTGCACTGGCCTTGCTCTACTTGGGGGGCGTGGCGACGACCCAGGCGATCTTCCGGGCGCTCACTGGTCAAGAGGAGCAACCCCAACTCGCCATAGTCGTCTCAACGCTCGTTATAGCAGCCCTCTTTACTCCTCTGAGGCGTCGCATCCAGGGCTTCATGGACAGGCGCTTCTACCGTAGGAAGTACGATGCTAGAAAGACCTTGGAAGCCTTCTCGGCCAGGCTGAGAGATGAAACGGACCTCGACAGGCTCGGGGAGGATCTTATTGCGGTGGTCGGCGAGACGATGCAGCCTGCCCGCGTTAGCCTGTGGCTGCGCCCGGATCCGGAATGGAAGGGTGATAGGACAGGGGAGCCCTAGTGCCACAAGCGCCGAAAGCGCATGGGCATGTTGAGAGTTGTCAGCCACGGTCCTGTGGGGCGGCAGATGAAAGCTGCCGGCCTGCGGGAGGTGGACGCACGCTGGATCATTAGGGCATGGGCATAAATTGGTTAGTCCAGGGTATAGAGTGTAGGAAGGCGCCCGAGTCGTTGCCGGATGAGGGTGGCAAGGCCAGAGAAGGATACGGAAGGAGTGCGGGTGCATACCTCGAAGGTCAACGAATTGGCACCAATGGTCGTCCGCGTGGTGCAAGGCTCTCTAATGGCCGGCCACGGGGCCCAGAAGCTCTTCGGGTCTTTCGGAGGACCGGGGTTGGAGGGCACCAGTGGCTTTATGGAGATGCTCGGCATGCGGCCGGGACGCCCCTGGGCCTATCTTGCGGGACTCGCCGAGTTCGGGGGTGGCGTGCTCACGGCTTTGGGGCTCCTCAGGCCCTTGGGCCCCCTCGGAGTCATAGGGTCCATGTCGATGGCCACGAGGAAGGCCCACTGGGACAAGCCGATCTGGGTTACCGAAGGTGGTGCTGAACTACCCGTCCTCAACATTGCGATCTCCACGGCCCTGATGATCCGTGAGCCCGACAGGTTCTCCCTTGATCGGCTCCTGGGGATCCGCCTGCCGGCCTGGGTCGGGCCCGTTGGCCTCGTCGGGGTCATACTCACCGTGCTCTACGCCGAGCTCGGGGCAGATGAGGCACCGGAGCAGGACATGGCGCAGGAGGAGGCTGAGGACGAGACGCGCGAGGAACTGGCTGGGCCATGAGCCAAGCGGGTTGCCCCGCTTGGCTCGGGGTGGACGTGGTGGCGGTGGTCGTCGAGGATGCCAAGGCGCCGGACGGTTCGGCCGTGGAGCTTATAGACCGACGACGATAGCGGTTGCTACTCCCAGGAGGACAAGCTGGCCCGCTGCCAGAACTCGGGCGGCGTCGTAGCTTTGGATCAGCCGGTCCGAGATGTCCGTTTTTAGCCGCGTCATCCCGAGCAGTATCACAACTGCCCCCAGGGCTCGGACCAGACCGTACGCGCCGTAGATGGCGCCGCCTGCCACAGGATCTCCGACGAGGAAGGCCCCAAGGGGGATCACATACCACAGCCAGAACCCGATTCGGCTCGTGGCCCCGAATCCCAACGTCAGGCCGTTACGGGTCGCCCATCGCAACGCTCCCCTGTTTACCCAGCGCTGGGGCGTCTCGCAGTCGAACTGCAAAGGTTGTATGCGGCGGCCGAAAAGCTCGAGGCTACCGACGGCGATGGCCGCCAGCGCGAGCATGCTTCCCACAGCGAGGCGGACATCGAGGGGGAGGAGTCCCCCCACGGTGCCGAGGGCCGCGCCCGTAACGAGACCGGCCACCACCGACGCGAGCGCGTAGACTGCGGCCTTACTGATCCAGCTCCTGCTCACCTGGTTCCGAAACCCGTCGGAACTCGCGATCCCGTAGACCGCGTTTGGGCCTCACGGGAGGGTCTGCTGGGCGAACGCTGTTACCACCGCAGAGCTGAGGAGCAACGCGAAGATCCAACCTATCCCGCTGGAGCTACGCGCGAATGCCCCGACGAGGACACCAAGCCCTACGGCGGGAAGCAGCGCCGTGAGAAGCGTTGATTTCGTCAGCACACGTGACCCACCAGACCGCGGCAAATGCACAGGTGGTGATTCGCGTTGATCCAATCGCAGCACCGGTAAACCCTGCAGCCTAGACGGACCCTCCAGCAATGGGCTCCTCCGCAGGTGTAGGCTTTCCTAATGCAATTGCGGCAGAAAGAGCCCCTGCATCTGCGGCATTCCGGGGCACCGCTGCAGCCGCGTGGGGGAGCGGCCTGGGCTTCACGGGACGGCGCGGCGAACACCCCGGCGGCGAGGCCGAACAGCGCAAGACCCGCGTCGCGCAGGAAGCGGCTGCGTCCGAATCGTACCTTCGAGAGCTGTTCGTCGTCGATCGCTGCTTCGAGTTCGGCCACCTGGGTCTTGTCCAAAGGCATACTCGATTACCTCCCTTCGATAGCTTCCTTTTCTGTGATCTCCACCAAGTCGCTCTTCTGGGCGGGGGCACCTCCGGATCGCATGAATTCGATCAGGGCGGAGGCGCCTCCGAAGATATGGATCTTTCTGGTCACCGTCCCGCTCTCGACTTCCAGGACGAACGGCGTGCTGTCGAGGTCCAGAGACTCGGCCAGCAGGGTCGCTTGGGGATCTAACAACGTTTGTACGCCTGGGGGAAGGAGAGCTGCGAGCTCGCTCGCCTGCTCCTTGCGTCCTGGCACGAGGGCCACGACGCTCTGCTCGAAACGGTGCCCGTCGAGCTCGGCCACGAGCTCCCGGCAGGGGTCACAACCCGCCGAGATGAGCAGAAGATAGGCCGGTTCCTCTTCCGGCATCACTTCGGCCACGTCCTCGGGTAAGGCGCTGCCGATCTCAGGACCGTCTTCGTCCAGCGACATCGTCTGGGTGGCCATGGTGAGCCGGACGGTCAATAGTCCGACCTGGCGCACTAGGAGAACGACAACAAAGGTGAGGACACCGAGCCATGCGCAGACCAGAACAAGCGCCGTGATCGCGAGTGCACTCATTGATTGACCTCCGTGTTCCCGAGCCCGTATGGGTCTCTGTTCCAGCGCAGCAGCTTTGGGACCTGGCTGCCGAGCGCGATGGTGCCTACGAACGCCGCGGCAGAGACCGCCTGAAGCAGATAAGCCTGATCAAAAGTGGCATACCTTAGCGGAGCGACGGCCAGTGCGGAGGCGAGTAGGGCGAGTGCGGCGGTGCGGACGAGCGTCACACGGGAGAGCCTGGAGCCGGCGTCCCCGAAACAGAAACAGGAGAAGTCTTTCCCGGACCAGAGACTTCTTGCGATGAGTAGCACGAAGAACCAGAGTAGGCCGGCCGTAACCGGAAGGAAGACGACCTGGAGCGTACCGGTTATCAGGGACAGGGCAAGTAGCAACTCCGCCGCGCCAAGAGCGGCACCTAGACGGGGCCTGATCCGGCGGAGAACCCCGAAGTCGTTCATCGCCATGGCTGCCAGGGTCGGTCGACGCAGCTTGGCGAGTCCGCTCCACACGAAGATTATCCCGAGGATCCAGATGGCGATCCCGTAACCCGCTGGCGCGGTTAAGAGATCGATGGCCTCCATAAAAAGGGAGAGCGCTGACTGGAAGCCATTCATCTCCGGGCCTTTGATCCAAGCCTGCCTGCGGCCAAATATTGCGTGCCCGAACCCGTAGACCGCTTAGTCCCTGATCTGCTTGTTTTTTGACTCAAGTTCCGCGTGCCCCTTTATACCGAAAACGTAGCAGGCGTATGGCGCCATGATCCTCAAGGGGCAACTATCGCTTACCAGGACGTTACATTTCAATAGCAAATGCCCCATGATCGACAAAAAAATTCAAAAAGCCAAAATTCTCTAACCGAAATGTTCTTCGGCTTCCGGTGAACTAAGCCTTATGACGGGTCGTGGCAGGGCGCGCTCCGCGGCGATCGGTGGGTGACGCGGAGTTATCCTGCGGCCGTGCCGTAGTCGTAGGTAGGGAGGGGGCCGCCGGCGTCTCTGAGTATGTAGTCTTCGAACATATGCCTGACTGTATTGGGTTCATTCCCTGCGAGGTCGTTATACATGCCAGGGTCTCGCTGAACGTCATAGAGCTTCGCGTCCGCGCCCTGGTTGGTGCTGAACATGACGTAGCGGTCGTCGCGGGCCCAGACGTGGTCGTTGTAGCCGAGCGAGAAGTGCGGCCTCGCAGCGGGCTGTCCACCTCCGAACAGCACGGAGAGGTCCTGACCTTCCAGCTCCTGCGAGGGCTCTATGCCGAGGAAGCCCAGGATCGTCGGGGCCACATCGTGGGTGGAGGCGTAGTAGTCGCTGGTCTGGCCCGCCCCCTTGCCTTCAGGATGCCTTATAAAGAACGGTATGTCGGTGACCTCTGGCCAGAGTACGTTGTCGGGCTTGCCGGTGTAGCCATGCTCGCCGTGGGCGACGCCGTGATCGGAGAGGAGTATCAGGAGGGTGTTATCGAAGAGGCCTAACTCCTCCATCTTCTCAAGGAAGCGGCCTAGCCAGCGGTCCATCATCGTAAGCTCCCCCGAGTAGCGCGCCTTCATCCTCTCGAGCTCCCTCGGAAGCAGGTAGTCGCTCGGACCGTAGATCACCGAGAACGGCTCCTTGAGGTGGTAGGGTTCGTCATCGTACATCGTGACGTACTTCTCGGGCGGGTCCCAGGGTTCGTGCGGGTCGTAGCTGTCCACGGTTAGGAAGAAGGGCCCGCCCTTGCTCAAGAGTTCGAGGTAGTCCGCGGCCTGGGAGAAGACCATGGGAGAGAACCAGTCGGCCTCCGTTTTCCTCTCCTTTACGTTGGCGAAGTATTGTTGCATCTGGCCCCTCATGGCAGGGACGTTGCCTTTCAGGAGGGCCTTGGCCACCTTGTCCTTCGGGTAGGTGTAGGCCGGCTTGTAATTGTCTGTGGTCTGGCCGCGGAAGAAGTCGAAGACGTCGAAGCCGCGGTGCATGTCGTAAGAGGGCTTGAACTGGTGCATGTTGTCCGTGACGAAATAGGTCCCGTACCCCGCCGCGCTCATCATCTGGGCGAGTGTCGTCTGGTAGAGTGGTATCGGTTCCCAGCCCTGCAGGATTATGTCCTCGCCCTTGGGCGGTACCCAGTTCCTGAAAGGCCAGGTCCGCCTGCCCGTGTGGATGGCCCTCCTGGCGCAAATCGTCGGTATGGACTCGGGGTATGCCTGGGTAAAGCGCAGGCTCTCCTCGGCGAGAGCGTCGAGGTTGGGGCTGTGTATCGTCTCATTACCGTAGGCGCCGACGTGATCCTTCCTCAAGCTGTCTATGATCACCAGTACCACGTTCGTACCCTCTTTGAGGGTGGGACGACCGTTGCGGATGTTGCGGATGAGCTCCGTAACGTCGCAGCCGGTTGCCCCGAGCAGCGCCCCTCCTGCGATACCGGCGCCGGTCATTTTGAGGAAATCTCTGCGGGTAAGGGTGTGCCTTCTCACGAGGCAAGAGGGTACTACGCACCCTTGCGCCCTACAAGCGCGGAACACCACCGTGAACCCGGCCACCCTGAGGGACTGCTAGAATTGCCTCTATGAGAAGCATCATGGCCGTTGGCATCGGGCTCCTCTTGGCGCTCGCGCTCGGTCTACTCGTCGTACAGGGGATCTTCGCGCCGGTCTTCACGCGCATCTACGGCCTCGAGCGCCAGGGCCCGGCCGCCCTCCCGCTCGTCTTGCTCGTGTTTGCCGCCGCCTTCTCGTTCTACTTCGGGGGGATGGCCGCCAGCTACAAGGCGCCCACTAGGCATCGCCTGCACGGGATTCTGGTCGTCCCCGCGGCCTTCGTACTCTCGTCGACGCTCAACCTCGCCCTTGGCAAACGGTTCCTGCCAGGCATCGATGGAGCCCCGGCTATGGGGCTCGCGGTCGTGTTCCTCGTCGTCTCGTTCGCTGCCTCCTATGTGGGGGCCCGCCGCGGAGAGGCACTCTACACCCACAACCAGAAGGTCACGCGCCGACGTTAGCATTTCAGCAAGTCAGCACTTCAGCATTTCAGCTTTCTTGCTGACAAACGAAGGCCGCAGGCCGAAGCGTGCTGAGATGCTGACCAGCGCGGAGTGGGGAAGGGTCAACCCTTCCCCACTCCGCTTATCGGGCCTGGACGCCGATCATCAGTCGTCCCCGCGAGTCCATCCTTGCGTTGGGCTGTCGGCTGGCCGCCTCGACTTCGGCGGGATCTTCGCCGGTACCCGTGAGGAAGACCCTGGGTTCCTCGATCCCCTCGGTCGGGTCGGAGACGTAGCGACGCCAGGCCATGTCGCCCCAGAGGAACGTAATGGTCGGTCTCCCAGGGGCCGTGTCGTCGAGGGCCGCGTGGACCCTCGGAAGGCCGAAGGCCTTCGAGATGGAGGCCACGGTCCCCGCGTGCTCGCTCTCATTGAACAGCGCTATGCCTTCTCTCAGCCGGCGTGCCGGGTCGGAGAGCCGGTCGAGGCTTTCCAGGGCCCTTTGTAGCTCTTCTGCGTTGCGCCGGCTCTCCTCCCTAGCCTCCCGAAGCCTGGCCTCCAGGTCCTTGACCTTCTCTTCGGCCAGTATGTTCTGTGCCTCGACGTCCTCCAGCCGCCCTTTGGACTCGCGTTCTGCCACGTCCTCGGGACGCGCGCTGATCCCGGAAAGATCCTCACGGCCCGTGCGGATCTCGTCGAGCACGGTCTCCAGCTCGTTCCTGCGCGCCTCGGATTCTTCCAGGGCGCCCTCCAGTTCGGCGATACGGTTCTCGAAGCCGGAAATCTCCGCCCCGAAACGCTCGATCACCCTTTCCAGATCCCGTTGTCCGGACGACTTCTGGGCCAGCCTGACCGCCTCGAGCTCCGTAAGGCGGGCCCTGTAGGCGCGCATCTCGGTCTCGCGTTGGACCGCGGCTTCCCGCAACCTTTCCTCTAGCGCCCAGGTCTCCTGTTTCCTGCGTTCGTCCTCGGCCGTGAGCCGCTCCTGGTACTCCCGTCGGAGGCGCGCTGTCTCCTGTTCGTGGCGCGACCTTAGCGCCCTGTTGTCCGCCTCTCTCTGGGCTTGGATGGCCGCGACCCTCTTATCTGCCGCCTCTTTCACCTCGGCGAGCCTACTCGCTTGTGTCTTCCTCAGGTCGTTCTCACGACCCTCAGCGAGCGCCTTGACCCGCCGCAGCTCCCCTTTGCGCCATTCCTCCGAAGAGCGGCGGGTCGCTTCGAGCTCCTCTCGGAGGGACTCTATCTCCTCTTGCTGCTTACCTACCACGGCGCTGTATTCTTTCTGGAGTTCCAACTCCCTTTCTGCCGCCGCGCTTCTCAGGGCCTGCACGGCCGCGGTCTGACGGTCGTCTGAAACGTGTCGCTCCTCGGCCAGCCTCCGTTCGAAGTCTTCGGTTAGGGATTGCTCGAGGGCGCTCTCCCTCTCGGCGGCCGCACTGCGGACGGCTTCGAGCTCTGCTGCGTGGCGCGCCTCCTGCTCCTGGTAGCTCGTTCTTAGCTGCTCCTCCCAATGCTCGGAGGCGTTATTCAGGGCTTCGATCTCCCCTTTGTATCGCGCTTCCAGGGCTTCGCGTTCGCGTTTGAACTCTTCCTTGAGGATGTCGAGACGAGTCCCTGCGGAGGCCGCATCCATATCGGTGCGTCGCTGCTCTTCGAGCCTTTCTCGCAGCTCTGCTAACTCGTTTATGTGTGCATTGCTGAGGCGGAGCTGCTCGTCTGAGTGCTGCTGTTTGAGGTCGGAGATCTCCGCCCTGAGATCCTCGGCCTCGCTCTCCGCCTCGGCGCGCGCCTGCTCTTTCTCTTCCAGCTCGGCGGCCCGGGAGGAGACCTCCTCCTGTGCGGCCTTCAGCGCCGCGGACGCCTGCTCAAGGTCGCTCCTTAGGTCCGCGACCTCCTGTTCCAGGCTCTCGATCAGGGCGCCGGCCGCCTCCATGCCCTCAGCGAGCGCGGCCGCCTTGTCCGTAGGATCCTCGCTCATGATCGCCTCTCCTGTATTACCCTAGAGACCACGTTGGTGGGAAGGGTAACTCCTGGCGGGCCCGCGGTAAAGACCCTGCTAGCAAAGGGGTTTAGCCCCTTTGCTAGCATTTCAGCTGATCAGCATTTCAGCACTTCAGCTTTTTGGTCCCGCTGGTAGGCGAATGCGCGATTCGCGGCGGGTCGATACGTTAGAGCAATTTTCGGAGGGGTTGGCCTCGCGCGAATCACGCATTGGGCTGAAGTGCTGACTGGCTGAAATGCTGACTAGCTGTCCATGCAGGCCGGGCAAAGACCCTCGACGACCATCGTCGCATGGGTGACCCTGTAAGGAGTATTGTCGCGAATGCGCTCTTCCACGCCGTCCAGTGCGACGCCTGGGACCTCGGAGACCTCGCCGCATCGGATGCACCTGATATCCAGGTGCGGCTCCACGTTGAGATCATAGCGCGTTGGAGACTCGGCCCAATGCTTGGAGTCTATGATACCGACCTCTTCCAAAACGGAGAGCGCCTGGTAGACGGTGCCTAGCGCCACGCGCGGGTTCTCGCGCTTTACGATAAGGTAGACATCCTCGGCCGAAGGGTGCCCCTTCGCCTTGGAGAGGGCCTCCAGAACGGCCCTGCGCTGGGAGGTGAGGGTGTAGCCAGACCTGCGTAGCTTCTCCCTGACGTCGGGTACGAGCACGCCTGAAGTATCCTATTGCGCTGTTCGGTGATCAGTAACCATTCCTGTTTTTGGAGTTTATCATACGGCGTTTTTCGTGCTGCGGTGTACCATACCCTTCAGATGTCGCTGTTTACCGACGCCTTGGTGAATCTCTGGCGCCTGCTTCGCAACGCCCGCGCGCGCCTCCTGGGCAGGCCGCCGGAGTACGTCTGGATCGAGGTTTGGGGCCCTCTGGCCGAATTCGATACGCCTGTCGGCTTCCTCCGGCGCCGCCTGTCTGTGGGCCCGATGCCGCCGACGCTGGAGAGGCTGCGCCTGTGGCTCGACCGTATAGCCGCCGACGGACGTCCGCGCGGGGTCGTGCTGCGCATCAAGAACCTCGATGCCGGGTGGGCCGCGATCGAGGAGCTGCGACGTGAGATCCTCGCGTTCCGCTCACGTGGCGCCAGGGTCGTGGTTTATCTGACGGACACCGTTGATACGCGCTCCTATTACCTCGCGTGCGCGGCTGATGAGATCCTGGCGACCCCCCTGGCTGACCTGAGCGTTGTAGGTATCCGCGCCAGGGTAGATTTTCTCAAAGACGCCCTCGACAACCTCGGCCTCGAGGTCGAGGTCGTCGCCGTCTCACCCTACAAGTCAGCGGGTGAGAGATTCGTCAGAGACGACTTCTCCCGCGAGTCGCGCGAGCAGGCCGCCCGCCTCCTCGACCGCCGCTTTGAGGATGTGGTCGAGGCGATCTCAGTTAACAGAGACCTCTCCCGCGAGGAGGTGCGGGCCAGGATAGACCTTGCCCCCTACGGGGCGTTCGAGGCCCTCTCGGAAGGACTGCTCGACGGCGTCTGTTACGAGGACGAGGTGCCTGGGAGGTTGGGCTCCGAGGAACAACCGGTCACCCTCGCCGAGTGGGGCCAGGCGCAAAGATCCCTGCTCATGCCGTTCAGGAGGCGATCGCGAAATAAGGTCGCGCTCGTCACTCTCTCAGGGGTCATAGTCAGGGGCAGGAGCAGGAGGCTGCCCATCCCGCTGCCCTTCGTTGGCGCGGAGCAGGCGGGTAGCGATTCCATCGTCGCCGCGCTGCGGGTGGCGGAGAAGAGCCGGAGAGTAGCCGCCGTGCTGTTTCACGTCGACTCGCCAGGCGGCGACGCGCTGGCTTCGGATCTGATCTGGCGCGAGGTCGAACGCGTCAGCGCCAAGAAACCGCTCGTCGTCCACATGGGGAACGCCGCCGCCTCGGGCGGCTACTACGTCTCGACGGCGGCGAGCCACATCGTCGCAAGCCGCGGCACGCTTACGGGTTCCATAGGTGTGTTGGCCATTCGTCCTGTCGCGCTCGCGCTCTACCAGAAGCTTGGCATCAACCCTGTCACGCTGGAGAGGGGGGCGCGCGCAGGCCTTCTCGACCCGAGCCGTCGGCCAAACCCTGACGAGCTGCGGGTGATTGAAGGTCAGATCAGGCGCATCTACGCCGAGTTCAAGGACCGCGTCGCGCGCGGACGCGAAATGGAGCTTCTCGACCTCGAAGGCATCGCGGGAGGTCGGGTGTGGACAGGTGCTGAGGCGTTGGACCTAGGTCTTGTCGACGAGATTGGCGGTTTCAGGGAGGCGCTGCGCAAGGCCAGGGAGCTCGGCGGCATAGAGCGAGACGTACCAGGGGTGCTGACGAAGGTCACGCCGCCTAGGAGCGGACGTCCCTCTCCCGGAGAGCCCGCCCAGAATGCCTCGGACGCGATAGGGGAGATGTGGGCGGCGCTCTCCGAGCTTCGCGCCGGCGGGATAAGGGCGCTTGCGCCTTACGAGATCTCAGAAGACTGATAGGATCTTCTTCCGACGGCCGCTATTGGCGAAGGAACCTGTATTGAGCGAGACCCCGAACAAAGGCGTAGATCGGCGGGCGATGGCCGGGCTGTCGGCCGGACACCTGTTCACGGATCTGAATCAGGGTGCCGTGGCGGCTTTGCTGCCGTTCCTGATCTCGGAGCGCGGCATCTCCCTGGCCGCGGCCGGCGCCCTCGTATTCGCGGCGACGGTGAGCTCGTCGATAGTGCAGCCTTTGTTCGGCATCTTCTCGGACAGACGGCCGCTACCGGCCCTCATGCCGCTGGGGGTGTTGCTCGCCGGGTGCGGAATGGCGCTCGTCGGCGTGGCGCCGAGCTACCCTTTGATCATGCTTTGTGTAGTTCTGAGCGGTATCGGGGTGGCGGCGTTCCACCCCGAGGCCGCGAGGTTCGCCAACTACGTCTCGGGATCGGGCCGGGCGCGCGGCATGAGCTTCTTCTCCGTTGGCGGCAACGCCGGCTTCGCCCTCGGCCCAGCGCTGGCCACGCCGCTCGTGGTCGTCTTCGGCTTGCCGGGAGCCCTGTTCCTCGCGCTGCCCGCCGTCGCCATGGCCACCGTCCTGTTCCACGAGCTACCGAGGATGCTCGGGTTTAAACCCGAGGCGGTCGAGAGCGCGGGGGAGAGATCGGACGCTGCCCCCGAACACTGGTGGCCCTTCGCGCGCATGATCGGGGTGGTCGTAGTGCGGTCATTCGTCTACTTCGGGCTCGTCGCCTTCGTCGCCTCTTACTACGAGCGCGTGCTCGATGTGTCGCCGGCGCTCGGGAACGCGGCCCTCACGCTGATGCTCTTCGGCGGGGCCGCAGGAACCCTGACGATGGGTCCCCTCGCCGACAGGTTCGGCAGGCGCACGATACTCGGGGCCTCGATGCTGCTGCTTCCGCCCCTGATCTTCTGCTTCACGCTCGCCGGTTCTTTGGTCGGCATGGCGCTGCTCGTCCTCGTCGGGGCGGCTACGGTCGGAACGTTCGGGATAACAGTCGTTATGGGCCAGGAGTACCTGCCCGGACGCATCGGGCTCGCTGCAGGCATTACGATGGGGCTCTCAATCGGGCTCGGCGGTGCCGGGGCGCCGCTGCTCGGCCTCGTCGCTGACAGCGCCGGCCTCTCTTTCACCATGCTCGTTATTGCCGTCTTACCTGTGCTCGGGATTCTGCTCACCCTGACCCTGCCCCGCGGGAAGCAGGGCGGTTCGCGAACCGCCCCTACAAGCAAACCGTGAGGGCAGAACTTCACTGGTTCGTGTTACCACACACCATCCTATTTTCGAGGGTCGAGTAGCATATCGCCGATGAGTGCGGCACTTAGAGAAGGTCGCCCGCTAGGGTGAGCGTGTTTCATACTATCGGGGCGTTCGCTTACCGCTTCAGGTGGGTCATTCTGCTGGTGTGGGGCGGGCTCTTGATCTCATCTGCTTTCTTCGCCCCGGACCTCTCGGGGCGCCTGAAGGGAGGCGGGTTCGAGGGTGCGAACTCGGAGGCCGAAAGGGTTCAGGACCTGATGACCGAGGAGTTCGGCGCCTCTCCCGCGGCGCTTACGATCGTGTTTACCGGAGACGGCATCCCGGCTCGGAGCAAGGTGTTCCAAGAAGCCCAGCGACGCGCGCTCGCCGGTGTGCGCAAGCTCGACGACGTGCGCCAGGTGACCTCCTACGCAAGCTCGAAAGACCCCCGCCTCATCTCCAAGGACGGCAAGAAGTCCTACGCCGTAGTCACATCTAACGTCTCCGTCGACGAGACGCGCAACGTGGTCGACGAGGTGAGGAGCAAGGTCCGCTCCGAGAAGCTCAAGACCTACGTGACGGGGGCGCCGGCCGTCTACCAGGACCTCGAACAGGCGAGCAACGAGGATGTCAAGCACGCCGAGAAGTACGCCTTCCCGTTCGCCGTGATCATACTGATCGTCGCCTTCGGCACGCTCGTCGCCGCCGGGGTGCCCGTCTTGATTGGTGGCGCGAGTGTGTTGACGTCGCTTGCCGCACTCTACTTCCTCACGGGCTTCTACGACATGTCCGTTTTCACGCTGACCCTCTCGACGATGCTCGGTCTCGGGCTCGGAATCGATTACGCGTTGTTCTTCGTTAGCCGTTTCAGGGAGGAACTGGAAGACTACCCGACGGTGGAGGCGGTGCCGCGCACGGTGGCGACAGCGGGACGGTCCATTTTCTTCTCCGGGACGGCCGTCCTGATCGGGCTCTCCGGCCTGCTCTTCTTCCCCTTCATGTTCATGCGTTCGATCGGGGTTGCCGGAGTCATCGTCGTCTTCGTTTCCGTCACGGCCGCACTGACACTTCTGCCCGCCCTCCTGAGTGTCCTCGGGCCGCGGGTCAACAGGCTCGCCATTCGGCGCCGCGGCGGCGGGCCGGGCACGGCGTTCTGGAGCCGCAGCGCCGAGATGGTGATGCGCTACCCGCTCTTAGTGATCCTGTTCGCGGCCGCTATTTTGGGGATCCTGCTCCACCCGGTGGGCCACATGAAGGTCGGCATCCCGGAGGCGACCGTTCTGCCGCAGGAGTACGAATCCCGCGCCGGCGACGACATCCTGAAGAAGAACTTCGAGTACGCCGCGCTCAACCCGATGGAGATCGTCGCCACCCTAAACGAAGACCCGCTCAGCGCCAAGGGTCTCTCCGACACGAAGGAGCTCGGAGAGAGGATCTCCCGTGCAGACGGCGTCTCCCGCGTCGAGAGCTTCTACACGGTCGCAAGAGCGGCGGCGAAGGACTACGCGGGGCGCGTCGACGCCGCCCGTAAGCAGGCGCAAAAGGAGGCCGCCGGGAAGGTAGACGGGCTGGTAAAACGGCAGATCGAAGAACAGATCCAAAAGAACACAGACAAGGCGGTAAACAAGCGACTCTCTCAGATAAAGGCGACCTACGGTACCATTCCGCCCGGGACCGAGGAACAGGTTCGCGCCGAAATCGAGCCGCGGGTTGCGCGCGAGGTACGCGCATCTGAGGGCCGAATCAGGGATGAGGTCGAGCGGCGCGTGGCCGCAGAGGTGGACCGCAAGGTGCCAGGGTTGCCCGAGGGGATCTCGTCCGACGGTAAGGTTACGCCGGAGGGAGTGGCGAACTTCCTCGAGTCGCCGGCGGCCGGGCGCTCCGAGGATCTGCAGAACACCGTGAAATCCTACGTGGCCGGAGACCGTACGTTGCTACAGGGGGTGACCGAGGCTAATCCCTACACGCAGGAAGCCTACGGCGCGGTCGATGCCGTGCGCGCTGTCGAACCGCCGGCCGGAACGAGCTTCCTCGTCGGTGGGCTCTCGGCCGGTCAGAAGGACTTCATATCCAGCCTTTACGGCAAGGCGCCCTACGCCGCAGCCTTCGTCATCGGGGTGACCTACCTGATCCTGCTGATCACCTTCCGATCCGTTTTCATCCCGCTGAAGGCGGTCGTCGTCAACATACTGAGCCTCACGGCGAGCTTCGGGGCTATGGTCTTCGTCTTCCAGGACGGCAATCTCTCCGGCCTACTCAACTTCACGCCTTTAGGCTTCGTAGACGCGACGCTGCCGATCCTGATGTTCTGCACGATCTTCGGGGTCTCCATGGACTACGAGGTCTTCTTGCTCTCCAGGATCAGGGAGGCCTACGAGAATGGTGACTCGAACACCGCGAGCGTCTCCAAGGGCCTTGTGGCAACAGCAGGTATCATCACCTCGGCAGCCGCGATCATCATCGTGGTCACAGGGGCGTTCGCCTTCACAGGTATCATCCTGACCAAGGCCGTCGGCCTCGGCCTCGCCGTCGCCGTGTTCGTCGACGCCACGATCATCCGTATCCTTCTCGTCCCCGCTACCATGCGTATCCTCGGTGACTGGAACTGGTGGCCGGGAGGACGCAAAATCACCTTCGGGGCCAGCCCGAAGGAGCCCCACAGGAACTGATCTCCGTATAGAGGCGGATAAGATCGATTCTTGATCTTGTTGTGCGGCGGGGATAGACTGTGGCTGATGTTGGATTTCGAGCGGATACTCAAGGACAGGGGCTACAGGCTAACCAACCAGCGGCGGATCATCGTACGTGAGCTGGAGGGGGAGCGGCATCTGTCGGCGGAGGAGATCTACGACCGGGTCAAGGGCGAGCACCCCGAGCTTGGCCTCTCCACGGTGTACCGGACGCTCGACCTCTTGACCGAACTCGGCATCGTGCGCAAGGACGACTTCGGCGAGGGTTACTCGCGCTACGAGCTCACGACCGAACGCGTGCACCACCACGCCCGTTGTGGGGAGTGTGGTGCCGTCATCGAGTTCAACGAGGAGTTGATGGAGTATCTGGCCCTGCAGGTCGAGCGGGAGACCGGTTTCGTCACGGACTGGCACGAGATCACACTCCACGGTCGCTGCGCGAAATGTTCTGTGTAGGCATCGGGCTTCAGCCGCGGTTCGTCTGAGGGCGGTTCGCGAACCGCGCCTACAAGGAAACCATTTTCAGACGCTGAATTGCAGGCCGTCTTCGGCGACGAGGATCTCGCCGTCGTAGTTCCTGGCCACGTCTGAGGGGAGGGAAGCGCTGTCCGCCGCCGGGTAGATGTGGGTGAGGATGACACGGTCTACGCCTGCCTCGCTCGCGATGCGAGCCACGCCTGAAGGCGTCAGGTGGCCGGGGACGGGTGTTTCGTCCGGGAAGGAACACTCGATCAGGAGCGTATCGGCGCCGCGTGCCAGTTCGACGACGGACTCGCTGTATTCGGTGTCGCCCGTGTATACGAATGCGCCGCCTTCGGCATCCAGCCTGTGGGCGATGCTCTCCCTGCGGTGCTCTGCCGGGGCCCAGGAGAGCCGGCAGCCGGCGAGATCGATGGGGGATTGGCATTCGTGGGGTAGCTCCGAGACTAGAGTGGCGTAGTCGCCGGTCATCCAGTCACCCCAGACCTCCATCAAGGAGCCCCAGAACCGGAGGAAAGGCTCGGGACCGGTTACGTGGAGGGGCCGGGTGCGCTCCTCAGATGCGCCGTAGTTCATGGCGAAGAGGAGGGGAACGACATCTACCGTATGGTCTGGATGGAGGTGTGTGAAGAAGATGCGGTCTACGGCGAAAGGGTCCAGGCCCGAGCGGAGCATGCCGCGGACCGCCCCCGAACCGAGGTCGAAGACGAGCGTCTGAGCACCGGCGCGCGCCACTACGCAGCTCTGGCGCCTCTTTAAGTATGGAACTACGGTGCCGGATCCTACGACGGTGATCTGCATGGTCGCTCCCTTCGGTCGCTCAGCATTTCAGCACTTCAGCTTTGTGACGATGGGTTGGCCGCTTGTTCGCGCTGCGCCGTTTTGCAGTTGGCAGGCGTGTCATCTCTTCACGGTAGGCGGACTAGCGGTCCTTGGCTGACGGCTGACCGCTGATGGCTGATAGCTATCAAACGCCCATGCGAGTCCTGCGATGCCTAGTAGGGCGCCGCCGATGACGTCCGAGGCCCAATGGGCCCCGACGTAGACCCTGCTCGCGGCGGATGCGCCGAGGAAGACAAGGAGCGCGATCCTGCCTAATCTGTTCGGCCACAGTATGTAGATGGCTCCGAGCAGGAGAACCGTGCGCAGCATATGCCCGCTGGGGTAAGGGTAGGGCGTACTCACGTCGAGCAGCGATGGGTCCGGCGCCCGCATGGCCTCCGCGGGGACGGGTGTCTGCGGCACCACCGTTTTCGTCGCGAGCTCGATCAGGCCCGTTACCAGAAACGCGACGACGAGCCTTAGCGCGAGACGGCTACGTCCCGCTACCAGCAAACCGACGACGAGTACGAGGGTGGCGACCGCGACGAACTCGACCCCGCCCACCACGGAGGTTGCCAGCCCGATTACATCCAGGACCCCAGAGTCCGTTCTCTCGGCGTGGTCGAGTACCAGCACGTCGAAGTGACGGAACAACCCTGCGCTGGCCGCCGCCGAGCAGACGAGAAAAGCCGCCGTCGAGAGCAGCAGGATCAATCTGTTGTCGCCCTTCACGGCGTCAAAGACTATCAAAGCAAGGATACGAAAGCGCCGGGCGCCAGAGCCCCGCGCTCTTGATCAGCTGAAACTAAGAGCTGAAGTGCTGACAAGCTGAAATGCGCGATTTGCAGAAGTTGACTTCTGCAAATCGCGCTAGGCTACTGCGTCGCGCAGGACGCGGCCGTACTCTCCACCCTTCAGGATACGCTCCGCCTCCCTCTGGAGTTGCCTCACCCGCTCGCGCGAGATGTCGAGCTCCTCGCCGAGCTCGGCGAGGGTGGCCGGCTCGCGGTCGTCTAGACCGTAGCGCCTGACCAGCACGTAGCGCGCCCTCTCGGGGAGGCGGTCGATGGCCTCCTTCAGATGCTCCGTCTCCATCTCGCGCATCACGGTATCAGGGGTATCCGAGACCCTATCGTCCTCGATGAAGTCGCCCAGTTGCGAAGCCGTCTCCTCGCTGGAGACCGGCTGATCCAGGCTCGTCGCGTCAGGCATCGCGCGCATCGTGAGGCGTACCTCGTCGGGGTCCCAGTCCAGGCGCCTGGCGACCTCATCTTCGGTGGGCTCGCGTTCGATCTCGAGGGCCAGCTCGCTTATGGCGCGGCTGACCTTCCTGATCTTCTCCGTCATGTGCACGGGGACGCGGATGGTACGACCCTTGTCCGCGACGGCACGCTGCACGGCCTGCCTTATCCACCACGTGGCGTACGTCGAGAACCTGAAGCCCCTGTCGGGGTCGAACTTCTCGACGGCCTTCATCAGGCCTATGTTGCCCTCCTGGATGAGGTCCTCGAAAGGCAGCCCGTAGCCCCTGTACTTCTTGGCGACGCTGACCACAAGCCTCAAGTTCTTCTCGATAAGCCTCTGACGGGCCCGCCTGTCGCCGGCCTTGGCCCTCAAGCTGAGATCTATCTCCTCCTTGTGCGTAAGGAGGTTGCCCTGCCCGATGTGCGCGAGGTACTTGGCGAGGAGCTCGGGGGTCTCCGATTCACGCTCGATCTTCTGGTTCTCTTTCCGCTTCTCGAAACTGGTTCTCAAAATACCCTCCTCGCTACACACCCATCTTACCGGAAATCAATTTTAGAAACTACTATTAGTTTACCCGAGGTTTAATTCCCAAAACCTCTTGAGGCCTCCCTCATCACCGGTCCTCATCAACACTTCTCACGTCATAGATACATACGTAAGTCGGACCGAAATAGTTGCATGGGACCCATCTTGACTTCGTGTTGCGGTGCCTTGCGGCGGGCGCGGTTATACTTGGGTTCATGGAGAATGCCTCCCGCATCCCCGACCGCATAGAAGAGGACGTTGCGGGCATTGTGGCCTGCTGGGAGGCGAGCAGGAGTGGAGACGACGAGGACGGGGTCTATGACCACATGCTCGCCGAAATGGAGGAATTGGTCTCCGTATTCGTAGGCTTCTTGCGTAGTATAGAGACCGTCGAGACCTACTCCCGGGGTGGTGCGACCAGGGCTCTGGTTCACAGGATCGCCGAGCACCAGCACGATCTGGGCAGGGACGCGGTCGGGGTCATAGAGGACTTCAGCGTGCTGCGGCGATGCATCTGGCGCTCGGTCGAGGCCGGTGTCGACCTCGCGGGGCTGCACGGCGGTGAAGTCTCCGGGTTTGTCGTCAAGCTGATGCAGGCTTCTGACTGGCTGACCGAGACCGGACTCGAGGCCTTCGACGCCACCGTGCGTCGCGAGATGGAACAGGCTCTTGGGCGGGCTGCGGCCACCGACCTGGTGACCGGGCTACCCGACAGGGACCAGCTCAACCGGCTGCTACTTCCAGGGGCGATCGATTCGTACGACCGATTTTCTGTGGCCGTCTTTGACGTCGCCGATTTTACCGAGACCGTCGCGGCAGGCAAGATCAAGCGCGCCAGGAAGATACTACGCACCCTCGCCGAAGCCGTGCAGGAGTCCTCGCCGCCTGGATCGGTCTTCGCCCGTTTCGGGGACGACGAGGTCTGCGTGATCCTGCCAGGCGAGGGTGGTGAAGGCGGCTACCGGTTGGCGGAGCGGGTGCTCGAACGCCTGGCAACGGGCACGGCAGACTTCGAAGTGGATGTAGGTGTCGCCGAGTATCCGGCGCACGGAACGGGCGCGGGGGAGTTGATGGGAGAGACCCTCAAGGCCCTCAAGATGGCAAAGCGTGTCGGCGGCAGTGGCATCGTGGTCGCCCGCTGATAGTCTGGAGGTATCCGTGATCGCGATCTTCAACAGCCTGCCGGTCAAAGAAGGAGCGGCCGATGAGATCGTTGACCGGTTCGCCGAAAGCGGCGGACACGTTCAGGAGTTCCCAGGGTTCGTCTCGATGGAGGTCCTGAAGTCCGACGCGGAGGACGAGGTGCTCGTAGTTACACGCTGGCGGGACCGGGAATCCTTCGAGGCTTGGGTTCACAGCGAAGAGTTCGCAAAAGCCCACGGGCGTAGCGGAGCGGGCGGACTGCTAACGGGCCATCCCAAGATGACGTCCTACCGGGTCGCGGTCGAGCGCGCTCCTGAACCTACCGGATCGGGTTGAAGGTCAGGCCAGGCCCGAAGCGACCTGGTGCGGCGGCTTTTCGGCCGGTTCGTATTCACCCTTGCCGAGGACGGCGAAGGTAAAGGCGAACAAGAGGATAAGCAGCAGGATCAGGATCCCGAACGCTATCCGCTCCCGCACCTAGTCTCCTCTCTCGAACACGAACCTCCGCGCCATTCTAACCCAATCAGTAGGGCCCGTCCTGAGGAACGTACTCGTGTTCGCCTGCGCGTAATGTACAATGTAGCAATGTGTAGCACGCTTACCCAGATGGCTCGTGAAGATCTGCGTGGTTTCCGGGCGGAATTTCGGGGAGGGGATGCACGTGCCTGTTGATATTTCCCTGACCGAGTACACAAAGTTGCAAGAGCAGGAGTGCCGGGCGCTATTGCAGCTCCTTGGTGAGATGGGAATAGCCACGGCCGACAGGGTCTACGCGCCGGGGGACGCCATCTACAACCAAGGAGAGTACGGTGATGCCCTCTATGTGCTGACCGCGGGCGTACTCAAGCTCTTCAGGCCCTACTCGGGCAGCAAAGAGGCGACGTTGCGCCTGCTCAAGCCCTGGGATATCTTCGGCCATCTGGCCTTCGCTGGGGAGACCAGGCAGCGCGCCTACGCCGAGGCCGTTACGGAGTGCAGGGTGACGAAAGTACCCAAGATCTTCGTCGAACGCGCCGTCCGACAGGAACCGCGGGCCGCCTTCCAACTGATGACCCTTCTGGAGCTGCGCCTCGTGCAGTACGAGGAGCTGGTCAAGTGCCTGTTGCCCCGCGAGACCGAGGTGCGGCTTGCAAACCTGCTGCCGTTGCTGGCCCAGAAGTTCGGCCAGAGCAACGACGGCCTCGTAACCATAGATCTGCGCCTCACCCACCAGGATCTCGCTGCCATGGTCGCTTCCACCAGGGAGTCCGTAACCAAAGTCCTCAACGAGATGCGCAACCGGGGTGTGATAGAGGTGGATTCCGGCCGTATCACCCTCAAAGATACGCGCACCCTAACAAGACTCAGCCGTGAATAGCATTTCAGCAAGTCAGCTGGTCAGCACGCTTCGGCCTGCGGCCTTCGCTTGTCAGCCAGTCAGCCAGATCTTGCGCACGCGAGAGCCGAAGTGCTGACCAGCTGATTTGGAGGGCGTTTGCTCGAGCTGATCGAGGCTGTGATCCTCGGGGTGGTGCAGGGGCTCACGGAGTTCCTGCCAGTCTCCAGCTCGGGACATCTCCTGCTCGGGCAATATTTCCTCGGGCTCGACCAGGACCGCTTCGGGCTCTCCTTCGACGTGGCGTTGCACATGGGAACGCTGGTCGCCGTAGTCTCGTATTTCTGGCGGGATCTCATCAAGTTGGCCTTCGCTTTGTTACGGTCATTCGGACACATGGACCTCGCGAACGACGCCGACCAGAGGCTCGCTTACCTCGTGATCGCATCTACCGTGCCCGCGGCTGTGATCGGGTTTCTATTCGAGGGCTTCTTCGAGAACACGGTCCGCTCGCCATGGGTGGTTGTCTTCAACTTCGCCCTCGTCGGCGTACTCTTCCTCGTCGCCGAGGCAGTAGGCAGCCGCAGCCGGCGGGCTTCCAAGCTCAGGTTCGGCGAGGCGCTGGGGATCGGGCTCGCCCAGGCGACGGCGCTCGTGCCCGGCGTCTCGCGTTCGGGAGCAACGATCACACTCGGACTCTTTCTGGGGCTCAGGCGCGAGGAGGCGGCCCGGTTCTCGTTCCTGATGAGCGTCCCGATCATCGCTGGCGCCGGCGGCCTGAAGCTAGGAGAGGTGCTCGCCGACGGTATGAGCACGCATGAGTGGTTGATGTTCCTGGCCGGCTTTATCACTTCGGCGCTCGTGGGATACCTGACGATACGGTTCCTGCTTAATTACCTCACATATCACAGCCTGCGCGTTTTCGCCTACTACCGCTTCGCCGTCGCGGCCGTCGTCACCGTTTTGCTCATTGCGTTCTAAAGCGATTGGCAGAGGGTCACAATGACCCTCCAGCGCGTTGCGATGAAGATGGACCGCATGGCATCATGGAGCGATGAAAGCTTACTCCGAAGACCTTCGTAGGAAGATCGTGGATGCCATCGGGAGAGGCATGCCCAAGGCCGAAGCGGCCCG
>Ga0126307_10000546_pt1 | contig 24198 bp, 21 predicted proteins | sample Plot28_FD_89955 | JGI IMG/M metagenome (GOLD analysis project Ga0126307, IMG submission 89955) | Serpentine soil microbial communities from UC McLaughlin Reserve, CA, USA - Plot28 | ecosystem: Environmental > Terrestrial > Soil > Grasslands | place: USA: UC McLaughlin Reserve, Lake County... | reverse complement strand
TAGGGCGAGGACCCGTCAATCCCCTCCGGCCCAGCTCGCCGGATCGCCCAGTTACGGCCGTGACGCTGACCGCCAAAGAACGTCAAGGTGGGTCACGCGCCGGGCTAGTATGCCGCGATGATCGAGGTTCGGCCTCGATCGCTGAGGGGGGTGGAGCGGACGCATGGGCGTCTGCGTCAAGCGCTCCTCAGTGCGCCGACGCTCGTGAGCGTGCTCCTCGCGGCCTCGGTGATCGCGCGAATCCTGATGGCTCGCCACGTGCTCGCGCCGTGGGCGATGGGGGACGAGCTCCGACACTCGGAGCTCGCTAACAGCTTCGTCGCGACAAGGCACTACGTGCTCCGCGAGCAGCCTTATCACCTGCCCTCGATCTACCCCGCGCTCATTTCACCTGCGTGGCTTGCCGATTCCATGAAGACCACATACGCCCTTGCCAAGGGGTTCAACGTTGCGCTGATGACGGCGGCCGCGATTCCGCTCTACGCCTGGGCGCGGAGGCTCGTCAGGCCCGCCTACGCCATTCTCGCCGTCGGCGTCTACCTCGCGATTCCGTCCTTCGTCTATACGCCGAGCTCCTCACCGAGAACGCGTATGTGCCGGCGGTGGTTCTCGCGTTGCTCGTGCTCGCGCTCGCGCTCGAACGGCCGACCATCCCCCGCCAGCTGCTCGCGCTCGCGCTCGCCGCGCTTGTCGTTGCCATCCGTGTGCAAGGAATCGTCTTCGCCGCAATCATCCCGACCGCAATCGGCCTGAAGGTCCTCTTCGACCTTCGCGCGGCTGCTCCGGCGTCCAAACGAGCCGTTCTGCGCCAGACCGCGTCGCGCTGGTCGCTACCGCTCGGGTTGCTCGTTCTCGCTGCCGTGGTCTACGCCGCCTACGAGCAGCTCCGAGGCGCCTCGCTCTCTTCCGGCCTTGGTATCTACAGCGCGATCGCCCACTCGCACTACACGCTGCAAGACTCAGCACGTTGGGTTACGTACCACTTCGGCGAGCTCGCCTTCTCCGTCGGAGCTATTCCCTTCAGTGCGCTGGTCCTCCTGGTCGGGCTTGCCTTCACGCCGACAGGGACTCCGCGGCCGGTCGAGCGTGCGTTCGTTCGCTGTGGCGGCCGCCAGCGTTTTCTGGACCGTCGTCGAGACAGGCGTCTACGCGACCGTCGAGCAGTTCCGGATCGAGGAGCGCTACATGGTCAACGTCGTGCCGGTGCTGCTGCTCGCGCTCGTCGTCTGGCTCGATCGCGGCCTGCCGCGCCCTCCGGGCTTGGCCGCCGCTGCTGCGCTCCTGCCGATCGCCCTATTCCTGGCTATCCCGTACACGGGCTTCTTCAGAGCCGGGCTCGACAACAGCACGTTCGGCCTCATCCCGCTGGTGGAGCTAACCGACCAGCTCGGAGACGTAGCCGATACCCAGCTCCTGGTCGGGGCCGGGATGCTCTTGGCCGGCCTGCTATTCGCCAGCGTGCCGCGCGAGGTTGCCCGGGTGGCGATCCCAGTCGTTCTCCTGGCGTTTTTCACGGCCTCGACGAGGAGCGTCTTCCAGCGGGTCGAGGTTCTCTCGACAAACGCGCGCCACGCGGGCGGGCTCCAGGGCGACCCGAGCTGGGTCGATCATGCGATCGGCCGAAACGCGCGTGCTGAGTTCCTGTACACGACAGCGATCGACAGTGACCCACACATGGTCTGGCAGACCGAGTTCTGGAACGAGAGCGTGCGCCGCGTCATCGCCGTGGCCTCACGCGACCCCAGCCTCCCGAACGTGGACGCATCGTTCGATCCGGCAACCGGACGTATTGCTGCGAACGTGGGGCGTGACTCCCCCGACCGCGTACCGAGGTACACGGTCTCCGCATACGGTGTTGAGGTCGCCGGGAGACGCCTCGCACGAAACGGATTCCTTGTGCTCTACCGCGTTTCTCCGCCCCTGCGGCTGGCAAGCGTAGCGACGGGTCTTTACACCGATGGCTGGACGGGCCCCTCGGCGGCCTACACACGCTACGTCATGCCACGCGGCGCGACGCACGTCGAGATTCGCGTCAATCGTCATGGGGTCAAAGGAGTCGCGCCCGCGAAGGTGCACGTCGTCGTCGGACCGGTTCTGCTCGCATGTGGTGTCGTGGCCAATCCCGGACCCTGGGCGCACCAAACCTCGACAGTGGAGGCGGGCGCCGGCGACGTTTTCAGGCTTCCCGTGCGTGGCGCGCCTTTTCAGGTGCGGCTTACGGTGGACCCGACCTTCTCGCCCGCCGAGTACGGGTCGCCCGACGCGCGGCAGCTCGGCGTGCGCGTCGCTTTCAGCGTTCGTCGACGGCAAGCGGGAATTCGACGGGAGGACGTCCCACATCTCTCTGGGCTTGGGCGGCCGCTCCAACATTGCCGCGGGCACACGAAAGGCGGGCACATCGCGTCGACCAACTAGATAAGGCTCCTACCGCCGGTAGGCGGTGGCGTAGCCCGGGACGCTGACGCCTTCGGGGAGGTCGGCAGTGGGCTCGGGTGCCGCCGCGGCCAGCTCGAGCGGGATGACGCCGGCCCAAACGGGTAGGGCGACGTCGTCCTGGAAGTCCTTCGGCGGGCCGACGCGAACCTTCGCGGACGCCTCCCCGAGCGGCAACGAGAGCACGAGCGTCCCGGCGAGCTCCTTGTCGCTCGGCCCCCTCGCGTCGGCGGAGCGGCCGGGCACGAGCTGCTCCACGATCGCCTCGAGCGCGCCGAGCTTCTCGCTCCGTTCCTCGACGCGGCGCGCGTGTCCGAGGACGACGACGGAGCGGTAGTTCATCGAGTGGTTGTAGACCGACCGCGCGAGCACGACTCCGTCGAGGAGCGTGACCGTGACGCAGACGTCGACGTCGACGCCGACCGTTCGCAGCATCCGGCTCGCAGGCGAGCCGTGCAGGTAGAGCACGTCGCCGGCCCGCGCGTGAATGGTCGGGATCACGAACGGCTGGCCCTCATGGACGAAGCCGAGGTGACAGATCAACGCCTCGTCGAGGATCGCGTCGATCGTTTCCCGGTCGTATGCCCCCCGCTCGGGGTGCCGGCGGACCCGGGTTCTCGCGCTCGGCGACGCCACGGCGCCATCGTACGTACGGGGTTACTGGACGAGCCGGCGCTCGAGGTAGGCAGCGAGGCGCGTGAGCGGAAACGACATCAAGAAGAAGACCACCATCACCGCTCCGTAGATCTCGAACGCGTGGATCTCGAACGTCTGGATCGTCAACCGCTCGACGGAACGTTCTCCGGTCTCGAGCAGCTCCGCGGCGCCGATGACCTGGGCGATCGTGCTGTTCTGGAGGATGTTGACGAGCAGGCTCACGAGCGGGGGGAGTAGCCGCCGGAACGCCTGCGGCAGGATGACGAACGCGTGCCGGCCGCTCCAGCCGAAGCCGAGGGCTGCCGCCGCCTCGTGCTGCTCGCGCGGGATCGACTCGACCGCACCGCGGGTCGCCTCCGCGACCTGCGCGCTGCCCCACAGGGTCAGGCCGATCGTGGCCGCGGTGAAGGCATCGAACTCGAACTGCGTCGCGACCGCGGGAAGGGCGAAGAAGACGATGAAGATCGTGACGATGATCGGGAGCCCTCGCCAGACCTCGATGTAGAGACGGATCGCCGCTCGCATAGGCAGGAACTTGATGGTGAGCAACGTCCCCAGGACGATTCCGATGACGGCACTGCCGGCCATCGAGAACGCCGCGATCCGGAGCGTCCCCTTGAGGCCGACCTCGAACATGTAGCGAGCGACGGGCTCGACCCATTCCGGGAGCTCCGGCATCTACCGCTCCTCGGGAATCCTGAGGTGGGATTCGACGCGCCGGATCGAGGCAGACAGGGTCCAAACGAGCGCCAGGTAGATGACGGCGAGCACGGTGAACGACTCGACGGTCTGGAGCGTGAGGTTGTTGATGTGGAACGCCGTCGTGGTCAGCTCCGGGTAGCTGATGACGTACAGCAGCGACGTGTTCTTCAGCACCGAGATGTAGGTGTTGATCGACGACGGCAACGCGATGCGGCCGCCGATCGGCAGCGTGACGTTGAGGAACGTCCGCATTCGGCTGAGCCCGAGCGCGAGGCCGGCCTCGCGATAGCGGTAGGGAACGGCCTCGAAGCCGGCTCGGAAGTTCTCCGTGTTGAACGCGCCGCCCCAGACCATGACGGCAAGCCAGGCGACGGTGAACGCATCGAACCGGATGCCGATCTGCGGCAGCGCGTAGAAGAGCATGAAGATCTGCACCAGGATCGGCGTGTTGCGGATCACCTCGACGTAGACCCCCGCGAGCTGGCTGACGACCGGCACGCGATGCGCACGGGCGGCCCCGAGCACCGCCCCGATCACGAAGGCGCCCGCGATCGCGATCGCCGACACCTCGATCGTGCGCAGGAGGCCCTCGACAAGCTCGCGCCAGTTCTCGGTGATGAATGACCAGTCGAACGCGACGACCATCGCGGCCTGGAGTCAGGAGCGGCCGCGCAGTGCGCGGCCGCTCGCTGTCAATGGCAACGCTCTCGTCCCGCTACGGGCACACCGTCTCGGGGCTCGGCCTCGGCGGCACGATGTAGCCGAAGTTGTTCTTCGGCCGCAGGACGTTCTTGCGGAAGGACGGCAAGAGCCGTGCCGGCACGTTGTTGCGCAGGATCGGGAGAAAGAGGTCGCGCCGCTTCATCAGGGTCAGCCGCGCGTCCACCCAGCGCTTCATGGCCCCATAGCCCTGCCTCATGCCGATCCCGTAAGGACCCTCGAGGAACGAGTCGCCCGTGAGAACGAAGTTGTCCTGCGGGCTCTGCGTGGCGATGCCGAGGACACCGGTGTCGTCCCACATGACCGCGTCGGAACGCCCTTCGCGGAACGCGATCACGGCGTTCGTGAAGCTATCTGTCACGATCAGCTTCGTCGAGGAGAAGCAGCGCCGCAGCCAGCGGTCGTAGATGGAGCCGGTCGTCGTCGAGACGGTGCGGCCGCGGATGTCGCTCAGCCGCTTCACCGGCCCGTTGCTCTTCACGAGCAGCCGCCCTCCCGCCTTGTAGTACGCCCGCGAGAAGTCGATCCGCGTATCGCGATCCTGCGTGTACGTGAACGTCGAGATCACGAGGTCGGCCCGCCTCGTCGTCAACAGCGGCTCGCGCGTGGGCGTCGGTGCGCAGATGAAGTTGATGCGATCAGGACGACCGAACGCGAAGCGCGAGAACCAGCGCGCGATCTCGACGTCGAAGCCGGCGTGCCGGCCCCTGACGTCGATGAAGCCGAACGGCGGGACGTCGCACTTCACGCCGATGTTCCACCGCTTCCGGCTCCGGATCGCCGCGGGCAGCGGCGGTAGTTTCTTCGCCTTGGCGAGCTCCCGGGCCGGCGCGTTCGCTCCCGGGTTCGACGGCGCGGCAAAACCCCACGCCGCTAATGCGCTCGCACCGAACGCGATCACAATGGCGACCGCAGACAACCGCTTCATGCACTTCCTCCTTCTTCGTCGATTGACAACTCTTCGAGCGAGTGCGCGAGCTGGAGCGAGCGGCGCAGGAACCGGCGCGTCCGCTCCTCCTTCGGCCTGTCCAGGATGTCCGCGGGGCGGCCCTCCTCGACGATCCGACCTTCGTCCATGAACACGAGGCGATCGCCGACCTCACGCGCGAACTGCATCTCGTGGGTCACCACGAGCATCGTCATCCCGGCCTGCGCGAGGTCCCGCATCACGACCAGCACCTCGCCGACAAGCTCCGGATCGAGCGCCGACGTGACCTCGTCGAACAGCATCACGTGCGGCTCCATCATCAGCGCGCGCGCGATCGCGACCCGCTGCTGCTGGCCCCCGGAGAGCTGGTGCGGGTACTGGTTGGCCTTCTCCTCGAGCCCGACGCGTGCGAGCAGCTCGCGGGCCCGCTCCTCCGCCCGGCCGCGCGGAACCCTGCGGACTCTCCTCGTCGCGAGCGTGAGGTTGTCGATCGTCTTGAGGTGCGGAAAGAGGTTGAACTGCTGGAAGACGATCCCGATCTGCTGGCGGATGGCCGAGACGTTCACCCGCTTGCCGGTGATCTTGACCCCTTCGAAGTAGATCTGGCCGGAATCGAGCGGCTCGAGCAGGTTGATGCACCGCAGCAGCGTGCTCTTGCCGCTCCCGCTCGGGCCGATCACGACGAGGACGTCGCCCGCTTCCACGCTCAGGTCGATCTCGTCCAGCACGAGAAGGTCGCCGAAGCTCTTGCGGACCGCCTCGAGGCGTACGACGGGGACTCCCGCCGCTGCGCGGACGGGCACCGTCAGCGGGACTTCTCGCGCGCCCACGGCACGATCAAAGGAGACCGTGCCGCGGAAGTCAAGCGGCCTCGGGCGGCGGGGCGGACACCCACCCCGCCGCCCCGACCGGGACTAGGCGCCGACTCCGCGGCGCCGACCCTCAGCGCGACGGACTCCGTCCGTCGTGCGTCTGCAATGACCGGTCGACACCATGGGGTTCGGTGAAACGCTCCTAGCTCGGTGTCGTTTCCTGCGTGCGCTGCCGCAGACTGTCCGCAAGCTCCTCCTGCTGGTCGCGCCCGCTCTCACGCGCGGTCTCGCTCGCACTCTGCGCCGCGTCCTGCGCGACGGTCTTGCCGCGTTCGAGCGCCTCCTGGCCCGTCTCACGGGCCTGCTCCTTGACCTGGTCGGCCACCTCGCCGAGCTTCTCGTCCTCGACGCGGGTGGACGGGATGACGAGGCCGGCCACGAAGCCCACCGCGGCGGCTCCGACGGCGAGGCCGATCGGGTTCTCCTTCACCACGCCGCCGGCGCGCTGCACGCCCTCCTTCATCTGCCCGGTGTCGGGCGTCGCGCCGCTGACCTTCGACACCAGCGCGTCCTTCTTCTCGCCGACGTACTCCTTCGTCCGCGTGGGCACGTCGGCCTTGTAGCCGATCGCATCGACCCGTTCGCCCATGCGGGCGCGGGTCTCCTCGATGTCCTCGCGGATCTCCTCCGGATCCTGACTCATTCGCTCCTCCTTGTTCTCGTGGCAGTGCGATCGGCCGCCTCGCGGCCGCTCGAGCGCAGCATCTCCTTCGCGAAGTCGACGTCTTCCTTGACGGTCTCCACCGTCTGCTCGGGCACCGGCTTCCCCGCTTCCTTCACGCGCTCGCGGCCGGTGACGTAGAGGACGCCGGCCACGGCCGCCCAGAGGGCGGTCACGATCAGCGCCGCCCCCCACGCCGGCATGGCGAGGTCGAGCAGCAGGATGAGGAACGCGGTCAAGGCCCCCAGGGCGGCGAGGGCGAAGACGCCCGCTCCGCCGAACATGCCGAGGCCCGGTCCCGCCGTCTTCGCCTTCTCGCGCATCTCGGCTCGTGCGAGGTCGAGCTCCTGCCGGACCAGCGTCGAGATATCGCGCGAGAGGCCCTTCGTGAGCTCGCCGAACGACTCCTGGCGGAGATCGTCGCTTTCCCGCGTGTCCACGGCTAGTACCCCTCGCGCGACGGCGAGACCACGGGCGGCTCACCGACGGGCGTCGCCGGGACGACGGGCGGCGCGGGCGGGATGTACGCCGGCTCGGACGTGTAGTCGCGCATCCCCTGCCGGTCGGCGAAGCCCATGCTGCCGCCGCCCTCGCGGTACCGTCGGGAGCTCGACGCCTTCATGAAGCGCGAGGCGGCGAGGCCCGCCATGAACGCGCCCGCCGCGACGAGCCACGGCTGCCGCCGGGCGAAGTTCTCGACGTCCCGCAGGATGTCGTCCGCGGACGACTGCTCGAGGTACGTGCCCAGCCGCTCTGTGCGCTCTGCCGACCCGTCAAGCACCTTCGCGGCGCCGCCCTTCTGCTGGCTGCGCAGCTGCTCGCTGCTCTGCCGAATCGCGTCGGCGATGGACCGCGCCTGCTGCCCGGCTTGCGTCGAACGCGTATCGACTTGCTGGCGCATGCTGTCACCAGCTTTGGCCTTTGCCTCCTGCGCGGTCTCGCGGACCTTCTCCTGCACCTGGCCGGCGGCATCGGACATCTGGTCGCGTGCCTGCGAGGTGCCAGTCTGGCTCTCGTTCACAGACCCCTCCTTCTCGTTGACTCGTTGACCCCTGGCGCCCCACAAATACCGCCGGAGGGCGGAAACAAACGTGGGGGTTTGCCGACGAAGTGGCTCGGGCGTCAGCGACGCCCGCGGCGAAGCTGCTCGGCCGGCGGCCGCTCGTACTCGTCCGGTGGCGTCCAGCCCTCGAGCGGCTCGACGGCGTCCGGCGCCCGGTCGCCCTCCCCGGCCGCGTCCGATCCGGCCGGGCGAACCGAGATGACTTGCACGTGACCGCTCGCCTCCGGGTAGAGCGCCTCCTCTTCGGGCGCGCGCCGGCGGCGCCAGAAGCGCAGGCCGCGGCCGCCCGCCTGCTCGTCGGACTCCGGCTCGACGACCGGAAGTTCCGGCTCCGACTCCCACGGGTCGACCGTCGCAGCCGCGGCGACAGGCTGAGGCTCGGGTTCCGGCTCGGGTTCTGGCTCGGGTTCGGGCTCTACGGCCTCGGCGACCGCCGGTGCAGGCTCGAGCTCGGGCTCGGCCTGCGGCTCGGGCTCCGGCGTGGGCTCCGGCTCAGGCTCGACCGCGTCCTCTGGACCTTCAGCAGCGAGAGGCTCGGGCCAGCCGCCTACCGGCTCCTCGACCAGCTCCTCACCTAGCTCGGGCTCGGGCTCGGGCTCGGGCTCGGGCTCCTCCTCGTCGGCCGGCTCGCGGGCAAACACTGCTTCCGCAGGCACGCCGACGTCCGGCGCCGGCGCCGGCGCCGGCGCCGGCGCCGGATGCTCACCCGTCTCGACCTCGGCGGCCGGTGCGACGACCGTCGGCGACGGCTCCGCGGCCGCCGACGGCGCGAACGCGGCTGCGCGCCGCCGGGCAATCCGCGGGCCGGCGACGGACGCGGTTACCTCCGCCGCGCCGACGATCAACCACGCGCCCGCGACGAGCGCGACGACGAGCGGCGTGCTGAGGCCCGCGACGGCGGCGCCGACCGCCACGACGACGATGAACACCGTTTCGACGACCACGCGCGGGAAGGCGTCCGAGACGGCTCCTCCGGGCCCGGTTCGCGAACGCCGCCGATGTGCACTCGACCAGGTATCGGCCCGCGGGGCGGGCACCGGGCCCCACGACGCGGCACGGAGCGACCGGATGTCGGAGCGAAGCTCTGCCGCGTGGCGCTGGAACGACTCGACCGCCTCGAGCGTCCGGAGCGTCGAGTCGAGCTCGGCGGCGTGGCGGTAGAACGCGTCGAACGCCTCGCGAACGGCCTGGGGGTCGTAGCCCTCCGGCGCGGTCGGCAGATCGTCGAGCCGCGGCAGGCGCGGCCGCTCGCGCTCCGACGGGGTCCAACTTCCCTCAGTCACGCACCAGGCTCCATACAGCTAGGGCGGCGCGGGTGGCGGCGCCCGCAGACGGTCGTCCGGCGAACCCAGACCCGTAGGGTGTCACAGAGCCTCCGGGGCGCTTGGGCAGGTGTCACGGGCGCGAAGTATGACGACGCTCCAGGAGGGCGACGGGCAGGTCGGGGAGCAGATCCTGCCACCCCGCGCGAGGCGCCGGAAGCGGCGCGTCCGGACGCAGCGGGACCGCGACGAGGACGTCCTGTCCGCGGCGGAAGGCCACGACGTCGTCGCCCGCGTCGACCGGCTCGTACGCGCCCTCGAACGCTTCCGGGCGGCGCGCCCGCAGCGCGAGCGCCGCCTGGATCGTGCGCAGCTTCGGCGGCGGGTCGGCGAGCGCGCCGCGCCGCCGCTCCCAGTCCACGGGGCGACGGTTGTCCGGATCGACGAGCAACAGCGCCTCGAGCTCGTCGCCCTGGTACAGGTCGGGAACGCCAGGCGCCGTGAGCTTGAGGAGCGTCATCGCGAGGGCGATCCGGCGCCCGCGCTCGGCAACCCGCTCGGCGAACTCCGCGAACGCCGGATCTGCAGCGATCTGCGCGGCGGCATCGGCCACCCGACGCTCGTGGGCGACGTCGGGATGGACCCAGCTCGTGTTCACCTTTGCCTCGCGCAACGCCTTCTCGAAGTAGCGGTCGAGCCGCTCACGCTCGAGCGGCCACGCCCCGACGAGCGTCTGGAGGGCGAAGTAGCCCTCGTTGGGATCGTCGAAGGCGCCGATACGCGGCCGCGCGAACGCCGCCCACTCGTCGGGCATCCCCGCGAGCGCCGCCAGGCGCGCCCGCACGTCGCCGGAGCGCTTCGTGTCGTGCGTCGTCGTCGCGAGCAGGTGGCGTGGGAAGCGGCCTGCGCGTTCGCGGTTCCCGGCGTGGAACGCCTCGGGGGTGAGCGTGAAGCGGCTGGGATCCCCGCCGACCTCGTTCAGCGCGAGCAGCCGGTTCCAGCGATACAACGCCGTGTCCTCCACCCCCTTGGCCATGACGGCACCGCTCGTCTGCTGGAAGCGCGTCACGAACTCGCCCGCGTCGCGGAGGTACGTGCGGTAGACGGGCAGCGTCGCGATCGCCTGGGCGAGCTCGTCCACGGGAAGGCCCGAGAGCCGCGACAGGCGGTCGAGCTCGGGGCGGAACGTCGTCCGCACCTGCTCCAGCTTCGCCTCGTGCGCGACCTCCGCGAACGACCGCCGCTCGCCGGTCAGCTCGGCGTAGACCTCGGTCAACGGCGCCTCGCCGGCCGGGTCGACGAAGAGCGCCGTGACGTCGTTGGCGAACTCGTATCCCGTCGTGCCTTCGACAGGCCAGGCGGGCAGGTGCTCGCCCGGCTCGAGGATCTTCTCGACCCAGACTCGCTCGACCCGGGCGTCACGCAGGCGCTCGAGGTACGCGGTCGGATCGGCGAGCCCGTCGACGTGGTCGACGCGAAGTCCCTGGACGAGGCCCTCGTGGACGAGCCCGAGCACCTTGCCGTGCGTCGTCTCGAAGACGTCCGGGTCCTCGACGCGCACGCCGGCTAGCTCGTCCACGTCGAAGAAGCGGCGATGCCTGCCGGTCGCGGGATCGATGTCGAAGACGTGCGCGCGACGCTCCGGGTCCCTCCAGTACGGGTTCTCGTCGCTTGCGGCCATGTGGTTCGGGACCACGTCGACGATCACGTCCAGACCGGCCCCGCAGAGCGCGCGCAGCTCCGCCTCGCCCCCGAGGTCGTCCGAGACGCGCGTCGGGTCGACGACGTCGTAGCCGTGCGTCGACCCCCGCTGCGCCTGGAGGACGGGCGACAGGTAGAGGTGGCTGACGCCGAGCCCGCGCACGTACGGGACGAGCGCGCGCGCCCTGCGAAAGTCGAGGGCGGGCCCGAGCTGCAGGCGGTAGGTCGCGATCAGCGGGCGCTTCAGGGCTCAGGCCTGTTCGCCGAGGCGGCGCGTGGGACGCCGACCGTCAGCGCGGCGGGCTCGGCCGGCCGTGCGTCTGAAATGACCGGTCGGAACGCCGGATTTCTCACGCGACCCTTCGGAGCAGGACGAGCGAGTGCCCGTCGAGCGGCACGAGGCCACGGGCCGGGAACGGCGATCCCTCGGCGCGCGGCTCGGCGGTCGAGAGCTGGAGCTGCCAGCGCCGGCCGAAGCGCCGAGGCGGCAGCGTGAACACGGCCGGCTCGTGCTCACCGTTCAGCAGCACGAGGAAGGAGTGGTCCCGCATCCGCTCGCCTTCCGGCGTCCGCGAGGGGATCTCGCCCCCGTTCAGGAACACGCCGAGCAGGTGCGAGCCGCTGCGCCAGTCCCGCTGCGTCATCCGCCGGCCGTCCGGGCGGAACCACCACACGTCGGGCACGCCCGAGCCGAGCAGCTCGCGGCCCGTCAAGAAGGACGACCGCCGGAAGACCGCGTGGTCGCGGCGCAGCCGGATGAGGCGTCGCGTGAACTCGAACAGCTCCGCGTCGATGCGCTCCCAGTCGTACCACGAGAGCTCGTTGTCCTGGCACCAGCCGTTGTTGTTGCCGTCCTGCGTGCGTCCGAGCTCGTCGCCTCCGAGCAGCATCGGGACGCCCTGGGAGAGGAAAAGCGTCGCGAGGAGGTTCCGCCGCTGCCGGTCGCGGAGAGCGCGGATCCCTGGATCGTCGGTCGGCCCCTCGACGCCGCAGTTCCAGCTGCGGTTGTCGTCGGCGCCGTCGCGGTTGTCCTCGAGGTTGCGCTCGTTGTGCTTGGCCTCGTACGACACGAGGTCGGCGAGCGTGAACCCGTCATGGGCGGTGACGAAGTTGATCGACGCGGTCGGGTGGCGGCCGTCGTCCTGATAGAGGTCGCTCGAGCCGGTGAAGCGGGATGCGAACTCGCCGACGGACGCGCGCCCGCGCCAGAAGTCGCGCACGGTGTCGCGGTAGAGGCCATTCCACTCCGTCCAGAGCACCGGGAAGTTGCCGACCTGGTAGCCGCCGGGCCCGACGTCCCACGGCTCGGCGATCAGCTTCACCTGCGACAGCACCGGGTCCTGGTGGATGACGTCGAAGAACGACGCCAGCTTGTCGACCTCGTACAGCTCGCGTGCGAGCGCCGATGCGAGGTCGAAGCGGAAGCCGTCGACGTGGCAGTCGACGACCCAGTAGCGCAGCGAGTCCATGATCAGGCGGAGGACGCTCGGGTGGACGGGATTGAGGCTGTTGCCGGTCCCCGTGAAGTCGAGGTAGTGGCGGGGGTCGCCCGGCACCAGCCGGTAGTAGGAGGCGTTGTCGACCCCCTTGAAGGCGAGCATCGGGCCGAGGTGGTTGCCCTCGGCCGTGTGGTTGTAGACGACGTCGAGGATCACCTCGATCCCGGCGCGGTGGAGCGCCTTGACCATCCCCTTGAATTCCCGCACCTGCTCTCCCCGTGTCCCGGTCGCGGCATAGAGCGCATGGGGCGCGAGGTAGCCGATCGAGCTGTAGCCCCAGTAGTTGGCAAGGCCGCGTTCGGCGATGAACTGCTCGTCGATGATGTGGTGGACGGGGAGCAGCTCGACCGCGGTCACGCCGAGCTCGCGGAGGTAGCCGGCGGCCGCGTCGGAGGCGAGCCCCGCATACGTCCCGCGCAGCTCCTCGGGAATGCCTCGGTGCCGGCGCGTGAACCCCTTGACGTGCAGCTCGTAGATCACCGTCTCGGGGAACGGGATCGCCGGCGGCGCGTCACCCTCCCAGTCGAACCCCGGATCGACGACGACCGACTTCGGGATCGCGTCGGCGTCGTCTTCGTCGTCGGCCTCGAGATCGGCGTCGCCGCCGTTCGGCACGTACGGCAGGACGTTTCCGGCGTCCCAGTCGACCGGGCCCTCGATCGCCTTGGCGTAGGGGTCGATCAGCAGCTTGGCCGGGTTGAAGCGATGGCCTTCCTGCGGCGCGTACGGGCCGTGGACGCGGTAGCCGTAGCGCTGGCCTGGCCCGACGCCGGGGAGGTAGCCGTGCCAGTTGAACGCGGTCACCTCGGTCAGGTCGACGCGCGTCTCGCCGCCGTCGTCGCCGAAGAGGCACAACTCGACTCGCTGCGCGTGCTCGGAGAAGAGCGAGAAGTTCGTGCCGCCGCCGTCCCAGATCGCGCCGAGCGGAAACGGGCGGCCGGGCCGCGCGATCACTCGTGGAGCTCGACGGTCAGCGCGTCGAGGTCGACGACGAGCTCGACGTGGCCGCGCTGCACGCGCAGGGTCCGCCCCTCGACGCGCGTCTCGGCGCTTCGCGGCAGCTCTCGCCGCAGGCGAAGCAGGCGGCGGTACAGGTCCAGGAGGTCCGGGTCTCCGCTCCAGGAGAGCTTCGAGCGCTCGAACGTCGCGGCATCCTGCGGGTCGGGCACATCCTCGCCGGTGAAGGCGGCGAAGTCGGCGAACTCCCGCCGCCGCCCGTCGCGCGTCGCATCGGCGACGACCGGGTCGACGTGGTCGGTGAAGAACTGGAACGGCCGCCGCTCGCCGTACTCCTCGCCCATGAACAGGAGCGGTGTCTGCGGTGCGAACAGCAGGCAGGCGGCACGAACGGCGAGCTCGTCGGCGCGCGGCCGGTCGCCGAGAGCGCGGTTTCCGACCTGATCGTGATTCTGCGTGCAGAAGATCAGCCGCTCGGCGGGAGCCCGGCCGTACTGACGCGCCAGCTCGCGGACGGAGCCGGCGTAATCGGCGTAGTAGCCGTCGCGCTCGCCGGTCAGTAGCACGTGCAGCTCGTGGTGGAACTCGTCCGCCCACTGGGCGTCGTGGCCCCACTCCTCGAGCGGCCGGCGATCGCCCGTCTCCATCTCGGACATCACGAGCGCGGCCGGGCTCGCCTCCTTGACGCGGTCGCGCAGCTCGGCGAGGACGTGCGGGGCCGACTCGTCGACGACGGCGTGTGTCGCGTCCAGACGCAGGCCGTCCACGTGGTAGTCGCGGATCCACATGAGCGCATTCTGGATCGCCCACTCGCGCACGCCGGGCTCGCTGTAGTCGAGGGCGCGTCCCCAGGCGGTCATGTGGCGGTCGGTGAAGTAGGGGCCGAATGGCTCCAGCCGCTCCTCGCCGCCCGGGCCGACGTGGTTGTAGACGACGTCGAGGACGACGGCGAGGCCGGTCGCGTGCGCCGCATCGACCAGGCGTGCGAGGCCTTCGCGGCCGCCGTACGCGGGATGCGGTGCGTACGCGTAGATGCCGTCGTAGCCCCAGCCGCGGTTCCCCGGGAAGGTCGCGACGGGCATCAGCTCGATCGCGTTCACGCCGAGGTCGGCGAGATACGGCAGCCGCTCGACCGCCGCGTCGAACGTCCCCTCGGGCGTGAACGTCCCGACGTGCAGCTCGTATAGCACGAGCTCCTCGAGGCGGACGCCGTGCCACGCCTGGTCGCTCCAGTGAAAGGCACCCGGATCGACGATGCGCGACGGCCCGGAGATGCCGGCGGGCTGAAAGCGGGAGCAGGGATCCGGAAGCTCCCTGCCGCCGTCGAGCACCAACACGTAGTCGTCGCCCGGCTCCGCGAAGGCGTCGCCCTCGTGGATCCCGTCGCCCGTGTCCACGAGCTCCTGGACGGCGCCTCCGACGCGGACGGCGAGCGAGCCGGCACGGGGCGCCCACACGCGGAACGCCACCCGACCATCGTCGAGCGGGGTCGCGCCGAGCGGACGCCTGACGGGATGTCTCGCCGGCGCGACCAACGCCGCGACTCTACCGCTGCCGGAATCACTGGCCCGGGGGTTGTGGATTTTCCGGCGCTTTATCGGCTCGCGTCCTGACGCTCCGTTCGGTCGAGTACGCGCGCAACTACAACGTCGCCGTCCACGTCCGGTCGGCGTTCGTCGACGCTCTGGGAACCTGGATTCGGGAGGAGGAAGAGATGGAGCAGGCGATCATCTCCGGCATCGCGCACGACACGTCGGAAGCGAAGGTCACGATCCTCGAGGTGCCCGACCGACCGGGGATCGCGGCCGCGATCTTCCGCCCGCTCGCGTACGGCGACGTGAACGTGGACATGATCGTGCAGAACGTCGCTGCAGACGGTCGCACCGACGTCTCGTTCACGGTGCCGAAGGACGACCTCGAGAAGGCGCGGCCGATCCTCGCCGCGATCGACGGCGCGGTCGGCGGACGGGGCGTCACGACGGACACCGAGGTGGGACGCGTCTCGCTCGTCGGGGCTGGGATGAAGACGCATCCCGGCGTCGCCGCCGAGATGTTCGACGCGCTCGCGGACGCCGGGATCAACATCGAGATCATCTCCACGTCGTCGATTCGGATCTCCTGCCTCGTGCGGGCGGCCGACGTCGAGCCCGCCGTGCAGGCCGTCCACCAGCGCTTCCGTCTCTCGGAGCCGGTCGTCCTGGAGGAGGCGTATGGCGACTGACGTCCCCGTCGCGCTCCTCGGCTACGGCACCGTCGGCGCCGCCGTCGACCGGCTGCTCGTCGAGAACGGGGACGACATCGAGCGCGCGACCGGACACCGGCTGCGCGTCGTCCGAGCGCTCGTGCGCGACCCCGCCCGCGAGCGTCCGTCACCGACCGAGCCAGGCCTCCTGACAGCCGACTTCGCGGGCATCCGCGACGACCCCACGATCGCGTTGGTGGGAGAGGTGATGGGCGGGCTCGAGCCGACCGGCGGGTACGTGCTCGAGCTGCTGCGGGCCGGCAAGCCGGTCGTCTCGGCCAACAAGCAGCTGGTCGCCCGCCGCAGTGCGGAGCTGTTCAGCGCCGCCGCCGAGGCCGGCGTCCAGCTTCGCTTCGAAGCGAGCGTCTGCGCGGCGATCCCGGTGATCAAGGTGCTGCGCGAGGCGCTCGTCGTCACGAACGTCCACCGCGTGCTGGGGATCGTCAACGGCACGACGAACTTCATCCTCACCCGGATGGGCGCTGGGGGTTCGTACGCTGACGCGCTCGCCGAGGCCCAGCGCCTCGGCTACGCGGAGGCCGATCCGCGCGAGGACGTGTCCGGCGCCGACGCGGCCGCGAAGATGGCGATTCTCGCCACGGTCGCGTTCGGGGCGCGCGTCACCCCGACGAGGTCGAGGTACGGGGGATCGAGCGAATTCGCCCGGCGCACGTGCGCGCCGCGCATGAGCTTGAGATGGTCGTGCGGCTCGTCGGAGTCGCCACGCTCGCCGACGGTGCCTTCGACGTGCGGGTACAGCCCGCCTTTGTCGACCGCCACCACCCGCTCGCGGCGGTCGAGGGGCCGTTCAACGCTGTGATGCTGCAGCGGGACGCGATCCGCGAGATCACCCTGGAGGGGCCGGGCGCGGGCGGCCTGGAGACGGCGTCCGCGGTCGTCGCCGACATGGTGAGCGTCGTCGGGCCGACTGGCACCGGCTTCCTCCAGAACGACGCCTGCTGGCGCACCCTCGACCGGCTGCCGCCAGGCGAGCTGCGGTCGCCGTTCTACCTGCACGTCGAGGTCGAGGACAGGCCGGGCGTGCTCGCGCGCGTCGCGGAGCGGCTCGCGGCGGAGGACGTCTCCGTCGCGCGTCTCGCCCAGCGCCAGCTCTCCGACGGAGCCGCGCTCGACATCGTCACGCACGAAGCGCGCGCCGGCGGGGTCGCCACAGCGGCGGCCGCGCTCGGGCGCCTCGACGAAGTGCACGGCGAGCCGGACGTGCTCGCGGTGATCAGCGAGCGTGGCGTCGACTAGCGGCGTGCCGACCGGGGTGATCGAGCGGTACCGGGACCGGCTCCCCGTCGGGCCGCGGACTCCGGTCGTGTCGCTCGGCGAGGGGGGAACGCCGCTGCTCGCGGCGCCGCGACTCTCGGAGCTGCACGGCGTGGAGGTGTGGCTGAAGTGGGAGGGCGCGAACCCCACCGGCTCGTTCAAGGACCGCGGGATGACGGTCGCGGTCTCGAAGGCCTTGGAGGAGGGCGTGCAGGCGCTCGTCTGCGCCTCGACCGGCAACACAGCCGCCTCGGCCGCCGCCTACGGCGCGCGTGCGGGCCTCCCCGCGCTCGTCCTCCAGCCCGCCGGGGCGGTCGCGCTCGGCAAGGTCGCGCAGGCGCTCGCGCTCGGCGCGCGCGTGCTCGAGGTGCGCGGCTCGTTCGACCAGGCACTCGCCGCCGCCCGGGAGCTGGCCCGGCGCGGGACGCACGCGCTCGTCAACTCGCTCAACCCGTACCGCCTCGAGCGTCAGAAGACGGCGGCGTTCGAGATCATGGAGGCGCTCGGCGGCGCGCCGGACGTGCTCGCGCTGCCGTACGGCGGCGGCGGCAACACGGCGGCGTATGCCGCAGGCTTCGCCGAGGCAGGCGCCGGCGCGGGGACGCCCCGGATCGTCGCGGCGGAGGCCGCACGGCGAGCGGACACGGTCGCGTCTGCGATTCGAATCGCCGAGCCCGTTCATCGTGAGCAGGTGGAGGCCGTGCTGGCCCGCGGCGGCGAGCTCGTCGCGCTGCCCGACGAGGCGATCCTGGCAGCCTGGCGCGCGCTGGCGCAGGACGAGGGCCTCTTCTGCGAGCCGGCATCGGCCGCCGGCGTCGCGGCGCTCTCGTCCGTCCAGCTCGAGCCGGGGATGCGCGTCGTCTGCGTGGTGACCGGGCACGGGCTGAAGGATCCCGAGACCGCCAGGCGGCTGGCACCGAGCGTCGTCGCGGTCGATCCGGATCCCGACGCGATCGCGGCCGTGGCGTGACGACCGCGGTGCGCGTGCGCGCGCTGGCGACGACGGCGAACCTCGGGCCGGGGTTCGATTGCGCGGCCGCTGCGCTCGACCTCTGGAACGAGCTGGAGCTGTCTCGCGGCGCCGGCGAGGTCGGGAGCGGCCACCTCGGCGTGCAAGCCTTCGCCCGCCTCGTGGATCCCGACGGCTGGAGCTTCCGTTGGATCGACCGGATCCCGCGCGAGCGAGGGCTCGGCTCGAGTGCGGCCGTGATCGCGCTCGGGCTGGTGGCCGGAGCGGCGGTGCGCGGCGAGGAGGCCGAGGCCGAACGTCTGCTCGCCGCGGGTCTCGAGCTCGAGGGGCACCCCGACAACCTCGCGGCAGCGCTCGCGGGCGGCGTCTGCCTGACGTGGGAGGGCCGCATCGCGCGTGTCAGCGACGACGCGCCGGCGGTCCCGATCGCGCTCGTGCCCGAAGAGACCGTCTCGACGGCGGGGTCACGTGCGGGGCTTCCCGGGACCGTCCCGCACCCCGACGCTGCGTTCACGACCGCGCGCGCGGCGTTGCTCGGCGCGGCGCTGGTGGCTGGCTCCGAGGAGCTCTTCGCCGACGCTCTCGACGACCGCCTCCACGAGCCGTATCGGGCCGCCGACGCGCCGTTGCTCGCGTCCGCGCGCGCCGACCTGCCAGCAGGCGCGCTGGGCGCGACGCTCTCCCGATCGGGGCCGACCGTGATCGTCTGGGCGCGGCGCAGCGCTGCCGCGCGCGTGCAGGCCGACCTTGCGGCACGCTTCCCCCGAGCTCAGGCCCTGCGGCTCGCCGTCACTCCGAAAGGCGCCGAGGCGCTCGAAACGTCTCCGTGATCAGGCCGCGGGCTCGCCCGATCGTTCGACGCCCCGCGGAGTTAGCCACACGGTCGCCAGGGGCGGAAGCGTGAGCTCGGCGGAGAACGGCTGCTCGTGCCACGGGACCGGCTCGGCCTCGACGTCGCCGAGGTTGCCCACGCCGCTCCCGCCGTACTCCGCCGCGTCGGTGTTGACGACCGCGCGCCACCGGCCGGCGGCGGGCAGCCCGACGCGATACCGCTCGCGCGGCACCGGCGACAGGTTGCAGATGCAGACGACGGAACGGGCCCCGTCGGCGGACAGCCGTGCGAACGCGAGCACGTTCCCCGCGGCGTCGTTCGGCTCGAGCCAGCGGAAGCCGGACGGGTCGAAGTCGACCTCCCAGAGCGCGGGCTCGTCGCGGTAGACGCGGTTGAGGTCGCGGACGAGCGACTGCACGCCCGCGTGATCGCGGCGCTCGAGCAGATGCCAGTCGAGCGAGCGCTCCCAGCTCCACTCGGCCTCCTGAGCCAGCTCGCCGCCCATGAACAGGAGCTTCTTGCCGGGGTGGGCCCACATGTAGCCGTACAGCGCACGCAGGTTCGCGAGCTGCTGCCAGCGGTCGCCGGGCATCTTCTGTAGCAGTGACCCCTTGCCGTGTACGACCTCGTCGTGCGAGAGCGGCAGGACGAAGTTCTCCGAGAACGCGTACATCAGGCTGAAGGTGAGCTGATGGTGGTGGTAGCGCCGGTAGACCGGGTCCTGCGCGAAGTAGGCCAGCGTGTCGTGCATCCAGCCCATGTTCCACTTGAAGCCGAAGCCGAGCCCGCCGACATAGGTCGGTCGCGAGACGCCCGGCCAGGCCGTCGACTCCTCGGCCGCCATCACGACGCCCGGGACGCGCCGGTGCACGAGCTCGTTGAGCTCCTTGAGGAACGCGACCGCCTCGAGGTCCTCGTTGCCGCCGAAGGCGTTCGGAACCCACTCGCCGGCCCGCCGCGAGTAGTCGAGGTAGAGCATCGACGCGACCGCGTCCACGCGCAGGCCGTCGATGTGCAGCTCCTGCGTCCAGAACAGGGCGTTCGCGAGCAGGAAGTTCTTCACCTCGGTGCGGCCGAGGTTGAAGACGAGGGTGCCCCAATCCGGATGCGCTCCTCGACGGGGATCGTCGTGCTCGTAGAGCGCGGTGCCGTCGAAGCGGGCGAGTGCCCACTCGTCGCGCGGGAAGTGCGCGGGCACCCAGTCGAGCAGCACGCCGAGCCCGCGCCCGTGCAGGCGGTCGACGAACGCCCGGAAGTCGTCCGGCGAGCCGAAGGTCGACTGCGGCGCGTAGTAGCCCGTCACCTGGTAGCCCCACGAGCCGGCATAGGGGTGCTGCATCACCGGCAGCAGCTCGACGTGCGTGAAGCCGAGGTCAGCGGCGTAGTCGGCGAGCTCGTCGGCCAGCTCGGAGTAGGTCAGCGGCCGGTTGCCCTCGAGCGGGTTCAGGCGCCACGAACCGAGGTGCACCTCGTAGATCGACATCGGACGGCGGAGGGCGTCGGCCGCGGCGCGCGCCTCGAGCCATTCGTCGTCGTGCCAGCGGTACTTCGACCGGTGGACGATCGAGGCCGTCTCCGGCGGCTTCTCGGCAGCGAAGGCGACAGGATCGGCCTTCAGGCGGACGCTGCCGTCCGCGGTCGTCAGCGCGTACTTGTAGCGCTCGCCGTCGCCGATCCCGGGCACGAACCCCGCCCACACGCCCGTGTCGCCGAGCGGGCGCAGCTCGTGCGCGCCTGGCTCCCACCCGTTGAAGTCGCCGACCACGCTCACGGCGGTCGCGTTCGGCGCCCACGCGGCGAAGGCGGTGCCCGGGACGCCGTCGACCTCGACGGCGTGCGCTCCGAGCGCCTCGTACAGCCGCTCGTGCCGCCCTTCGCCGAGCAGGTGCAGGTCGAGCTCGCCGACCGCACCCACGCCGTTCGCGATGCGCGCCGTCAGAGCGGCTGCTCCAGGAGGCGCTGAATGCCGGCCACGGGGATCCCCACCCAGTCAGGGCGATTGTTCAGCTCGTAACGCAGCTCGTAGACCGCCTTCTCCAACTCGAAGACCGCCAGCAGCCGCTCCATCCCGGTCGGGCTCCCCGGTAGGACGTGGCGGTCGACCGTGGCGAGATAGCCGTCGAGGAAGCGCCGGCGCGCCTCTTCCTCCCAGCCCTCGGGCGGGCGCACGCCGTTGACGAGCTCCGACGCCGAGGCGGCGTAGGCGAACGAGCGCAGCATCCCGGCGACGTCGCGGAGCGGCGAGCGCTTCCGCCGCCGCTCCGGCAGCGAGCGCGCGGGCTCGCCCTCGAAGTCGAGCACGACCCAGTCGGTTCCATCCGCGCGCTCACTTCGATCGTGTCGACCGGTCACTTCAGACGGACGTCCGGGCAAAGCCCCCACGTCCTGAATCTCGGCGCCGCGAGCGTCGCCTTTCTGATCAGCGCCCGTGGTCAGCAGGACCTGGCCGAGGTGGTAGTCGCCGTGCGTACGGATGATGCGGCCCACATCGCCGACGCGCGAGATCGCGCGCAACCGCTCGCGCACCTCCTCGCCGCGACCGGCGATCGGCGCCAGCGCCGGCTCGTTCTCCGGCAGCTCGAGGAACACGGCCTCGATCTCCTCGTCCACCGTCGCGACCAGCAGCGCCAGCGCCTCGCCGCTGGGCTCCTCCGGCGCGAAGTCCGGATCGGCGGGCTCGGACGAGAGGACCGCGTGCATCGACCCGGTGACCTCCCCGAGGCGTCCGAGCCGCTCGAGGAAGCGGCCTGGCGCCGTGCGCAGCTCCGCGAGGCCGAGCTCCCAGCCGTCCTCGCCCGAGACGACGAAGCGCTGGAGGATCCCGAGCGTCAGGTCCATGACGGCCCCGGCGTACGCGTACCAGCCCGCGAGGTCAGCGACGTTCTTGAACCGGCGTTCCGTCAGGAAGCGCAGGAGCTCGAGCTCGGGGTTCACCCCGGCTTCGAGGCGGCGGTACGCCTTCATGATCAGCTCCTCGCCGAAGATCACGGAGGTGTTCGACTGCTCCGACCCGAGCGGTCGCGGCGAGGGCAGGCCGTCGAAGGCGACGTCGGTGCTGCGGAACTCCAGCACGCCTTCGCGCGCGCTCGCGGTCACGTCACCGCGCACGAGCTCGGCAAGAACCCGCGCCAGCTCAGGATCGGACAGCGCGTCGTAGATGACCCAGCCGTCGACCTCGGCCACCACGCCAGTGCGCCAGCCGTCGCTCGCGGGGCGCAATCCAAGCGGTAGCTGATAGAGCTCGTGCGTGCCGGGCGGGAAGCGGATCTCGGCCACGGCAGCGACCAGTGCCGGCGGTTCACTCTGTAGCACCGCCGTCTCGAGCAGCTGTGCGTGCGCCACCTCCTGCGCCTTGGCGCCGAACCAGCGCCGGCCGCGCACGTACTCGATCAGGGCCGCCTCGCCGGGCAGCTCGCCGGCGAGGACCCGGTCGAGGACGGTCACGACTCGCCTTCTTGCAGCTGGAACCAGAAGAAGCCGCGCGGGCCGAGCGTGAGGAGGTAGGGGAGCTCGCCGATCCGCGGGAAGCGGCTGTTCCCGAACATCTCGACGGGCACCCTACCCGCGAAGCTGGAGAGGTCGAGCTCGACCGCCTGTGCCGAACGGGCGAGGTTGTGAACGCAGAGGACCGTGTCGTCTTCCCAGCGCCGGACATGGGCGAAGATGCGGTGATTCGACGGCTGGCACGGCTCGTAGGTGCCGAGGCCGAAGACGGGGTGCTGCTTGCGCAGCGCGATGAGCCGGTGCAGCCAGCGGAGCAGCGACGTCGGCGTCCGCAGCTGCGCCTCGACGTTCACGGCCGCGAAGCCGTAGACCGGATCCATGAGCGTGGGTAGGTAGAGCTGCGCGAAGTCGGCGCGCGAGAAGCCGCCGTTTCGGTCACCCGTCCACTGCATCGGCGTACGGACGCCGTCCCGGTCGCCGAGGAACACGTTGTCGCCCATCCCGATCTCGTCGCCGTAGTAGAGGACGGGTGACCCGGGCAGCGAGAACAAGATGGCATGCATGAGCTCAATCTCGTCGCGCCCGTTGTCGAGGAGCGGCGCGAGCCGGCGGCGGATGCCCAGGTTGAGCTTCATCCGCGGGTCCTTCGCGTACTCCTCGTACATGTAGTCGCGCTCCTCGTCGGTGACCATCTCGAGCGTCAGCTCGTCGTGGTTCCGCAGGAAGAGCCCCCACTGGCAGTTGTCCGGGATCGCGGGGGTGCGTCCGAGGATCTCGTAGATCGGCGTCGCGTCCTCGCGCCGCAGCGACATGAACATGCGCGGCATGACGGGGAAGTGGAAGCACATGTGGCACTCGTCGCCCTCGCCGAAGTACTCGACCACGTCCTCCGGCCACTGATTCGCCTCGGCTAGCAGCACGCGGTCCGGGTACGACGCGTCGATCTCTGTGCGAACGCGCTTCAGGAAGTCGTGCGTCTCGGCCAGGTTCTCGCCGTTCGTGCCCTCGCGCTCGAAGAGGTAGGGCACGGCGTCCATGCGGAAGCCGTCGATGCCTGCCTCGAGCCAGAAGCGCAGGACGTCGAGCATCGCCCGGCAGACCTCGGGGTTGTCGAAGTTGAGGTCGGGCTGATGGTGGAAGAAGCGGTGCCAGAAGTACGCGCCCGCGATGGGATCCCACGTCCAGTTCGACGGCTCGGCGTCGACGAAGATGACCCGGGCGTCGCGATAGCGGTCGTCGCTGTCCGACCAGACGTACCAGTCGCGCTTCGGCGAGTCGGGGCTCGAGCGCGACTCCTGGAACCAGGGGTGGTCGCTCGACGTGTGGTTCATCACGAGGTCGGCGATCACACGGATGCCGCGCCGGTGCGCCGCGTCGACGAGCGCCCGGAAGTCGTCGACCATGCCGTAGTGCGCGTGGATGTTGTTGAAGTCGGCGATGTCGTACCCGCCGTCGCGCAGCGGCGAGGGGTACATCGGCAGCAGCCACAAGCAGTCGATGCCGAGCCACTGCAGGTAGTCGAGCTTCTCCTGGATGCCCCGCAGGTCGCCCGATCCGTCCTCGTTGGAGTCGAAGAAGCCGCGGATGTGGACCTCGTAGAAGACGGCGTGCTTGAACCACAGCGGATCAGGCTCAAACCAATGTCCGGCGGGCTCGCTCATGCGGGCCCGCGCCCTTTCGACCGAAGCTCGTCCCGTACGCGGAGCGCAAGAAGAAGCGGCAGCGTGGCAGGGGGTCCGGGTTCGGCGGAGCGGGGCGTCGTGTGCACGGTCGCGCCTCCGCCGTCCTCGCGCACATCAGTTCGGCTGGTCGGTAGTGCGGCTTCGCGCACTACCGACTCCCCCTCGTCCGTGGCGGCGGGCGTATCGCTCTCCGCGCCCACTATCGAGCACGAGCTGCAATGTGTCATGCGCCGACTCGCATGACGTGGCTCTTCCCCGGGCCGAGGCCGACGTAGTTGCGGCCGGTGTGCCATACGTA
>Ga0126307_10000545_pt1 | contig 24228 bp, 21 predicted proteins | sample Plot28_FD_89955 | JGI IMG/M metagenome (GOLD analysis project Ga0126307, IMG submission 89955) | Serpentine soil microbial communities from UC McLaughlin Reserve, CA, USA - Plot28 | ecosystem: Environmental > Terrestrial > Soil > Grasslands | place: USA: UC McLaughlin Reserve, Lake County... | reverse complement strand
CGGGTTCGGTTGAAACCGGTGCGGCCGGCGTTGATGGCCTGGTCCCGGGCAATGGGGCCCCGTGAACCGTGTCAGGACCGGAAGGTAGCAGCACTAAGCGGGTAACCTCATGTGCTCCGGGGTGGCCAGACCGGAGTCGGCGGCCGGAAGTTCGCCGGATGCGGTTACGTCGACGGCGGGGTGCGCGGCAATTCAGCTGGTCAGCATTTCAGCAAGCCGCCCTACGGGCGGCTTGTCGGCACTTCAGCCTCTCTCGCTCCGGTGGCACTCTCTCTGTGTTCCACCAGCCCCTCTGCAGGCTTCCGCCGACATCCGGGTCCGTCACGATGCAGAAGAGTTGCGCACTGGTACAGAAAGGTGAAATGCTGACCAGCTGAATTGCTGAAATGCTTATACACCGCCCGATGGCTGACGGCGAAGCGTACGTTATACTAGACCCGTGAGTCATCTAATCCGACGTTACCCTCAATGAAACACACGACGCTGTATCGCAAGTGGCGTCCGCGGCGCTTCGAGGGCATCGCTGGGCAGGAGCCTGTCGTAAGGACGTTACGGCGTGCCATTGAGACCGACCGCGTCTCTCACGCGTACCTTTTCTCTGGCCCGAGGGGGACGGGGAAGACGAGCACGGCGAAGGTGCTCGCTATGGGGCTCAACTGCGAGAAAGGGCCCACACCCGAGCCCGACGGTACTTGCGAGAGCTGCAGGGCTATTGTGGGCAACTCGTCGATGGATGTGCTCGAGATGGACGCGGCGTCCAACCGCGGGATAGATGAGATCCGGGACCTCAGGGACAAGGTGAACCTCGCGCCAGCCGCAGGCAGGATGAAGGTCTACATCATAGACGAGGTCCACATGCTTACGGCCGAGGCCTTCAACGCGCTCCTCAAGATGCTCGAAGAGCCGCCCGAGCACGTCGTCTTCGTGCTCGCCACGACCGAGAAGCACAAGGTCTTGCCGACGATCATTAGCCGCTGCCAGAGCTTCGACTTCCGCCGTCCGAGCGTCGAGACGCTGGTAGAGAAGCTCGAAGAGATCTCCGAAGCCGAGGACATCGAGGTCGAGCCCGAGGCCCTGACCGTCATCGCGCGCGAGGGGAGGGGCTCCTTCAGGGATGCGGAGGGTCTTCTGGACCAGCTCTCATCGTTCGCTGAGGGTAGGATCACGGCCTCCATGGTGCGCGAGTTGCTCGGAGGCGTTGGCCCCGAGTCGCTGATCGAGACGACCTACGCCCTGCACGAACGCAGGGCCGCGGACGCCCTGCGCATGGTGGACCGTCTCTCAGGCGGGGGGAGGGATCTTGGCCAGTTTGTCGGTGAACTCCTCGCGCACCTGAGAAACCTGATGCTCTTCCCGTACGCACCAGAGGTCGCACTCGCCGGGGTCGGGGCCGAGGAACGCCCCCAACTCGAAGAGCAGGCGAATGCCATCCCCACGGCCGAGGTCGTGCGGCTCGTCCAGGCACTCGACGACTCTCTGGGCCGCATACGACGCGGCGGAGATCCGAAACTGGAGCTCGAGCTCGTCTTCCTCAAACTCACCCGCGACTACACGGAACCGGATATGGGAGCCGTTCTGGCCCGCCTGGAGACGCTCGAAGAAGCGGTCGCGAACGGGGGTGCCACCACTAACTCTCCGCGGGCAACCGCTAATATTGTGCGTGAGGAGCCGCCTGTGGAGCAAGAACCTGCGCAGGAAGCTGTGGAGTTGGATGCGCCGTCCGACGAAGCTTCGGTTCTGGAAGAGCCTGAAGACCGGGTGGAGGCCGAAGTGGACCTCGCCTCCGAGTGGCACGGGATCATGGACGAGCTCAAGCGTCGCAGGCAGGCGCTCACGGCCGCGGTATACGGCGAGGCGCGGGTCGAGAGCTTCGACGGCAAGGCGCTAAAGCTCGTCTACCCCGAGGAGCAGAACTTCCACGTCGGGATGGCGAAGGATGCGGGACACCTCGAGAAACTGGGCGCAGTCCTAGAGGAGCGCCTAGGTTCCAAGCCGCGCATCGAGATCAGGGCCTCAGGAGGCGAAGCATCGGCCACGATCACCGCAGAAGAACCGCCAGCCACCCCAACAATGGAGCAACGCGCGCCTAAGCCGGCTTCTGAAGTGAGCCCGCCAGAGTCCGGTGGCCCGAACGGATCGGGCGGGACGGTCGCCGAGAGTAGCAGTTCCAGGCCCGGGGCGACGGGTGACGACGATGTGATCCGCGACCAGCGCGAAGTCTTCGAGATAGCACGCGAGTCCGGCATGCTCGATAAGAACTAGGAATCGAGAATGTGGAATTGGAAATTGTTCACCCACCCGGAACCAATTCCTGATTCATAAGTCTGAACTTCAACTTCAGATTCAGTATTTAGTAGCTAAAGCACGGCGCCAGCGTGGTCGAAGATGGTTCACGTTGTATCGGGGGCGACTGTATGCGAAGTTGGCCGCTGCCAACGGAGAGGAGGGTTAATGGAAGGCTCCGTCAGGAACGTCGTGCTGGTGTGCGAAGCGTGCGGGGGGAGAACGGTACTCGGCGGTCCGCTTTCGGTATGGTATTGCGGGAGCACCTCCTTCGAGTGCGAGTGCGGGGCGCAGCTCACGCTTGCGGACCAGCTCGATCCTTCAGAGGCGGACGAGCCGTCCGAGACGCGGGCCGGCGCGCTTCACCGCTAGCACACCTGCGACCGCACGCCCGGACCAAAGGTGGTGGCCGGCCGGATCAGATCGCTTATACTCATGTGGTCCATAGACCTAGAGCCAGGGAGAGTTCCATGGGAAATCGTAGGAACGTAAACAAAATGATGCAGCAGGTTCAGCAGATGCAGCAGCAGATGCAGCAGGCCCAGGAGGAGCTTGCGAATGAGACGGTTACCGCGAGCGCCGGTGGTGGGGCCGTGAGGGCGACGATGACCGGCGGGATGGAACTCGTCTCCATCGAGATAGATCCTGAGGTCGTAGATCCCGAGGACGTCGAGATGCTGCAGGACATGGTACTCGCCGCCGTAAACGAGGCTATGACGAGTTCCCAGGAACTGGCTAACAAGAAGCTCAGTGGGATCACCGGCGGCCTCGGAGACCTTGGTCTGAACATACCGGGGCTGTAAGGATTCATTGGCGACCTACGCAAGGCCTGTAGAGAGGCTGATAACGGAGCTCTCCAAGCTGCCCTCCATCGGACCGAGGAGCGCGCAGCGCATCGCCTTCCACGTCATCAGGGGCAAGAAAGAGGACGCTATCGGGCTCGCCGAGGCGCTGCGGGAGGTCAAGGAGAAGATCAAACCGTGCAGGCGCTGCTTCAACCTGACCGAGGCCGATGAGTGTGAGATCTGCCGCGACGCACGTCGGGACGGGTCCGTGATCTGCGTGGTCGAAGACCCCTACGATATCGGCCCTATTGAACGCACCAACGAGTACCGCGGCCTCTACCACGTCCTCGGCGGCGCCCTCTCTCCTCTGGATGGGATCGAACCCGAAGATCTCCGGATAGCCGAACTCCTCGAGCGCGTCCGTAACGAAGGCACTAAAGAGCTCGTCATCGCGACCAACCCGAATACGACCGGCGAGGCGACCGCGCTTTTTATCGCACAGGAGGTCAGGGACTTGCCTGTCAGGGTCACGGCCCTCGCGAGCGGCCTCCCCGTCGGAGGGGACCTCGAGTACGCCGACGAAGTGACCCTGGGACGGGCCTTCGCCGGAAGACGCGAGTTGTAAGCGGTTTGCAGAACTTCGTCCTGCAAACCGCGCTTGTCAGCACATCAGCACTTCAGCCTGTCAGCTTTTTGGTTTGTGCCGATAACTTCGCAGAAGACTTATGACTGAGACACGGGTCCAGAGTTCTCTGGCTGGGATGAGTCGTCGGGCGGTGGAGTCGCTTGGGGATACTGTTGCGAGCTTGCCGCCTCGGGAGGCGACGCTCGTTGGGCTTCCCGATCTGGAGCCAGAGCTTTCTGGGGCGTTGCGTAAGATGGGCGCTTCCAGGTTGTACTCACATCAGTTGGAGGCTTACGAGCGAGTCCGGGCTGGTGAGAACGTCGTGGTGGCTACGGCGACGGCCAGTGGAAAATCGCTGTGCTACAAGATCCCGGCTTTCCAGAACGCTCTCGGCAGGGCGAGCCGGAGGGCGATCTTCCTCTACCCGACGAAGGCCCTGGCCCAGGATCAGCTTGGCAAGATAAAGGCCTTCGGCCTGCGCGGTGTGCATCCGGCGACCTATGACGGTGACACGCCACACGCTCTTCGTGCGGACATCAGGCGCAGGTCTAACATCCTGCTCACCAACCCCGACATGCTTAACATCGGCATCCTGCCCAACCATGATGCCTGGGCCGACTTTTTGCGCAACCTACAGATAGTGGCTGTCGACGAGGCGCACGTCCTGCGCGGCGTCTTCGGCTCGCACGTCGCCGCGGTACTGCGGCGGCTGAGGCGGGTGGCGAGGCTGCACGGCGGCGACCCCAGGTTCGTCCTCACTAGCGCCACGATAGCCAACCCTCAGGAGCTTGCTGAAAGCCTCACAGGCCTGCCGTTCACCCTCGTGGACAACGACGGTGCGTCCTCGGGCGAGCGGCGCGTTATCTTCCGCAACCCTCCCCTGCTCGACAAGGAGAAGGGGGAGAGGCGGAGCCTTCTCACTGAGGGGGCTCTTGTCTTCGCCGACCTCGTCTCGCAGGGGGTCAGGACGATAGCTTTTGCGAAGACGAGGAAGGCTGCTGAGCTCATCTACCGCTACGCCGCCAACAGGCTCGGCGTCGATGGGGCGCGCAGGATCTCTCCTTACCGTGCGGGTTACACCCCAAAGGAAAGAAGAGAGATCGAGGGGCGTCTGTTCCGTGGCGACCTCCTCGGCGTCGTTTCGACGAACGCGCTCGAGCTCGGGGTGGACGTAGGCGCATTGGACGCCGTGGTCTGCTGCGGATATCCAGGCAGCGTCGCCTCCATCTGGCAGCAATGGGGCCGCGCCGGACGTGGCAAGGACCCGGCCCTGGCCGTGTACATCGCCGGCCGCGACGCGCTCGACCAGTTCCTCTTCGAGAACCCGCCGAGGGTCCTTGGCAGGAGGGTCGAGGCGGCCAGGGTTACCATGGAGAACCCCTACATCCTCGGCCCGCACCTGCTCGCCGCCGCACACGAGGCCCCGCTCGATGCTGATGACGAGGAGTACTTCGGGCCTGCCTACAGAGACGTGGCGAAAGCGATGATGGAGGCCAGGGCGCTGGCTTCGAGCGGAGGCCGGCTCGTGTACGTCGGTGGGGACAATCCTGCGCGTAACATCTCTCTGCGTTCGGCATCGTCAGAGACGGTACTCATAGCCGACGATGAAGGAGAGTTGATCGGGACCGCAGAAGCCACCCGAGCCCCGAGCGAGCTGCATCCGGGTGCGACCTACCTTCACCGTGGCACGGCATACGAGGTGGAGAGCCTGGATCTCCAATTGCATCGCGCCACCGCTCGTAGGGTCCCGAACCGTTACTACACCAGGCCGCGTGTCGAGACCGACGTGGAGGTTCTAGAGGAGATCGAGCAGCGGGATCTCGCAAACGGTGCCTCTCTCCGCTGGGGCAGGGTAAGGACGACGGACTCCGTCACCTACTTCAAGAAGGTCAGGGTGGCCGACGACAAAGAGGTCGGGGTCTACCCCCTGGATCTTCCCGACGTGATCCTTGAGACGCAGGCTCTCTGGGTCACGCTGCCCCCGTTGCCGAGAGAGGCGAGGCCGAGCTTCGAGAGCTTCGGGGGAGCCTTGCACGCCGGGGAGCACAGCATGATCGGGCTGCTGCCGCTGTTCGCAATGTGCGACCGCGCGGATATAGGAGGGCTATCCACCCCTGTACATCGCCAGAGCCGCCTCCCCACGGTCTTCGTCTACGACGGTTACCCTGGCGGCGTCGGCATCTCCCGCCGCGGCTACGACGCCTTCGAATCCCTAGCCCGCGACACGTTGGGCGTCATAACACGTTGTCCATGCAAGAAGGGATGCCCGGCGTGCATACAGTCACCCAAGTGTGGAAACTGGAACGAGCCCCTGAGCAAGGACGGGGCCGTGAGCCTCCTCAGGTTCCTGCTCGGACAGACGGCCCGCTACCCGACCCTGTGACCAGCGGCGTGTACGTGGCCGTCGTCGGTTCGGGGACCGCGACAGGAGAGCTCTACGAGAAAGCGCGTACGGTAGGCAGACTCGTCGCCGAGAAGGGAGCGACCGTCGTCTGCGGCGGGCTCTCGGGCGTGATGGAGGCCGCGGCCCGCGGGGCTACCGAGGCCGGCGGCACGGTTATAGGCATCCTGCCCGACGAGGACCGGCAGAGGCAGAACGAATATCTTACCTACTCCGTGGCCACGGGCGCGGGGCAGGTGCGGAATCTGGCTGTGGTGTGCTCCGGAGACGTGGTCATCGCCGTCGGCGGCGAGTACGGGACGCTCTCGGAGATCGGACTCGCCAGAAAGGCCGGGCGGCCCGTTGTGGTCCTGGAAGGCTGGGATCTCGGAGAACACGTGGTCGCGAGGTCCTCGCCGCGGGAGGCGGTAGAGGAGGCGTTCGGGCTTCTCGGCGGGTAGGATTTTAGTATCGTTGCATGAGAGCTAGGAGACCGGGGGCTGGACGATGGAGAACGAGCGTATCGCGCTGGTGAGCGGAGGGAATCGCGGGATCGGGCTGGAGGTTTGCCGCCAGCTCGCCGAGGGAGGCTACACGGTCGTCGTGGGCTCTCGCGCCGAAGAGAGGGGCCGCGCCGCGGCAGAGGGGCTAGAAGGAGAGGCGATCCCGCATCAACTCGACGTGTCCGACGCGGGGAGCGTGGACCGCATGGCAGCCTTCCTCGAAGACGAGTTCGGACGGCTCGACATCCTGGTGAACAACGCCGCTATCTCCAACGACGATGGCCAACGTGGCGTAGACGCCGACCTCGACCGGGTAAAGGAGGCACTTGAGGCGAACCTGTTCGGGGCGTGGCGCCTCTGCGAGACGGCCGTTCCCCTGATGCGGCGCCACGGTTACGGGCGCATCGTCAACGTCTCTACGGGGCTGGCGTCACTGGAAGACATGGGTGGCGGCTCCCCAGGCTACCGCGTCTCCAAGACCGCCCTCAACGCCCTGACGCGCATCCTGGCCTCCGAGCTGCGCGGGAGTGGCATCCTCGTCAACGCGGTCAACCCGGGGTGGGTGCAGACCGAAATGGGTGGCTCCGGCGCCACGCGCCCCGTCGAGGAAGGAGCGGAGGCCCTCGTATGGGCGGCAACGCTCCCCAATAACGGCCCCACCGGCGGCTTCTTCCGGGACCGGCAACCCGTTCCCTGGTAGTCGTGTAGCACAGACACCGCTCTCGGGGTTCGAAAACCTTGGCCATCGAACGGCCCGTACAGACCCGTACCGTGGTACAGGTAGAAAACCGTACCTCCGTCCGGCGCGCGAAGTTCGCGGCCGCTTTAACATGAGGGAAAGCGTAAGGCTACAGAGATTTTTCTCGCAAGAGGAGGCATCTGATGGACGATGAACTGCTTGCCGAGGTCGAGCGGGAGGTACTCAGGTGGCCGGGGACTACCTCGGAGCCCGGAAGGTTCAGTTCCGTCGCGTTCCGCTACGGCAAGCGTGAGATCGGGCACGTCCACCGCGATCGCATCGCAGACCTCCCTGTTACTGCGGAGGCACGCGAGAACGTGCTCGCAAAGGGCAGAGCAAGGCCGCACAGGGCTGGTTCGAAGGGCTACATTAGCTACCCCATTGACGATCGAGAGGACGTCTCATCGGTACTCGAGATCCTGGGTTGGAACTACGACCGGGCCAAAGCCGCAGCCGAAAGGCGGGCCGCGAGTCAGGGAGAACAGGACGAGGCTTGATTGTCCGACCGATCCGACTCGTGTTGTAACCCCGTCGCACAGGTGCAGGCTTCCTCGCGGCGGAGCGTTGAAGGTCAGTGGATCTCGGGTTCCGGGATGGATGCTCCTTCGGCGAGGAAATCGAAGTCGCAACCTTCATTGGCCTGGGTTACGTGCCCGGCGAATATAGCGCCGTAGCCGCGGCCGTAGGGCCTAGGAGGTGGTCTCCAGGCGTCGCGGCGGCGGGAGAGTTCTCTCTCGTCTACTTTGATCTGCAGGCGCCGCTTCGCAACGTCGAGTTCGACTTCGTCTCCGTCTCTTACGAGGGCGAGCGGGCCTCCGACGTGTGACTCGGGGGCGACGTGGAGCACGCAGGTGCCGTAGGCGGTGCCGCTCATGCGGGCGTCGGAGATGCGCACCATGTCCCTCACTCCGCGTTCGAGCAGCTTCCTTGGGATGGGGATCAATCCCCACTCAGGCATACCTGGCGCACCGATAGGGCCCGCTCCCCTTAGCACGAGAACGGAATCCGCATCCACCTTCAGGTTCGGGTCGTCTATACGCCCGGCCAGATCGTCGTAGCCGTCGAAGACCACGGCCGGTCCTGTATGCCTGAGCAACCTCTGGTCTGCGGCGGAGTGCTTTATGACGCAACCGTCGGGGGCTAGATTGCCGCGCAATACGGCGAGGCCGCCCTCCTCCTGCAGAGGGTCGTCGAGCGGTCTGATGATCTCGTCGTCGTAGACGCCCGTGAGCGTCTCGCCCATAGCTTGACCGCTAACGGTGACACGGCCGAGGTGAAGCATCTCCTCGAGTCGGGAGAGCAGGCCTCGCAGGCCGCCGGCGTAATAGAAATCCTCCATCAGGTACTCGCCGCTAGGGCGTATGTTGGCGAGTACGGGTACGCGGCGTGAGATCTCGTCGAAGCGGCCGAGGTCCATGGGTACGCTGCTACGGCGGGCCAGAGCGATGAGATGGATGACGGCGTTGGTAGAGCCGCCAAGGGCCATCACGGCCGTCACGGCGTCCTCGTAGGAGCGCTCGTCCAGGATGTCCGAGGGCTTGAAGTCTTCCCAGACCATCTCGACGATCCGACGTCCGCTCATCGAGGCCATCCTGGGATGGCCCGAGTCGGCTGCGGGTATTGAGGAGGCCCCGGGGAGAGTCATGCCGAGGACCTCGGCTGCGGCGGTCATGGTCGAGGCTGTGCCCATGGTCATGCAGTGACCCAGCGAGCGGGCGATGCCGTCCTCGATCTCTTCCCACTCGCACTCCCCGATGGTGCCAGTGCGCTTCTCGTCCCAGTACTTCCATACGTCGCTGCCGCTGCCCAGAGTATTGCCTCGCCAGTTGCCTCGCAGCATCGGTCCTGCGGGGACGAAAAGGGCAGGCAGGTCCATGGTGATTGCACCCATAAGCAGAGCCGGTGTGGTCTTGTCGCAACCGCCCATCAACACCGCACCGTCGATAGGGTAGGAGCGCAAGAGTTCTTCGGTCTCCATGGCGAGGAAGTTCCTGTAGAGCATCGTCGAGGGTTTCTGGAACGGCTCGGAGAGCGACATCGCCGGCATCTCGACAGGAAACCCACCTGCCTGCCAGATCCCCCGCTTGACTTCCTCGACCCTCTCCTTGAAGTGGGTGTGGCAGGGGTTTATGTCGCTCCAGGTGTTAATGATCCCGATGACCGGCTTCCCGCTGTAGTCCTCTGCTGCGTAGCCCATCTGCTTGGTCCGCGAGCGGTGCCCGAACGAGCGCAGATCGCGCACCCCGTACCAGCGGTGGCTGCGCAGCTCCTCGGCTCTCCTCTTCCGGTTCATATCCTCCCTTTCACCTATCGTAAATGCACGCAGGCGGCAACATGATCTCCGAGACGCTCCCTCGTCATTCCACCCGCGGCACCAGGTACCGGGCTGAGGGAAGGACGTGAACCCGTGGCCTAAAGCGACTGGCAGAGGCATCGACCTACCGCGCGCATTCGACCACGAGCGAAAACAACAAGCTGACAAGCTGAAGTGCTGAAATGCTGACCTGCTAATAACTAGCCGTTCTTCCGGGCGAAAACTAGCCGGACGGGTGATGCCCGTCCCTAAGACCAAGGATAGAGTATTCGTGTAAACCAACAAGATCAGGAGAGGATCATGGAGCACACGGATACTTTGGCCGCTGTGTCTGAGGGTATGGCGGATGCGGTAGAGAATGTAGCAACTTCGGTCGTGCGGGTGAACGGCCGGAGGCGTCGTTCGGGGAGCGGCGTGGTCTTCGCGCAGAACATGGTGCTGACGGCGAGCCACGTGCTCGAACGCGAGGAAGACCTGTCGGTGGAGACCGCCGACGGAAGGACCCTATCCGCGCGGTTTGCGGGGAGGGACCACTCGACGGACCTTGCGGTGCTGAACGTGGATGGCCTGGAGGTCGAACCGGCTACGCCCGCGGAAGGCGAGGCCAGGGTCGGCCAGATCTCGCTGGCCGTGGGCAGCCACTCTCGCGGCGAGGGACCGAGGGCGACCCTTGGGGTCGTTAGCGCCGTCGGAGGCCCGGTCCGCTCCAGGCGGGGACCGAGGCTGGAACGTTTCATCCAGACCGACGCGACGCCATACCCCGGGTTCTCGGGAGGACCGCTGATCGATGCGCGGGGGAACGTACTCGGTATCCTGGTCTCGGGCTGGGGACGCGGCGCGGCATTCGCCATCCCGGCCGAGATAGCCTGGCGTACCGCGGAGACGCTCTCGGAGCGGGGCTCCGTCAAGCGCGGATACCTCGGCATCCTGAGCCAGCCTGTGCGCCTCCCTGACGGAGAGCGGCTCGGCCTTACGCAGAGGGCCGGGCTGCTTGTGGTCGGCGTCGAGGAGGGTAGTCCTGCGGGGCGCGGCGGTCTCATAGTGGGCGACATCCTTGCGACGCTGGACGGCCAGCCCGTTGAGGACACCGACGACCTGCTCGCGCTGCTCGCAGGCGACAGGGTCGGTCGACCTGTCCCCGTCAAGCTCGTGCGTGGCGGCGAGCTCACGGAGATCGAGATAACCGTGGGTGAGCGCGGTTAGGAGGTCGGAAGATGGCCGAAGCATCAGGAGACTCCTCCGTCGTCCTGGCGGGCACGCGGATGATAGAAGATGCGCAGAGGAGCGTCGTACAGGTGCGCAGTGGCGGCCGGGGCATTGGTGCGGGTGTGGTCTGGCCCGGCAATGGCCTCGTCCTGACGAACCGTCATGTGGTCTCAGGACGACGCAGTGGCGGTAACGTCAGGGTGGCCCTCCGTGACGGCAGGACGCTCGACGCCGAGGTAGTAAAGAGCGGCCGTGGCCTTGACCTCGCGCTGCTCAAGTTGGCGGGCGACCACGGGGATCTGCCAGCGGCTCCCGTCGGGGACTCGGACACCCTGCGCGTCGGCGAACTGGTCTACGCAATCGGCCACCCGTGGGGCCGGGTCGGGGCCGTGAGCGCCGGCATCGTAGGCGGTGTGGGCGAGCTTCGCGGACCCGGCCGGGGCCCCTCCGCGCGCTACGTGAGGTCTGACGTCGCCCTCGCGCCTGGAAACTCGGGCGGACCGCTCCTGAACGCCAGTGGTGAGGTCGTCGCCATCAACGCGATGATATTCGGCAGTATGGCCCTCTCCATCCCGAGCAACGCGGCAGACGCCTGGATGGCCGGAGAACGCCGCCCGAGGCTCGGGATCGGGGTCTTGCCCGTCGAGGTGCCGGCATCCCTGCAGCGGGAAGCCGGAACCGCCGGGCTCGTGATCGCCGGCGTCGAGGCTGGTGGTCCCGCCGATCGCGCCGGCCTGCTGGTCGGCGATGTGTTGCTCGCCGTCGCCGGGGAACAGATCGCGGAGCCAGGCGTCCTGCTGGAAGCCCTGGCGCGGGCCGGTGACGCCGTCACCTTGCGCGTGATGCGCGGCGGTAAAATCAGTGTCATGGAAGTGCGCCTGAAAGAGTCGGGACGCGCCGCATGACACCCACGCGGGTGTTCGTCGTGGCCCCGACCCCCACCATGCGGGCGGGGCTGCGTTCGATGCTCGCGGCCGTCGAGACAGCCGACGTGCTGGTGGTCGGTGAGGCCGGTCTATCCGCCGGGCCCGTTCCGCCGCTCTCCGGGGCCGATGTGGTGCTCGTCGCAGACGAGGAGTTGCTCGAAGAGACCGCGCTCTCAGTCTCAGAAGACGGCACGCAGTCGCTATTGTTGCTCTCAGAGGACGAAGGCGAGGCGTCCAGGTTGCGCGCCCTGTCTCTGAGGGGTTGGGGCATCGTGCCACCGGACGCCCCGTCGGAGGAACTGGGAGCCGCAGTCGCCGCGGTGGCCCAGGGCCTGACCGTGCTCCCGAAGACCCTGGCCGAGCGGTTGCTCGACGAGCCTGCGACGGCCGTCGAAGAGCTCTCGGATCCGTTGACCGCGCGCGAGAGCGAGGTGCTCGATCTGCTTGGGCGTGGACTGTCAAACAAGATGATCGCGCGCGAGCTCCATATCAGCGAACATACGGTCAAGTTCCACATCTCCTCGCTCTACTCCAAGCTCGGGGTGAGCAACCGCGCCGAAGCGGTCAGCCAGGGCGCGCGGCATGGTTTGATCTCGCTTTGAAGAAGCACTTCAGCTTGTCAGCTTGTGATACCAAGTCCGGGTGAAAGCCAACGGTAGGAGGGAGCCCGCCGTCGCGCACGGGACTCCTCTACTCCTCCTGGATTCCCGCTTGCGCGGGAATGACGTATGGGAGAACCTCGGCGCGCCCGCAGATCCCAAACGCGGTCCTGTTCAAAAGGACTCGATATGGCCCTCAGCACATTCTTCAAGCAATAGGCTGAAGTGCCGACAAGCGCGGTTTGAGGAAGGGTTGGACCCTTCCTCAAACCGCTGTAAGCGATCCATCGCCAACGCTTATCCACTACTCCGGGTATAGAATGGAGTCGACCGTGTGGGGTGGTGGAAGGCAGGACAACCTCGGATTCCCCTATGAAAGCGGCGATCCTACCTATCCTCGCACTGCTTTGCCTCCTCGTCGGGTGCGGGGGAGATCAGGATTCTGGAGAGTCACATTCTGCGGGCGGGGATGGCCAGCATGAACATGTAGTTCGCCAAGATCCGACACAGGTGATCGTCACCAGTGACGACGCCTCGCTCCCTGAGGGTTGCCACCCGCAGCAGGTGGCCGAGCTCGTTATCTCCTTCGTCAATGCCTTCAATAGTGGGGATCAGGCGAGTCTGTCTCGCATCTTCTTCGTGTCCGAGGGCCCCAGCCCCCCCGATTTTGCGGATAGGAGCTACGATCCGTGGTCCTGGTACACCGTGAGCAAGGTGAGGGCAGGGGGCAGGATAGAGAGCAGCTTCGTTACCTACGATCAAGGCGAGTTGCTCCGATACTTCGCCAAGAGACACAGGAAGGGAGAGCAACTGAGGCTGCTCAAGATCAGCTTGACGCAGACGGGTCTGCTCGGTAAGGACGAAAACGTGGGCTTCGTCTACGTCCTCAACCGTACCGCTAAGAACCTCGAACCCGGCCTCGGTGGACCGGCGCGCATAGCCTCGGGCCAGGGGGCTATCAACTGCACGAACCGTCGTATCTTCACCTGGCGCATGGATATGAAGGTCGAAGACCAGCGTACGTCCCGTGAGTCCGCCAGCTGGCTCTGTACCGACCCGCCAGGTTGGAAGCCGGGCAAGGCCGTCGTCGCGTGTACGTGAGGCCACAGGCATCAGGTTTCAGGTGTTGGCATCATGCAGAGTGCCGTTGATGAGACTTCGGGAAGGGGCGTTCTTCCTCGGATGTGGTGCCGGGCTCGATGGCTGCCTCTGAGGCCGTCCCACACCTCCTGAAGCCTGTACTCTGAAGCCTTCTATGCTCCCGTGTGGCGCGGCAAGATCAAATGCAGATCCCCGAACTCATGCCAGAGATAGCCTTCTTTGAGGGCTTCAGAGTAGGCGACCTGGAGATGCTCTTTGCCCGAAGCGGCGAGGGGGAATACTGATCCGTGTCCTGCGAGCGCCTCCAGCATAGACAGGTGGGTCGAGCGCGGTTCGTGTAGTCCCGTCAGCATCGCGTCGACGGACCTAATGCCGCGCTCCGGCGTTATAAAGAGGTCGGTCCAGCCCTCGCCGGGATGGGTCGAGCCGTCTTTATCCGTGACCGTCTCGAGCGCACGCACTACGGTAGTGCCGACGGCAACCACCCTGCGTCCCACCGCGCGGGCCGCGTTGATCTCGTCTGCGGTCTCAGGAGGGACACGGTAGAACTCTTCGTAAGGCGGCTCGTCGTCTTCGAGGCTGGCGACGCCTGTGTGCAATATTAGCGGTACGACCCTGACCCCGTTCGCGACGAGGCGTGTGATCAGCTCCGGGGTGAATGCCCTTCCCGCCGAGGGCATCTCGGCGCTACCTACCTCCGTGGCGTAGACCGTCTGGTAGTAGCTCGCCGGCCAGCTCTCCTTGACGTAGCGGTACCTGATAGGCGACCCATGCCTGTCGAGATACTCATTGAAGTTCACAGGGAGGTTTAGGGTGGAGATCCAGAGACGGTTTGATCCTTCGCCCCGCGGCCGCTTCTCCGATAGGTAAGGGGTTTGTAGAACGATGGTGCCGCCTTCCGGCAGTACCAGGACCTCTCCTGGCTCACCGTCGAGCACAGGTTCATCACCGGAAGATGATCTCAGCTCGACGACCCACAGATCCGCCGGCAGGTGGGTCGAGAGGTGCATCGCAATGGGCGTGCCGTCCCCGCGCTCCGCAGGGAGCGCAGCGTTCATGGTGCCGCTGGTGTTGAGGACGAGGGTATCGCCGGGTTCGAGGAACTCGGGGAGGTCGCTGAACCTGGAGTGGACCACGTGATCGTCGTCAAGGTAGGAGACCAACAGGCGGACCTCGTCGCGGCGCAATCCTCGCGCCTCCGGCGGCTCACCGGCCTCGAGTTCCGAAGGTAACTCGAAGTGTAGCGGGGATCTCCCCTCAGGATAATCGGCGAGCGTGTCTATGGTTTCCAATGCTCCTGTAATCGTGCTGGACATACTGGCTCTGCCTTTCTAGGAGCCCTAGTTGGTCGTGCTCACCTTCTGGGCCAGCGTGCGTGCCTCGTAGCGTCCGCTCGGCAGGTCTCCTGTCAAGAGCTCCACAAAGCCTGGCACGCTCTCTTCGGGGAGCGGGCGGTCGCTTATATCTTCGCCGGGGAAGGCTTCCTGGTGCATCGTGGTACGCATGTCGCCGGGATCTACGCGGTAGACGCGCAGTCCAGGGTTTTCGGCCGCGAGGATGTTGGAGAGCTGTTCCAGTGCGGCCTTGCTCGACCCGTATCCACCCCAGCCTTCGTACGGCTCGACGGCGGCGTCGCTCGTGACGTTGATAATGCGTGCTCCTGGTTTAAGTTCGGTACTTAGCGTCTGGATGAGCGCGAGGGGTGAGATCACATTCTTACGGTAGACCTCTTCCAGTACGTCGAGCGGGTAGTCGAGCAGGTGCGGCTGGGGGCTCGGGCCGAGGATGCTAGCGTTGTTCACGAGCGCATCCGCCCCGCCGGCCTCGTTTGCCGCCTCCGAGATCTCAGCCCGATGCCCACTGTCGGCCACGTCACCCGGGATGGCGATGACGTGCGTATGTTTGGATAGCTCCGCGCGCGTGTTCTCTAGGGCGTCCTCGCCACGGGCGTCGATGATCAAAGTCCAGCCATCCTCGGCAAGCCTGCGGGCGAGCGCCAGGCCTAGGCCGCGGGAGGCGCCCGTGATGATCGCCGTGCGCTGCGATGATTCTTCGGTCATTTCGTATGCCTCCTAGTCTTATTTGAATACAATGTATCGCTGTGACCGACCCCGGGAAACGTCAGGAGGGACGGTTTTCGGCCTGTACTTTGGTACAGGGAAAAGGGATAAAGCCACCGACTTTGGACCAAAAAGCTGACAAGCTGAAGTGCTGACTAGCTTGCGAGGAGGTTCGCGAACCTCCTCGCAAGCTAGTCAAGGCGCGTCCACGAGTCCGAGGCGGACGGCGATCCTGGCCGCCTCGGTACGGTTGTGGGCTTCAAGCTTGGCGAGGATGGAGCCGACGTGGAACTTGACCGTCCGTTCCGAGATAAAGAGTCGGCCTGCGATCTCTGAGTTTTTCAGGCCGCTGGCGAGGAGTTCGAGCACCTCGAGTTCCCTTGATGTTAGACGTCGGTTGGGCGGGACGTTCTCCTCACCCTCTATACGTTCCAGCAGCCGGTCTGCGACGGCGGGTTCGAGGAGGGAGCCTCCGGCCTGGACGGTGCGGATGGCGCCGAAGATCTCATTTCGGGACGCGCCCTTGAGTAGGTAGCCGCGGGCGCCCGCGCGTAGCGAGCCGAGAATCTTCTCGTCGGTGTCGTAGGCCGTGAAGACGACACTGCGCGCGCGAGAGCCTGCCTCGCGCAGCCTCTCGAGGGCCTCTACGCCGTCGGCTCCAGGCATCTCCAGATCCAGCAGTATCACGTCGGGGTCCAGACGCTCTGCGAGCCTGACGACTTCGTCCCCATCGGCCGCCTCGCCCACTACCTCGAAGTCCGGCTGGGTGCCGAGCACGGCGACTAGACCCTCGCGCAGCATCGGGTGGTCGTCGGCGACGAGGAGCCTGACCTTATCCACCCTGGATTCCTTCGAGCGGCACGGTGACCTCGACGCGCGTACCCTCGCCGGTGCCACTCTCGATCGTCAGGGAGCCGCCCAGCATCTCTATCCTCTCCCTCATGCCGACGATGCCGTGCCGATCATCCGCGACGCGGGGAGGGTCGAAGCCGTGGCCATCGTCCCTGACGACGAGTTGCACCGCCTCCGGTGTGGCCACGAGCCTGACCGTCACACGGCTTGCGTGTGCGTGGGTGGCGACGTTGGTGAGGGCCTCCTGGCAGACGCGATAAAGGGCGACCTCGACCCGCGGCGGGAGCGGGCGGCTTCCGTTCACGGTCCCGAATCTCGTCGCCACGCCCGTCTGTGCGTCCCAGCGGTCGACGAGGGTCTTCAGCGCCTCTGGGAGGGAGCGGCCTTCGAGCGGGGCGGCACGGAGATCGAGGACCGAGCGTCGCGCCTCATCGAGGTTGGAACGGGTGAGCGCGAGGGCGCGGCGCAGCGGTTCGCGGACACGTTCGGCGCCGGACTCGTCGTCGAGGAGGGCTTCGGCCGACTCGAGTTGGAGCCCCGTGGCGGTAAGCCCCTGGGCGAGGGTGTCGTGGATCTCACGCGCCAGGCGGTTGCGCTCCTCGACGGCGCCGAGCCTGGCGCTTCGGTCGAAGAGGCTGGCCCGCTCGACTGCGATGGCGAGCAGGTCGCCTATGGTGGATAGAAGCTGCAGGTCTTCGGGCGAGAGACCCCGCCACTGGGGACTCGCGACGTTCATGACGCCAAGCTTCTTCTCCCCGGCGTAGAGGGGGATACTGGCATGGTAGCGCAGACCACCGGTACCGTCGACCAGGCCGTCGAGGCGGCTGCAGGTCAGGACGTTGACGTTGGCGGCGCCTTCCAGGTCGCCCCTCTTGTAGGTGTCCAAACAATAACAGTAGCCCGAGCCATCCATGCGGCGCGGGTCGTCAGCGAGGGCCGGAGGGAGGTTGCGGGCCGCGGCGAGGTAGGGCTCCGGGGAGGATTCGTCCATGAGCCAGATCCAGGCCGTACGCAACCCGAGCAGCTCGGCTACCTGCGAGAGCGTGAACCCGAGCGCCTCGCCAAGCTCTACCGAGCGGTTGAGCTCGCGGGCGATCTCGTTGAGCACCGAGAGCTCGTGGTTGCGCCTCTCCAGATCCTCTTTCTCCCAAGTGTTCAGCCCAGACAACGTCGCCTCTCTCAAGCCGTAGATGAGTTTATCAGCGTGGAACCCCGAATACGGCGGCCGTTCTAGATGTCCGCAGTGGAATTGTGAGATTCTAGAATGGGGAATATACTTGCACGTGTTACATGAGTTACGTAGTGCCGAGGAGGGAGAGATGATAGAGACGGATCTTGCCGGCCAACTTGAGGGCCTCTTTTACGAGGTTGGTAAGGCTCACCACCAGGCCTACATCGAGACGGATGGTGCCGACCCTGAGTGGCCGTTGTGGTACGCAGACTATCTGCTGGAAAGGCTCAACGCGCTCCTCGACGCCCACTTTACCAAGAGCGAGCTCGTCCACATGCTCGTCCTGGTCGCCAACGAGCAGCCGCTAAGAGCCCCTGGCGCCAACTGGGCCAGATACTACGCCAAGTTCTTCATCCGGCTCTACGCATAACGCCACCGGTCTATTACAGGGCCTTGCATGAGGCGCCTCGTGCAAGGCGCGCTATCAGCACTTCAGCCAGTCAGCCAGTCAGCTATTTGTTTGCTGAAATGCTGAAATGCTTAAGTGCTCGTCGTGCAGGAGGCCTTGGGCCTCCTGCACGATGTAGTTGACGCGTGGTGGCGGTCCGGCTATGCTGCCCCCAGACGAGCAGGGGGTGAAAGGGCCCAGGAAGCCGGTGTGAGTCCGGCACGGTCCCGCCACTGTGACCGGGGAGCGAACCCGAAGACGCCACCGCGGCCTAGAGCCGCTGGAAGGCCGGGTTAGCAGAGAGCCGGGAGTCAGGAGACTGACCTTTCGCCCGTGACCTTAAACCGGGGCGAGGACCCCGAGAAGGAGGCATCTATGGAGAAGACCCTGGGACGGGGATACCCTTCGACCCTGCCGCTTTGGAGCCTGTTGGCTCTGGCCCTGTTGCTGCTCGCGCTGTTCGTGCTGCTCTCGGCGAGCGGAGACCTGCTGGCACCTCTCCTCGGGCGGGCGGCTACCCCCTTCAACTACCTGCACGAGTTCGCCCACGACGGGCGACACCTGCTCGGCGTTCCCTGCCACTAGGACCTCCCGTGGTCTCGGCCTACCTGCGCCGCGGCATGGCCGCCGGGCTGCTCGCCGGCCTCCTTGCCGGCCTCTTCGCCTTCTTCGTCGGAGAGCCCATTCTCGACCGGGCGATAGCGCTGGAGGAAGCGGGCGCCCACCATGAGGAGGTCTTCTCCCGCTCGACCCAGAAGGTCGGCCTCTTTTTCGCCACGGGGCTCTTCGGGGTGACGGTAGGTGGAGTATTCGGTATCGTCTACGCCTTCTTCCGCGAACGTCTGGGGGCGGACAGCGATCTCAAGCGCAGCATCTCCCTGGCCGGCGCCATCTTCGCGGGGGCGTTCCTGATCCCCTTCCTCAAGTATCCGGCCAACCCGCCATCCGTCGGCGACCCTTCCACGATCAGGGAACGTACCGCGGCCTACTTTACCCTGGTCGCCCTCTCGCTCCTGGCCACACTCATCGCCTGGCTGGCCGCCAGGTCGCTGAAGGCACGCGGTGTCGGCCCCTCGCTACGTCGTCTGACGATCGGCGCTGGTCTGGTCGTCGTCGTTGGCGTGTTGTTCCTGGCTCTGCCTGCCGGTCCTTCCACCAGCGGGTTCCCGTCAGGGACGCTCTGGGCTTTCAGGCTCTCATCGTTCGGTACACAGCTGGCCTTCTGGGCAGGGCTCGGACTACTCTTCGGGGTGTTGTGCGAGCGTGCCAAAAGGAAGGGCAAAACAGCTTGAAAGGCTCGCTTCTCGTGGCAGGGACCCACTCCGATGCGGGGAAGAGCGTCCTCGTGGCCGGCATCTGCCGCTGGCTCGCTCGCGAGGGCGTGAGCGTCGCGCCGTTCAAGGCCCAGAACATGGCGCTCAACTCCTTCGTGACACGGGAGGGGGCGGAGATCGGGCGCGCCCAGGCCTCCCAGGCCGGCGCCGCGATGGTCGAGCCCGAGGTGGCCATGAACCCGATCCTGCTCAAACCATCGGCCGAACGGACCACGCAGGTCGTCGTGGGCGGCAAGCCCTGGGCGAAGGCGAGCGCCACGGGCTACGGAAAGATGAAGAAGACGCTGATGCCCATCGTGCTCGAGTCGCTCGAAGAGTTGCGGCGGCGTTTCGACGTTGTCGTCTGCGAAGGGGCGGGGAGCCCGGCGGAGATCAACCTTCGGGAGAACGACCTCGCCAACATGGGCCTGGCTCGCACGGCGGGCCTGCCTGTACTCCTCGTCGGGGACATCGACCGCGGCGGCCTTTTCGCGAGCCTCTACGGGACGCTGGCGCTCCTCTCGCCTGAGGACCAGTCGCTCCTCGCCGGCTTCCTCGTTAACAAGTTCAGGGGGGATCCGGCGGTTCTGGCCTCTGGCCTGGAACGGATGACCTCTCTGACGGGCCGCCCGTTCTTCGGGACGCTGCCCTGGATTCCCGGCCTCGGCCTCGACGGCGAAGACTCCCTGGCCCTCGATGCCCCGCGCCACGTGAAGCCCCCACTCGGCCGCCACGCACTAAGCGTCGCCGTCACGCGCCTCGGACGCATCAGCAACTTCACGGACTTCGACGCCCTCTCTCACGAGCCCGGAGTCTCCGTGCGCTTCACCGAGTCGGCGGAAGAGATACTCGATGCAGACCTGGCCGTCATCCCCGGCACGAAGGCGACGGTCGATGACCTGAAACTGCTTCGCACCCGCGGCCTCGAGAAAGCCTTCGACGAAAGGGCGAAGCGTGGCCTGCCCACGCTGGGCATCTGCGGCGGCTACCAGATGCTCGGCAGGCGCATCGAAGACGGCGTGGAGAGTGATGAGAAAGTAGTCGTTGGGCTCGGGCTCCTGCCCGTCGAGACGTTTTTCGAAGGAGAGAAGGTACTGGGTCGTCCCGAGGGCCGGGCCCCTGGCTTCGGGAACGCGGAAGTATCGGGGTATGAGATCCACCACGGAAGAGTCAGACGAGGCGGAGGCGAAGCTCTTTTCGAGACCGATGGCGATACAGAAGGCTGTCTGAAGGGGGCGACGCTCGGCACATCCTGGCACGGCGTTCTCGAATCAGACGGCTTCCGCCGTGCCCTGTTGCTCTGGGTAGCCCGAGAGCGCGGCTTCGACTGGAGCCCTGGCGAAACTTCCTTCGCCGCCGCGCGCGAATCGCAGCTAGAGAAGCTCGGGGATCTCGTCGCGGATCACGTGGACCGCGAAGCTTTGCTGAGATTGATCGACGAAGGGCAGCCCCGAGGGCTGCCCTTCGTCAGCTCTCAGCTTTCAGCTTTCAGCCCTCAGCATGGTGTCGACGGCGGTACGGTAGACACTGAGGTGCCGCGTCGGGGAGCCGACGTTCCGAGGCGCACTCCGCTCGCGTTCACGACGTCCGGCGACGATCAGCGGAGCAAGAGCTGATGGCTGACAGGCTGAAAGCTGACGGCGCAGCAGGAGCCGATCGGCTCCTGCTGCTCACAACCGCCGACACCGAGATCCTGGCCGCAGCAAGAGCCTCGGAACATTTGCCTGCGGGTTTCCCGAAGCTCGTGTGCGCCAACCCGGCTGCGCTGGATGACCCTGCGGCGTTCTTCGAGAGGGAGCTGCCCGAGGCCAGGGCCGTGCTGGTGCGGCTGCTCGGCGGGCGGAGGGCATGGCCCGAGGGACTCGAGGAGTTGCGGCGGCGGTGCGCGCGGCTTGCGGTACCGCTGCTCGCCTTCGGCGGTGAGGCAGAGCCTGACGCGGAGCTTACCGCGCTGTCGACCGTACCCTCCGGGACCGTGCTAGAGGCTGTTGAGTATCTTCGTCACGGCGGCGTCCGTAATACTGAGAACCTTCTGCGTTTCGTGGCCGACACCGTTCTTATGAAAGGGTACGGCTTCGAGCCTGCGTCGGCGCTGCCAGAGGTCGGCGTCTACCATCCGGGGTTGCAGGAAGACTCTACGGTCGAGGAACTGCTCGCGCGGCAAGATGCGGCGCGGCCAACGGTCGGTGTGATCTTCTACCGAGCGCACTGGATGAGCGGGAACACGGCCTTCGTAGACGCGCTGGTTGAGGCGCTGGATGTGGCAGGGGCCGACGCACTACCTGTCTACTGCTACTCGCTGCGGGCAGGTCCTGACGGACGGGTACCAGCCCTGGAGATGCTGAGAGACAGAGTAGACTGCCTCCTCACAACCGTCCTCGCAGGTGGTGGGTCCAACGCGGCGGACGCCCGTAGATCCGGCTCCCCAGAGGGATGGTTGGAGTGGGAAGTTCCTGCTCTCAAAGAGCTAAGCGTCACCGTAGTTCAGGGCATCTGCACGACCTCGACGCGCGAGGTCTGGCTAGCCTCGGACGCCGGCCTCTCCCCGCTGGATACGGCCTGGCAGGTGGCGATCCCCGAGTTCGACGGGCGCATCATCTGTGTCCCCTTCTCTTTCAAGGAACGCCTCGGTGAGGACTCGCCCGTCGGCGCCCCGCTCACGCTCTACAGGGCCGACCCCGAACGCACAGGGCGGCTCGCCGGGCTCGCGGCGCGCTTCGCCGGCCTCGGGCGCTCCCCGAACCCGGAGAAGAAGGTCGCTATCTTGCTCTCCAACTACCCGACCAGGCATTCGCGGGTGGGGAACGCCGTGGGGCTGGACACCCCGGCGAGCGTCGTCAGGTTGCTCGATGCGATGCGCCGGGCCGGCCACGTGGTCGAAGGCGCGCCCGAAGATGGGGATGAGCTCATACACACGCTCATCGCCGCCGGGGGCCATGATCTGGAATTCCTTACCGATGATCAGCTCGGTAACGCAGCAGGGCGCCTGAATGCGAAACGCTACGCCGAGTGGTTCGGCCTGCTGCCCGAGTCCTTGCGGGGCGAGATCGAGGAGCACTGGGGGCCGCCGCCGGGTGACCTGTACGTGGATGATGGAGACTTCGTCGTGGCTGGACTCTCGTTCGGGAACGTCTTCGTGGGCATCCAGCCGCCGCGGGGATTCGGGGAGAACCCGATCGCGATCTACCACGACCCCGACCTCCCGCCGACGCACCACTACCTCGCCGCGTACTGGTGGATGATCGAAGAGTTCGGCGCGGACGCGATAGTCCACCTCGGCAAGCACGGTACGCTCGAATGGCTGCCAGGCAAATCTCTGGGCCTCTCGCCCTCGTGCGCCCCTGATGCCGCCCTGCGCGACGTGCCGCTCTTCTACCCTTTTGTCGTCAACGACCCCGGCGAGGGGACGCAGGCCAAAAGGAGGGCGCACGCGACCGTCGTCGACCACCTCATCCCACCGATGACCCGCGCCGAGACCTACGACGATCTGGCGAAGCTCGAACAACTCCTGGACGAGTACTACCAGGTGGAGACGCTCGACCCCTCAAAGCTACCCGCGATAAGGGTCAAAATCTGGGAGACCCTGCGCGAGGCGGAACTCCACCGCGACCTCGGCGTCGAGGAGCAGCCCGAGGAGTTCTCGGACTTCCTCACCCACGTCGACGGATATCTCTGCGAGATAAAGGACCTGCCGATAAGGGGAGGCCTACATGTTCTAGGTGAGATCCCCGAAGGCGAACCCCTGCGCCACCTCCTCGCCTCGATCCTGCGCCTCGGAGCCGGTGAAGTACCTGGATTGCGCCGCGCCATCGGCGCCGCCTTCGGCCTGGACGAGAAGTTCCTCGCGGAGAACGGCGGCGCGAAGGTCGAGGCCCCGCCCGGACTCGCTAGGTACCCCACAGCAGTAGCGACGGCCTCCGCTCTCCTCGACAGTCTGGAGGAGGCGCAGCAGGCCCTGCTTCTCGCGCTCGAGGAACGTGGCTGGGACCCGGACTCTGCAGGCACGGTGTGCGAGGAGACCCTTGGCTTCTCCGACGCGGATGTGAAGCGGTCGTTGCGCTTTGCTGCCGAGGAGGTCGTTCCGCGCCTGATGCGCACGCCCGAGGAGATGGGGAACCTGCTCTCCGGTCTCGAGGGTGGATACGTGCCTGCAGGGCCGTCGGGTTCTCCTACGCGGGGGCTGGTGAACGTGCTCCCGACGGGGCGCAACTTCTATTCCGTGGACCCGAAGGCGTTACCGAGCGCGCTCTCGTGGGAGGTCGGACAGGGACTCGCAGACGACCTGCTGCGGCGCTATATGGAAGAAGAGGGGCGCTATCCGGAGACGGTCGGTATCGTGGTGTGGGGGACGGCGGCCATGAGGACCCAGGGCGACGATATATCCGAGATCCTGGCCCTGCTCGGCGTGCGGCCCACGTGGAACGAGGAGTCGCGGCGGGTAACTGGGCTCGAGGTGATCCCGCTAAAGGAGTTAGGGCGGCCTCGCGTGGACGTTACCGTCAGGATCAGTGGCTTCTTCAGGGACGCTTTTCCGAACCTGATCTCCCTCCTGGACGAAGCGTTCACCACCGTCGCCGGCCTCGACGAGCCTACAGAGACGAATTTCGTTAAGAAACACGCCGACGAGGAGAAGAACCACGGTGCCGACGAACGACGCTCGACCACGCGCATCTTCGGGTCCAAGCCAGGCGCCTACGGAGCAGGCCTGCTCCCTCTTATGGACGCCCGCAACTGGCGTACGGACGAGGATCTCGCCGAGGTCTACGCCGTCTGGGGAGGGTATGCCTATGGTAGAAGGTTAGATGGCGTCGAGGCGCGGGAGGCGATGGAGTCCAATCTGCGCAGGACGGAGGTCGCCGTAAAGAACATAGACAACCGCGAGCACGACCTCTTCGACTCGGACGACTACTTCCAATACCACGG
>Ga0126307_10000544_pt1 | contig 24281 bp, 26 predicted proteins | sample Plot28_FD_89955 | JGI IMG/M metagenome (GOLD analysis project Ga0126307, IMG submission 89955) | Serpentine soil microbial communities from UC McLaughlin Reserve, CA, USA - Plot28 | ecosystem: Environmental > Terrestrial > Soil > Grasslands | place: USA: UC McLaughlin Reserve, Lake County... | reverse complement strand
TGGCCGCTCTCGGCGCACGAAAAGCGGAAGGCTCGGCTGCTGGGACGAGGACTCCCGGAATAGCCGCTTTGGACGAGAAGCGGCGCTTTGCATGGAAAGCGGCACCCCGTGCCGAGATACTGCGTGGGCGATGTCGAAGCAGAACGTCGAAAAAGGAGGACCAGCCATGAGACTCAAGCGCATGCTTCTATTGCCCCTGGCCGCAGCGATAGTGGCGCTCGTGCTTGCTGCATCCCCGTCAGGCGCGGTAAAGCCGAGGGCCAACTGCCCACCCCCCTTTGAGAAGCTGACGTTTGAAGAGGCGCTTGACCTCGCGCACGACACGGGAGTTCCTCTGAGTGACGAGGAGCTGCTCGCAATCTTTCGCGTCGATGACAAGAACGGCGATGAGAACCTGTGCTTCGCCGAGCTTCCCGACACTCCAAAGAGGTCCAACGCCGTCAACATCGTTGACAACACGGCGAGGTGACACCCTAGTTGCTGGGCGCTCTCGCAGGGAGTGCTTGGACGAGAAGCGGCGGTTGGCATGGAAAGCGGCGGTTTCAGGGGCGCCCGGTGGGCTGATACGACAGGCCGAGCGAGATAGGCTCGCCGTCATGAGGCCGCTGTCCGTGGTCTCGGTCATTGCGGCCGGCAACTGGCAGAGGACCGTCCGCAGCTGCAGTCTGGCCTGGGCCACCTGAGCTACCGGCCCCGCGGCTAATGTATGCGTGCCATCCGCCGGGATAGATTCGTGCGATGGAGGAGCGGGATGACCCCGGAGAGGCGGGCGAGAGTGGGCAGACGTTCACCTGGCCGCTGGTCGGGGCGCTCTACGCGTCGCTGGTGATCGTGGCAGTGGTGGCGGTGCTGGACTCGCAGCTCGGGCGAAGGTTCGAGGACGAGGTCGACGCGCCCGCGCGAACTCTCGTCGCGGCGCCGCTGGTGGTATTCGCCGTGGTGCTCTTCATCGCGAGCGTGGTGGCGCTCATCCTGCCGGGGTACCGGCGGCAGTCGCTGGGGGTGGCCGAGATCTTCGGGTGGCGATTCCGGCGTGGCTGGTGATGTGCGCGATGGGGATCGGTGCGGTCGCCTTCGCGCTCCACCGCGCCGACTGACCGTCAGCGGCTGAGCGCGTCCAGGGATTCCCCGACCGACGAGGGCTCCCCCACTCCCTCCGCGGCCGCCTGTGCTCCCTCGGTCAACGCGCTGGCGGCGGTCACGACGGCCGCCGCGCTGGTTGGGTTGATGCGGCCGGAGTCCACGCAGGAGGCGAGGAATTGCTCGATCACCTTCGCGAGGTCGGCGAGGCGGTCCTGCCCCACGACCAGGGCCGCCCCCTTGAGGCCGTGGGCCTCGACGCGGAGCTCCTCGATGCGGGCGGGGTCCTTGTTCCCAGATGCGGCGAGCTCCTCGACGCCCATGATGATCGTCGGGGTTCGGCGCTCGGCCTCGGCCGCGAGCATGGTGAGGAGTTCCGGATCCCCCATCCGGTTGAACCTACTCGTTCGGCGCCGGGGGTGGAAGGAGCCTCGCAATCAGGCGACCTTCTGGACCGCCGCCTCGAGCTCCTGGACGCCGAACGGGCCCTGCAGCACGGTGCTCACCTTGCCGGAGCGGTCGATGACGAACAGCCAGGGTTCGGTCTGCAGGCCGTAGGCGGTCATCTGGGGACGAGGTCCGTCGTTGATCTGGTTGTTGTTGTAGACCTCCTGATGGATGAAGGCGACACGGTCGCCGTACTGCTGCTTGACCTGCTCGGCCTCATCCGTGACCGGGCCGCAGACTCGGCTCTGGCAGAGAGCCGGGGTTGCGAAGAGGAGTACGACCGGCTTCTTGCCGAGTACGTCCGCCAGGTCGTCGCTGTGCATGTCGTCGGGTGGGACGCGGGTGTCGATCTCGGAGATGTTCGAGACGGCGCCCACGGTGGGGGTCTCGACGGACGGAGCCTTCTGGCCGACGCGGGGGGCCGGATACTCCCCGACGGGATGCGGTGTGGGCAACAGGCTGTACTGGTAGGAGTCGCCGCTCTTGATCAGGGCCCCGAACGCCCACGGGCCAGGCGTGTCGAGGGGGATGTCGCTGACGTAGGCGACCTGGGCGGCGCTGGGGTCGTCGGCGGTTGTCTTGGCGCGGAAGGCGGGTTTGGTGGTGAGGTCCTCGATCCGCGCGGGGAAGGGGCCGACCGCGGGGCCCTTCACACCCTTGCCCGGCGCGGCGTAGATGGCGACCTGGGCGTCGGTCATCTGGTCTCGGCCGGCGGTGAACACGCCGAAGGGGAACCGGTTGGCGCCGACGTAGAACATCGCGGCCGCCGGAGCCACGACCGGGCCCTGCTGGCCCTTGGAGGCCGAGAGCAGGACCTGTTGCAGGCTGCGGCCGTTGGCGGCGGGGAAGTCGGCGACCGGCGGAGCCGGCTTGCTGCGGCTGCCGGTCCCGTTGTCCGAGCCGCCACACCCTGCGACGAGCGCAACAGCCAGAGTGGCCGCTGCTGCGGCGATGGTCTTCCTGGACACGGGCGGCATCGTAGAGGGGGCACATATAGGGTGGCGGCCTCGGTTAAAGCGAGGGTGTGCCGCAGGCGAAGCCGAGGCACAACCCGTTTCATGGTGGAAGAGGAGGAAGCGTGGCGGAGAAGGCGGCCCTGATCACAGGCGGTTCGAGCGGGATCGGCCTGGCGATCGCGCGCACGCTCGGCGAGGACGGATACGGCCTGACCGTCTCGGCCCGACGGGCTGAGAAGCTGGAGGCCGCGGTCGAGGATCTGCGCTCGGGAGGGCTGGAGGTGGAGAGCGTGGCCGCGAACATGGCGGATGAGGAGGACCTGGGGCGGCTCGTGGAGACGCATCGCGAGAAGTACGGGCGGCTGGACGTCCTGATCAACAATGCGGGCGTGGGGATCGGGGAGGCGATGGACTCGCTGACCACCAAGTACGTGGACATGCAGCTCGGCGTGAACCTGCGGGCGTTGATCCTGATGACGCGCGAATGCCTGCCGATGCTGCGCGAGGCGGGTGCCGAGCACGGCAAGGCGCTGCTGGTCAACACCGCTTCGGTCTCCGGCAAGGCCGGGCAGCCGTGGCTGTCGGTGTACTCGGCCACAAAGGCGGCCGTGATCGGCTTTTCGCAGGCGACCCAGAAGGAGAATGCCGGTCAGGGAATTCAGGTGACCGCGTTCGCCCCGGCTTTCGTCGATACGCCGATGACCGAGTTCGTCAAGGGCCAGGTCGCGGCCAAGGCGATGATCCGCCCGGAGGACATCGCCGAGGCTGTCCGGTTCCTGTTGCGCACTTCGCCGAACTGCCTCGTCCCGGAGATGGTCTTCCTCCGCCCCGGCGACACGATGGACACGCCCGAGCTGGGTTAGCCACCCGGCTGCGGGGTGGCGCTCGAGCGCCAGATACGGGCGCCACGCCGCAAGCCGACCCGGGCGCCGATCCACCAGGCGAGCTGGCGCAGGAAGTCGAACCAGGCGTCCTCGATCCAAGCCCGGCGGCCGCGTCCGCGGATTCGGAGCCAGATGACGATGGCGAGTCCCTTGAGCGGACGGGCGAGGTCCCGGAGCCGCGGTGGCTTGACCGGGTGGCCGCCCATCGCCTCGAACTTGGCGCCGACCAGGCCGGCTCCGTAGGCCCAGCCGAGCTGCTGGCGGAAGAAGCCGCGCTGGGTCGAGCGGTGTGTGTGGCGGGCGGTGGCGCGCTCCGCGTAGGCGAGGCGGAGGTCGCTGCGCTCGTGGAAGCGAAGGCCGAGCTCGACGTCCTGGGCACGGGTCATGTGGGGGTCGAAGGGGCCGATCTTCTCGAGGACGTCGCGGCGGTAGGCGGCGTTGGCGGTGATCGGGTAGGCAGGGTTCGAGCTGAACGCGAAGCGCTGCCAGTTGCCGAGGAGGCGGGCCGCCTGCCGCTCCGCGGCCGAGGTGGCGGGCGTGTGCTTGAGGTCGCCGGCGACGCTGCCGACCTCCGGGTCCTCGAAGGGCCGGACCAGTTCGGTGAGCCACTGCGGCTCCACGACGCAGTCGGCGTCGACGAACGCGCAGATCTCGCCTCTGCTCTCGGCGATGCCGCGGTTGCGGGCGTTGGAGACGCCGGGCTGCTCCTCCCGCAGGTAGGTGACCGGGCGGGCCTGGATCAGGGCGGCAGTGCCGTCGGTCGAGCCGTTGTCCACGACCAGGATCTCGCGCCGGTCGGCGGGGTAGTCCGTGGTGAGGATCGAATCGAGGCAGGCCGTGATCGTGGGCTCGCCGTCGCGGACGGGGACGATCACAGAGATGTATGGGAGCCGCTCGGCGGGCGCCGCGTTCACCGGCGGAACTTAGCCGTGGCGCTCAGGCGTCGGTGCGCTGGGTGTCGGCGCGATCGAGCGCGTCCGCCCAGCCGCCGGCGGAGTCCTCGGCCGGCGAGTGCTCGTCGTACGCTGTGGTGAGGACATCCTCGACGCTGACGTCAGACCCTTCATGAGCGTCCGCTTCGGCGAGGCGGCGGCGGGTGACCTTGACGTCTCGGACCTCTTCCGCCAGTGGGCGGTCCGGATGGATGTCGGTGCCGAGCTCGATGCCATCGCGGATCAGCGACATCTCGAGGTACCCCTCGAGGGTGCGGACCTCGCGGCGTGACGCACGACGGGGCCGGCGCTGCTTTGCGCCGGTGTACGCGTCCCAGGCGCGGGCGAAGGTGCCGAAGTTGGTGCGGCCGCCGTTGCGGTGCGCCGCGAGCATCGGGCAGACGCCGCCGCGCTTGTCGACGTACGCCCCGACGATCACGCGGTTGGTGCGGATCCCGCGGAGCATCGCCGCCTTGGTGCGCGCGGGCAGGGCGTAGACCGCGTTGCGCAGTCGCTGGGCGTTGTTGCGGCGCTTTGCCATCGGTCCAAGGGATACCGCCTACCCCGTAGGGTCAGCGCAATGGGCCGTTCAGATAGGGAGCTGCGTCTGCTCGTAGCCGCCTTCGGCGATCCGGGACACGCCTTTCCGGCGATCGCGCTCGCGCGGGAGCTGGGTCGGCGGAGTCATGACGTGCTGGTCGAGACCTGGGAGCGGTGGCGGGAGGCGGTCGAGGGCGAGGGGCTAGGGTTCACCGGCGCGCAGGAGTACACGGTCTATCCGCCGCCCGGACCCGACACGCCGGACGGGCAGACGGCCGCTTCGGCCGCGAAGGCGCTGGCGCGGTTGATGGAGGAGTTCGAGCCGGACCTGGTGGTGAGCGACATTCTCACCCTGGCGCCGACGCTTGCCGCGGAGGTGGCGGGCGTGCCGCAGGCGACGTTGATCCCGCACGTTTATCCGGTGCAGCAGCCGGGGATGCCGCTGTACTCGCTGGGGCTGCGGCCGCCGCGGACGGCGGTGGGCCGGCTGGCGTGGCGGGCGACTGACCCGTTGCTGGCGATGGGACTGCGGCGCGGACGCGACGAGCTCAATGAGACCCGGGGCAGGCTGGGGCTTCGGCCGATGGAGCGGTTCCATGGCGGAATCAGTGAGCTGCTCGCGATCGTGGGGACGTTCCCGCAGCTCGAGTACCCGAGGAAGTGGCCGGCGCACGTTCACGTGACGGGGCCGCTGTTCTTCGAGCTGCCGGGCGAGGAGATCGAGTTGCCCGAGGGCGATGGGCCGCTGCTCCTGATCGCTCCGAGCACGTCGCAGGACCCCGAGTGCGAGTTGCTGCGGGTCGCGCTCGAGGCGCTGGCCGATGAGCCGGTGCGGGTGCTGGCGACGATCAACAGGCACCGACCGGAGCGGCCGATCGAGGTGCCGGACAACGCGGTGCTGCTGGATTGGGTTCTCTACTCGCAGGCGATGCCCGCTGCGGACGTCGTCATCTGCCACGGCGGGCACGGGACGGTCGCGAGATCGCTGGCCGCCGGGACGCCGCTGCTGGTCTGTCCCTCCGTCGGTGACATGGGAGAGAACGCGGCGCGGGTGGCGTGGTCCGGCGCGGGCCTTTCGGTGCCCCGTCGGCTGCTCTCGCCCCGGTCGATCCGGATTGCATCTCGGCGGCTGCTGGGCGAACCCCGATTCGCAGCGCGGGCAGAGGAGATCTCCGGCTGGTCGCAGTCGCACGACGGCGCCATGGCTGCGGCGGACCTGGTCGAAGCGACCACCCGGAACGCAACGAGCCGGCTCTCGCCGGCTCGCATCAAGTCGTCCTAGCTAGCTCCGGGGGAGGGACTCGAACCCTCAACCTCTCGGTTAACAGCCGAGCGCGTCTACCAATTGAGCTACCCCGGATTACAAATCGGGCTCACCAGATGTGCAACGTCAATCCAAGCAGCCCGCCTCGTCAGGTTACCGTCCTCTCTGGCGGTTCGAGCGACGCAGAATGCACGTACGTCAGCCCAGGTCCTTGACGAACCGCAGCGACGTCTCCTCGAATCCCAACACCCGATAGAAGGCATGTGCCTCGTTCCGGTGGTGTCTGCTCGTCAGGTCGATGCGTCCGCATCCCTCACCGCGCGCGATCCGCTCGAGCTCGTCCTCGAGCCGCCGGCCGAGGCCGGCGCCACGACGATCCGAGCGAACCACCATCGCCGTGATCCGCGCGACCGGCAGGTCCCGGTGCACCAGCGGCATCACCTGCATCGCAGCGAGTCCGACCACCTCACCGCCCTCCTCCGCCACGACCAGATGGGTCCCATCGACGCGCGAAAAGGCCTCGAGCCGACTCCTGAACTCCTCCTCGCTGCTCGGATAGCCCAGCTCACCGAGCAGCATTGCGACGGCCGTGGCATCCGCCGGCCCGGCATCGCGGACCGACACGCTCACCCTCCGACGACGCCCGCGTGCGCGATCCGGTCCGTGAGCGCGGCCCGTTCCCGGGAGAGTCGCGTGCTCACCTCGTAGTCCCCCGCCTTCTGCGCGGCTGAGATCCCGTCCTCGAGCCGCTGCTGCTCGAGCAGGTCGAAGTTGAGCTGCATCGCCTGCTCCGACGCCGGCTCGGTCCCCGAGCGCATGACGAGCTCGGAGATCAGCGAAGTGAGCGCGGCGTCCTCCCGCGGCAATCCGGCCATCGGATCGTCCAGGTGCTCCCGCAACCACCGCAGCGCCGGCTGCCCGGTCGGAGAGAGGTGGTCATCCGTCAAGTGCTCGATGAAACCGCGTCCCGGCTCCGGATTCGCGATGCACATCGCAAGCAGCGCCCGCTCCCGCGTCTCCCGCGGCGTCAGCGTGGCCGCCACCGGTCGCGGCGCCTTCCCGTTGCCCCCGCCATTCGCGGAGCCCAGCCCCGCGGGGTCGTCCACCGCCGAGCGAACACGAGCCAGCACCAGACTCGGATCCGTATCGAGGCGGTCCGCCACCCTCCGCACCAGCTCATCGAACCCAAGTGCGGTCTCCCCCAGCGCCTTCAGGACCGGGCCGACCTCGTCGAGAACCCGCTCCCGTCCGGCCACGCTCGTCAGCTCGCCGCGGCCGAGCGCCACATCCACCCGAAACGTCGGCAGGTCGATCGCCCCATCCACCAGCTCCATGAACCGATCCAGCGATCGCCCTTGAAGCATGTCCGCCGGGTCCTCGCCCTCCGGCATCGCGGCCACTCGCAGCTCCAGGCCCCGTCCGCCCGCCACCTTCTGCGCGCGGATCATCGCGTCCGCCCCTGCCCGATCGGCATCGAGCGCGAGCACCACCGAATCGGTCAGCCCGGCGAGCATCGACACCTGCTCCGGCGTGATCGCCGTCCCCATGACCGCCACCGCCTCCTCGACCCCGGCCTGCTGAAGGGCCAGCACGTCCGTATATCCCTCGACGACGATCGCCCGTCTTGCCTTCGCGATCGGGCCCCGCGACCGATCGATTCCGTACAGGGTGTGGCTCTTGCGGTACAGCTCGCCCTCGGGCGAGTTCAGGTACTTCGGCTGGGCGTCCGGGCTCAGCGCCCGCGCCCCGAACCCCAGCACCCGCCCCCGCTGGTCGCGAATCGGGAAGGTGATCCGGTTCCGAAACCTGTCGTAGTGACCGCCCTGCCGCCCCTTCTGCGCCAGTCCCGCAGCCAGCAGCTCCTCCACCTTGAACCCCGCCCGCTGGCTGCCGGTCAGCACCTGGTCCCACGGGCTCGGCGCCATCCCCACTCCGAAGCGCCGCAGCACCTCCTCCTCGAGCCCCCTCTCGGCGAGGTACTTCCGCGCCCGCTCGGCCTTCGGCGACTCCCACAGATAGCGCTCGTAGAACTTCGCGGTCCGCTCGAGCAGTTCCCAGAGCCGTGCCCGCCGCCGCCTCTTTTCCTCCGCCCGCGGGTCCTCGCTCTCCCGCTCGAGCTCGACCCCGTACCGCTCGCCCAGCGACTCCACGGCCTCCGGAAAGGTCAGCCCCTCCTTCTCCTCCACGAACCGGAACACGTCCCCGCTCGCCTCACAGCCGAAGCAGTAATAGAGCTTGTCGCGCGGGTTGACCTTGAAGGACGGCGTCCGCTCGTCATGGAACGGGCAGTTCCCCCAGTAGTCCTGCCCCCGTTGCTGCAGGTCGGTATACGCCGAGACGATCTCGACGATGTCGGCCGCGTCCTTGACCCGGTCCTTGCTGTCAGGCGTGAACTTCGCCATCAGACCAATCTATTTGGAGCCGACCAGCCGCTCGTACGTCGACAGGCAGAAACGGTCGGTCATTCCGGCCAGATAGTCGGTCACCCGCTGCACCGTCCCGGCCTCCGCGTCCGTCGCCGGCACCTCGTCCAGATGGTCGAGGTAGTGCTCGAAGAGCGTCCGCAGCGCAACGCGCGCGCGCTCCTGCTCGGCCCGCGCCTCCTGCCCGAGGTAAACCCGATCGAACATGAACTTCCGCAGCCGCAGCATCGCGCCACCGACCTCCTCGCTCTGCGCGATGTCCCCCTCGGCTCTCGACCTCTCCACCATGTCCCGCACCAGCAGATCGATTCGCGCCGCCCCGGTCTCACCGAGCAGCTCGATCTGCGCCGCGGGCAGATCCCCTTCGGAGATGATTCCCGCCCGCACCGCGTCATCGATGTCGTGATTGATGTACGCGACCCGGTCCACGATCCGCACCACCCGGCCCTCGAGCGTTTCCGGCTTCCCCGGCCCCGTGTGATTCAGGATCCCGTCGCGAACCTGCTCGGTCAGGTTGAGGCCACGTCCGTCCCGGGCCAGCACCTCCACCACCCGCAACGAGTGCTCGTTGTGCCGGAACCGCATCCCGTGCCGCTGCAGCTCCTCATCGAGCACCTCCTCGCCGATGTGGCCGAAGGGCGGATGCCCGAGGTCGTGCCCCAACCCGACCGCCTCGGTCAGGTCCTCGTTCAACCCCAGTGCCCGCGCGACGGTCCGCGAGATGAAGCAGGCCTCGAGGGTGTGGGTGAGCCGGGTCCGGTAGTGATCCCCCTCCGGCGCCACGAAGACCTGCGTCTTGTGCTTGAGGCGCCGGAACGCCTTGGAGTGAACGATCCGGTCCCGGTCCCGCTGGAACGGCGTCCGCAGCGGGCTGTCTTGCTCCGGCTCCCGCCTGCGAGCCGGGTACGAGCGAGCCGCTGGCTCCCACAGGTACTCCGATTCCCAGGATCGGATCCGGTCCTCGAACGTCTCGACTCGAGCCTCCATCCACCCGATGTTCGCACCCTGGACGGCGCGTCTACCCGGGAACGCTCCCTCACGTATCCGAATAGGCTCCGGACCGTGGCAGAGACGGCACTGATCACCGGCGCGTCGGCCGGCATTGGCGAGGAGTTCGCCCGCCAGCTCGCCGGCCGCGGCTACGACCTGATCCTGGTCGCCCGCCGCCGTGACCGCCTTGAGCAACTCGCCGAGCAGATCCCCACCACCGCCCACGTGGTCGAGTGCGACCTGGCCACGGACGCGGCCAGCCTCCCCCGAAGGGTGGAGGAAACCGGCGCGGACGTGGACCTCCTGGTCAACAACGCCGGCTTCGGCCTCCGCGGCCGCTTCCTCGAGCTCGACGCCGAGCGCCAGGCCGAGATGGTCCGCGTCAACTGCGAGGCGGTCGTCATCCTCACCCACGCTTTCGTCCCGGGGATGGTCGAGCGCGGCCGCGGCGGCGTGATCACCGTGGCCTCCACGGCGGGCATGCAGCCCCTCCCGTACGAGGTCACCTACGGCGCGAGCAAGGCGTTCGCGATCTCCTTCAGCGAGGCGCTTTGGATGGAGCTCCGCGGCACCGGCATCAAGGTCCTCGTGGTCAACCCCGGCCCGGTCAAGACCGAGTGGCAGGGCGTCGCCGGCTACGACGACAGCACCCCCATCCCACCCGGAATGATCACCGCCGAGCAGTGCGTCAGCGACGCGCTGCGCGCCTACGACCGCAACAAGCGCTCGACTGTCACCGGTCGCTTCTTCCCCTGGTTAATGCGGGCCAGCCATGCGCCGAAGGGCGTCAAGCTGCGGGTCACCGAGCGCATGTACCGCCCGCGCAACTGACCTAGGCCGCGCTCCTCTTGGCGAGCAGGCCCTCGATCTTGGCTCGCCACTCGCCCGAGAGCTGATCCGCCGCCAGCACGTCCGCGAGGCGATCGCGATCGCCCAGATAGCCCTCGGCAAAGAGCCCGATCGTGACTCCGTGCTCGGGGCGGCCCACGACCTCGATCCGGTCGCCGGCCCCCAGCTCGCCCTCCTCCACGATGCGCAGGTAGGCCCCGGTCCGCCGCGCCCGTGCGAATTGCCTCACGAACCGCTGCGTCCCCATCCGGAAACCGAGCTTGAAGCAGGGAAACCGTGGCTCCGAGACCTCGACCAGCGCGGTCCCGGCCCGCCAGCGCTCGCCGATCAGCGCCTCGTTTAGGTCCAGTCCCGCCGTCGTGAGGTTCTCGCCGAAGGTCCCGGGATCGAGCGGCCGCGAGAGCTCGCCCTCCCACCAGTCATAGTCCTCGCGCGCGTAGGCGTAGACCGCCTTGTCGAAGCCGCCGTGGACCTTCCGGTTGGCCTGCACGTCGCCGTCGAGATTGGTGCCTCGCACCGCGAGGCGTCCGCGCACCGGCTTCTTGTAGATACCCGTCATCACCTGCTTGCCGCGGTAGGGGATCGGGCGGGGGCGGCCGACGTTGACTGAGACCACGCTGGGCATCCGGCAACTCTACGAGAGCGCGCCTCCGAGCCTATGCCGCGGCGCGCAGCCGCACGTGCGCGTGATGCTCGAGCGTCTCGGTGATCGCCCGATCCGCCTGGGCCGCCACCCCCCGGCCCGCCTCCGGCGCCTCCGAGAGCGGCCGAGCCAGGGCGTCTACCATGAACCGGTGGGCGTCCTCCGTGAACGGAAAGCCCCCGCCCTCGCAGCTCGCGCAGACCACGCCACCGGCCGCGCCCGAGAAGGCCGAGATGTGCTCGGCCTCCCCGCAGGTCGCGCAGCTCGCCAGCTCGGGAGAGAAGCCGGCGGCCAGCGCCAGCTTGAGCCGGAACGCGAGCGCCGAGCCCGGCGCGCTGGCGGTCTCTGCGTCGGCATCTAGCAGCCCCAGGTAGTTGCAGAGCAGGTTGTACGCGGCCTCGTTCGGCTCTCCCGAGTCGAGCAGCCTCAGCACCGCATCGCAGGCCCGACCCGCCGCCCCGAGCGCCGCACCGGACGAGCGCAGCCGCCCGTGCCCGTCGATGGTCGAGGCGCCCGTCACCGTGAGCAGGTCGCCCCGACCCTCATAGAGCACGAGATCGAGGCGGAAGAACGGCTCGAGCCGCCCCCCGAACCTCGACTTCGGCCGCCGCGAACCCTTTGCGATCGCCCCCATCCGCCCGCGCGTCGCCGAGTAGAGATGCACGACGCGATCGGCCTCGCCGTAGCGAATGCTGCGCAACACCACGGCCTCCGTTTTCACCGATCCGGGCATGGCCCACAAACGTTGCCGCGCTCCCCGGACGTCTTATGGTCACGTCGGACCGCCGCAGCGCGCACAAGGGACCAAACGTGGCCGGAAACTCAGGCCTGACGGCGATCGAGACTCAGGTCGGCGATCGCTCGGTCGCGTTCCCAGTAGAGCGCCAGCCGCGTCACCTTCCCGTCACGGACCGTGAACACGTTGGCCGCCTTGACCGAGATCCCGCCGATGTCGATCCCGCTGCCCTTGCCCCGCCCTTCGTTTCGCAGGAGGACCAGGACACGCTCGTCATCGACCTCCTGAAAGTCATCCGCAACCGCCCGGAGGTCCTCCCAGGCCCTGAGCATCGTGGCCCAGGCCTCCGCCATCTGCTCCCGGCCCTTCCACGTTCCCGTGTTCAGACCGCCGATCATCTCGAACTCGATTTCGGGATCGGCCCACTCCGCTGAGCTCCAGTCGCCCCGCTCCCAATCGGCGAAGATCGACCTGACGATCTGGAGGTTGCGCGCCACCCGCCGAGTATCTCCCTTCAGCCGGTCTGCCGCACCGCATCCCGGATCGCGGCCGCCGTCACCGTGGCGGCCGCAGCCCCGATCTGAAAGGGCGCGAACGGATCCGGTTCCTCCCGGCCAGAGGCGAGGCAGAAGACCACGTCGCCGTCCACCGGCGTGAAGACCGGATCCACGGCCCGGCCCAGGCCGGCTGTCGCGGCCCTCGCGACCATCGAGCAGCCCCGCTTGTCAAGCGAGGCGTCCGTGCAGACGCACACCGGCGTCGAGTTCCCCTCGGGAACTCGGAACTGCGGCGGCGACTCCATCGCGGCGATCGCTTCCGCGCCGCGCAAGACCTCCCCCTCCTCGCCCCGCGGCCCGGCAAGCACCGAGCCGTCCTCATCGATCACGTCCCCGGCCGCGTTGACCGCGGCCACCGCTGCCACGGTGTGGCCGGTCCCGGTGACCAGCGCCGCGTAGCCGATCCCGCCCGGTCTCGCCCGGTCGCGTCCGAGGATCTTCCCGACGGTCGCCCCGGTTCCGGCTCCCACCGCGCCCCGCTCGGGCACCGCGGCCTCGGCGGCGTCGCAGGCCGCGTACCCCGCGTCCGGCCCCGGCCGCGCCTGCGAACCCGATCCCGAAGGCAGGTCGTAGATCACCGCCGCCGGCACGAGCGGCACCCGCCCGAACGGCGTGACGTAGCCCCGATCGTGCTCCTCCAGCCAGCGAACGACGCCGTCGGCGGCCGCCAGCCCGAACGCGCTGCCGCCCGTGATCAGGACCGCGTTCGCCTCCTGGGCGTTGGCCAGGGGACCCAGGACGTCGGTCTCGCGCGTGCCCGGCCCGCCGCCGTGGACGCAGACCCCGCCCCGGGTCTCCGGCGGCGGCAGCACGACCGTGCAACCCGTGCCGCCCTCCGGGTCCGACCAGTGCCCGACGGCGAAGCCGTCGGGCAGAGGCCGTGGCTCGCTCACCTCGCCCCCGCCTTGCGTGCCGGCCTCCGCGTCGACTTTCGCCGGCGAGGCCGGCGCCGCAGCCGCTCCTGGCAGTTGGGACAGAAGTAGGTCGACCGTCCGGTCACAACGATCCGCTGGATCACGGGCGGCGGCGCCGGACGGTGCTCCTCGGGCGGCCGCAGACACGGCTCGCCCTCGCGAGTGTGGACCAGGAACTCCTCCTGCATGGATCCCCGCTCCCCCCGCGCGTCGAGGTAGTCGTCGATGCTCGCCCCGCCGTTGTCCAGGCCGGCCTGAAGCGCTCCGATGATCCCCTCCACCAGCCGCTCCGCGTGCTCGATCTTCATCGAGCCGGCCGGCGAGAGGGGATGGAGCCTCGCCCGCCACAGGGCCTCATCCGCATAGATGTTCCCGATCCCCGCGACCCGCGACTGGGTGAGCAGAAAGGACTTGAGCGGGGCCTTCCTCCCCGCCGCCAGCTCCAGCAATCTCTCGGCGGTGAGCTCACCCGAGAGCGGCTCGACACCGAGACGCGCGGCGAAGAAGTCATCGAGCTGGTCCCCCGCGTCGAGCACCACGGCCTGGCCGAAACGGCGGACATCCGTGAACAGCATCACCCGGCCGTCGTCGAGATCGAAGCGGGCGCGCACATGACTCGGCTCGGGCTTCGCCTCGTACAGCCGCGGCCCTCCGACCGGCTCGGTCTTCATCAGGTCGGCGGTCGCGCCCTCCTTCGGATCCCGGAGCAGAAGGTTGCCAGTCATCCGCAGGTGGAGCGCGAGGGTCCGCCCTCCCTCCAGCCCGACGAGCAGGTACTTGCCGCGCCGCGCGACCGCGGTCACCTCCCGGCCCTCGACAGCCCTCGCCACCGCGTCGGGCGGCTCCGGCCGGGTCAGCCGCTCGTCGAGTACCTCGGCGGAGGTGATCCGCTTCCCGACCAGCTCCGGCTCGAGCTGGCGACGTACCGTCTCCACCTCGGGTAGCTCGGGCATCCCGCCCGATCCTAGTGACCGCTAGCGGGACAGATGCGCCCTCGGGTGGGCCTTGAAGTAGGCCTCCTTGAGTTCCTCGCCCGAGAGGTGGGTGTAGAGCTGGGTGGTCGAGAGGTCGGCATGCCCGAGCATCTCCTGCACCGAGCGCAGGTCGCAACCGCCGGTCAGCAGATGCGTCGCGAACGAGTGCCGCAGCGTGTGCGGGCTCATCCGATCCCCGAGACCCGCCGTCTCAGCGTGTCGCAACACGATCTTGTAGAGGCCCTGCCGGCTGAGCGGCCCGCCGCGGAAGTTGAGGAATAGGTTGCGCTCATCCGGTGAGCGCACCAGCTTTGGCCGGCCGGAGCGTAGGTAGACCCGCACGGCGGCGATGGCCTTGCCGCCGACCGGGACCAGGCGCTCCTTGGAGCCCTTGCCCCTGGCTCGCACGATGCCGTGCTCGAGGTCGACGTCCGAGAGATCCAGCGAGATGGTCTCCGAGGCGCGCAGCCCCGACGCGTACATCAGCTCGAGCAGCGCGCGGTCTCGCACGGCCGTCGGCTCGTCGCCCCGCGGCTGCGCCAGCAGGCGCTGGACCTCTGCATAGCTCAGGACCTCGGGAAGCTTCTTGCCCCGACGGGGCGTCTCCAGCCTGGCGGCCGGGTCATCGTCGATCGCGTCCTCGCGGCGCAGGTGCCGGTAGAAGGAGCGCAGGCAGGCCGCCTTGCGGTGGACGGTCGCCGTCGAGGCGGGAGCCCGCCCGTCACCATCGCCCTGCGCGAGGTCCGCGAGGAAGTCCGAGAGGTCACCCGGCGTCGCATTCGTCGCGTCCCGGTCTCGCTCGGCCAGGAAGCGCCCGAACTGGAGCAGGTCGGTTCGGTAAGCGGCGAGCGTGTTGCGCGAAAGCCCGCGCTCGAACTCGAGGTGAGCGAGGAAGTCCAGCACCAGCGCCTCGTAGCGCTCGGAGGGCTGCTTCTTCGCGTCCGCCGCCTCACGCGGCGGCGCAATCGTGGGCATGCAGAGGTAATTCCGCGGGTACCCCACGGACCCTTCATATCCGCCTAGAGCAGCTGCCTCAGCGCCAGCAGGCCGATCAGCGACTCAGCGTCCTCGCAGCGATCGATGGCGGAATCGAGGTCGTCGAGCGGAATCTCGACGATCTCGATCCGCTCATCGGTCGAGCGTCGCTCCGGGGTGTCGTACAGCTCGGTGGCGAGGAAGAGCCAGGCGCGCTCGTTCGTGAATCCCGGGCTGGTGTAGAAGGACTTCAGCTCGCGCCAGTCGCCCGCGGACTTGCCGATCTCCTCGGCGAGCTCCCGCTGCGCGCACTCGAGCGGAGTCTCACCCTCGACGTCCAGCTTGCCGGCAGGCAGCTCGAGCAGCGCGGGCTCCTCGACCGCCTCCCGCGGCTGCTCCACCAGGTAGACGACTCGGCCGTCGTGAGGGATGACGCAGACCGCACCGGGATGGACCACGACCTCCCGAGTCGCCCGGCTCCCGTCCGCGTACTGAAACGTCTCCTTGCGCACCGAGAAGATCTCGCCGCGATAAACGAGCTTGCTGCCCTCCTTCTTCAGGGCCTCGTTCTCGCGGCCCTCGTCGTTCACGGCGCCTCCCCGACGAGGGCGGCGACCGCGAGCGCGACGCCGGCCGCGAGCGCCGACGCGAAGAACAGATGGTCCTCTCGGATCGAGCGCCCCATGTGGGCCACCGGCAGTCCACTCTCCGCGTACTTCTCCGCAGGAACCTCGGCCGGCCAGACCTCATGGCGCTCGCCGCACGCCTCGCGCAGCCGGCCGAGCGCGTCCGGCTCGTCGGCGGGAGTGGGAACCCGGACGCCGCCCAGCAGCATCAGCAGCACGGTCTCGGTGTGATGGCTCAGGCCGCGGTGCCGCGCGCGCTCGTCGCCGCTCGACATCCGTGCCGCCAGGAGCGTCGGGAACCCGAGGCTCAACGAGGCATGCGCCGTGTCGAGCGCGGCCATCCCTCCGTGACCGAGGGCGCTCGCCGAACCGCCGATGCCCGGCCCGGGACCGACGATCGCCGCGTCCCAGCCGAGCGGTCCCGCCGCGGCCCGCAGCGCGCCGATCGCCGTCAGGGCCTCGCGCTCGCCGCCGTAGGCGGGACCCGCCGTGACGTGCTCGCAGAGCAGCTCGCGTCCACGCAGCTCAGCGACGTCGTTCGACAGGCCGCCCGGCAGCGCCCCGCCGGCTGTCTGGATGTATCCGACGCGCATTCCCCTGCCCTCCCGGCCCGCCGCCCACGCGGCCGGTGCCAGCTGTCCGTGGAGGGAGAGGACCAGGACCGGGATCGGTCGACCCCCTTCGTCGCGAAGGACCTCCACGGGCTCGACCGGGTGCTGGACGGAGGAGTAGTTGAGCTTCATCGCGGTGGCCTCGTCCGCGCCGGGCGCGTCCAGTCCGCGGGTCAGGTTGACGTGCACGACGTCGAACCCGCCCGACCCGAGCCCGAGGTCCCGGGCCTCGACGTTCACGACCACCTCGTCTCCCTCCCGGGGCTCGCCCACCAGTCCAGCGTCCGACCAGGCGGGCCGTTCCTCGTCCCCGACCCGGACCACCAGCGGGTCCGTCCCGCTGACCACGCCCCTACGCAGCTTCAGCATCTCCCGCCAACCTGATCGCCTCCTCGCACACCCGCAGCATCTCAACGATCGCCTCGTCGGTGACCACTTCCTGGGGGGTGTGGTTCGCCTCGGTGCCGTTGGCGAGCAGCACCGCGTCGTAACCGGAGGCCAACAGCGCGTTGGCGTCGCTGCCGCCGCCGGTCGCAATCAGCTGCGGCTCGTGCCCGGCCGCCCTCAGCGCCTCGGAGGCGATTCGCACAGGCTCGGACTTCGGGTCGAGCCGGTAGCCGCGGAAAATCTCCCTCACCTGCGCGTCCACGTCGCAGCCCTGCTGGCTCGCGCCCCAGGTGCAGGCATCGACCATCTCGCCGATCGTCGCGGCCGCCCGCTGCCCGTCCACGCTCCGGGCCTCGCCGCGGATCCGGCAGTGGCCCGCTACCACGTTGGATGCCGTCCCGCCCTCGATCATCCCGATGTTCGCGGTGGTCTCGTCATCCAACCGTCCCAGCTTCATCTCCCCGATCGCGACCGCCGCCGCGGCGATCGCGCTGTGACCGTCCTCCGGATTGATCCCGGCGTGGGCCTCCTGGCCGGTGAATTCGGCGATCAGCTGCTTGTGGGTCGGCGCCGCCACGATCACCTCGCCGATCGGCGACGCGTGGTCGAGCACGTAGCCGAACGGGGCCCGCAGGGACGAGATGTCGAGCTCACGAGCCCCCCGCAGCCCGTCCTCCTCGGCGACGGTGAAGACGAGCTCGAGCCCGGCCGCCGCCGGATCGCCGACGTGCCGGGCGGCCAGCTCCAAGAGGACGGTGACCGCCGCCTTGTTGTCGGCGCCGAGGATCGTGTCGCCGGCGCTGCGAAACGTCCCGTTCTCCCGCACCACGCCGATCGGGGCCTCGTGCGGAACCGTGTCCAGATGGGCGAAGAAAGAGACCCAGCGATCGCCGCGACCGGGCACCCTCGCGATCAGGTTCCCGGCTCCGGCTCGCGCCGGCGTGGCGGAGGCGTCCTCGGCCACATCCACGTTGTGCCCCCGGAGCTCGTCCAGGACCGCGTCTGCCACCTCGCGCTCCTCCCCGGTCGGGCTCGCGATCTCACAGAGGCGGGCGAAGCGGTCGAGCATCCGCTGATCGTCCGGCGCTGTCACGGCGCGCAGGCTACGCGAGCCCGGGGGTTGACTCCTCTCGCGAGCCGGAAATAATCGTCGTTCATGGAGTCCGCAACGCTCCGCCGCGTCCCTCCGCTCTCCCTCGCGGTGCAGCTCGGGCTGATCTTCGGCCTCGTGCTCCTCGCCGCCATCGCCTGGACGGTGACGGGCGATCGGATGGACGGTATGGACGCAGGCCCCGGCACGGACCTCGGCGGCCTCGGATTCTGGGTCACGGCGTGGGTCGTGATGATGGCCGGCATGATGTTCCCGTCGATCGCGCCAATGGTTGTCATGCACGCGCGGATCGGGGAGGGCAAGCGCGCCGGCGGCCGAGTCGCGGAGGTGGGAACCACCGCCCTGTTCGTCTGCGGCTACCTGCTGACCTGGGCCGGGGCCGGACTGATCGGCTACGCGATCATCGAGGGGGGCCGGGCGCTCGACATCGGGTTCCTCGACTGGGACAGCGCCGGGCCTTACGTCGCCGGCGGCGTGATCGTCGCCGCCGGCCTCTACCAGCTCACCCCGATGAAGGACGCCTGCCTGCGCCGCTGCCGCAGCCCGATGGGCTTCCTGCTCACCTCGTGGCGGCCTGGCCGAGCCGGCGCGCTCCGCATGGGCGTCGCGCATGGCGCCTGGTGCGTGGGCTGCTGCTGGGGCCTGATGGCCGCCCTGTTCGCGCTCGGCGTGATGAGCATCGGCTGGATGGTGGTGATCGCCGCCCTGATCGCGACCGAGAAGCTGCTGCCCTGGAAGGTGGTCGCGAACCGCGGCATCGCCATGCTTCTGATCGTGCTCGGGCTTGGCGTCGCGTTCTTCGCCGACGACGTCCCCGGCCTCACGCTGCCGGACTCACCCGAGGCTCAGGCGGCGATGGACGCGATGGGGATGGGCGAGTCCTCGGGCGGGAGCTCGATGGACGATCAGAAGATGAAGGACGCAGGCTCCATGCCGAGCGAAAAGATGCCCGACTCGGGAGCTATGCCGAGCGGCGGACGCTGACGTCCTCGGAGACCTCGGCCTCCGCCTCCGCCTCGACGGCGGCATCGACGTCGGCCGGGCGCTCCGCCGCACGCTTGGCGGCGGCGCCGACGAATTCACGGAAGAGCGGCTCGGGCCGGGTCGGCCGGGAGTTGAACTCCGGGTGGAACTGGCTGGCTACGAAGAAGGGGTGATCGGGCAGCTCGATGATCTCGACGAGGCGTTCGTCGGGCGAGGTTCCACTCGTCACCAAACCCTCGTCCTCCAGGCGGCGACGGAGCATGTTGTTGACCTCATAGCGGTGCCGGTGCCGCTTGTAGATCACGGCCTCGCCGAAGATCTCGCGCGCCTGGGTGGCCTCGTGGAGCTTCACCGGGTCGGCCCCCAGCCGCATTGTGCCGCCGAGGTCGGAGACCTCCTTCTGCTCGGGCAGCAGGTCGACCACCGGATAGGGCGTCTCGGGATCGAACTCGGCGGAGTTGGCGCCGTCCATCCCGCAGACGTGGCGGGCGAACTCCACCACCGCGATCTGCATTCCGAGGCAGATGCCGAGATAGGGAATCCCCTTCTCACGCGCGATCCGCGCCGCCTCCACCTTGCCCTCGATCCCGCGCTCGCCGAAGCCGCCCGGGATCAGGATGCCGTCCATGCCGTCGAGCTGGGATTCCTCGATGTCCTCGGCCGAGACCAGCTGGGTCTCGACCTCGACCCCGTGCGCCCAGCCGCCGTGGGTGAGCGCCTCGATGACCGACTTGTAGGCGTCCTCGAGCTGCACGTACTTGCCGACCAGCGCGATCTTCACCTTCCGCTCGCGCGAGGCGTCGGCGCGCTTGATCAGGTCCTCCCACTCGCCCAGGTCCGGGGCAGGCCCGTCCATGCCGAAGTGATCGAGGATCTGATCGTCCATGCCCTCGGCCCGGAGGACGAGCGGCACCTTGTAGACGTTGTCGACGTCGCGCGCCGAGATCACGGCGTCCTCCGGGAGGCTGGCGAAGAGGGCGATCTTCCGGCGGATGTCCCGGTCGAGCCCCTGCTCAGAGCGGCAGAGCAGTGCGTGAGGCTGGATCCCGATCCGGCGGAGCTCGTTGACCGAGTGCTGCGTCGGCTTGGTCTTCATCTCGCCCGCGTGCCCCACATAGGGAACCAGCGTCAGGTGGACGAACATGCAGCGCTTCGGACCGAGGTCCGTGTAGAGCTGGCGGATCGCCTCGAGGAACGGAAGCGACTCGATGTCGCCGACCGTCCCGCCGATCTCGGTGATCACGAAGTCGACCGCCTGTGACTCGGCGACGATCAGGACGCGATTCTTGATCTCGTCGGTGATGTGCGGGATCACCTGGACGGTCGCGCCGAGGTAGTCGCCGCGGCGCTCGCGCCTGATCACCGAGTTGTAGACGCCGCCGGCGGTGAAGTTCGAAGCCCGCGAGGTGTTCTCGTCGGTGAAGCGCTCGTAGTGGCCCAGGTCCAGGTCGGTCTCGGCGCCGTCCTCGGTCACGAAGACCTCCCCGTGCTGGAACGGGCTCATCGTCCCCGGGTCGACGTTGATGTAGGGATCGAGCTTCTCCAGCTGGACGCGGAACCCGCGGGAGACGAGAAGACGACCGAGAGAGGCGGAGGCGATGCCCTTGCCGAGAGACGAGACGACACCGCCTGTGACGAAGAGAAATCGGGTGTCGGCGGGCTTCGGTTGGCTCAATTGACTCTGCCGAGCGAGTCTAGTCGGTCAAGAAGCGGAACCCGCTCGATCGCCGCGGAGATCGAGCGAAATTCCCCATACACCGAGATCGCGATCAGCCCGGCGAGGGCCAGGGCGATCCCCGGCGGCGAGAGCGTCGTCACCAGGAGCACACCGATCATCCCGCCGATCAGGCTCGCGCCGGTGTCGCCGAGCATCGCCCGCTCGCTCAGGGTGAGCCAGGCGCAGATCGCGACGACCGGGAGCAGCGGAGCGATCGGCGCAAGCCGGTCCAGGCTCCGCGAGGCCAGGCAGACGACGGCCGCCATTAGCGCCAGCGCCTTCTCGCAGCGACCGGGCCGGGTATCCAGGAGGTTGCCGACGTGCGCCGCGAGAGCCAGCGCGAGCAAATCGGTGAGGTAGAGCAGCCCGGTGTCATCTGTTCCCGTGACCGCGTAGGCCGCGAGGGCGACGGTGCCGGCCGCCTTGAGCGCGCCGGTCGAGAGCTCGCCTCGCGCCACCGCAAGCCCGTGCTCCCGCCAGCCGCGCATCGGGCCCCCGGCCAGGTCATCGACCAGGCCGAGATACGCGACGCCGCAGAGGAACACCAGCCAGCGGTTGAGACCCGCGGTGAGAGCCAAGGCGTCGACGGCCAGGAGCAGCACCCCGATCGGGAAGATCACCCGCCGGCCGCGGTAGTTGGCCCGCCGCATCAGCGCGGCGGATATAGGTGGCTGACGCCCTTGGCGTCGACCAGTGTCTCGCCGATCCGCAGGCGGGTGAGAAAGGTCGAGGACATCCCGCCTCGCCGCCGCTCCAGGAACTCGACCAGGTTGAAGTGGGCGCCGACGCTGACGATCAGCGAGGCGCCCTTCTCGTGGGCGAGCAGCATCGCCACGTCCTGGCTCGTCCCCGCGGAGGGGACCACCGTGTGCGCGAGGGCGAGCTGCCGCAGCCGCTCGGCACCCGGGGCCTCCCCGTCGGGATAGGCATGGACGATCAGCTCGGCACCGCTCCGCAGCGCCGCCTCGCCCGCCGAGTCCATGTCGCCGAGGACGACATCGGGTAGCAGCCCCTCGCGAACGATCGCGTCCGCGCCGCCGTCCACACCCACGAGGATCGGGTTGACGTCCTCGATGTAGGAGCGCAGCGCGCGCAGATCCTGGACGTGGTCGGTCCCGCGGACGACGATCAGGACGTGGCGGTCCCGGAACCGAGTCCGGGTCTCCGGCAGGTCGATCGCACCCGAGAGCAGGCCGCCCTCCTCGCGCAGGTGGGCCATGGTGTTCTCGGTGAAGTCATGCAGGGCCCGGTCGATCCGCGCCCGCAGCGCGTCCAGGTCACGCGCGAGCTGCTCGGCCCTCAGCGCCTGTCCCTCGGCGATCGCCCTCCCCAACGAGGAGATCCGGCCCTCCTCGATCTCCAGCCGGTCCCCGTCCGCGATCAGCTCGAACAGCTCGGGAGTCGCGTCGATCAGGGGCACGCCGGCCCGGACCAGGGCGAGCGGTCCGGTGTTCGGGTAGGAGCCGTCCGAGGAGGGAGAGGCGTTGAGGGTCGCCCGCACCCCGCACGCGATCAGCTCCTCGGCCGCGATCCGGTCCAGGTTCCGGTGATCGATCACCGCGATGTCCCCCGGCCCGAGCCGCTTCACCAGGTCCTTGGTGCGCCGGCCGAGGCGGGCGGTCCCGCGGATCGCTGAGGCGGTGGCGGTGGCCATCGCGGAGAGACTATTTCGGGCGGGGTCTCTAGGCGGCCTTGAGGAGCTCGCGGGCGTGGCGGTCGGCGGCCTCGTCGCCGTCGCCGCCGCCCAGCATCCGGACGATCTCGGCGACCAGTTCGTCTCCGTCGACCCGCTCGACCGTCGCGCTCGCCTGGCCGCCGCCGACGCTCTTCTCGATGCGGAAGTGCGCCTGCGCCATCGAGGCCACCTGCGGGAGGTGGGTGATGCAGAGCACCTGGCGCTCGTCGCCGAGCCCGCGCAGCCTCTCCCCCACCGCCTTCGCCGTGTTGCCGCCCACGCCCGCGTCGATCTCATCGAAGACGTAGGTCGCGGCGCCGCCCGGCGCGCCCTGGCCGGCGAGCGCCAGCATCAGCCGCGAGAGCTCGCCGCCGGACGCGGCGTCCCGCAGCGGCGAGACCGGCATTCCCGGATTGGTGGCGACGCGGAACGTGACTCGCTCCTGCCCGAGCGGGCCGAAGCCGTCGGGGTGCGGCTCGAGCGAGACCTCGAGCTTCGCGCCGCTCATCCCGAGCTGATCGAGCTCCTTGGCCACGCGCGTCTCGAGCCTCTTCGCCGACTTGGCCCGCACCTCGCTCAGGCCCCCGCCGATGTCGGTGCGGGTCCGCATCGCGTCCGCGAGCTCGGCCTCGAGCCGGTCCGTCGTCTCGCCGACGCCGTCGATCGCGTCGATCTCGGCACGGCAGTGCTCCGCATGTGCCAGAACGGACTCGATCGAGCCGCCGTGCTTGCGCTTGAGCCTGTCGAGCACCTCGAGGCGCTCCTCGATCTGCTGGAGCCGACTGGGTTCCGCCTCGATGGCGTCCGCGTAGCCGCGCAGCTCGCCCGCCAGTTCCTGGAGCTCGACGCGGAGGCCCCGGGCCGTTTCGGCCAGCTTGTCCAGCCCCGGGTCGACGCCCACCCGGGAGGCGAGCGCCGCTTCGGCCGCGCCCGTCGCCTCGGCCGCACCACCGCCGTCGCCATCGCCTGAGATCGCCACCAGAGCCTCGCCGGCCGCGGCGCGCAGCGACTCCGCATGACGGAGCCGCTCGCGCTCGGTCGCCAGCTCTTCCTCCTCCGCGGCGTCGAGTTGCGCCTCGACGATCTCGTCGAGCTCGTAGCGGAGCAGGTCGAGATCGCGGACGCGGGCGCTCTCTCGATCCCTGATCCGCTCCAGCTCGCGCTCCAGCCGCAGTACCTCGGAATGGGCTTCGCGGTAGGCGCGTCGGCGCTCGAGGTGCCGCTCCCCAGCGAAGCCGTCGAGCGTTTCGAGCTGCGCGCTCGACAGGGTCAACTTGCGGTGCTCGTGCTGCCCGTAGAAGGCGAGCAGTCGGGGGCCGAGCAGCTGCAGGTCGGGTGCGGAGGCCGAGCGGCCGCCGATGAAGGCGCTCGTTCTCCCGCCCGCGGAGACCCGCCGGCCCAGCACGAGTTCACTACTGCCCTTCGGGAGGCGCTCGGCGATCTCGCCGAGCTCAGGGTCCGCGAGCAGCCCGTCGGGGAGCTCGAACACTGCCTCCACGTATGCCTCGCCGGCGCCGGGCCGGACGATCCCAGCCCGCGCCCTGCCACCCATCAGCAGGTCGAAGGAGTGCGCGAGGATCGTCTTGCCAGCACCGGTCTCCCCCGTGATCGCGTTCAGGCCCCGGCCGAGGCGCAGCTCGGCGCGCTCGATCAGGAGCAGGTTCTCGATCCGGAGCTCGAGCAGCATCGGCTCCCCGTTCTAACGAGGACCCCCGACGGATTAGTCGCGCCCAACTGGCTCGAGCTGTGAGAGATTGACCGCCAATGGCAATCCCGAGGGTGCTCCTCTGTCCCCAGTTCACCGAGGTCGAGTGGGCGATCGCCCCCCGCATCTCGGAGTGGGCCGAGGTGGCGACGTTCGATGCACCCGGCGTGGGCGATGAGCCGCTGCCGGCCAGCGCCTCGGAGCTGATCGACCGCGCGGTCGTGGTTGACAGGGCCCTGGCTGAGGCCGACGGCCGCGGCTGGGATTCGTACTTCGTGGTCGGGGATGCGTGGGGAGCGGC
>Ga0126307_10000543_pt1 | contig 24321 bp, 18 predicted proteins | sample Plot28_FD_89955 | JGI IMG/M metagenome (GOLD analysis project Ga0126307, IMG submission 89955) | Serpentine soil microbial communities from UC McLaughlin Reserve, CA, USA - Plot28 | ecosystem: Environmental > Terrestrial > Soil > Grasslands | place: USA: UC McLaughlin Reserve, Lake County... | reverse complement strand
GAAGGTCGGCGTCGGGCCGGGCGCCATGTGCACCACGCGGATGATGACCGGCGTCGGCCGGCCGCAGTTCTCCGCCGTCGAGGAGTGCGCCGCCGAGGCCCGCCGGCTGGGCAAGCAGGTGTGGGCCGACGGCGGCGTGCGTCACCCGCGCGACATCGCCCTCGCCCTCGCCGCCGGCGCGGCCAACGTGATGGTGGGCTCCTGGTTCGCGGGCACCTACGAGAGCGCGGGCGACGTGCACGACGACGGGGGCCGGCTCTACAAGGAGTCGTTCGGCATGGCCTCGGCGCGCGCGGTGAAGGCCCGGACGGCGACGGCCTCGGGATTCGAGCGGGCGCGTGCCTCGCTGTTCGAGGAGGGCATCAGTTCCTCGCGGATGTACCTCGACCCGGCCCGGCCGGGTGTCGAGGACCTGATCGACCAGATCGTCGCCGGCGTCCGCTCCTCGTGCACCTACGCCGGCGCGCGGACCATCGAGGAGCTGCACGAGCGCGCGGTGCTGGGGGTGCAGAGCACGGCCGGGTACGAGGAGGGCCGCCCGCTGCCGACCAGCTGGTGAGGCCGCTCCCGCCGCAGGAGTTCGAGGAGCTGGTCGCCGACGCCCTCGACGAGGTGCCCGAGGAGCTCATGCGGCTGCTCGACAACGTCGTCGTCCTGGTCGAGGACCGCAATCCCGACGAGCCCGACCTGCTGGGCCTCTACGAGGGCTACGCGCTGACCGAACGCGGCTGGCACTACGGCGGCGACCTGCCGGACCGGATCATGATCTACCGCCTGGCGATCTGCGACATCTGCGAGACCCGCGAGGACGTGGTCGAGGAGGTCACGGTCACCGTCGTGCACGAGATCGCCCACCACTTCGGCATCGACGACGACCGGCTGCACGAACTCGGCTGGTCCTGATCATGGACTTTGGGCGCCCGAAGTCCGGGCCGCGGCCCGGGTAGCGTTTTCGACGTGCCCGACGACATCGCCTCAGCCGGCGGCAAGCTGCCGATCAAGATGCTGCACGACCGCATCCTGGTCGCGCTGCGCAAGGAGGACGGCGACCGCCGCTCCAGCGGCGGCATCCTGATCCCGGCGACCGCGCAGGTGGCCAAGCGGCTGGTCTGGGGCGAGGCGCGGGGCGTGGGCGACAGCGTCCGCCAGGTCAAGGTCGGCGACCAGGTGCTCTTCTCGCCCGAGGACCAGCACGAGGTCGAGGTGCACGGCGAGGACCTGATCATCCTGCGCGAGCGCGACGTGCACGCCGTCGCCGCCGAGCGCATCGAGGAATCGACCGGCCTCTACCTCTAGGGCAGTCCGTGCCGCGACGCGCGGTCGGGCGCGAATCCACGTCCATCCGCCGCGTGGAGGTGGATGTCCGCACACCGGCCGGGAGCCGCGCATCCGGGAGCCCGCATCCGGGGGCCGGCCGCCGGGCGAAGGAGCAGCGTGGCGTCGTCCTGACGCGCCGGATGCCGCCCGGGATCGGAGACTCAGCCCCATGTCGCGCCTCCGCTGGATCCTCCCCGCGCTGATCCTGCTGGTCTGGCTCGGCAGCGCCGCGCCGTTGAGTGCCCTCGGCTCGGGCCTGACCGACCTGCAGGAGAACGACATCGCGGCGTTCCTCCCGGACGGTGCCGAGTCGACCCGCGTCCAGGAACTGCAGGCGGACTTCCAGCCCATCGAGTCCATCCCCGCCGTCCTGCTCTGGGAGGACGGCGACGGCATCGACGACGCCACCCTCGCCACCATCCGCGAGCGCATCGACGAGGCCACCCGTGTCGCCCAGGACGCCGACGCGCTCGCGGCGCCCGCCACTCCCCCGATCCCGTCGGAGGACGGCGACGCGGTGCAGGCGTTCCTCTTCCTCGAACCGGACCTGAGCAACGACCTGCTCCCCCTGGTGGAGGACCTGCGCGCCGCGATCGGGATCGAGGGCACCGACTCGTTCGTCACCGGCCCCGCCGGGATCTTCGCCGACTTCTCCGCCGTCTTCGAGGGCATCGACGGGCTGCTGATCCTCGCGGCGTTCGGCGTCGTCCTGCTCATCCTGCTGGTCGTCTACCGCTCGCCGTTGCTGCCCCTGCTGGTGATCGCCACCGCCGGGCTGGCGCTCACCGCCGCCAACGCGGTCGCTTTCCTGCTCGCCGACGGCGGCGCCATCACGGTCAACGGCCAGAGCCAGGGGATCGCGGCGATCCTCGTCGTCGGCGCGGCCACCGACTACGGCCTCCTGCTGGTGGCCCGCTTCCGCGAGGAACTGCGCCGGCAGCCGTCGAAGTACGCCGCGATGCGCACCGCGCTGCACCGGTCGTGGGAGCCGATCCTGGCGTCGGGCGCCACCGTCGTCCTCGGGGTGCTGTGCCTGCTGCTCTCCGACCTCGGCTCCAACCGCGGGCTCGGGCCGATCTCGGCGGTCAGCGTGGCGTTCGCCGTCCTCGCCGCCCTCTCCTTCCTGCCGGCCGCGCTCACGCTGCTGGGCCGCGCCGCTTTCTGGCCCTTCCGGCCGGAGTACGGCAGCCAGCCGAAGCCGGGCCGCGGGTGGGAGCGCGTCGCGGCCCTCGTCGGACGACGACCCCGCCGGGTGCTCGCCGGCAGCGTCGCGGTGCTTCTCGCCGCCGCGGTCTTCGCGCCCACCTACGAGGCCGACGGCATCCCCATCTCCGACGCCATCCAGGGCGAGTCGAACGGCGTCGACGGACAGGCCGCCCTGGGCCGGCACTTCGACGCCGGCGTCGGCAGCCCCACCGTGATCGTCACTCCGGAGGAGACCTGGGAGCAGGTCGCCGAGGTGGCGGCGGGGATCGACGGTGTCGCCGACGTCGTCCCCTTCGCGCTCGGCCCGCCCGGCACACCACCGCTCGTCGTCGACGGGCTGGTGCGGCTGGACGCGACGCTGTCGGTCACCCCCGACAGCACGGCCGCGGTCGACACGGTCCAGGAATTACGGACGGCGCTGGACGCCGCCGACCCCGAGGCGATCGTCGGGGGTGAGACGGCGAGCAACCTCGACGCCCGCGACAGCGCCGCCCGCGACCTGCGGGTGATCGTCCCCAGCGTGCTCGCGGTCATCCTCGTCGTCCTGGCGCTGCTGCTGCGCTCGCTCGTGGCGCCGGTCCTGCTCGTGGCGACGGTCGTGCTCAGCGTGGGCGCCACGGTCGGGGTCGCGGCGCTGCTGTTCGAGAACGTGTTCGGGTTCCCCGGCAGCGACCCGGCGATCCTGCTGATCGCGTTCGTGTTCCTGGTCGCGCTGGGGATCGACTACAACATCTTCCTGATGACGCGGGCCCGCGAGGAGTCCGCGCGGTCGGGCACGAAGGCGGGCGTCCTGCGGGCGCTGGCCGTCACCGGCGGGGTGATCACCAGTGCCGGAATGGTCCTCGCCGCCACCTTCGGTGCCCTGGCGGTGCTGCCGCTGCTGTTCCTCGCGCAGATGGCGTTCCTGGTCGGCTTCGGCGTCCTGCTCGACACCTTCGTCGTCCGCTCGCTCGTGGTGCCGGCGGCGGTGGCGATCATCGGGGACCCGATCTGGTGGCCGAGCCGGCTGTCCCGGCGGACGGCGGAGGCCGAGCCGGACCGCGAGTTCGAGCGCGTGTGAGAGCGGCCCTTTTTACGCCCGACCCTCTCGGATGGCCTCCAGCCACGCCTCGGCCTCGGCGAACGCCTCGTCGTCGGCCGCAGCCGGGACCGGCTTGTTCTCCCGCCCGTCGGCGCGCGGGTAGGAGCCGAGGAACCGGACGTCGTCGCACACCCGGTGCAGGGCGGCGAACGCCTCACCGACCCGGGCGTCGGCGATGTGCCCCTCGCAGTCGAGCGAGAAGGAGTAGACGCCCAGCCGCTCGCGGGTGGGCCGCGACTCGATGCGGGTCAGCGAGATGCCGCGGACGGCGAACTCGCTGAGCAGCGCCAGTAGGGCGCCGGTCCGGTCGCCGACGACGGCGACCAGCGACGTCTTGTCGTTGCCGGTGGGCAGCGGCAGGACGCCCGGCCGCTGGACCAGGACGAACCGGGTGACCGCGCCGGGATGGTCGGCGATGTCCTCGACCAGCGTCGTCAGCCCGTACCGCTCGGCGGCGATCGGCGCGCAGACCGCGGCGTCGAACTCCCCCGCGGCGACGGCCGCGGCCGCGGCGGCGGTCGACGTCGTGGGCAGCGGGGTGACGTCGGGCAGGTTCGCCGCCAGCCAGCGGGCCGACTGCGCGAGCGCGTGCGGATGGCTGGCGAGGGAGCGCACGTCGGCGAGACCGGTGCCGTCGCGGGACGCGAGCGTCATCGTCACGGGACGGAACACCTCGCCGACGATGACCAGCGGGTCGCCGTCGGCCAGCCCGTCCATCGTCGCGGGCACCGAGCCCTCGACCGAGTTCTCCAGCGGGACCAGCGCCGCGTCCACGTCGCCCGATCGGGCGGCGGCCAGGGCGGCGGCCACGCTCGGGTAGGGCTTCCGGGCTCCCTCCGAGGAGGCAACTGCACTGATCAGCGCGGCTTCGGCGAAGGTACCCTCGGGGCCGAGATAGGCGAACCGCGTCGGAGGCGTACTGGGGAGCGTCCCGGGCATCCGACGAGGGTAGTGCGGGCGGGTCGGGATACAGGTCCGGCCCGGGGGAAGCTGCCTCGCGACCGGCAGAACGCGGCCTCCCGGCCGACGACCCCGTGAGTGGAGGGATGCGTGAGACGGCGCCCGGTCGACGTCGCCCCCGGCGACCTCCCGGACGTGCTGTGGCGCCTGCTCGCGGCCAGCTCCCGCGAGGACACCTCCGCCTTCCTCGCCCTGCTCGACGACGCCGATCCGGCGCTGGGCGAGGCGTCCGACTCCCGCTGGACCGCCTGGCGGCACGCGTTCGCCGCGCGCCGGTCCCTGGTCGACGGGAACCCGGAGGCGGCGGACACCGAGGTGTCCGCCGCCCGCGAGGCCCTCGACAAGTGCACCCCCTCGGCGGACACCGCGCTGGCCCTCGCCTACCTCGCCCACGTGCAGGTGCTCGCCGACCACTACGACGCCGCCATGCTGCTGGCCGTCGACGCGAGCCTCGTCACCGAGGGACCGGCCGCCGGCGCACCGTCGCGCGCGCTCCAGGAGGCCCACCGGTGGCTGTCGCTCGCGCTCTCGGGGCTCGACCTCGAGGAGCTGGCCGTCGCGCACGCGCTGCGCGGTCAGCACGCCGCCGCCGCGCGCCGCGAGCCGGAGGGCCTGTGGCGGATGCGCCTGCTGTCGGCCCAGCAGCACGCCGAGCTGGCCCAGACCCTGCTCCGCCGGGGCGACGCCGCCCGCGCCCGCGAGCTCGCCGTCGAGGCGGTCGCCGCGGCCGTCTCCGCCCGTGACCTGGAGTGGGAACCGGAGCCGGGCGAGTCCGACCTGCTCGACGTCGTCCAGGCGTGGGCGCTGACCTGCGCCGACGACCTCGACGGTGCCCTCGGGCCGCTGCGGCGGGTCCGGCGGAGCGTGCAGCGCGACGGCGGCCTGTGGCTGCGCGGCTACACCGACCTGGCGCTCGGCCGGCTGCTGGTCCGGATCGGCCAGCGGGACGGCGACGAGGGAAGCGGCGAGGAGGCCATCGGGCTGCTGGTCGACGCGGCCGGGTCGTTCGTGGCCGCCGGCGACCGGCGTCGCTACCGGAAGTGCCTGCTCGAGCTCGGGCAGCACAGCGCGGACCTGGGGCGTCCGGCGGAGGCGCTGCACTGGCTGGAGGCCTACCGGGCCGACACCGGCAGGGCGCACGCGCGCGGCCGGGAGCTGTGGGCGGAGATGTTCGTCCGCCGCAGCCGGCTGCGCGAGGCCGAGCGGCAGGCCGCGATGCTGCGCCGCCACGCCCTCGAGGACCCGCTCACCGGGCTGGGCAACCGGCGCAGCGCCGAACGCCGCCTGGGCGCGATGCGCCTCGGTGAGCAGCCGCTCTCGCTGGCCGTCGTCGACGTCGACCGGTTCAAGGAGGTCAACGACGACACCTCCCACACCCACGGGGACGCCGTCCTGCGCCGGGTCGCCGACCTGCTGCGCGAGCACAGCCGCACCGGCGACGAGGTCTACCGGTGGGCCGGTGACGAGTTCCTCGTCGTCCTGCCGACGGCGACGGAGGCGCAGGCCGTCGTCGTCACGGAGCGGCTCCGCGCGGCCGTGGCGGACGCCGACTGGACCGACCTGCAGCTGCCGGCACCGGTAACGGTGAGCATCGGGGTGGCCACCGCGCCAGCGGTCGGCGACGACCAGGAGGCGGCGATCATCGGCTGGCGCACGCTGTTCGACACCGCCGACCTGCACCTGTTCTCCGCCAAGCGGGGCGGGCGCAACCGGGTGCGGGCGCCGGGCGCGACCGCATCCCCGGACGACGACGGCGTCGACGGTGACGAAAGTCCGGCGGACACGTGACCACCCCCGGCGCCTGGGACGCATGGGACGCGACTGACACGGGACGGCGCGTTCCCGGACGCATGCTCGACACCGGCGGGGACGACGTGCACAGTGCGCTCGTGCCACCCGGAGCCCTGCATCATCGGGTGACCGCGGCCCTGGCGAACTGGCAGCTGGACGATGCCGAGGAGCTGCTCGCCGGCGTCGAGCGGGACCCGTCTCCCTACGTCGCCGCCGCACCGGCCGCCGACGCGGCCGAGGACGCCCCGGCGTCGCTGGGCAAGGCGTGGGGCGACACCCTGCGGGCCGAGCTGCTGGTGCGCCGGCTCCGCGTCGCCGGCTTCACACTGGTCGGCGAGCCGGTGACCGCCAACGCCCCCGAGCCGGCCCTCGACCTGCACGCCGGGGTCGCCGAGCTGATCGACGGCACCCACGGTTCCGCCGCCGACGAGGAACCGGACCCCCGTTCCGAATCCGCCTCCCGGGCGGCCCTGGCGATCGCGCTGGTGCGCTCGGCCAAGGCGGCGTTCGACGCCGCCGACGACGACCTCCAGCGCGCGGCCGGCCTGGCCCGGCACGCCCGCATCGAGCTGCTCTCGCGGCGGATCGACGCCGCCATGGACGAGGCGGTCGAGGCCGCGAGCCTCCTCGACCCGCTGCTGGCGCCCAGCTCGCTCCTCGTCGACACCCTCGGCATGCTGGCCGCCGTCCTCGCCGACCTGGAGCTCATGCCGCTGGCCCTGGACTACCAGCGGCGAGCCTTCGAGGCGGCCGTGGCCGCCGCGGAGGACCCCGGATCCCTCGGGCCGGAGGACGGCGACCCCGACGTGATGGTCGCCGCGACGGCCACCTGCCTCGGCGAGCTCTGCGCCGAGCTGGGCGAGGGCCTGATCGACGACGGCGTCCCCGAGTCGGCCGAACCGCACTTCGCCGAGGCGCGGCGGCTGGCCGAGCGGGCCCTGGAGCTGCTGCCGCCCGAGGCCCCCGGCATCGTCGCGGCCCAGATCGTGCACGGCTGGGCGCTGGTGGGCCTCGGCGAACACACGGCCGCCACGGGCCAGCTGCGCGCCGCCGTCCGCATCACGTCGGCGTCGGCCGACCGGGCCCAGCTGGCGTCCGCGCAGCTGGCCCTGGGCCGGGCGCTGCGCCGCCAGGGCGACGGCACCGCGGCCGACGAGCACCTGGTCTCCGCGCTGACCCTGGCCACCGAGCACGGCCTGCCGCGGCTGCGCCGGGCCGCGCTGCGCGAGCTGTGCACCCTGCACGCCGAGCTCGACGACGCCGGGCGCGCGCTGCCCTACCTGCAGGCGTACCTCTCCGACGAGCTGGACCGGGTCGACGAGCGGCGCACCCGCTGGGTCGAGCTGTTCGGCCGGCGCAAGAGCCTCCTGGAGACCGAGCGGGCCGCCGGTCAGCTGCGCCGGCAGGCCTACGAGGACCCGCTCACCCACCTGCCGAACCGGCGCTACGCCGAGGCCCGCCTCGACGGGCTGCTCTCGGCCGGAGCAGCCCCGGCGCTCGCGGTCGTGGACGTCGACCGGTTCAAGTCGATCAACGACGCGATCGGGCACCCCGGCGGGGACGTCGTCCTGCGGACCGTCGGCGAGCTGCTCGTCGCCGGCGTCCGTGGCGACGACGAGGTGTGCCGGTGGGCCGGCGACGAGTTCGTCATCCTGCTGCCCGACACCACGGCCGAGCAGGCCGAGCGCGCGCTCGAGCGCATCCGCCGCTCGGTCGCCCAGCACGACTGGTCGGAGCTCTCGCTGGACTTCCCGGTCACCATCAGCGTCGGTATCGCCTCCGCGGCCCGGGGTGACGACCGCCGGACCCTGTTCGCCGCCGCGGACGGCGTCCTCTACGACGCCAAGCGCAGCGGGCGCGACCGGGTCGTGCGCCTGTCCGGTGTCACGCAGACGCGGGCCGCCGGCGCCAACCCGCTCGACCACCTGTTCGGCCCGTCCCCCGTCTCCGAGACCGATCCCGAGGCAGCCGAGACCGTGCCCGCCGACGACGAAGCGGACGCCGAGGTGGAGGTGGAGGCCGTGGCGGAGGCCGCGCCGCGCGTCGAGGACGGGTTCGCCCCGCTGCTGGCCCCGCCCGGCCCGGTCCACGCGCCGCTCGGACTGGGCACGCCGGACGCCCCCGTGCTCGGCCCGCTGCCCGGCACCCCGCACCCGGCCGAGACCTCGACGGAGCCCGTCCTCCCCGCCGCACCGGTCCCGCCGGTCGGCGCCGCCGTCGAGCCCGAGGTCGTCTGGGGTACCGGCCGCAGCACCGAGCAGATCCTGGCCCTCGTCCGCGAGGCCCGCCGCGAGCACCCGGACCGCCCGGCGCTCGTGCTCCGGGCCCCGGCCGAGACGCTCGTGGCCCTGGCCGGCGAGCACGACGCCTACACGACGATGGACGCCGCCGCGATGGCCGCCGCCGTCGGGCCGCTGCCCGAGCCGGTCGGGCGGGTGCGGGTCATCTGCGCCGGGGGTGCCGACACCGCGGTCGCCGCGGAGGCCGCCTTCGTCGCCCGCGTGACCGGCGCCGATGCGGTGCGGATCGACGACGTCGCGGGGAGCCGGGTGCGGGCGCTGCTCGCCGACGGGACCCTGCTCGACGACGCGGACTGCCTGGTGGTGGTCGCCGGCATGGACGCGGCACTGGCGACGACGGTCGGCGGGCTGACCGACGTCCCGGTCGTGGCGGTGCCGACGTCGACCGGCGCCCCGAACGCCTTCGGTGGCCTCGCCGCGCTCATGACCATGCTCAACGCGGCCGCTCCCGGTGTCGCGGTCAGCAACATCGACAACGGCTACTCCGCTGGCGTCTTCGCCGCGCGGGTGGCCCGCCGGAGCGCGCGAGCCTGACCTCTCCGCAGTTGATCATCGTCGTTTGGCTGCCCCCATCGGCGTGTCGGACCGCCACTTGCCGATGATCAACTGGGGCTGGCCACCTGCGAAGATGCCTGCGTGACCATCGGGTGGCTCGACCTCGCGGCGGGCGCGAGCGGCGACATGCTGCTGGGCGCGCTGGTCGACGCCGGCGTCCCCCTCGACGTCCCCGCCGCCGCGGTAGCCGCCCTGCCGGTGGAGCGGATCCGGCTGGTCTCCGAGCAGGTCACCCGGCACGGGCTGGGCGCCACCCGGGTGCAGGTGCACGCTCCGGAGACCTCCACGCACCGCACCTGGGCCGACGTCCGCGCGCTCCTGCTCGAGGCCGACCTCCCGACCCCGGTCCGCGAACGCGCGCTGGCCGTGTTCGAGCGGCTGGCCGTCGCCGAGGGGCGGGTGCACCGGGTCGCGCCCGAGGAGGTGCACTTCCACGAGGTCGGCGCCCTGGACGCGCTGGCCGACGTCGTCGGGGTCGTCGCCGGGTTCGCGCACCTCAGGCTGTCGCGGCTGACCGCCTCGCCGGTCGCGCTCGGCAGCGGTTCGGCCCGCGGTGCGCACGGCGTCGTCCCGATCCCGGGGCCGGCCGTTCTCGAGCTGCTGGCGGGGATACCCGTCGTGGCCGGGCCGGTTCCCGCGGAGATGTGCACGCCCACCGGTGCCGCGCTCGTCGCCGAACTGGTCGGCGAGTGGACTTCGCTGCCCCCGATGCGGGTCGAGCGGGTGGGCACGGGCGCGGGGGGACGCGACCCGGAACAGTTGCCCAACGTCGTCCGCCTGGTCCTGGGGTCCGCCGACGAGCCGCCTCCGGCGGACCCCGTCGTCCTGGAGACGAACGTCGACGACCTCGACCCGCGGCTGTGGCCCGGCGTCCTCGACACGCTGTTCGCGGCCGGGGCCTCCGACGCCTGGCTGACGCCGATCCTGATGAAGAAGGGCCGCCCGGCGCACACGCTCTCGGTGCTGTGCCGGCCCGAGGTGGTTCCTGCGGTGCAGGCGGCGGTGTTCGCGGCGACGTCGTCCATCGGGCTGCGCGTCGTGCCGGTCGGGAAGATCGCGCTCGAGCGGGCGCACGCGTCGGTGGACGTGCTCGGCGGCCGGGTGGGCGTGAAGATCGCCGTCGCGGACGGCCGGATGGTCAACGTCAGCGTCGAGTACGAGGACGTCGCCGCGCTGGCCCGCGAGCTCGGCCTGCCGGTCAAGGAGGTCCTGCGCGCCGCGATCGCCGCAGCAGAGGCCGCCTATCCGGTCGCCCCCTAGACCGGCTCGCGGGTGCGCAGCCCCGCCCGCACGACCGGGACGACGGCCAGGAACAGCACCGCGACGGCGATCGGCCCGCCCAGCGCCCAGGCGGCGAACACCAGCAGCGAGGCCAACTCGATGCCGAGCCCGGCGACCGACGTGATCGTCGCCCGGTGCGTGCTGGCGATCCGCTCCTGCAGCCGCGCCTCGGCCACCACCAGCACGGCGAGGTACAGCGCGTAGGAGACGGCGACGACGGCCAGCGCCGCCGGGCGACCCCAGAGGGCGGCTCCGGCGAGGCCAGCAGCCGCGGCCACCAGCAGCATCAGGAGCGCGCGCCCGCTCAGCTGGTCGGCCCGGCCGCCGAGCGCGGCACCCGCGGCGCCGGCGAGCGCGATGACGAGGACGGCGAGGGGGACGACCGTCGTCGCCACGCCCCACTGGCCGGCGAGGACGGGGAAGTACTCCTCGACGGCGTCCAGGCCGCCGATCAGCGCAACGGCGAGCACGAGCACCCGCAGGGCCGGGATCCGCACCGCCTCGCGGACGCCCTCCCGGAGGGTGCCGGCCAGCGACCCGTCGTCGGTCTGCCGGGGCGCCTCCGGGAACCGCAGGGCGAGCGCGGCGGCGGCCAGGCACGTCGCGACGCTCGCCCAGCCGACGAGCGGGTAGCCGCCGACGGCGAACAGCGCGCTCGCGGCGAAGGCGGTCGGCACCTGCACGAGAAGCTCGGCGGCGGTCATCCACCCGTTCACCCGCACGTAGCTCTCACCGGCACCGAGGTCGGCCAGGCCGTCGTAGACGAGGGCCTCGCTGGCGCCGGACACCAGGGCCCCGGCAACCCCCCAGATCACGAACCCGAGCGCGAAGGCGGCCACCTCCGGCACCGCCGTCCACACGACGAACGCGACGGCCTGCAGGAGGCTCGCCAAGACGACGACGCCCCGGCGGGACCAGCGGTCCGCCAGCGCGCCCGAGGGCACCTCGGCGACGAAGCCGGTGACCGACCAGATGGCGAACAGCGCAGAGATCTGCGCGCCGGACAGGCCGGTGTCGAGGAACAGCAGCGCGTAGAGCGGGTAGTAGGGCACCAGCTCCGACAGCGCGGCCCAGCCCACCGCCAGTCGGGCGAGCGGCCGGGCGGCGGGCGGCAGTGCGTTCGGGGACGGGCGTCAACGGAACGGCATGCCGGGACGGTAGCGGGGATCACGGTCTCCCGCACCGGGATTGCCGAGTCCTCTCGATTACCGTGGCAGGTCGAGGAGTGACTGCCCGCGCACCGCCCGGCAGCGCCGAGCGGAGGAGTTCATCTGGTGGTCCTGAGCGTCGTCGCGGCCGCGTTCATCCTGGTCCTGCCCGTGGAGCTGCCGGACAAGACGATGTTCGCCAGCCTCGTCCTGGCCACCCGCTTCCCTCCGCTGCCGGTCTTCGTCGGGGTCGGCACCGCGTTCGGCGTGCAGGTGGCGATCGCGGTCACCGCCGGATCGCTGCTCTCGCTGCTGCCCGACGCCCTGGTCAGCGGCGTGGTCGCCGTGCTGTTCCTCGTCGGCGCCGTCCTGCTGTGGCGCAGCGCGAACAGCGGCCCGGAGGACGAGGACGTCGACGACACGAAGCAGGGGACGTCGTTCCTCCGGGTGGCCGCGATCTCCTTCGGCGTGCTGTTCGCCGCCGAGTGGGGCGACCTCTCGCAGCTGGCGACGGCGGGGCTCGCGGCGCGCTACGAGGAGCCGCTGTCGGTGTTCGTCGGCGCGTGGGCCGCGCTGCTCGTCGTCTCGGGACTCGCCGTCTTCCTGGGCAAGAAGCTCGCCGACCGGCTGCCGATCGCGCTCATCCGACGCGTGGCCGCCGGTCTCTTTCTCATCTTCGCCGTGTTCGCGATCGTGGAGACCGTCCGCACGCTGACCTAGATTCCCGCCATGGACTTCCGGACGACGGTGGAGCTGGGCGGCAAGACGGCGACGGGGTTGCGCGTGCCCGACGACGTCGTCGAGGCCCTGGGGAGCGGCAAGCGGCCACCGGTGCGGGTGACCGTCGGCGGCTACAGTTACCGGACGACGGTCGCGCCGATGGGCGGCGCGTACTACGTGCCCCTGGCCGCGGAGCACCGCGAGGCCGCGGGGCTGCAGGCCGGCGAGGACGTCGCCGTCCGGATCGAGCTGGACGACGCCCCGCGGGAGGTGCCGGTCCCGGACGACCTGGCCTCCGCGATGGACGACGCGGCGCGGACGGCCTTCGAGGGCCTCGCGTACTCGCACCGCAAGGAGTGGGTGCGCTGGGTCGAGGAGGCCAAGAAGCCCGAGACGCGCACGGCGCGGATCGAGAAGACCGTCGTCTCGTTGCGCGAGGGCAAGAAGACCCGCTGAAACGGGCTTGACCCTGACGTTGCGTCAGGCGGAACCATGCCTCCCTGACAGGAGGGAGGAAGTCCCGATGAACGTGGGTGAGGTCGCGGCGCTGGCCGGCGTCACGGTGCGCACGCTGCACCACTACGACCGGATCGGGCTGCTGGCGCCGTCCGGACGGACGGCGGCCGGTTACCGGCAGTACTCAGCGGCCGACCTCGACCGGCTGCACCAGGTGCTGGTCTACCGCGAGCTCGGGTTCCCCCTCGAGGAGGTCGCGACCCTGCTGGACGACGCGTCGGCCGACCCGGAGGAGCACCTGCGCCGGCAGCACCGGCTGCTCCTGGACCGGCTGGAGCGGACGGCGGCGATGGTCGCGGCCGTCGAGAAGGAGATGGAGGCACGAGCCATGGGGATCTCACTGACCCCGGAGGAGCGGTTCGAGGTGTTCGGCGAGCAGGATCCGGCGCAGTACGAGGCCGAGGTCGAGGAGCGCTGGGGCGAGACCGACGCCTACAAGGAGTCCCAGCGCCGCACCCGCGGGTACACCAAGGACGACTGGCTGCGGATCAAGGCCGAGGGGGAGGCGATCGAGCGCGGGCTGGCCGAGGCGATGCAGGCCGGAGCCCCGGCGGACTCCGAGCGGGCGATGGATCTCGCCGAGGCGCACCGGCAGCAGATCAGCCGCAACTTCTACGACTGCCCACCCGAGATGCACGCCGGCCTGGGCCGGATGTACGTGGAGGACGAGCGGTTCACCGCGCACTACGAGGAGATCGCCCCCGGCCTGGCGCAGTACGTGAGCGCCGCCGTCCAGGCCAACGCCGCCCGCCAGGGCTGACCCGGCCCCGGATTCCGCAGTTGTGGCCATAACTGCGGAATCCCGGTCAGACGCGGATGAGGAGCTCGCCGTGCAGCATGCCCAGCCAGCCGTCGTCGGCCGCGGCCCAGCGCAGCCAGGCGTCGGCGATCTGCTCGAGCTCCTCGCGAGAGGCCAGCCCGTACGCCAGCGCCTGCTCGGCGAAGGACGACGCCGTCGCCCGCCCGGCCCACGAGGCGCCCCACCAGCGGCGCTCTTCCGGCGAGGCGTAGCAGTAGGTGCTCGCGCTCGCCTCGGTGTCCCGCAGTCCCGCGGCGTGCGCCCAGGCGAGCAGCCGCCGTCCGGCGTCCGGTTCGGCACCATTGCGCCGGGCGACCCGGTGGTAGAGGTCCAGCCACCGGTCGAGCCCCTCGCCGGGCGGGTAGGTGACGAACGCGCCGTAGTCCACGTCCCGCACCGCGACCACCCCGCCCGGGCGGCAGACCCGGGCCATCTCGCGCAGCGCGGCCACGGGGTCGGTCAGGTGCTGGAGCACCTGGTGGGCGTGGACGACGTCGAACGAGTCGTCGACCGCCTCCAGCGCGTAGACGTCGCCCACCTCGAAAGTCAGGTCGATCCCGGCGCGGACCGCCGCCGTCCGGGCCTCCTCGAGCGGATCCGACGAGACGTCGAGACCGACGACCCGACCCGGTGCCACGCGGGCCGCCAGGTCGACGGTGATCGTGCCCGGTCCGCAGCCGACGTCGAGCAGGTCGAGGCCGGGGCGCAGCGCCGGCAGCAGGTAGCCGGCGGAGTTCTCGGCGGTCCGCCAGCGGTGCGACTGCAGCACCGGCTCGGCGTGGCCGTGCGTGTAGGTGTCCACGACGACAGCCTGGTCCACAATCCCAGAGAACGAAACAGGAGTCCTACATGGTGGGATCATCCGCCAGCACCTGCTCCGCCGCCGCGACGGCCCGCTCCCGGTCGACGGGGACGAGCCCGATGCGCGTGCGCCGGTCCAGGAGGTCGGCGACCGTCCGCGCGCCCTCGTACCGGACGGCGAAGCGCAGCTCCCCCACAGTCTCCGGCCGGCCCGCCACCACGGCGGCCGGACCCAGCGCCTCCACCACCGGCGCCTCGGTGCCGTACCGCGCGACCAGGCGGGACGGCGCCGCCACCCGGTCCAGCGCGAGCCCCGGCGCGGCCCCGACCAGTGGGATCCGTGCCGTCTGCGAGCGCGCCGCACCCCGACCCAGCCGGGCCACGACGGCGTCCACCGTCTCCTCGGCCATCGCGCGGTAGGTGGTGAGCTTCCCGCCGACGACGGACAGGACCGATCCGTCCCACGAGAGCAGGTGCTTCCGGGAGAGGTCGGCGGTCGCGCCGCCTGGGCCGGTCCCGGCCGACGCGGGCAGCACGAGCGGACGCAACCCGGCATAGGCGCCGACGACGTCCTCCCGCGTCAGCCGTCTCGTGAGCACCTGGTTCACGGTGTCCAGCAGCTGCGCGACCTCGGCGTCGCTCGGCACCGGGTCGTCGTCCGGCACCGGACCGCCGACCGGTTCGTCGGTGAGCCCGAGGTAGACCAGTCCGTCGGCCTGGGGCAGCGCGAACACGTACCGGGAACGGGAGCCGGGCAGCGGCACGGTCAGCGCGGCCGACGGCGAACCCAGGGCGGAACCGGGGACGACGAGGTGCGAACCGCGCGACGGCACGAGCCGGATACCCGGCGCCAGGCGCTGCGCCCACACCCCGGCCGCGTTCACGACCACCCCGGCGCGCACGGTTCCCGAGCCGCCGTCGACCTCGACGTGGACCTCGCGGCCGTCGACCCCGGTCACCTCGGCACCGGTCAGCACCGTCGCGCCGTACGCGGCGGCGGTGCGGGCCAGCGCGACCACGAGACGGGCGTCGTCGACCAGCTGGCCGTCCCAGAAGACGACGCCGCCGCGGCCGGGCCGCACGCCCGGCACCAGCCGCCCGGCCTCGTCGGCGGACACCCTGCGGGTCCCGGGCAGCGAGCCGCGCCCGCCCGGCACCGAGAGCCGGATGAGATCGGCCAGCCGGCCGCCGCCCTCGGCCAGCGCCGTGACGTCCCGCCCGGCGACGTCGGGCACGAGGAACGGCAGCCGCCGGACCAGGTGCGGCGCGGTCGCGCCCATGAGGACGGCGCGCTCGCGGGCACTCTCCCGCGCCAGGCCGATCTCCCCGTGCGCCAGGTACCGCAGGCCGCCGTGCACGAGCTTGGATGACCAGCGGCTGGTGCCCGCGGCGAGGTCGCGGCGCTCGAGCAGCAGCACGGACAGCCCCCGGCTGGCGGCGTCGAGGGCCACGCCGGCACCGGTCACTCCCCCACCGACGACCACGACGTCGACCTCGGCCGTTCCCAGTTCCGCCAGCGCGCGAGAGCGACGGGCCGGGGAGAGCGTTCCGGGCAGCGAGGCGGTCACCATGATCGCTCCGGCAGCAGCACCGGCAGACTGTAGCGGTGGCACAGCAGCCGGAACTGACGATCCAGGGCTGGGGCCCGGCCGGCCCCGACCAGAACCCCACGGCCGACGGCGACCTCGGCGACGCGGTCCCCAAGGCCGCCCGGCGGTATCTCACCCGGGAGCTCGGCTGGTCGCCGCGCGCCACCCCACCGGTTCCGGTGGCCGACATCCGCGTCGCGCCGTCGCGACTGTCGGACGAGGCGCGGACGCGGCTGGTCGACGTGGTGGGCGAGGAGAACGTCCGCACCGACCGGGAGTCCCGCCTGCGCCGGGCCGGCGGCAAGAGCTACCTGGATCTGCTGCGCCGCCGGGAGGGGGACGCCTCCGACGCCCCGGACGCCGTCGTGCTGCCCGGGACGACGCAGGAGACCGCCGCCCTGCTGACCGCGTGCAGCGAGCTCGGCGTCGTCGTCGTCCCGTTCGGCGGGGGGACCAGCGTGGTCGGAGGCCTGGCCGGGATCGACCCCGACGACCGGCCGTCGGTCGCCCTGGACATGGCCCGCATGGCGTCGGTGCAGTCGCTCGACGTGCCGTCGTCCCTGGTGACGGTGGGGCCGGGCATGCGGGGCCCGGCCCTGGAGGAGGCGCTGGGCAAGCAGGGGCTGACCTTCGGGCACCTGCCGCAGAGCTGGGAGTTCGCCACGGTGGGCGGCTACGCGGCCACCCGTTCGGCCGGGCAGAACTCGACCGGCGTCGGCCGGTTCGACGAGCTGGTGGCCGGTCTGACGCTGGCGACGCCGTCCGGGGTGCTGGAGCTGGGGCACCCGCCGGCGAGTGCGGCCGGACCGGACCTGCTCGGGCTCGCGCTGGGCTCGGAGGGCACCCTCGGCGTCATCACGGAGCTGACCCTGCGGGTGCGGCCGAGGCCCACCTCCTGCGCGTACGAGGGGTGGTCGTTCCGGTCCTGGGCGGCCGGCCTCGCCGCGCTCCAGCAGATGGCCCGGCACGACCTGCTGCCCGACATCGTCCGGCTCTCCGACCCCGACGAGACCCGGGCCAACCTGCTCATGGCCGCGGGCACCGGGGCGCGGGCCCTGCGCGGCACTCTCCGCACCCGTGGCCACCGGGACGGCTGCCTGCTGGTGCTCGGCTGGGAGGGGCTGCCCGGCCTCGTCCGTGCGCGGCGCAAGGCGGCAGCCTCGCTGCTGCGCGACGCCGGGGCGATCCGGGTGGGCCGCAGGGTCGGGGAGTCGTGGAAGAGCCACCGGTTCGCCGCTCCGTACCTGCGGGACCGGCTGCTGGACGCCGGGCTGCTGGTCGAGACCCTCGAGACCGCGGCGACCTGGACGGCGCTGCCCACCGTCTACGACACCGTCCGCCGGGCGCTGCGCGAATCACTGACCCGCGGCGGACGGCGGCCCCTGGTCATGAGCCACGTGTCGCACGGCTACCCCACCGGCGCCTCGCTCTACGTCACGGTGCTCGCCGACCGGGACGACGGGCTGCCCATCCAGCAGTGGCTGGCCGCCAAGCGGGCCGCGACCGACGCGCTCCTGGCCGCCGGTGGAACCCTGACGCACCACCACGCCGTCGGCGCCGACCACCGCCCCTGGATGGAGCGCGAGGTCGGGCCGCTCGGCGTGGAGGTGCTGCGCGCGGTCAAGGAGCGGCTGGACCCGAAGGGCATCTGCAATCCGGGGGTCCTGCTCCCCGATTGAGGCCCCTCTGCAGGGTCCCGCGCCGAGCGTGCGAGGCGTGGGGGGCAGAGGGGTCCTTCATCAGAAGGCGTGGCCGAAGGAGAACACGCCGGTCGGGTCGACGGTGCGCTTGACCTCGACCAGCCGGCGCTGGGCGTCGGTCGGCCAGGCGTTGAGCACCTCGGCGGGGCCGGTCACGTCGCCCAGGAAGTTGGTCAGCACGCCCGGCGCGGCCCACGGCATGAGCGCGCGCAGCACGCCCTTGCCGACCGCGGGCACGACCTGCGCCAGCTCGGGGACGGCCGGTCCGAGCACCAGCACGGAGTAGGCGCCGTCGCGACCTGCGACCGCGTTCGGCACCGCGGCCGGCCGGCCCAGCGCCCCGCCCATCAGCCGGATCTCGGCCATGATCAGCGGGATGTCCAGCTGCGGGCCCGCCGTGGCGAGGAGCGCGTCGACCGTCTCGTCGGTCAGCTCGGCGAGCAGCATGCCCTTCTCCCAGGCCGGCAGCGGGTCCACCGGGTCCATGTGGATGCTGTCCATCTCGTCGGTGCGGATCGGCCCGACGAAGCCGAGCAGGATCTGACCGGCCGCCTTCATCGGTGCGAGCAGCCGCTCGGCCTCCGCGGCGTCGGTGCCCGAGTAGGCGAACCGCAGGTGGACGACGGTCTGCCCGCGCAGCGGGGGCGGCAGCTCCTCCAGAGGCGGCATCCGCAGGATGGCGATCGAGGTGCTGACCTCGTCGGGCATCATCGGCGCCCACTGGCGGAAGCGGTGCAGCACGGCGGGAGCGTCGTCCCCGGCGAAGAAGATGCCGCCGGCGTACAGCCCGCTCACCGGGACCAGCTCGATCTCCAGCGCGGTGACGATGCCGAAGTTGCCCTTGCCGCCGCGCACCGCCCAGAACAGCTCGGGCTCGGACTCCGCGGTGACCCGGCGCAGTCGCCCGTCCGCGGTGACGATCTCGGCGGCGACGACGTGGTCGGCGGCGAAACCGTGCTTGCGGCCGAGCGAGCCCATGCCGCCACCGAGGGTGTAACCGACGACGCCGACGTCCGACGACGAGCCGCACAGGCCGGTCAGCCCGTACTCCGCCGCGGCCTCCAGCACCCGGATCCACTTGACGCCGGCCTGGACGCGGGCGACCCGCCGGTCGCGGTCGATGTGCACGCCCTGCATGCGTCCGGTGGTGATCATCAGCGAGCCCGCCGCGTTGCGGACCGGGCCGTGGCCGGTGGCCTGGACGGCGACGTGCAGGTCGTGGGCGACGGCCCAGGTGACGGCGGCCACGACGTCGGCGGCGCAGGTGGCGCCGACGGCGACGGCCGGGGTGTGCTGGACCGCGACGTTCCACGTGGCCACCTCGGCGCCCATGCCGTCGTCGCCAGCGGCGTAGACGGGGCCGGAGACGCGGCTGCGGAGGTCGTCGACATCGGCCGCCGGGATCGCCGGGGCCAGCGTGTCGAGGACGACGTCGTCGAAGGACAGGAACTCGGGCTCGTCGTGGAGCTCGGTGAGGCTCATCAGGGGGGTTTCCTCTGGGCAGTGCCGCGGCGTGCCGCGGGGCTGGGCGGGACGGGAGGAAGAGTCCCGACCCCCGCTTGCCAGATACTTGAGGCCGACCTGAGCCTCGGGCGGTCGTCGTCTCAGGCGGTGGTCGCGATGCCGCCGTCCACCGGGAGGACGGCCCCGGTGACGTACGACCCCGCCCGACTGGTCAGGTAGACGACGACCCCGGCCATGTCGTCGGGGCGACCGATCCGGCCCAGCGGCGCGCGGGCGGCGATCTCCTTGCCGAAGGCGTCCAGCGTGGCGGCCATCATCTTCGACTCGAACGGCCCGGGCGCGACGGCGTTGACGGTGATGTGGCGCGGGCCGAGCTCCTTGGCCAGCACCCGGGTGAGGTGGTGCAGCGCCGCCTTGCTGGAGGAGTACGAGTAGGTGTGCATCGGCGGGACGTGCAGGCCGTCGATGCTGCCGACGTTCACGATCCGGGCCGGGTCGTCAGGGGTGCCGGCCTCCTCGAGCAGCGGCAGGAACGCGCGGCTGAGGAAGAACGGCGCCTTGAGGTTGAGGTTGAGCAGCTTGTCCCACGCGGACTCCGGGAACGTCTGCAGCGGCTCCCCCCAGGTGGCCCCGGCGTTGTTGACCAGGATGTGCAACTCGTCCTCCCGCTTGCCGACCTCCTCGGCCAGGCGGACGCACTCGCTCTCCGTGGAGAGGTCTGCGGGGATGGAGACGGCCTTCCCGTGGGCCGCCAGCTGCGCGACGGCGGCGTCCCCGGCCTCGGGCTTGCGCGAGCTGACGTAGACGCGCGCCCCGGCCTGCAGCAGCCCGCGGGCCATCATCAGCCCGATGCCCCGGGTGCCGCCGGTGACGACGGCGACCTTGCCGGTCAGGTCGAACAGGTCCACCCCGCACCTCCGGAGGACTGGCCGGCCGCGTCGCCGGGCACCGTCCCGGCAGACTATCCAGCCCGTCGCCGCAGCTGACGGGCACGGCCGCGGGCGCGTGTGCCAGCCTCTGACCATGATCCCGCCCTCGACCGACGCGCCCGCCATGGGCGCCACCAGCGAAGTCGGCCGGCTGCGTACCGTTCTGCTGCACCGTCCCGGACCGGAGCTGCGGCGGCTGACCCCGCGCAACAACGACCAGCTGCTCTTCGACGGTGTGCCCTGGGTGGCGCGGGCGCAGGAGGAGCACGACGCGTTCGCCGAGGCGCTGCGCGACCGCGGGGTCGAGGTCCTGCACCTGGACCGGTTGCTGGCCGAGGTGCTGTCCTTCCCGTCGGCCCGGGCCGAGCTGATCGGAGCCGCCGTCGACGACCCGCGACTCGGCGCCACCCTGCAGGCCGCGGTCACCCGCCACCTCGCCTGGCTCTCGCCCGAGGACCTCGCCGCCACCCTCATCGCCGGCCTCGCCCACGACGAGCTGAACGGCGGCCGGGGACTGGCCTACGAGGTCATGGACCGGGGCGACTTCGTGGTCCCGCCGCTGCCCAACCTGCTGTTCACCCGCGACTCCTCGGTGTGGGTCGCCGACGAGGTGGCCGTGACGTCGCTGGCCATGCCCGCCCGGCACCGCGAGAGCACGATCACCGCCGCGATCTACACCCACCACCCGCGGTTCGCCGGAGTCGAGCAGCTCTACAGCTCGAACCTGGAGCACCTCGAGGGCGGCGACGTCCTGCTGCTGGCCGCCGGCGTCGTGGCGGTGGGGGTCGGGGAGCGGACGACGCCGGGCGGTGCGGAACGCCTGGCGCGGCGGGTGTTCGCCCGCGGGCTGGCGCACACCGTGCTCGTCGTCCCCATCGCCCAGCAGCGCGCGACGATGCACCTGGACACCATCTGCACGATGGTCGACCTCGACGCCATGGTCATGTATCCCGCCGTCGCCGACTCCCTCGTGGCCTGGACGGTGACCGCTCCTGGAGGCGTCGCCGACGACGCCGACACCGTCGAGCTCACCGTCACGGGGCCGCAGCCGTTCCTGGTCGCCGCCGCCGCGGCGATGGGCATCGACCGGCTGCGGGTGATCGACACCGGTCTCGACCCGGTGACCGCCGAGCGCGAGCAGTGGGACGACGGCAACAACACCCTGGCGCTGGCGCCGCGGCTGGCCGTGGCCTACGAGCGGAACACCGTCACCAACGCCGCGCTCGAGGCCGCGGGCATCGAGGTGATCGCGATCTCCGGGTCCGAGCTCGGCAGCGGCCGCGGCGGGCCGAGGTGCATGAGCTGCCCCATCGCCCGCGACCCGCTCTGACCCGCGGCCGCCAGCGCCCCGAAGGTCCAGCCGGGCACGCAGTCGGGCACGGACCCTACCGCGGCCGGTCGGCGACTACTGTCCGGAGCCTGCCCCGCCGCCGGCCCGGGCGGAAGGGACGACGGACGGGGCCGCCCCGGCGACGGGCCCGGCCCGGGAGGAGATCCCGTGATGCGCACGCTCCTGCCCGCGGCCTGCGGTGTGGCCGTGTCGCTGGCGGCGCGGCGGGTGGCCCGCTTCCGGCCCCCCACCACCAGCACGGAGCCCGCAGACCTCGACGGGCTGGACGCCGACAGCGCGGCCGAACGGCTGGCCGAGCTGGTCCGCATCGCGACGATCTCCTCGCGCGAGGGGGGAGAGGTCGACCACGCCGCCTTCGCGCGCTTCCGGGAGCGGCTGGTCGAGCTGTATCCGGCAACCCACCGGACGCTGGACGGCGAGATGCTCGGCGACGGCGCGCTGCTCTACCGCTGGTCCAGCGGCACGGATCTGCCGCCCATGGTGCTGACGGCGCACTACGACGTCGTCCCGGTGGCCGACCAGGAGTGGTCCCGCGACCCGTTCTCCGGACTGGTCCAGGACGGTCTCGTCCACGGTCGGGGGGCAATCGACGACAAGGGCGCCCTCGTCGCGATCCTCGAGGCGGTGGAGTCTTTGGTCGCCGACGGGTTCACGCCCGCACGCGACGTGTACCTCTCCTTCGGCAACGACGAGGAGGTGTTCGGCGTCGGGGCCGAGCTCGCCGTCGAGACACTGATCGAGCGGGGCGTCCAGCCGTGGGCGGTTCTCGACGAGGGCGGCGCGGTGGTGAGCGGCGTCTTCCCCGGGGTGCGGCAGCCGACCGCCGTCGTCGGGCTGGCCGAGAAGGGTCGCCTCGACGTCGAGTTGATCACGACCGATCCGGGCGGCCACGCCTCCGCCCCCGTCCGCGGCGGCGCCCCTGCCCGCCTCGCACGGGCGATCCTGCGCATCGAGGACCAGCCCTTCCCGGCCCGGCTGCACGACGTCGTCCTCGGCATGGTGGACGCATTGGGCCGATACGCCCCGATCGGCTACCGGGCGGTGTTCGCCCACGCGGCGTACCTGCGCCCGGCGCTGGCGGCCCTGCTGTCACGGGCGAGCCGTGAGGCCAACGCGCTGGTCCGCACGACCGTGGCGATCACCCGGCTCGAGGGAAGCAGGGCGGCCAACGTTCTTGCGACCCGCGCTCTGGCGCACGCCAACATCCGGATCGCGCTCGACGAGACCGTGCAGTCGACGATCGAGCGGCTTCGCCGGGTCATCGACGACCCCACGGTGGAGCTGCGGGTCGTCTCGGGCAACGACCCCTCGCCGGTGTCCCGAGCCGACAACGAGGCGTTCGCTCTGGTGGGCGCCGCCATCCGGTCGGTCTACCCGGACGCGGCCGTGGCGCCGTACCTGATGGTGCAGGCCAGCGACGCGCGCCACTTCAGCCAGATCTGCGACAGCGTCTATCGGTTCATGCCGTTCGACCTCAGCCGCGACGAGCTGGCCACCCTGCACGCCGCCGAGGAACGCATCTCGGTGGCAGCCCTCCACCGCGGCGCCGGCTTCTACCGGTACCTGATCCGCCACCTCTGAGGAAGGACCCCGTCCTCCCCACCCTTCGCGCCCAGGGCGGTGCCCGGGGCGGGCCCTACAGGCGCTGGGCCAGGCGGTGGTAGGCGGCGCTCCAGCGGAGCTCCTTGGCCAGCGAGCGGCGCGTCGTGTCGGCGTCGATGAGCACCAGCTCGGTGGAGAACACCTCGGCCAGGTCGGTCAGCTCGTCGGCTCCGAGCTGGGTGGTCAGCACCGTGTGGTGCGGGCCGCCGGCGGTCAGCCAGCCCTCGGTCGCCGTGGGGAAGTCCGGCCGCGGCTGCCACACCGCGCGGGCCACCGGCAGGTTGGGCAGCGGCTCCGACGGCTCGACGACGTCGACCTCGTTGGCCACCCAGCGGAACCGGTCGCCGAGATCGGACCACCCGATCACGACCGCGGGCGCCGGAGTGGCGGTGAACACCAGCCGGGCCGGGTCCTCGCGCCCGCCGATGCCCAGCGGGTGCACCTCCAGCCGGGGCCGCTCGCCGGTGATCGTGGGGCAGACCTCGAGCATGTGCGCGCCGAGGATCTTCTCGTGCCCGGGGTCGAGGTCGTAGGTGTAGTCCTCCATGAACGACGTCCCGCCCGGCAGCCCGGCGCCGGCGACCTTCAGCACCCGCAGCAGGGCCGAGGTCTTCCAGTCGCCCTCACCGCCGAACCCGTAGCCGTCGGCCATGAGCCGCTGGACGGCGAGGCCCGGGAGCTGGCGCAGCCCGCCGAGGTCCTCGAAGTTCGTGGTGAACGCGCCGAATCCGCCGTCGGTGAGGAACTGCCGCAGCGCGGCCTCGATCCGCGCCTGGTACCGCACGCTCTCGTGCCGGTCCCCGCCCGGGCGCAGGTCGGCGTCCATGTCGTAGAGGTCGCCGTACTCGTCGATCAGCGCGTCGACGGCCTTGTCCTCCACGGCCTCGACGACCTCGACCAGGTCGTTGACCCCCCAGGTGTTCACCGACATCCCGAAGCGGAGCTCGGCCTCGACCTTGTCGCCCTCGGTCACCGCGACGTTGCGCATGTTGTCGCCGAACCGGGCCAGCTTCAGGCCACGGGCCGCCGCGGCACCGGCCGCGGCCCGCGCCCAGGAGCCGATCCGGGCCCGCACGGCCGGGTTCGAGACGTGCCCGGACACCGTCGTCCGCGCCGTGCGCAGGCGGGTCAGCATGAACCCGTACTCGCGGTCGCCGTGCGCGGCCTGGTTGAGGTTCATGAAGTCCATGTCGATCGTCGCCCACGGCAGG
>Ga0126307_10000542_pt1 | contig 24355 bp, 16 predicted proteins | sample Plot28_FD_89955 | JGI IMG/M metagenome (GOLD analysis project Ga0126307, IMG submission 89955) | Serpentine soil microbial communities from UC McLaughlin Reserve, CA, USA - Plot28 | ecosystem: Environmental > Terrestrial > Soil > Grasslands | place: USA: UC McLaughlin Reserve, Lake County... | reverse complement strand
GCGGCGAGCTGGTGCTCGAGCAGATCGAGGCGGTGATGCAGCGCGACGACGATCGAGATCAGCGCGTCGCCGCGCCGCGGGCCGTGATCGCTGACCGTGCTGACCGCGGCGCGGTCGGCGACGCGCCGCTCGAGCGCGGCGAGCGCCGGCGCGAGCCGGGCGACGGCGTCGTCCTCGCGGCCGTCCAGGAGGGCCGCCCACGCGGCCGCCGGCCGGTCGACCGCGGGCGGCGCCCAGACCTCGAAGTCGTCGCCCTCGATGACCCATCCCTCGGCGCCGAGCGCGGGCGTGTCCAGAGCGAACGGCGCCTCGAGCTCGTCCAGCGGCGTGCGCGCCCCTTCCGGGGAGACGGCGGTGAGCGCGCCGCACGGTGCGCCGGCCCGGGCGCGAAGGACGTAGAGCGTCGGGGTGGCGGCGACCAGCGCGTCGATCGCCATCCGACGCGGCCGGTAAGGGAGGCGCTCCCGCAGAGCGTCGCGCACGACGCGCAGCGAGGCGGCCAGACCGGCGGCGTCGGAGCCCGGCGTCGCCGCCAGCGGTGCGAGGAAAGCGACGATCTGGCTGCGTTCCGCCGCGTTCAGCGGAGCCGCGGCCCCACGCAGCAGCGAGCGCAGGTCGTCCGGCGCGTCGCCCGCGGTCGCGACGACCAGCTCGACACCGCCGACCACCGCCGCTCGCAGCGCCCGGTCTGCGGCGCCCGGGCCGGTCCGGAGCACCAGCTCGCGTGAGAGCCGCGCAGCGAACCGCGCGTCAGGCATGCGCGGGCTCCCGGGCCGCTCGCTCCGCCCTCAGGGCGTCGTAGAGATCGGCGAGCCACGTGAGGTGGCGGCTCATCGGGCGGACCGCCGGGACGCCGGCGCGCAGGCGCTTCCAGAGGCCGGGCTCAGAGGTCGCGCGCGCGACCGTCGCCGCAAGGTCCTCGGCGCTGCCGGCCTCGAAGTGGAGGCCGCTGACGCCGTCGTCGACCTTCTCCGCCATCCCACCGATGTCGGAGCAGATCACCGGGCGGCCGCGCATGAACGCCTCCTGGATGACCAGCGGCGAGTTCTCCCACCAGACCGACGGCACGACGACCCAGTCGACGTCGGCCATCAGCCCGTCGAGCTCTTCGGGGCGATAGGCGCCGTGGAGGCGCACCGTCGGCGCCGCCGCTTCGAGCAACGCCTCGAAGCGGGCGCGGAAGGCGGACGTCTGGAGCTCGAGGTGCGCTCCGTGGATGACGAAGCGCGCGGGCGACCCGGCGCGCTGCAGGGCGAGCGCGGCCTCGAGGAGCACGTCGACGCCCTTGAACGGGCTCAGCTGGCCGAAGAAGCCGATGCGGACGGGCGCGGTCGGCGCCGGCCGTTCGCGCGCCGGCGGCGGGTCGCGGCGGCCGTAGTCCTCGACGAGCACCCGGTCGGCCGGCAGGCCCCAGGCGACGAAGCGCTCCGCAAGGAAGGCACTTGGGCAGATGAACCGGTCCACGAGGGCGAGCTGCGCCTGGATGAAGCGCGTGCGCAGGAAGAACCGCTGCGCTGCGATGCCGGGAAAGCACGCGTGGCAGCGCTCCGGCGATGCGCGGTCGCACAGCTCGCCACCCCACGTCCGCACCATCTGGCCCTTGTGGTGGCAGATCGGCAGCAGCTCATGCAGCGTGTACACGATCGGGACGCCGGGGAGCGAGCTCCGCACCACGCGCAGCAGGTCGTAGCCGAGCAGGTACGTGTGCTGGACGTGCACGACGTCGGGGCGCAGGTCCGCCAGCAGATCGCGCAGGACGCGGGTGTAGAGCCGCTTGTCTCGCATCGTCCCCAGCAGGTCGTCCCAGTCCCCGGGGTCGGTGTGCAGCAGGTGCTCGCGCGCACCGCCGGAGAGCTGGGTCAGCACCGGCGCCCGGGCCGGTCGCGGCGCGGCCATCGGCGGCCCGGTGCGCGCGACGAGCGTCGGCTCGTACGGCCCGGCGCGCGCCATCGCACGGTGGACCTCGAGCGCGTAGTTCTCCGCGCCGGCCGGCCGCACCGCCGGATGGTTGTGGCACAGGTAGAGGACCCGTGGCGTCACGGCGCGCCGCGGTCTCGAAGCTCGCCGACGTGCTCCTGGCAGGTGACGAGCGTGCCGGGTCGCGGCGCGCCGGGCGCGAGGTGTGCCGGCGCCACGGTGACCGCGTAGCGCGCACCGGCGCGGACGGGCCGGCCCAGATCCGGCGCCTCGCCGCCGAGCACCGCCACCGGCTCGTCCTGGGGCAGAAGCGCATCCAGGAGCGAGCGCATCGGCGCTCGCGGCGCCGATGCGGGCGACTCGGCGCGCAGCTCGAAGACGGCGCACGTCTCCGGCTCCAGGGCCACGAGCGCCGCTCCCGACGCGAGCCGCTCCGTTAGCTCCCGGTAGTGGCCGAACCACCAGAACGAGGTCGCGGGCACGGTCAGGTAGCGCGCTCCGCGCTCGACGAGCGCCTCCAGCTGCGAGCGGGCGTCGCGCCCGTCCGCAGGGTGAGCGGCGGCATACCGGCCGGCGCGATCCTGCGGGAAGTGCTCGCCGCGGCGGTCGTGGAGTGCCAGGAGCTCGTCGTCGCCCTTGCTCACGACGAGGGTCCGGCCTGCCGGCACCTGCGCGGCCACGAGGATGCGGAGGCGGTCCTTCAGTCGCTCGTAGGCCAGGAGGTCACCGATGTGGAGCGTCGGAAGCCCTGCCAGCCGGGCCGCTGCGATCGCGTGGGCGGTCACGAGCGCGACGCCCCGTCGCCGGGCTCCAGCGCGAAGATCGCGCCGACCTTCGGATCGTTGACGACCTCGCGAGCCCGCGCGCGCAGATGAGCTCGGAGCTCGTCGTAGTGCTCGAGCCACCACGCGCTGGTATGCGGAACGACGAGGAAGCGGGCGCCCTCCCGCCGCAGCGTCTCGAGCTGGCACACGGCCTCCGTCCCGTCGATCGGGTAGTGGCCGGCCCAGCCGCCGTCGTCGCCGCGCGGGAAGTGCCACGCCGGCCGCCCTCCGAGGTCGAGCAGCTCGTCATCGCCGCGACTGACCACGAGCACCGTCACGGAGGCGGGGACGTGCGCGGCGACGGCACGCCGCAGGCCGTCGACCACCGCGGCGTAGCCGGCGTCCGGACGGTGGCGATACGGACGCCACTCGACGCCCCACTTGGCGGCGAAGCGCCGTCGGTTCTCCTCCAGCACCCGATCGCGCTCGCCCGACGCGACGAGCCGGCCGAACGACGACTCGCCGAAGTGGTGCACGAGCACGTCCTCCGCGCACACGAGCGGGATTCCAGCGCGGCGCGCGCGCATCGAGTAGTCGTCGTCCTCCAGCGTCCCGACGCCGAACTGCTCGTCGAGGAGGCCGAGCCGCTCGACCACCGCGCGCGGCATCGCGAGGCAGAACATCGTGAGCGTGTGGATGGGGAAGGCCCGGCCGTCATGGTCGGCAGCCCGCCGCTCGGCGCAGTCGAGGAACCCCTGCCAGGTCGTGTAGCCGACGGGGATCTCCGCCTCGTTGCCGATGCGGTTCGTCACGGGACCGGTGAGGCAGGGCCCGCGGTCCTCGATGTGCCGCACCAGCCGGCTCATCCACCCCGGGGCGACGAGGACGTCGTTGTTGAGCAAGATGAGCACTTCGCCGGCCGCCGCCCCGATCCCCTGGTTCGTCGCGGCAGGGAAGCCCCGGTTGCCGGCGTTCTCGATCAGCCGCACGTGCGGCTGAACGGCGACCAGCTCGCGCAGGTAGCTCAGCGTCTCGGGCCCGGAGCCGTTGTCGACGACGACCACCTCGTAGTTGGGGTAGTCCGTGCAGTCCAGGACGCACTCGAGGGCGAGCCGCGAGAACTCCGGCGCGTCGTGGGTGACCATGACGATGCTGACCAGCTTGTAGCCGGCGTCGCGGCGGACCTCCCGCGTCGGCAACGAGCGGCCGGTCAGCGCCGCTGCGGTGTCGGGGGCCAGCACGGTGGGCCGCCGCGAGAGCGGGCGCAGGGAGGCGTCGGCCGGCAGCAGAGCCGCGAGTGGCGGACGCGGACGGCCCCGGGCTCCGGCGAGCTCGACGCCGACCCGGGCCAGGAGCGGCCGCAGGACGACGTCCGAGCTGAAGAACTCGCGGGCGATGTCGGCCGCGGCGCGACGGTTCGCGGCGTAGTCGGCGTCGATCGCGTCGAAGGCCTCGGCCACGTCGGCCACCGTCGAGAAGGCGAACAGGCCGCGGCCGGTGGGCAGGATGCTCGAGAACCCGGTTTCCTGCGTGACGACCGGGCGGCCCGCGGCGAGGTAGGTCGCGCTGCGGTCGCTGAACCAGCCGGTGCGGAAGCGCACGTTCTGGTCCTTGGCGACGGTGAACTCGGCGCGCGAGTCGGTGATGTAGCGCCGGTAGGCCACGGCGTCCATGGAGAACTCGAGCGCGTCGACGACGCGCCAGCCGTGGCCCTCGAGGCGCCTGCGGTCGTCGGACCAGCACCGCGAGAGGGCGAGCTCGAGGTCCCGGCCGGTGCGACGCGGAACCTCCAGCAGCCTCTCCCACTCGTGATGCTTGCTCCAGGTGTACTCGTCGCCTTCGAAGACGACCTCGCGGCCGGCCTGGCGGTAGTTGCCGATGGTGGTGAACTTGCGCCCGGGCCGGCCTGTGGGCGGCCAGAAGTCGAGCACCACCGGCTGGCGGGTCGGCGCGAACGCGAAGCGCTCGGGCGCGGGCAGCGCGCACTCGGCCGTACCGATGGCCTCTCCGAACGAGAAGAAGGCGCAGTGCGGCTCGAGGAAGTCGATCGTGTACCGCTCGTCCGCGGCGAGCTCGATCTGGAGCTGGACGGGATCGGTCTCGACGTACACGAGCCGGCCTGTCGCCGCCAGCTCCGGGAGCGGCTGGGTTCCCCCGTGGAGATTGAGGATGACCTCCGATGACGCGTACAGCTGCTCCAGCCGCCGGCGGCCCATCCCGAGGTGGCGCCGTTCGTCACCGAGGTCCACGTAGGCCCAGCGGTCAGCCATGTCGACGCGGCGCAGGGTTCGCTCGATGAAGCTCGCGGCGCGAGCCGGCCCGTCGTCGTGCTCGGACGTCATGAGCATCGCGGGCAACTGGCCGTGAGCCTCGACGTAGTGGACGTCGAACCCGAGCCGCCTGAGGCCGACGAGGTAGTGAAGCGTCTGCCAGACGACCCCCGCCACGGGCATCGTGCTCATCATGCCGAGCACGGTCACGTTCGGCCGCACGTCAGCCGTCCTGTGCCGCGACGATCGCGGCGACCGCCCCGCTCGACGCGCCGGCCTCCTCACCGTCCCCCTGGAACCAGAGGAGATAAGCGGCGGCGGCCAGGACGATGAGCAGCCCGATCAGGGGAATTGTCCAGATGCGCCGCCCGGCACGCCGGATGCGCCGGGGCCGCGCCGGCTCCGGGCTCGCCGGCCGCGCGTCCGGACGCTCGCCGGATCCGTCCGGACTCGGCTCCTGGTCAGGCTGCCTCGAGCCGTTCGAGGTCAGGGGTGAGGCGTGCGCGTCGGCCCGCGCGCCGACGGCCGCCGGCACCGCGACCCGCCGCCGCTGCCGCGGCCGGTTCTGCGCCTCGTACAGCGCGCGGTAGGTCCCGTCGCGTTCGATCAGCTCCTCGTGCGTGCCCTGCTCGACCAGACGCCCGTCCTTGAGGACGAGGATGACGTCGGCGTGGCGGACGGTCGAGAGCCGGTGGGCGATCATGAACGACGTTCGGCCGACCATGAGCTCGTCGAGTGCGTCGAGGATCACCGCCTCGGTCCGCGAGTCGATCGACGAGGTGGGCTCGTCGAGTATCAGGATCGGAGCGTTCTTGATGAACGCGCGTGCGACGGAGATCCGCTGGCGCTCGCCACCCGAGAGCTGCGCGCCACGCTCGCCGAGGACGGTGTCGTAGCCGTGCGGCATTCGGGAGACGAAGTCGTGCGCGTTGGCGGCCTTCGCCGCGTTGACGACCTCGTCGTCCGTCGCGTCGAGGTGACCGTAGCGGATGTTCTCGGCGACGCTCCCGGAGAAGAGCAGCGGCTCCTGGAGGACGACGCTGATCTGCTCGCGCAGGGACTCGAGCTTGATCTTCCGGATGTCGTGGCCGTCGATCGTGATGCGGCCCCGTTTGACGTCGTAGAAGCGGATGAGCAGGCTGCTCAGAGTGGTCTTGCCGGCTCCCGTGGCGCCGACGATGGCGATCCGCTGGCCCGGCTCGGCCGCGAACGTGACGTCGGTCAGCGCGTTCTCCCGGGCCCTGTAGTTGAAGTCGACATGCTCGAAGGCGACGTATCCGCGCGCGCGATCGAGCGAGATGGCGTCCGGCGCATCCTGCACCTCCTTCTCGAGGTCGAGGAGGGCCAGCGACGAGTTGAACTGCACGAAGTGGTCGTTGAGGTCGCCGATGCTGTTGCTGATCTCCTCGAGGGGCTGATACACGGCGGCGATGTATGCGATGAGCACGAGCATCTGGCCGACGCTGATGTCACCCCTGAGCACGCTCCACGCGCCGAACCCGAGCACGAGGCTCGTGCCGATCGCCGTCGCGCTGGTCACGGCGAGCGAGAACAGGGTCTGGCGCACGGTCAAGGCGATCCGCTGCTCCACGGCCTCCTCACCCTGCTGGCGGAACTTGCCGTACTCGTGCTGCTCACGTCCGAACGAGACGATCACGCGGAGCATCGACATCGCCTCGTGCACGATCGAGAGCGATCTCCACTCCATGGCCTGCACCCGTTGCAGGCGCGGCACGATGCGCGTCCCGTAGAGGCCGAGCGAGTACCAGATGAACGGGACCGCGATGAGGGCGACGAGGGCGATCTTCCAGCTGATCAGCGTGATCACGACGAGCATGCCGATCAGCGTCATCAGCGCCTGGAGGATGGGCGCGAAGGCGACGACGATCGCGCCCATCGCCGACGCCTGGTTGTTGATCTGGTTCATGAGCTGGCCGGTCAGCCGGGCGTCGTGGAAGGTCAGCGACAGGCCTTGGGCGTGCGCGAACATGTCGCTGCGCAGGTCGAGCACCATGCGCTGCTCCAACTTCGCGGAGATCCACACGCTGACCACCGTCATGGCCTGCGTGAGGACGGTGATCGCGAACCCGGCGACGATCGCGACCGCCAGAACGGCGTACTGCCCCGGCTGCGGGCCGATGAGCCATGTCACCGGACCCTCGACCGGATGGTCGCTGAGGACGTTGTCGACGATGATCGCGAGCGGCCACGGCTGGGCCAACGCCAGCGCGGCGGCCGCCGTCGTGATCAGGAACGACGTGATCCAGAGCGCCTTGTACGGCCGCAGATACGGCCAGACACGCGGAAGCGTCCTCCACAGATCCCACGCGCCGCGATTCATCGGTGGTCCGCGCCGTCGCGCGCCGCGCCGGCGTGCCGAACCGCGTCGCCGTCACGTCCGTACGCTGCGCCGAGCCGCTCCTGTCGCCGGCCGCCTCCCTTGGTCGCGTCGAACCGCGCCATGAGGTCGGGCACGACGCGGGCGACCGGGGGGTCGTCGGCCGGACGCGTGCCCTGCGCGAGCAGGCTGCACGGTTCAACCAGCGCGCCGATGCCCAGCGCACAGTCGTAGGCCATGGCGAGGACGAAGATCACCGCCAGCGCACCGAGCACCGCCGCCGCGACCATGGAGCCGCCGGCCAGCGCCAGAGCGGCGGCCACGCCGCAGATCAGCACGGCCGCCGTCGCCCCGCGCGACACGACGGGCCAGACACGGAAGCGCACGAGCTGGCGGCCCGCGCCGTGCTCCTCGATGACGCAGAGCAGCCGGGCCACTCCGAACGGGCCATCGCGGACCTGCAGGTCCCAGCGGTCCCAGTAGGCGCCTCGCGAGAGGGCGTGGCCTTCGGGATCGAGCCGGGCCTCGATACGCGCCAACCACTCATCCAGCGATGCCCACTGCTCGCTCCAGACGCTCAGCGTCCGGCGCCGCGGAACCGCCCATGAGCGGACGGCCCGCCGCCGCCACGGCGAGAGCCCCGCATCCATCCGCCCGACGAGGCGGACCATGGGCTGCGCGACATGCAGCCCGGTCGTGAGGGTCCGCAGCCGAAGGCGCCGGGCGAAGGGCAGCCGACGGTAATCCGCGTCATGGCGCCGGTCCGCCGCGCGGAAGGCGTTCACCACCACGAGCGTGACGCCGGCCACGAGCAGCGGTGCGGCGAGCAGAAGCGGCGTCCAGAGGAAGCCGAGGCCCGAGAGGACGGCCAGGAGGCCCAGGACGAGGTACCACTCGGGCATGAGCGCGATCGAGCGGAGCACGGTCGGTGCGGGTTGGTAGATCGACTGAAAGAGAGCGCTTCCCCACGTGCCGTAGCCGATGCGCGCGCGTCGCCCGACGCGGTGCATGCGAGCGCCTGCGCCATAGATGCGGCCCGTCCAGTTCAGGTGACCCAGGCGGTTGTACCGCTCGGGCCACTTGCGCTCGAGCAGGGCTTCGGCCCGCCCGTAGTTGCGCTGCTGGCGAAGGTACTCGAGCACCGAGGGGCGGCGGTGGTGCCAGACCATCGCCCCCGGATTGAAGCCGATGGTCGCGCCGGACGCCTGAAGGCGCCAGCAGAGGTCCACGTCGTCGCCAGCGATCCGGAAGCGCTCATCGAAGCCGCCGATCGCCCGTAGCGCCTCGGTGCGCACCGCCAGGTTGCAGCCGGGGACGTGCTCGGCGACCACGTCGTCGAGCAGGACGTGCACCGGACCGCCCGGCGCGTTGGCGATCGCGTCCTCGACATCCCCAGCCTTGGGCGGTGCGATGTTCGGACCGCCGACGGCGACATGGTCGCTGCGGGCGAAGGCGAGCGCGATGTAGTGGAGCCAGTCCTGGTCGGGCCGGGCGTCGTCGTCGACGTAAGCGATGATCTCGCCTCTCGCGGCGGCCAGGGCCGAGTTGCGCGCTGCCGACAGCCCGCGGTTCTCCGGATGGGACACGACACGCACGCCGGCGTGGCGGGCGATCGCCTCGGTCGTGTCGGTCGAGCCATCGCTCACGACGACGACTTCGAAGTTCGGGTAAGAGACGTCTTGCAGCGCCTGCAGGCAGCCCGGCAGCCAGCGCTCTCCGTTGTGGCTGCAGACCGCGACGGTGATCGGCGGCCAGTTCTCCAACGCGCCCCGGTGAAGCCGATCGAAGGTGCGACTCACCGCGGCGAGCGCGGGCTTGGGACGCCGGTCGCGGGTGACGAGGCCGAAGTCCCAGTCGTCGATGTCGTAGCCGCCCCGATGCCACTCGTCGGTCCACGCGAACACGAAGGCGCCTGCGCAGCCGAGCTCGAAGGCGGTGCCGACCTGCCGCTCCAGCGCGGCGGCCTGGACATCCTCGCCGTTACGCCGGCTGTCGAGGCCGATCTCCGCCATGACCAGCGGCCGTTCGCCGGCGATGTTGTGGAGGCGGGCGAGATAGCGCTGGAGGGTTTCCGGCTGCTCGAGGTAGACGTTGAACGTCACGAAGTCCACGAACGGGAGCTGCAGGTACTCCGTCGTCGGGAAGTTGACGTAGGTGACGAGCGCGCCGGGATCCTCGTCCTTGGCGGCGTAGAAAAGCCGCTCGATGAACCGCTCGGTCGCCGCCCGGCCGTGCCAGCGGGCGATGCCGCCGGGGATCTCGTTGCCGATCGAGTAGGCAAGGAGCGCGGGATGCCCCGCCATGCCTCGCACCGCCTCGCGGACCCGTCGCTCGATCGACCGGGCGCTGCCGCGCTGCTCGAGGAACGCGACATGCTGCTCCCAGGGCAGTCCCGCCATGACCCGGAGCTCGTGCTCCCGAGCCAGGTCGAGCAGCCACCGCGGCGCCGGCGTGTAGACGCGCACCGCGTTGACGCCGGCCGCCGCCATGCTCGCGAAGTCGCGCTCGACGACGGCCGGGGCGGGATAGTCGCTGCCGTCCTGCGCGGGGCGGAAGGTGCCGTAGGTGACGCCTCGGAGATAGAGCTTGCGGTCACCCGCGTGCAGGAACTTGCCGCGCACGCTCGGCCGTGCAGACCGCTGCCTGGTGTCCCCCGCCATGTGGACGTGCATCATCGCTCCAAGAACCCCCACGAGGGCAGAACATGCTGCCGAACCTGGCCGCTCGCCGTTCGGAGCCGAGGCCCGCCCCAATATGAACTGCAACGCACCGGCGGCGGGTGGGTTGGAGGGTGCCGAGAGCGGATCGCCTCGTAAGCGTCAAGGAGCTTGCGGCGAACCTGCCAGACCGCCCGAGGAGATCTCGTTGCTGACCGCGGCGATCCGACACGGCGCACGAGCGCTGACGGCTAGGCGACGGCAGACCGGCGGGTCCCGTCGCCCACCCATCGTGCTCGCCCCGTAGTGCCGAGCTCGCCCCTGCCGCAGGCTCTCGGCCAATCACGCGGCACTACGACAGGAGCGATCCGATGAAGCGCACGTTCTTTGCATGTCTGGCCGTCGCAGCGGCGGTCATGGCCGTCGGGGCGGGGTCCGCCTCGGCGGAGATGGCCGATGGTTTTCTGAACTTCGTCCCAGAGTCGGGTCTGATGACGTACGCGTCGATCGGCACGACCGCGCAGTTCCCGGACGGTCACGACGAGGTGAACGTCGTCGACGTGGGCTGGGGGCTCGTCGCCGTCCAGCCCGCAGGTTGGCGACTCGGCGTACTCCACAGCAGCAACGTCGAGCAGTACTGCAACTTCTACGAGACGGGATGGTCGTGTCCGGCCACGGAGGTGTCGATCAAGACCACGAAGGCGAACGACACGATCACCGTCGGCGCCGACGTGAAGGTGCCGACCATCCTCGAAGGGGGACTGGGCATCGACTGGGTCCAGGGCGGCGGAAGCGCCGACGAGATCTGGGGCGGGTGCGCCACTGACCGGACGTGCAACGGCTTCGCCGACACCCTCCGCGGCGGGGACGGGAACGACTCGCTGCACGGCGGCAGCGCCGTCGACCACCTCGCGGGTGAGGCGGGGATCGACATGCTCGACGGGGGACTCAGTGGCGACAGCCTGAACGGCGGGCCGGGGAACGACTTCGCCGATTACTCAAAGCGCGGGGTTCCGATCACCGCCTCGCTCGACGGTGTCGCCAACGACGGAGAGGCCGGGGAGCACGACTTCTTCGCCTCCGACGTCGAAGGCGTGCAGGGTGGAAACGCAGACGACACCATCACCGGGAACGAGTCGGGCAACTGGCTGAGAGGCGGTCACGGGAACGACGCCATCTCCGGGTACGGCGGTCCGGATCAGCTCCACGGCGAGGCGGGAGCGGATCTGCTTCGCCCCGGCTTCGGCGGGGACGGCGTCTACGGCGGGAGCGGGACCGACACCGCGACCTACGGCGAGCGCTGGAATCCGGTGAACGTCACGCTCGACGAAGAGCTCAACGACGGCGAAGCGGGAGAGTCCGACTACGTCGCTTCGGACGTCGAGAACCTCACCGGCGGCTCCGCCGACGACACGCTCAAGGGCAACGAGCTCGCGAACGTGCTGCTCGGCGGACCCGGAGCTGACATGCTCGACGGCAGGAGCGCGCACAACGCTCCGGACAAGCTGATCGGCGAGGCCGGCAACGACCAGCTCGCGGGCGGCTTCGCCGGGAGCGCCGGGGACATCCTCGACGGCGGCCCCGACGTCGACGTCGTCACCTACGCGTCAAGGACGGACGGCGTCAGCGTCGGCCTCGGCGGCACGGGCGGTGAGGACAAGGTCTCCAACGCCGAGAACGCCAAGGGCGGAGACGGCGACGACACGCTGACCGGCGGCGCGGGACCGAACGCGCTGTTCGCCGGTCCCGGCAACGACGTGGTCGACGGCAAGGCCGGCGACGACAGCCTCTACGGCATGAACGGCAACGACTCGCTGTACGGCGACACGGGCGACGACGTCGTCGCCGGCGGGGACAGGGCCGACATCCTGATGGGAGGCGCAGGCGCGGACTGGATCGCCGGCTACGACGGGCTCGACAAGGTGACGTACTACAACGCCACCGTGCCGGTCACCGTCACGCCGGACGGCGTCGCCGACGACGGCGCGGCCGGCGAGGGTGACAACGTCGGCTCGAGCGTCGAGGACGTCGTCGGCGGACATGCCGCCGACAACCTCACCGGCACCGCCGGCCCGAACACGCTCACCGGCGGCGACGGTGCCGACACGCTCAACGGTCTTGGCGCCGCCGATCAGCTCGACGGCGGCCCGATGCCCGACGTCCTCAACGGCGGAGACGGCCCGGACACGCTCGACGGCGTCGGCGGGAACGACCAGCTCTTCGGGGACGCGGGCTACGACACGCTCCGCGGCGGTCCCGCGAGCGACGAGCTGCACGGCGGGCCGGACGGCGACACGGCCGATTACTCCACCTCCGCGTCGGCGGTGACGGTCAACCTCGCCACCAAGGCGTCGTCGGGCGGACATGGGACGGACACGCTGTTCGACTCTGTCGAGAGCGTGTACGGCTCGAACTACAACGACACGCTGACGGGCGACGCGGGGCCGAACCGGATCTCCGGCTTCGGCGGCAAGGACACGATCGCCGGCGGCGTCGACGACGACCACCTGTTCGGCGCCGATGGTGACGACACCATCCGTGGCGGGTCCGGGAACGACGAGGTCAACGGCGGCGCGGGGATCGACACCACGAGCTACGCGAACGCTCCGGCTGCGGTCATCGTCGACCTCTCGCTGTTCGCCGCCTCGGCGACAGGCGGCGACGGCGACGACTGGCTGTCGCTGACCGAGAACGTGACCGGCTCGCGCTTCGCGGACAAGGTCACGGCGTCGGCTGTCGCGAACGTCGTCCTCGGCGGCGCCGGAGACGACACCCTGCTCGGCCTTGCCGGCGCCGACAAGCTCGATGGCCAGGCCGGCGTCGACAGCGTCGACGGCGGCATCGACGTCGACACCTGCATCGCCGAGACCAAGACGAGCTGCGAGCTCTAGCCCGGTAGCGGAGTTTCCGCTCGGTCAGGTGCCGAGCGGGAACTCCGCACGCAGGCGGGTGCCCCCGCCCGCGGGACTCTCGAGGGCCAGCCGGCCGCCGAGCGCCTCGACCCGGTCGGCCAGCCCGCGCAGGCCGCCGCCGCCCTCGTCGGCGCCGCCGGCGCCGTCGTCGGCGACGCTGACCTCCAGGCGGCCGTCCGCCGCCTCCGCCCGCACGGCCACCCGGGAGGCGCCGGCATGCTTGAGCACGTTGGCCAGCGCCTCGGCGACCACGTAGTAGGCGGCGACCTCGACGGCCTCGGGCAGCCGCCCGTCGGGCACCGCCTCGAGCGCCACCGGCAATGCCGCGCGCAGCGCCAGCGCCTCGAGCGCGGGGACGAGTCCGCGCTCGCTCAGCACGGCCGGGTGCAGCCCGCCGGCGAGCTCGCGGATCTCCTGCAGGCCGGCGGCCAGCTCGTCGATCGCGGCGTCGAGTCGCGGGTCGGCGGCCGTCGCGCGGACCCGCCCGAGGTCGAGCAGCACGGCGGTGATGCGCTGCTGCGCGCCGTCGTGGAGGTTGCGCTGGATGCGGCGGCGCTCGGCGTCGGCGACCTCGACCAGCCGCGCACGCGACGCGCGCAGCTCGCGCTCGGCGCGCGTGCGCTCCGTGATGTCGCGCAGGTAGCCCGTGAACGTGGGCGGCCCGGGGAGCGGGATCCGCGTGATCGTCAGCTCGACCGGGAACTCCGAGCCGTCGCGGCGCATCCCCGTGATCTCCAGGCGGCGGTCGAGGATCACGGGGCGCTCGGTCTCGCGGAAGCGGGCGAGGCCGCGGCGATGGAGGTGACGCAGGGCGGGCGGCACGATGAGCTCCGCCATCTCGCGCCCCATGGCCTCACTCGCGGCGTAGCCGAACGTGGCCTCGGCGGCGCGGTTCCAGCCGATCACGCGGCCCTCGTGGTCCATGGTCACGACGGCGTCGAGCGCCGCCTCGAGCATGGCCCGCAGCCGCGACTCGCGAGCGCGGACCTCCTCCTCCGCCCGGCGCCGCTCGACGACCTGGCCGACCTGGCTGCCGAGCGCGCCCATCGTCGCCAGGAGCGGCTCGTCGAGCCCGCGCAGGTCGGCGGCGAAGAACTCCATGACGCCCACGACGCCGCGAGCGCTGCGCAGCGGGAAGGCGAAGCCGGCGTGTAGGCCGACCGCACGCGCCGCCGCGGCGCGCGGGAAGTTGGGCTCGTCGGGCGCGTCGGCCATCCACGCCGGCTCACCGGCGGCGAGCACGCGGCCCGGCAGCCCCTCCCCCGGCGCCAGCGCCAACACCCGCGTGAGCGCCTCGAACTCCTCCGCCGGCGCGCCCGCATGCCAGACGCGAACGCAGCGCAGGCGCCCGTCGCCGGGCGTGAGCTCCCACACCGCGCCGAGGCACCAGCCGAGCGCGCGGCCGATCGCCTCCAGCGTCGCCTCGTAGACCTCGACAGGCCGTTCGGTTTGCGCCAGGATCCGAGCGACGGCGTGCTCGACGCGTCGCAACCGCTCCGGATCGCCGTCACCGCTCATGGCCTCAGGCGACGTTACACCCGGCGACGCGCCGCTGCGCGTCGTCGTGGCCGACGACGACGCGCTTCTGCGCGAGGGAATCGCGTCGCTCCTCGCCGACGCCGGCCATGAGGTCGTCGGCCGGGCGGGCGACGCGCTCGAGCTGCTGGCCGCAGTCGCGGCTACCGTCCCGGACGTCGCGATCGTCGACGTGCGCATGCCGCCCGAGTACCTCGACGACGGCCTGCGCGCGGCGGCGGAGATCCGGCGGTCGCAGCCGGCGGTGGCCGTGCTCGTCCTCTCGCAGCACCTCGAGCCGACCTACATGCTCGAGCTCGTGGGCGGGGACGCGACCGGGGTCGGCTACCTGCTCAAGGACCGCGTGCGCGACGTCGCCGAGTTCCTCGAGGCGCTGGAGCGCGTCGCCGCCGGGGGGACGGCCTTCGACCCCGAGGTGGTGAGCAGCCTCGTCGGCGGACGGCGCGGCTCGCTGCTGGACGCGCTGACCGAGCGCGAGCGCGAGGTCCTCTCGCTGATCGCCGAAGGCCGGTCCAACCGCGCCATCGCCGCCAGGCTGTTCCTCAGCTCGCGCGCGGTCGAGCGCGACGTGCAGGCGATCTTCCAGAAGCTGCGCCTGCCGGACACCGGCGAGGACAACCGCCGCGTGCTCGCCGTCCTCGCCCTGCTCGGCCGCTGACGGTTTCCCGCCACGAGCGGGCGGCTTGCCGTCGGCGGGCTCGGGTGGCTCCTCCCGTGCTGAAGCGCTTGAGCGACGTGAAGCTCCATGGCATGCCCCTCGACCTCGAAACCCTCGAGACCAGCTTCGATCTGGTCGCGCCGCGCGGCGACGCGCTGATGGACATCTTCTACACGCGGCTGTTCGCCGCCGCCCCGGCGGTGGAGCCGCTGTTCGCGCACACCGACATGCGGCGCCAGCGCTCGATGCTCCTGGCGGCGCTCGTGCTGCTGCGCAAGTCGCTGCGCGACCTCGACGCCGTCACGCCGACGCTGCGAGCGCTCGGCGCGCGCCACGTCGCCTACGGCGCCAAGCCCGAGCACTATCCGGTGGTGGGCGCGGTGCTCCTCGCGTCGATGGCCGAGGTCGCCGGCGACGCCTGGCGGCCCGAGTACGAGGAAGCCTGGAGCGCCGCACTGGTGCTCGTCACCGGCGCCATGCTGGACGGCGCTGTGGCCGAGCTCGAGGAGGCCGCGTGATGCGCCGCCTCCTCGCCGCGCTCGGCGCGGCCTTCGTCATCGCCGCCGTCCTGCCCGGCCTCGCCGCGGCGGCGGACGTCTACGTCTCGAACGGCGTGCTGCACTTCCAGGGCGCGCCCGGCGAGCACAACGCGGTGAAGATCGCCACCGACTCCGACTTCATCGTCGTGACCGACACCGGCGCGCTGATCACCCACGGCCCCGGCTGCTTCAACGGCGTCCCCTCCCACACCGTCGCGTGCGACCCCACGGCGGCCACGTCGGCCGCGGCCGATCTCGGCGACCAGGACGACTCGCTGGCCGTGGACCCGGCCTTCCCGCTCCCCGCGCAGCTGCGCGGCGGCAACGGCAACGACGTGCTTCGCGGCGGCAACCAGGGCGAGTCGCTGTTCGGCGACGCCGGCAACGACACGCTCGACGGGCGCGCCGGGTCCGACCTCATGGTCGGCGGCGTCGGCCGTGACCGCGCGGACTACTCCACGCGCACGGGCGCCGTCACGGTGACGCTCGCGGGCGCGGACGACGACGGCGGACCCGGCGAGCACGACAACGTGGCCGGCGACGTCGAAGTGGCGCTCGGCGGCTCCGGGGACGACGAGCTGACGGGCAACGCGAACGTCAACTCGCTCGTCGGCGGAGCCGGGAACGACGAGCTGCAGGGCCGCGGCGGCGCCGACGTGCTGAACGGCGGGACCGGCCTCGACACGGTCAGCTACTTCGACCGCACCGAGACGGTGAACGTCACGCTCGACGGCGTGGCCAACGACGGCGCGCCCGGCGAGAATGACAAGATCATCGGCGTGTCCGGCATCATCGGCGGCCGGGGCGACGACGTGCTGACCGGCGACGCCGGCCCCAACGGGCTCTTCGGCGGCCCCGGCAACGACACGGTGAGCGGCCTGGACGGCACGGACCAGCTCGAGGGCGGCCACGGCCACGACACCGTCGTCGGCGGCCCCGGCGGCCACGACGTGGCGACCTACGAGGACGCCAACACGCACGTCGACGTCTCGCTCGACGGCGTCGCGAACGACGGCGGGCCCGGCGAGCTCGACCAGGTCGCCCCCTCCGTCGAGGACGTCAGCGGCACCATCTTCGCGGACCACCTCGCCGGGAACGCCGGTCCGAACCGCCTCCGCGGCGGCGGCGAGGGCGACACGCTGGAAGGGCTCGGCGGCGCCGACGACCTGCAGGGGGGCACCGGCGCAGACGTCATCCTCGCGGGCGACGGCTCCGACCTCGTGCACGGCGACGAGGGCGCGGACGTCGCGCTGCTCGGAGCCGGCAACGACGCCTTCGTGCACCCCGGCGGCGACGGCAGCGACTCGATCGAGGGCCAGGACGGCTCCGACACCATGCGGTTCGACGGCACCGCCTTCGACGACATCAACGAGATGACGGCCAACGGCGCGCGACTGCGCTTCGCCGGCAACGGCGAGATCATGGACGTCAACGACGTCGAGACCGTCGACTACCGCGCGCTCACGGGCAGCGATGTACTGAGCGTCCACGACCTGAGCGGCACCGACGTCAGGACGACCAGGATGGACGCAGGCGCCGGCGACGCCCGGACCGACATCGTCGGCGTGCATGGCACCGGCGGCGCGGACAAGCCGGCCGTCACCTTCGGCGCCGCCGGTGTCCAGGTCAACGGCCTGGCGAGCCGCGTCCTGATCGCCGGAACGGAGGGCCCCAACGATCACCTGTCCGTCCAGGCAGGGGCCGGGAACGACCTGATCACCGCCCGCGCCGGGCTGGGCGCGCTCATCAACCTGCGAGTCGAGGGCGGCCTCGACGAGGACACGGTGCTCGCGCAGGGGACCGGCGCCGCCGAGACGTTCGACGTCACCAACGGCGGCACGTTCAGCCTCATCCATGACGCCGGCGGCGTGCTCTCGGCGCTCACGGAGAACCTGCGGGTCGACGGTTCCGGCGGCGACGACGTGATCAACGGCTCGTCCGGGCTCGCCGCGAGCGGCGTGCACCTGCGACTCGACGGCGGCGCCGGCAACGACAAGATCAACGGCGGCGACGGCGAGGACTTCCTCATCGGAGGGATCGGCAACGACGAGGTCGACGGGAAGGCCGGCGCAGACGTCGCGATCCTGGGCGCCGGCGCCGACGCCTTCTCCTGGCTGCCGGGCGACGGCGACGACACGGTGGAGGGCGGCGCCGACGGCGACCGCGTCGCCTTCAGCGGCTCGGTCGCGAGCGAGAGCGTCAAGCTCGCCGCGAACGGCCCGCGGGTGAGCCTCACGCGCGACGTCGGCCCCGTGGCCCTCGACCTCGCGGGCGTGGAGACGATCGACTACCGGGCGCTCGGCGGCGCCGACGTGTTCACCGTGGGCGACGTGGCCGGGACGGGCCTCAAGGCGGCCAACGCCGACCTTGCAGCGGTCGGCGGCGGCGGTGATGCCCAGGCCGACCGGGTCGTCGTCATCGGCACCGCGGCGGTCGACCACCTCGCGGTGGCCGGTGGCGCGGCGACGGGGGTGCACGTGACCGGGCTCACCGCCGCCGTGGGCGTCACCCACGCGGAGGCGGCCAACGACGAGCTGCGGATCAACACGCTCGCCGGCAACGACACGGTCGACACGAGCGCCTTCGCCCCCGGGGCGATCGGCCTCTTCATCGACGGCGACCCGGCGTAGTACGGGCCGCACGCGACGACACCGCCCGCCGGCTCCAGGCGGGCGGTGTCGCGCGGGGGAGTAGGCTCGCGCCATGCAGCACGAGCACACCGAACACGTCGCCGCGCCGCCGGAGGCGGTCTACGCCGCGATCTCTGACGTGAGCAACCTCCCGCGGTACGTCCCGCAGATGACGGCGGCGCGGGCGCTGGACCACGATCGCGTCGAGGTCGACGCGCGCTACGAGGGGCATGCGCAGCACGGCGAGGCGTCCTTCCACGCCGACGACGGCCAGCGCCGCATCGAGTGGAGCGCAGCCAGCGGCTACCGCGGATGGATGAAGGTCGACCCGGACGACGGGGGCTCGCGTCTCACGCTGTTCCTCGAGACGCGCCACGGCTCCGAGAGCGACCACGACGTCGCCGCCACGCTCGACGCGATCCGGAGGCTCGTCGAGTCGCAGGTCTGAGCCCCGACCCGGCCACCGATCACTCCAACGTGATCACGTGGCGCTCGCCGGGGTTGGCGATACGCACGTCGAGCTTCTGCTTCTCCGCGCGGGCGTCGAAGAACTTCTTGAACCGCTCGTGGAGGCCGGGCTTGCCGTCGTCGTCCTCCGCGCCGTAGGTGAGCCAGAGCGTCCAGGGATCGTCGTCGTTCAGCCGCGAGTCGCAGAGCAGGCTCAGCGTGTCGTCCTCGGGGTTGCCGTCGCGCCCGTTGGCGGAGATCACGTAGTGGCGCGCGCGTACGCGCGCGAAGAACGTCTCGTCGACGTTGCGGATGCTGCCGTGGTGAGGAAGCTTGAGGACGTCGACGACCAGCGCGTGGGCATCGCTCAGCAGCCCTTCGGCCTCGAGGCCGGCCATGATGGCGTCGGAACGGGCGTCGCCGGTGAGCAGCAGCGTTCGCTCGCCCGAGCGCGCCAGCACGACGATGCTCGACAGGTTGAACACGGAGCGGTCGAGGTTGGCCGCCTCCTGCGCCGGGTGGTCGCGCTCCCATTTCTCCCACTTGGCCCGGAGCTTCTCGAGCTCGGGCTTGTCCGGTGCGAGCACCGTGAACGTCATGCCGGGCACGACGTCGATCGTCGCCGCGGCGCCACCGCGCTGAACGAGCCCGCCGCCGACGCTGGCGTTGCGGGCGATGCCGAGCGCGATCGCGTCCTCGTGGAGCGCGATGCCGTTCTTGACGCTGGCGGCGATCGCCTTCGTCTCCTTCCCCGGCGCCGTGGTGGCGAGGTCGTCGAGCGCGGCGCCCCTGGCGTCGCCGGCGCCCGCCGTCGGGCCGGCCCCGGTGAGCGCCCCGAAGGCGTTCAGCCACAGCTCGCCGCACGCCCACTCGGGCGGCCCGAGCCTGTTCTCCTTGCGGTCGACCGCTTCGGCGAACATCTCCGCCAGCCCGACGACGTGGTCGTCGTCGATGTGACTGACCATGACCATCTGGAGGAACAGCGGTTGCGGTCGGGCCGCCATCAACTCCTGCAGGCGCGGCTTCAACGTGGCCTCGTAGACACCCGACGGGCCGCCGTCGATGAGGACGATGTCGTCGCCGTGGTGGAGCAGCAGGCAGTCGCCGTGCTCGGCGCGGAGGACTTCGAGTGAGAGTGAGGGTTCGGGCATGGGTTACACCGATTGGATCGCGCGGAGGATGTCGAGCATTCCGTGCCCCTGATAGTGGCGCTCCCGGCCGAGGTCCGTCGCCGATGCGCACAGCACGCGCTTGATCTCGGCCGGCCGGCCGACGAGCTCGCGATGGCGCGCCATGAGCAGCGCGGCGGCGCCGGACACGTGTGGCGCGGCCATGCTCGTCCCGTCCATGCGGGCCGACTTCCTGCCCGGCACGGGCGCGGTGATCTTCTCCCCGGGGGCCACGAGATCGGGCTTGGCCCGGCCGTCGCCGGTCGGGCCGCGGCTGGAGAAGTACGAGACGCCATACGCGTGCGGCTCGATCCGATGGGTAGAGCCGACCGTGATCGCCACCTCGGTGTTGCCGGGATCGCTGATCGACACCGTGCGATAGCCCTCGCGCGGCGGACCGCCCCGGTAGCTGAAGTCCGCGCGCCCCTCGTTGCCCGCCGCGGTCACCACCACGACGCCGGCGTTGTGGACGCGATCGGCCTCGAGGCACACGGGGCTGCGGCCGCACGCCGAGTTGCGCACGTCGTGCTCGAGCGAGAACGACAGGTTCACGCCGTGGATGACCGTGCCGCCACTCTGCGCGTTGCGCCAGCGCACGAATGACAGCGCCGCGAGCACGCCGAACTCGTCGCCGACGCCGTCGTCGTTCAGCACCCGCAGGTCGTAGAGCGTAAGGCCCGGGCAGACGCCCTCGAGCGCGTGCGTGGGCTCGCCGGGATCTTGCGGGCGCCAGTCGCCGGCGATCGTGCCGGCCACGTGCGTCCCGTGAGGATCCCCAGGCACGTCGTAGATCTCGTCGGGCTCCTTGTGCTCGACCTTGATCAGCGATTCGTAGAGGCGCCAGTCGACCGCGGAACCGGCGTCGAGAGCGTCCTGGATCGCCTTGGCCGCAGCGCCGCCGCCCGGCTGTCCCGCGAGGGCCGCGGCGATCTGATCGCGCAGGCCGGTGAAGTTGTACGTGGAGTGCACGATCGTCTGCGCATCGAAATCGCGGTCGAGCTCCGGGACCTTGCCGTCCTTGTCCCGCTTCACGAACGCGGGATGCGTCGCGTCGATGCCGGAGTCGACGACCGCCCACGCCAGTCCCTGGAGGTCGGGCGGGAAGACGCGGCTGGCGGCATCCGCCTTGACGGTCTCGCGCGATCGCCACAGCGTCGCCTGCACCTGGCGGTTCAGGCTCACGGACCACAGCGGCGTCTGGTCGCCGGTGTCGTCGTCGGTCGGGCCGAGCTTGGCGAGCACCTGGGCCGTGAGCCCGCGGAGTGCGGCAAGGTCTCGCGACTCGAGCGTCTGTGGTGTGGCGTTGGGGAGCAGAGCACCGACCACGCGCAGCCACCAGGCGAGCTCGTCGTCCGGCGGCGGGACCGGCTGCGGCTCGCCGCCGGCCTCGGGCGTGAGCGTCGCGCCCTTGGCGAAGTCGTCGAGATGCGCGAAGACCGAGCCGCTCGTCGGCCGGCTCAGGTCCCGCCACCACTTGGACAGCGGCAGCACCGCCACGAGCAACTCGCGTAGGTTGAGCTGGACCGCCACGTACTCGCCCGCGTACGCCATCCGGTGCTCCGGCAGCAGCTCACCGAGGCGCCTGCGGACGGCTTGGGCGAGCGTGGCGACGGGCGTGCTGAAGTGCGGCTCCAGCAGCAGGTCCTGCCGCGAGTCGGCCCCCTCCTCGAAGTACTTGAGCCAGACATCGGCGAACACCGGGGAGTCCTGCGTGAACCGCCTCCGCCGCTCCGACTCCAGCAGCAGCTTCTCGAAGTCGTCGCGCGTCAGCGGCATGGCGGCTCCAGTCGGAGTACGCCTCGCCCGCGGCCGTCTGGTGTCGCCTCGTCGTTGATTGGCATTCGCGACTGGTGAACTGCTTCCTCGGAGACCCTATTGCGGCTCGCACGGCGGTTGTGAAGAATTATCCGGCGCGTCCTCATCGCCGGCGCCGACTCGAGCCGAGCGGCGCGGTCCACCGTGACGGCTGCGGGTTTCCCGCAGGATCTCGCGGGTGACCGCGGAGGAATCCGCCGGGGCGCTGCGCGACCCTCGACGGAGATGCCCAAGCCGCCGCCGACACTCCGGGTCACCGTCGCCGGCGGGGGGTTCGCGGCCGCGGAGCTGCTGCTCGCGCTGCGCGCGCTGGCTGAGGACCGCGTAGAGCTCGAGCTCATCGCGCCGAGCACCCGCTTCGCGTTTCGGCCGGCTGCGACCGGCGTGCCGTTCGGCGCGGCGGAGGTTGACGTCTACGACCTCGAACGCCTGGCGGGCGACGTAGGCGCTGGGCTACGCCGAAACAGCGTGGAGGCCGTGGCGCCGACCGCCCGCCGGCTGCGCCTGGCCTCCGGCGCGCACGCCGATTACGACGTGCTCGTCGTGGCGGTGGGCGCACGCGCGCGCAGCGCGATACCCGGGGCGACCACGTTTCGCGACCAGCGCGACCAGCATCACGTTGCGCGCATCTCGGACGCGCTGCGGGACGGCTCGGCGCGCTCGGCTGCCTTTGCCGCCCCAGCCGGCGTGACCTGGACGCTGCCGCTCTACGAGCTGGCGCTGCTCACCTCGGCGGCCGCCGGCCCGTCGGCCGACCTCGCGATCGTGACGCCCGAGCGCAGACCGCTCGAGGTGTTCGGTGCGGCCGTGAGTCGCGCGGTGGAGACGCTGCTCGACAAGCGCGGGATCGGGGTCGTCGCGAATGCCCGCGCCCAGGCGGCCATTCGCGGACAGCTGGACCTGGCCGACGGCGGCTCGCTCCCGGCGGAGCACGTCGTCGCGGTGCCCCGGCTCGCCGGCCGGCGTGTCGGCGGCATCCCCTGCGGCTGGGACGGCTTCGTCCCCGTCGACGCGCGCGGCCGGATCGAGGGGCTGCGCGACGTCTTCGCCGCCGGCGACGTCACGGACTTCCCGGTCAAGCAGGGCGGCCTCGCCGCGCAGCAGGCGGACGTCATCGCCGCCGAGCTGGCGCTCCGCGCCGGCGCGGAGGTCGAGCCACCGCCGGCGCGCTACGTGCTGCGGTCGCGCCTGCTCGGCGCCGACGGGCCGCTGTACCTGCGCACCGAGCTCGACGCGCGCGGCCGGCCGATCGCCGGCGCGGGCACGGTCAGCTCGGAGGCGCCCTGGTGGCCGGCCGCCAAGCTGTTCGGACGCCACCTGAGTCCGTGGATGGCGAGCGAGCGACTGGAGAGGACGGTGAGCCGGTGAAGCGCGGCGCGGAGCTCGCGCCGCTCTCGCACGACCATCACGTGGCCCTCGAGCACGCGCTGCGGCTGCGGCGCGCCGAGCCGGGCGAGCTTGCGGTGGTCGTGGCGCGCTTCCTCGCCTTCCTGCTCGCAGACGGCCGGCGTCACTTCGCCCAGGAGGAGGAGCTGCTGGCGCCCGAGCTTCCCGACGCGGCGGCCGAGCGGCTTCGCGCGGAGCACGCCGCGATCCTGCGTCGCGCCGCCGCGCTCGGCGAGGCGCCGGACGTCGAGGCGGCCCGCGCGCTGGGCGAGCTGCTCTCCGGACACGTGCGCTACGAGGAACGCGATCTGTTCCCCCTCCTCGAAGCGCGCCTCTCGGCGGCCGAGCTCGCCGAGCTCGGCGAGCGGCTTGCCCTCAGTGCGTGAGCGCGACGCCGAGCCACGCGACGGCCAGCGAGGCGAGGAGCAGGGCGATCGACACCGGCCGGCTCCGCGGGCTCGCGACGTGGAGCGCCATGAGGACGCCGGCGAGCACCAGGACGGCCAGCTTCGCCTGCAGCGTGTCGTCGCTCCAACGGCCGAAGTGATCGGCCATCGCGAAGCCGGTGACGACGAGCACTCCGAGGGCGATGATCGTGCCGACCCCGAACCGCCGGGCCACGGCGAGCATGGCGGCCTCGTCGCGGCCACGCAGCGAGGGGACGACGACGGCGACGAGCATGAGCTGGCCACCGATGAAGAAGGCCAGCGCGACCACGTGCAGGAAGCGGATCAGCGTCCAGGCGTCTACGGCGCCTCCCGTGCGACCGCCGACGCGCCGTTGGCGCCGCCGCCGTGCCCGGCGGCGGCTCGGGCCAGGAACGGCTCCAGCAGGTCGAGCGGGAGCGGGAAGACGATGGTCGAGCTCTCGCCGGCGCTGACCTCGAGCAGCGTCTGGAGGTAGCGGAGCTGCAGCGCCGTCGGCTCCCGCGCGATGATGCCGGCCGCGTCCGCGAGCCTCCCCGCCGCCTGGAACTCGCCCTCGGCGCCGATGACCTTCGCGCGACGCTCCCGCTCCGCCTCGGCTTGCCGTGCCATCGCGCGCTGCATCGCCTCTGGGATCTCGACGTCCTTGATCTCGACCGTCGAGACCTTGATCCCCCACGGCTCGGTCTGCTCGTCGATGATCTTCTGCAGGTCGTCGTTGAGGCGCTCGCGCTCCGCCAGCAGCTGGTCGAGATCGGCGCCGCCGAGCACGGAGCGCAGCGTCGTCTGGGCGATCTGGGACGTCGCGGGCGCGAAGGCCTCGATCTCCGTGACCGCCGCGGCCGGGTCGACGATGCGGAAATAGCAGACGGCGGCGACGCGCGCCGGCACG
>Ga0126307_10000541_pt1 | contig 24379 bp, 20 predicted proteins | sample Plot28_FD_89955 | JGI IMG/M metagenome (GOLD analysis project Ga0126307, IMG submission 89955) | Serpentine soil microbial communities from UC McLaughlin Reserve, CA, USA - Plot28 | ecosystem: Environmental > Terrestrial > Soil > Grasslands | place: USA: UC McLaughlin Reserve, Lake County... | reverse complement strand
GCGCTTGCGACGCGGACGTCAGCGCGCCGGGCTCGCCCCGGCGTGCGTCTGAAATGACCGGTCGACACGACGGCGTTGCCCAACGGCTCCAAGGCGGCGCTCGCGACGCGGACGTCAGCGCGCCGGACGCGGCCCGGCGTGCGTCTGAAATGACCGGTCGACACGGCTGGGTTGCGCGGACGGCTCTAGGCCGGCGCGATGCGGCTGGCCCACTCGGCCTCGCGTCGCTCGAGCTCGCCCTGGAGCTGCGCGACATACGCCGCGAGCTCGCTCTCCTTGCGATGGACGCGCTTGTCGAGAGCCGCTAGCTCCTCCTCGCGGCGGGCGAGCTTGTCCTCGCGCAGGTCGAGCTCTGCGTCACGGAGGCCGGCGCCCGAGAGGCTTTCCGCCTCGCGTGCGGTGATGGCAGCCTCACGCTCGTCCAGCTCGTCGACGCGGTCGCGCAGCGACTGGTCGAGCGACTGGGCGTTCTCGCGCACGCGCTCGGCGCGCTTCTGCTCGCTTTCGACGAGCGTACGCGTGCCCGCGAGCTCGGCTTCGCGCGCCTCGAGCTCGCGCTCATGCGCCTCGAGCTCGCGCTCACGCGCCTCGAGCTCGGCTGTGAGCCGGTCGAGCTCCTCGCCGCGTCGGATCTCGCCCTCGTACGCCTCGATCGCGGTCTCGCGTGCGCGTAGCTCCGACTGAAGCCGAGTCGCGTCCTGGCGCTCGCGGTCGAGCTCGGTCGTCGCCGTCTCGAACTGAGTGCGGCGTGCCTCGAGCTCGCTTTGCGCCGCGCGCAGCTCGCGCTCACGGCGCTCGTGGTCACGAGCGCGGCTGGTCAGCTCCTCGTCGCGACGCGCGAGCTCCACGCTCTGCGTCTCGAGCTCGGCCCGGTCGTCGTCGACCCGCTTTGCGTCGGCCTCGGCACGCGCGGCGCGGTCCGCGACACTGCGCTCCTCGCGCTCGTGGGCGCTCTCGCGCTCGCGCAGCGCCTGCTCCAGGGCACGAAGGCGCTCCTCGCCTTCCTTCAGAGCGGTCATATGGCGCTCGAGCTCGTCCGCCTGACTCGCGAGGTCGCGTTCCCGGGCGGCGAATTCGTCGTCGCGCTTCGCCGTTCTCGTCTCGCGGCGTTGGAGGTCGCGCTCGCGCTTCTGGATGTCCGCGACCCGCGTCTCGTACTCCGCCTCGGCCTGCGCGAGCGCCTCCTCGCGACCGGACAGCTGCCCGTCGCGGGCGTCCTGTGCCTTTGTTACGGCATCGAGCTCGTCCGCCCGCGCCGCCAGCGCGCGCTCGCGCTCGGACGCCGCCGCACTCGTCTGCTCGAGCTCGCTCTGCAGCGCCGTCAGGCGCGACTGCTCCGCCTCGATCGTGTCCAGCTGCTCGCGCACCGTCCGCTCCCGCTCCTCGAGCGCTACGCGCAGGCCCTCGGCGGTCGCCTCGCGCTCCTCGACGGCCGCGGTGCGCTCATCGATGTCCGACTCGTGGTCGGCGAGCTTTGCCGATCGTCGCTCGAGATCGCGCTCGAGCGTCCGCAGCTTGCGGCCGGCATCGGTCTCGTCGAGCAGCGCGGCCCGGAGCTCCTGCTCGCGCGCGTCCGCGCCCGCGAGCTTGGCCTGCGCCTGGTCGCGCTCTCGGGCGAGCCGCTCGGCGTCCTTGCGCGCCGTGTCGCGGTCGCTTTCGGCCGTCTTGGCACGGGCCCCGAGCGCCTCGAGCTCCTTCGCCGCCGCCGCCAGACGCCGCTCGCGCTCGGCGAGCTCCTCGACGGACTGTCTCTCGCGCTCGGCCGCGTCGGCGAGCTCGAAGCGAGCCTCCTCGACCTCCATCGCAAGCGTCTCGGTGCGCTTCTGCTCTGCCTCGAGAGCGGCGCGGTAGCGGAGGTCGTCGTCGTCCTGCGACCGGCTTGCGGTCCGCTGGTCGTCGTCCTCGACGTGAAGCTGGGACTCAGCGCCGTCCGTCCGCTTCTTCTCGAGCTGCGCGCGGAGCCCAGTGCCGAACTCGCCGCGCTTTGCCGCGGCCGGCGCTGCCTTCTTCTTGCGGGTCGCCATCAGAACACCTCTCCGATGTTGAGGAACGCCGGGCCGAGGACGACCAGGAAGATGGCCGGGAAGATGAAGATCGCGGTCGGCGGGATCATCTTGATCGGCGCCTTCATGGCCTTCTCCTCCGCCGCAGCCTGGCGTCGCTGGCGGGTGTCGGTGGCCTGAACGCGCAGGATCTTTCCCAGCGAGATGCCGAGCTGGTCGGCCTGGATGATCGAGCGGACGAACGTTGTGACCTCGGGCGCGTCGAGACGCTCCGCGAGGTTCTTCAGCGCCGCCTGACGGCTGCGCCCGATCCGCATCTCGCCGAGCGTGAGCGCGAACTCCTCGATCAGCGGGCCGTTCATGTGCTCGATGAGCTTCGTGATCCCGGCGTCGAACGCGAGCCCTGCCTCGACGCTCACGGCGAGCAGGTCGAGCGCGTCCGACAGCTGGACGCGAGCGGCCTCGCGCCGCTGGCGTGCCTTGAACGTCACGACCACGTCGGGGAGGAACGCACCGCCGGCCGCGCCGATCAGGCCGTAGAGAAGGTTGTGCTTGAACACGCCGAGCACGAGCAGCGCGCCGATCGCGAGCGCACCCTTGAGGGCGAGAAACCCGGTCGGCGACACGCGGCGGCCGAGACCCGCTGCGAGCAGCTTCCGGCTGACGTCCTCCAGCCGGAGCTTGGGCGTCAGGCGCAGGACCCAGTGCGCGAGCGCCTCCTTCACGGGGACGACGGCGCGCTCGCTCAGCTGGGCCCGATCGGGAAGAAGCGCCTTGCGCCGTAAGCGCCCGTAGGTGCCGGCGCGCCGGACGGCGGTGCGCCGCGCCTTCGCGCCGGCGGTGACGGCCTCGACGCCGAAGTAAGCCGCGGCGGCGAGCGTGGCGAACGCGAGTAGGAAGAGCAGCGTCATCTGGTCACCCCTTGAACGAGACGATTTTCTTGAGGATCAGCGACCCGACGCCCATGCTCGTGAGCCCGACCAGGATCAGCATGTGGCCCGTCGAGGTCGTGTACAGCGGGCTCATGTACTCCGGATTGCCCAGCGTGAGCAGGCCGGCCAGGACGAACGGCAGCGCGACGAGCATGTAGGCCGACCCCCGGCCCATCGCCGTCAGACTGCGGATCCGTCGCGCGAACTGCTGCCGGTCGCGGACCGTCTGCGCAACCGTGTCGAAGAGGCCGGCGAGGCTGCCGCCGACCTGGCGCTGGACCGTCACGGCGGTCATGACGAACTCGAAGTTGGCCGAGCCGAGTCGCTTCGCCATGTCGGTGAGCGCCTCGTCCATCGGGCGCCCGAGCTGCATCTCGGTCGTGACGCGGCTGAACTCCTTGTTGGCGGGCGGCTCGCCGTCGTCGACGATCGTCTGGATGCCCTGCTTGAAGCTGTGGCCTGCCTTGAGCGACCCGGCGATCGTGAGCAGGATGTCCGGCAGCTGGTCGTCGAATGCCTTCGTCCGCTTGCGGGCCTTGAACCAGACGACGACGGTCGGAAGCGCGCCGCCGAGTGCCATTGCGACGAGAATCAACGGCGCGGGCAGGCCGACGACGGCGACGACGAGGCCGAAGAGCATCGCGGCGCCGAACGAGATGTAGAGGATCTGGACTGTCCGGAGCGGGATGTCGGCGCGCTCGATCATGCGCTCGAGTGCCAGCCACGGGCGCAGGTGCCCGAGTGAGCGCTCGGTCGCCTGGAAGAGCTCGGCGGCCATCGCCAGGCGCTCGCGTTCCTCGCTCGCCGGCTGGTCGCCGGCGTACGTCTTCACGTGGGGCGCGAGCCGGTTGCGCAGCCAGCTGCCGCGGCGCGCGGCCGCGAAGCACAGGAACGCGATCAGCGCGAGCAGTCCCGCGATCGACGCAACGAGCAGTGTTCCGAACGTGCCCTCGTAGAGCGCTTCGGGGACCAGGGACGAGGCGTCCTCGCGGTGCGCGTCGCCCTGCACGCGGAACCTTGCGGTCGTGCGGCCAACGCGCGGAACGGTCGCCGCGAGCACGGCGTGCTCGCCGGGGCGCGCCGACGTGACGTACTCGAGCCGCCATGTGCGCGCGAGCTCGGCCGCGAGCCGGTCGTAGACGGCGGCGAGGGCACCGCTCGACGCGGCCGGGAAGTAGTGGCCGCCTGTCGACGCCGCGATCGTCCGCAGTGCCGCGGGCGAGAACTGCTCGCTCTCGATCCCGACCGTATAGACCGCGACGTGCGAACGCCGCGCGGTTGCGATGGCGGCGGCGCGGGACGCGCCCTTCGACGCGTTCGCGCCGTCGGTCAGGACGATGAGGACGCGCGACGCCGAGTCCTCCTTGCGCAGCGCGCGGGAGCCGAGCACGACCGTGTCGTAGAGGGCGGTGCCCTGCGTCTCGTCGACCGTGACGTCGCGCAGTGCGATGTCGGCGTCGATCGTCGCGGACGAGAAGCGCGTGAGCTCCACGGCCTTGGAGCCGAAGCCGATCAGCGCAAGCCGGTCGGACGAAGGCTTGGAGGCGACGAACTTGCGCAACGCGGCCGTCGCGTCGGCGAGCGCCCGGCCCTTCATCGACTGCGAGCGGTCGATCGCGAGGACGACGCTCTTGTCGCGGCCGAGGTTGCGGGCGAGCACACCGCGCACGGGCGAGCCGTTCTCGCGCAGGCGCGGAGCGCCAGAGCGCTTCGACGCGACGACCGTCACCGTCACATGCGGGAAGTGGGTTGCGTCGACGCCTTTCACGCGCAGCGACGCCGTCGACGCCGGCGCCGCGACGAGTGCGGTGACCGCCGCCAGGGCGAGCGTCCGCCTCATCGAAAGCCCCCGAACGTCGAGGTCGAGAAGGTGGGTCGGTAGCTGGCGTCGTCGTCCTCGAAGAAGTTGGGCGGCAGCGTGACGCCGTTCGCCGCCATCTTCTCGAGTAAGTTCGGCTTGAGGCCGGTCGACCGCAGAGGAGAGAGGAGCCGCTGCGGCTGGCCGGAGGCGCTCGCTTCCTCGTCCGGCGGCTTCGCGATGAAGACGTCCTGCAGCGTGACGACCTCGGACTCCATGCGGAGCACCTCGGTCACGTGAGTCACACGCCGGGAGCCGTCGACGAGTCGCTGGATCTGGATCAGCAAGTCGAACGCGCTCGAGATCTGCTCTCGGATCGCGCGCAGCGGTAGCTCGACGCCGCCGGTCATCACGAGGGTCTCGAGCCGCGAGAGCGCGTCGCGGGGGGCGTTCGCGTGGATCGTCGTGAGCGAGCCCTCGTGGCCCGTGTTCATCGCCTGGAGCATGTCCAGCGTCTCGGCGCCGCGGACCTCGCCGACGATGATGCGGTCCGGCCGCATGCGCAGTGCGTTGCGGACGAGCTCGCGGATGCGGATCTCGCCCTGGCCCTCGATGTTCGGCGGGCGCGACTCGAGCGTGATCACGTGGTCCTGCTGGAGCTGGAGCTCGGCCGCGTCCTCGATCGTGATGATCCGCTCGTCACCCGGGACGAAGGACGACAGGGCGTTCAGCAGCGTCGTCTTACCGGTGCCCGTTCCGCCCGAGATGAGGATGTTCAGCTTCCCCTTCACGCACGCTGCGACGAACTGCGCGGCGCGCGACGAGATCGTCCCGAAGTTCATGAGGTCGTCCATCGTGTACGGGTCGCGCGAGAACTTTCGGATCGTCAGCGTCGGGCCCCGCAAGGCGAGCGGCGGGATCACCGCGTTCACGCGGCTTCCGTCGGGGAGCCGGGCGTCGACCATCGGGGACGCCTCGTCGATGCGGCGACCGATCTGCGAGACGATCTTGTCGATGATGCGCAGCAGGTGGGCGTCGTCGACGAACGACGTCATGTACGGCTCGAGCTTGCCGCTGCGCTCCACGTAGACGCGGTCGTGGGCGTTGACCATGATCTCCGTGATCGAGTCGTCGCGGAGCAGCGGCTCGAGCGGCCCGTAGCCGAGGATGTCGTCGGCGATCTCGCGGACGAGCCGGCGTCGCTCCTCGCGCGTGAGGGGCGTGCGGTCGAGCGCGAGCTGCTCGCTGACCGCGCGCAGGACCTGGTCATGCAGGTCCTCGGAGCCCTGCGTGCCGAAGAGTTGCGGGCCCAGCTTCGCGATGACGGCGTGGTGGATCCCGGTCTTGAGGGCCGCGTAGGGATCTGTGACCGCGCTCGTTGCGTGCGTGCGCGCCCCGTTGGAGCCGCCGTCGTGATCACCGGTCGGCTCGCCGTGCCCGTTCGCCCCCGGGTTGAGTCGGTCGTGGAGGCCCACGTCTAGCTCCGACCGAGCGAGGGGAGGAGGCGGCGCTTCTCGGTCTTCCGGTCCGCGCTCGCGAGGAGCTCGGCGCCCAGCGCCCGGATCGCCCGCGAGAACGGGGCGCCGGTCTCGGCGAGCACCGCGGGCTTGCCGCGGTTGACGGCCAGCGGGACGACCCGGTCGGCCGGAAGCTCGAAGCCGATCTTGACGCGCAGGGCTTCCTCGACCTCGCGCGGCTTCATCCCGACCTCGCCCGGGGCTTCGCGTAGCAAGAGCCGGACGCGCTCGGTCGGGAAGGACAGCAGGTCGAGCGTCTCGAGGCTGAGCCGCACGTTCTTGACCGTCGGCACGTCGAGCGCGCAGAGCACCAGCAGCTGGTCGGTGCGGTCGAGCGTCGCGAGCATCGGCCCGTGGAAGAACGGCGACGTGTCGACGACGATCACGTCGTACGACTCCTTCGCGACGTCGAGCAGCCGGCCGAGCTTGCCCTCTGTGACGAGCTCGGCCTCCTCCGGCCGCAGCGGCGCGGGCAGGATGTCCAGGCCGGACTCATGCTTGAGGACGTAGCCGGCGAGCTTCTCCGAGTCGAGCTCGCCCGGGGCGACGACCAGATCGTGGATCGTCTTCTCGGGCTCGAGGCCCAGCATGATCGCGGCGTCGCCGAACTGGAGGTCGAGATCGAGCAGGAGCGTCTGCTTGCGCTCGTGCTTGGCCATCGACGCGGCCAGGTTGGAGGCCGTCACGGTCTTGCCGGTTCCGCCCTTCGGCGAGAAGATCGTCACGATCCGGCCCTTGCGCGCGCCTTCGGTGCGCGCGCGCCGGCCCGGTCGCGCTGCCTTGCGGATCGCGAAGACGACGTTCTCCGTGAGCTGCGGGAGCGGGACGATGTCGGCCACGTCGGCATCGAGCGCCGCCTCGAGCAGATCCGTTGCGTCGCCCGAGACGACGAGGACGATCGGGATCGGCGTGTACTCGCGGATCGCGGCCAGGTCGTCGCCCGGGAGCTCCGAGTCCCGTGTCGCGTGCAGCACGACGTCGAGGTGGGCGCCGGCGAGCTTGGCGCCGGCGTCGCGGACGTGCTCCGTCCCGCCGACGAGCTCGACGGCCGGGTGGGCGGCGAGGGCGTCGGCGAGCTTGTCGAAGCCGTCGCAGGAGCCGGTCAGGTAGACCCGGGTGCCCGTGTTCGGGGTGTCGGTCTGGTTCGTCATCTTGCGATCGCCGCCCCGAAGAAGGCCTTGCGGATCTTCGATTCGCGCAGGCCGTCGCGCAGCGTCGTCCAGAGCGTCTCGACGCTCTCCGGGCTGTCGGCCGAGTTGTTGACAGGGCGCAGCGTCAGGGCCCACTCGCCGTTCTTGTCGGCGAAGTACAGCTTCTGGGCCTGACTGTCCGTGAGCGCGAGCTGGACCTTGGCCTCGTCCGAGCCGCCGACCGCGGAGTCGTCACCGCCGGAGGGGGCGCGCAGGACGAGGATGTCGCGGAGGATCAGGCGCGTGAAGCTGAAGTTGCTGCCCGCACCCGTGCTCTCGAGCTTGAAGTTGGCGACGACGTCGGTGTGGTCGCCCTCCTTCAGCGTTCCCGCGAGCAGGTCATGGCGGGTGCCGGCGACCTCGATTGCGCGCAGGTTGCCGTCCAACTTCGAGCGGACGCCGCGCTCCTCGAGTGGTCGGAAGCGGCGAGCGGTCACCTGCTCGCCCGGGTAGACGTCTTCGGCCGCGACGAGCCCCTGGAGCTGCTCGACGCTGGAGAACGAGCCGGTGACGACGCTCCGTCGCGGAAGGGTCTCCACCGCTGCGAGGCCCTTCGAGACCGCCTCACGGCCCGGCGTGCCGGTATCGATTTTGCGCTTCGCCACGAGCACCGGGACGTTCTGCTGGTCCTGCTGCACGTGACGCTTGTAGTTGCTGACGTAGAACGCCGTCAGCATCGCGGCGAACGCCGCGACCGCGACCGCGAGCACGATGTTCCTCGTGCGCTCGGGAATGGTGATTGTCTTGAGCATCGTTCCTCTCTCTTATCCGGTCAACGAAACGACGTGCGCGCCGTAATCGGGCGTCGCATCGGAAGGGCTCCCGGAAGGAACACCGTCCCATACCACGCGGGTGAAATGTCCGCGAAGCTGTGCGCTGTCGCCGGATCCGATCATCGCCTCGATGACGAAGCCGACCCAGCCTACGATCGTGTACTCGGCATTCGATCCCGTCCTGACGAGCTTGCGGTAGATCGGGATCAGGATCTCGTCGCCCGAGTTGATCTTGCCTTCGATCGCGCTCGAGAACTCGGACGAGTTGAACTTGGCCGACGGCACGGAGTAGTAGACCCCGGGCGTCATTTCCTGGTTGTATCCAGTCGTCAGCCAGTCCGCGAGCTCGTTCGACCCGATGGTTCCCGAGGAGTCGCCCTTGTTCAGGTTGAGCAGGCCGAACGCACCGGCCGCGTCTGGACCCCCGCCGCCGGGCTTGAGGTTGTCGAGTGCGAGGTCCGTCTGGACTCCGTACTCGGGCGAGCACTTTCCGGGCGACGTGCAGTGGAGAAGCGGGTGCTTCTCGCTCACGACGATCGGGGCCACCCAGAGCGCCGATGCGGGCGTCGAAGAGCGCGCCTTGGCCGTCGCGCGGACGGTCACGGTGTTGATGCCCAAGATGCGTGCGAAGAGCCCGTCGACCGCCTGCGAGTACGAGACGCTCAGCGTGTCGTTCGTGACCAGGTCCTTTTCGACCTTGAGCGATTCGGCCGTCGGCCCGCCGTTCTTCTTCGCGTAGTCCGTCGCCGTCGAGACCGCCGTGCCCGGGTCGTAGGTGAGGAACTGCGCGCCGGCGAGCGCTGCGGCGTCTGCGACGGTCTGCAGCTGCCGATCGGCGCGGAACCAGGACCCGACGTCGAGGACGAAGGCCGTCATCGCGATCAGGGCGACCATCGAGATGGCGACGAAGCCGGCCGTCTGGCCGCCGTCGTTCCGGAAGTTGGTCCTCATTCGACTCGCTCCACGGTGTGTGACTTGAGCGTCCCGCTCTGGACGATCTGGCCGAGCAGCGAGATTTCGTACGGGTACTCGGCCTGGACGGTCACGTCCTCGCCGGGCTCCCAGGTCGACTCGACCGTGATCTTGAGCTTGCTGTCGGAGGTGTCGAGGTTTGCCGCGGAGGCGCGAACCTTGTCCTTCGTCCGGTCGACACGATCCGCGTAGTGACGGCTCACGGCCGCGGTCCGCGCGCCCTCGCGAACGGCGTCCGTCAGCGTCATGTAGTTGTTGAAGACGATCCCGAACTGGATGACTCCGAGGATCAGAAAAAGCAGTACGGGAAGAACGAAGGCCATCTCGGCCATTGCTTGACCCTTCTCGGTTCTGAATCGCAATGTCCGACGAACTCCGGTCATTCCCCTCTTCCCTCTGAAATGAGGTGGGACGGTCTGCGAAAGAACAGTCCGCCCCACCGCGGTTGAACGTAAGTTGCTCTCCTACTTGGGGAGAACGCCGATCACCTTGTTGATCGTGCCCGTAATCGCGCCGGCAAGGTTGCCGAAGATCAGGACGAGAGCGACGGTAATGACACCCAGCACGACGCCGTACTCCGCCATCGTCTGGCCGTCCTCTTTGACGAGCCGCTCGCGGAGCGAGACGGCCAGCGTCTGCAGATTCGTAAAAAGCTCGAGCATTTTCGCAGTCACCTCCCTCGCGCCATTCGGTGGCTCGAACACGCCGTCTTCATCGATGCTCGGGCGACCAGGCGACTCCCCCCTCTCAGGGATTCCGCCGAAAGCTCCCCCTTTCGGTGCGAAAGCGGCTGTTCGGGGCAGCGGCATCGCCACCGTTCGAGGTCGTTGCACGAGGTAGGAAGCGCGCGGCGGAGCGCTGGTCGTGCAACTGCGCGCCGAGTGGTCGCAGCGCGCGGCGAAGAGCTCGGGCCTGCTCGCCGAGCTCGAGGCTTTCCTGGAGCGTCGTCGGCGCGAGCCGGTCGGCGAGCGCGCGCAGGACCCTCAGTGGATCTGTGGTGAGCGCTCGAGCAGCGCACAACGCACGATTGGTGGCGGCGGGCCGCATAGTCGGCCCGCGCCACCGCGGTTGAACATGGAACGCTCTCCTACTTGGGGAGAACGCCGATCACCTTGTTGATCGTGCCCTCGATCGCGCCGGCGAGGTTGCCGAAGATCAGGACCAGAGCGACGGTGATGACGCCCAGCACGACGCCGTACTCCGCCATCGTCTGGCCGTCCTCCTTGACGAGCCGCTCGCGGAGCGAGACGGCCAGCGTCTGCAGATTCGTAAAAAGCTCGAGCATTTTCGCAGTCACCTCCCTCGGGCCATTCGGTGGCTCGAACACGCCGTCTTCATCGATGCTCGGGCGACCAGGCGACTCCCCTCTCTCAGGGATTCCGCCGAAAGCTCCCCCTTTCGGTGCGAAAGCGGCTGGTCGACGAGGCGGCTCGGCGAATCGGCAACCGCCGGGCGCGCGTCGCGGATGTCGGCACCGGCTCCGGGGCGATCGCGGTCACGCTGGCGCTCAGCGGCCTGCTCGCCGAGCTCGACGCGTTCCCGCTCGCGGCCTAACGGCGCTTCAGAGTGTCGTCGGCGCGAGCCGCTCGGCGAGCGCCCGCAGGACCTTCAGCTGGATCTGCGGCGAGTGCTCGAGGAGCGAGCGGAAGGCGCGGTCGGTGACGACGAGCACGCGGACCGGCGTGGTCGCGGTCACGGTCGCCGTCCGCGGGGCGTCCGAGACGAGCGCGATCTCTCCGAAGAAGTCGCCGCCCTGCATCGTGGCCATCGGCGCGCCGTCCTTCGTCACCTCGGCCTCGCCCTCGAGGAGGACGAAGAACTCACGCCCACGCTCGCCCTCGCGGATCAGCGAACGACCCTCCGGCAGGTCGAGCTCGTCCGCCAGCGACGCGACCTCGGCGAGCTCCTTCTTCGAGCAGTTCGCGAACAACGGAGCCCGCTTGATCAGCTCGACCTTGGCGTTCTTGCCGAGGCGCACGCCGCGAGTCTAGTACGGGTTCGAGCGGGCGATCAGGTCGGACGTCGCTCGGCGTACGCCGAGCGGTTTGCTCGAGCCTCTGTGGCTCGAATCACGCGCCGCTCGGCTCGACGACGGCGTAGCGGTCGGTGCTGCGAATGACCCGTTCGGCGTCGGCCGTCTCGTGGCCGGATACGACCATGAACCGCCCTGCGCACGCCCGAATCGGCGCGTACTCGTCGAGCGTGAGCGAGACGACCCGCGTGCAGCGCGTGTCGCGGCACTCGCAGATGAACGGCAGCGCACCCGCCGCAACGAGCTCGACGTAGCGGCCGCGGAGCTCGTCGTTCGCCCGCCGGAAGCGGGTCTGGTTGGCGGCGACGCGGTCCTGGACAGATCCTCCCGCGGTCTCCGGAATCACCGCCTTCGCGTTCCCTGGAAGGCGCGTAGTCCAAACGCCAACGCGTTCCGCGCGAGAGCGCGCGGCTGGGCTCAGACCGACCGGTTGCCGTACCTCCGCGCCGCCCGCGCCTCCCGCGCGCGCTGCCGCCACCGCCGCTTGCGCTCGGCCGAGACGCGCCGGTCGCGGCGGGCGTCCAGCGCAGCGAGCTCGCGCTGGAGCTTGCGGTAGCTCGCCAGGCGGGCGGGATCGAGCTCGCCCGACGCGAGGGCGCCCTGGACGCCGCAGCCGGGCTCGCGGTCGTGCGCGCAGTCGGAGAACCGGCACCGCGCCGCGAGCGCCGTGATGTCCGAGAACGCGCTGTCGAGGTCGCCGTCCCAGAGCTGCAGCTCACGCAGGCCTGGCGTGTCCACGAGCAGCGCACCGTCGGGAAGCACGACAAGCTCGCGGTGACGCGTCGTATGTCGGCCGCGTCCGTCGCGTCGGACCCCTGCCGTCGCGAACATCTCCGAGCCGGCGAGCCGGTTGATGAGCGTCGACTTCCCCACGCCGGACGAGCCGACGAGCGCGACCGTCCGTGCAGGCTGCAGGAGACCGGCCAGCGCGTCGAGGCCCTCGCCCGTGACGCTGCTGAGCGCGACGACGGGGACGGCGATGGCGACGGCCTCGGCGGCGAGAATCGCCGACCGGTCGTCGCACATGTCCAGCTTCGTCAGGATCACGGCCGGCTTGGCGCCGCTGTCGTACGCGAGCGCGAGGTACCGCTCGAGCCGGCGGGGATTGAGGTCGCCGACGAGATCGGACACGAGGAAGAGGGTGTCGACGTTCGCGACGAGCACCTGCTCGTCCGCCTCGAGGCCGGCGGACTTCCGCGCGATGCTCGTCCGGCGCGGCAGCACGCCTTCGACGACGGCTGCGCCGTCGACGGCTGCCACGGCGACCCAGTCGCCCACCGCCGGCAGGCCGCCACCGAGAAGATCGTGGTCGCGGAGGCGTCCGCGCACGACGGCGCGGCGCTCCCCGTCGGCGTCACGAACCACGTAGCTGCCGCGATGCTCGGCGGTAACACGCGCAGGCGCGAGCCCGCGCTCCGCGTGCGGTGCGAACGTCTCGGCGAACTCCTCGTCCCAGCCGAGAGCGTCGAGGGTACTGCGATCGGTCAACGTGACTCCTTCGCTTGGGGATGAACGCTCGGCGCCGTCCCGAGCAGCGGGAGCGGCGCTCGCCGGCCGACCAATGCGGCGGCGAAGGCGCCGGGCGCTACGCGCGAGGAGCGTCGAGCGGGAACGTCGTTCCTGCAGGCTCTTGCATCACGACCTCCCTTCTGCTCGACGACCGGATCGTTTCGAGCTTAGGTGCAGCCGCCCGCGCCGTCAACCACGCGCAGACGAATCAGGCGGCGCGCGGAAGGGCGACGGCGAACGTCGACCCGCCGTTGTTGCCGCACTCGAGCGAGAGATCTCCGCCCATGCGCTCGACGAGCTCGCGGCAGATGTAGAGCCCCAGGCCGCTGCCGGACACGCCGGACGTCTGGTCGGGGTCGAGGCGGTAGAACTTCTCGAAGATCCGATCGCGCTCGCCCGCCGGAATGCCCGGGCCGCTGTCCTGGACGCGGGCGACGACGCGCGTGTCCTCCGCGTCCACGACCACCGCGATGTCACCGCCCGGCGCGTACTTGATCGCGTTGTCGACGAGGTTCGCCAGCACCTGGCGGATCTTCTGGTCGTCGCCGACGACGGACGGGACGGGGCGCGGGCGCTCGACGGTGATCTCGCGACCCTCGAGGCGGGCTCGCGCTGCGTTCACGACCGTCTCGGCCGCTGCGCCGAGATCGACACGCTCCTCCATCAGCCGGATGCGTCCGCTCTCGAGCTCCGCCGCGACGAGGATCTCGTCGACGATCGTGGTGAGCCTGTCCGTCTCCGCCGCGACGATCGAGAGCAGCCGTGCCCGCTGCTCCGGCGCGAGCTCGATGTCTTCGCGCTCGAGCGTCAGCGCGGCGCCGTAGATGCCGGCGAGAGGCGTCCGCAGCTCGTGCGACACCGTGGCCACGAAGTCGCTCTTGGCGCGCTCGAGCTCCCGGGCGGCGGTCTCGTCACGAAAGGCGTAGACCATCCCGTCGACGCTGCGCACGGCGATCACCGAGAGCCAGAGCTCGCGCCCCTCCACCGCGACGGGGAGCGTCTCCCGTGCGCCGGCGGCCGCCGCGCGCTCGGAGACGACGCGCCACTCGGGCAGGACGTCCACGATCGCGCGGCCGACCACGTCCTGCGCCGGGATGCCGACCATGCGCTCGGCGGCCGGGTTCCACAGCCGCACGATTCCGCGCTCGTCCACGAGCACCACGCCGTCGCCCACGGCCTCGAGCACGCGGGCCGCACGCTCGCGCTCCTCGGCAACCGCCCTGGCCGCCTCTGCCGACGCCTCCAGCCTGAGTCGCTCCGCCTCGGCGTGTTTGCGCGTCGAGATGTCCTCGACGACCGCGATCAGGTGGAGCGGCGTCCCGGCGTCGTCCGCCAGCAGCGACCAGCTAACGCTCACCCACACCGGCGTGCCGTCCGCGCGCACCGGCCGCTTCTCGGCGACGTAGTGGTCGATCTCGCCGGTCTCCAGGCGCGCCGCCTGGCGCAGGTCGTCGTCCCCCTGCGTGACGTTCTTCCAGGTGCGCCCCTGGAGCTCGTCGCGCGCGTAGCCGAGGATCTCGCACAGGCGCTCGTTCACTCGCAGCAGCGTCCCGTCGAGGCCGACGTGGGCGATGCCGACAGCGACGTTCTCGAACGTGGCCCGCAGTCGCGCCTCGCTCTCGCGCAGCTCCCGCTCGGCGCGCGCGCGCGCCGCGATCTCGGCCTGGGCCGCCGCGTAGAGCTTCGCGTTGCGGACGGCTGCCGACATCTGGCCGACGAGGGCCTCGACGAGGTCGACGTCCGTCTGCGTGTAGCGATGGTGGTCGGACATCAGCTGGACGATCCCGACCACGCCACCCTCCTGCTTGACGGGCACCATGATCGCGGCCTTCACCCCAGGCGGCCCGGAGTCCGGCACCTTGCGGACGTTGCCCTCGCCGTCGACGTTGTAAAAGGTCCCCGACCCGCTCGCGACGCGCTCCTGCACGTCGTTCGCGAGCAGCGTCTCGCCGCTCTGAATGACGCGCGTCTGCATCCCCTCGCCGGTCTTGCTGGGGTGGAGCGGCGGCAGAGTCGTCGGATCGAGCTTCGCGCCGTCCGTCCAGACGTACTCGCAGCGGATCAGGTCGTCGCTCGGGTCGTAGGAGGAGACCAGGACGCCGTCGTGGGGCACGGTGTCCCTCAGGAGCTCGTGGAAACGGTCATAGACTCGTTCGGGGTCGAGCGTCTCGCCGAGCAGTCGCGCCGTCTCGACGAGCAGGCGTGCGGTCTTGGCGCTCCGCGCTGCGGCGCGCCCGGACACGCTCGCGAGCAGCCGCCCTGGACGGTCGCGGTCGCCTCGCGTCCGGAGTGCGTGGAGCTCCGTGTCGTCCGCCGGGCGGTTCGCCACCTACGCTGCCCCGGCCGGCGCGATCCGCCTGCCGCTGGGTATCGGGCGCGTGATCCTCGGCGAAATCGCTGCCATGGGACTAAGCGTACTCCTGGGCTGTCAGGGGAGCAACGTGGCTCCGCCGGCTGTTTTGTCCACACGTTCGTGGGGCAGCAAACCGCGTGCGCCATCGCGCGCTCCAGCGTGCAGCGTTGTCCGAGAGAGTGACAAGGAGGGAATGAGAGTGAGCTCGACGTCCAACATGCGCCGCATGGCGCTCGCCACGCTCGCGCTCGTCACCGGCGTCGCGGCCGCGGTCGCCGGGAGCGCCGGGTCGCCGGCACAGGCCGCGAAGAAACCGAACCCGTTGGCCGCCCTGATCAAGCAGTCGAAGAAGGAATCGGGCCTCGTCTTCTACGGCAACCCACCGGCCGCGAACTTCAACGTGCTGCTCACGCGGTTCAAGGCCCGCTACCCGTGGATCAAGACGACGCCGTACGACCTCGAGGACAACACCATCTTCTCGAAGTACGCGTCGGAGTCGAGCCAGGGCGCCCGGACCGCGGACATCCTGATCGCCAGCGCGCCCAATCTCTGGGTCTACGCGGCGCGTCGTGGCTATGCGAAGGCGTTCACGCCGATCGGGATAGGCCAGTACCCGAGGTTCGCGCGCCAGCTCAAGGGCATCTTCGTGATGTCGCCCGACCCCGCGATCATCGTCTACAACAAGGTCGTCCTCGGGGGCAAGGTTCCGGCGTCGGTCACGGCGATCGCGAACGACGCGGGCACGTACCGCAAGGTCACCGGCTACACCGTGGACAACACGTTCGGCTACACCGGCCTCTGGGGCTACGTCCAGAAGAAGGGCTGGGCCAACTTCCGCAAGATCGCCAAGCGGCTCACGCCGCAGACCGGGGTGGCAGGACAGCTTCAGCTGGTGGCCCAGGGCGGCGCCAGCGCCGCATATCTCACCTCGCCGACCGCGCGCTTCCGGATCGCGAACGACGCCAACCTGGGGCGCCTGCTCGCGTGGTCGTACGTCCGCGACGCCGAGCCGCTGATCCCGCGCGGGGTCGCGATCACGGCCAAGGCCAAGAGCCCGGCGTCGGCCAAGCTGTTCCTGAACTTCGTCTACTCGAAGCCGGGCCAGCAGGCGATGTGCGATGCCGGCTTCACCGCCTTCCGGCTGAAGTTCAAGCCGTCCGGCGGCTGCAAGAACACCCTCGCCGAGGTCTACCGGCGCGTCGGCAGAAAGAACGTGATCTTCGTCCCGTTCAGCAACAAGTTCGTCAACGATCGGCCGAAGTTCGCGCGTACGTGGCACTCGATCTTCGGATAGGCACGAGACAACCAGACACCTGAGAGGATGGCCACGGGGGGCTACGCAGCCGAGTCGGTCCCGCCGCCGCGCCGGAGCTGGCTCCCCGCCGGCCTCCTCCAGACCCTGACGTGGGTCCTCGTCGTCGCGCTCATCGTCGGGCCGTTCGTCCCGCTGCTCTACGCCTCGCTCCGCGACCGCCCGCTCTACGAGGCGGGCGGCGTCTTCACGGTCCAGCCATACCGCGACCTCTTCGGCGACTCCGCCTTCTGGCGCGCCTGGGTGAACACGCTCGAGTTCGCCGCGCTGACGACGACGTTCGCCGTGGTCCTCGGTGCGGCCTTCGCGATCCTCTGCACGCGCACCGACCTCCCCGGCAGGCGCGTCTGGGGACGGCTGGTGCTGCTGCCGATCCTGCTCCCGTCGCTCGGGATCGTGCTCGGCTGGATCGCGGTGTGGGGGCCCGGCGGCTACCTCAAGCAGTGGTTCTCGCAGAAGCTGCACATCGACACGCCCGGCATCGACACGATCGTCGGCATGTCGGTCGTCGAGGCCGCCCGGCTGCTCCCGATCGCCTTCCTCACGTGCCAGGCGGCGCTCGCCCGAGCCGACTCGTCGCTCGAGGACGCGGCGCGCAGCGCGGGAGCGGCGCCTATGCGCGTGCTGACCCGCATCACGATCCCGATGCTGCGTCCGGCGCTGCTGAACGCGGGCACGCTCATCTTCACGCTGGCGATCGCAGCGCTCGGGATCCCCCTGCTGCTCGGAACCCCGCGCAACATCAACTTCGTGTCGAGCTACCTCTACAACACGTGGACGAATGCCGCCGCGCCCGATCCCGGCTCGGTGAGCGCCGGCGCGATGGTGCTGCTCGTGGTACGTAACCGCCTGCTCGGCTCGGAGGCGCGCTTCGTCTCGGTCGGTGGGCGCTCCTCGCGCCAGGACCTGCTCTCGCTCGGCGCGCTGCGGTGGCCGCTCACGGCGCTCTTCGCGCTCTACCTGCTCCTGACCACGGTGATCCCGGTGCTGGGGCTCGCCCTCATGTCGCTCGTCACGGTGCTCACGCCCCTGATCGCGCCGTGGGACCTGTTCACGTGGGAGCACTGGCGTGCGCTGAACGACGGTGTCTTCGCGCGCTCCATCCGGAACAGCGCCCTCATCGCCGTCGTCGGAGCCACGGTGACAACCGCCCTCGTTGCCATCGCCACGCTCGTCGCGCACCGCTCGCGCTTCCCGGCGCGGCGGACACTGCCGTTCGTGCTCCTCTACCCGCGCGCCATCCCGGGCATCATCATCGGCATCGGATTCTTCTGGGCGTACCTCGAGACCGGCGGGCTCGGCGACTTCTTCCGTGACAGCGTCTGGGGGATCATGGTCGCGTTCTGCGTCCGCAACCTCCCGCTTGCGTACATCGTCATGTACCCGACGCTCGCGCGGATCAGCGAGGAGCTCGACCGCGCCGCCCGCGCCGCCGGCGCCGGCTGGTGGACGACGAGCCGGCGGATCGTGCTGCCGCTGCTGCGGCCGGCCCTGTTCGCGGCGTTCATCCTGCTCTTCGTCGAGATCCTCAACGACTACGACCCGGCCGTCTTCCTGGTCAAGCCGGGCACGGAGGTCATGGGAGCCACGATGCTCACGCACTTCATCCAGGGATCCGTCGGGCCGGTGGCGGCGCTGGCGATGGTGCAGGTCGCCGTCACGGTCGTCGTGCTCCTCGTCTTCGCGAAGGTGTTCAACATCGGGGCGACCGGAGCCGACGATGCGTGAGATCCACGTCGAGAGTCTCGTCAAGACCTTCGGCGAGCAGCGCGCCCTCGACGACGTTGGCTTCGCCGTCGCCGAGGGGGAGCTGTTCACCCTCCTCGGACCGAGCGGCTGCGGCAAGTCGACGACCTTGATGTCGATCGCCGGCTTCCAGCAGCCCGATTCGGGCCGGATCGCCGTGGGCGACACGACGTTCTTCGACGCCGCGCGCCGGCTCAGCGTCCCCGCAGAACGGCGCAACCTGGGCATCGTCTTCCAGTCGTACGCGGTCTGGCCGCACATGACCGTGTTCGACAATCTCGCCTTTCCGCTGCGCGTGCGGAAGCTGAAGCGCAGCGAGATCCGGACCCGCGTGCGCGAGGTGCTGGAGCTGGTGGAGATGACGCCGCTCGAGCAGCGCTATCCGCACCAGCTCTCGGGGGGCCAGCAACAGCGCGTCGCGCTCGCCCGTGCCCTCGTCTACTCGCCGTCCGTGCTCCTGCTCGACGAGCCGTTCTCCAACCTCGACGCAAAGCTGCGCGAGCGTGCGCGCACGTGGGTCAAGGACCTGCAGCGGACGCTCGGACTGACGACGATCTTCGTCACCCACGACCAGGACGAGGCACTCTCGATGAGCGACCGCGTGCTCGTGATGAACCAGGGGCAGGTCCTGCAGGTCGGGACGCCCGAGGAGATCTACCGCCGGCCGACGAGCCGCTTCGTCGCCGAGTTCGTCGGTCGCGTCAACCTGATCTCGGGGCGAGTGGAGCGCGCCGACGGCGGCAAGATAGTGCTCGCAGTCGACGGGACCACCCACCGCCTCGCCGTCGCCACGGACGGCGACGCGCCGGTCGACTCGCAACTCACCGTCGCCGTCCGGCCCGAGGCTGTCTTGCTCGCGCCGCCACGCGACGGCGCGGCCAACGGGACGAATACGTGGGAGACGACAGTGCATGCGGTCGCCTTCCTCGGCGACCACTACGAGTACGAGCTCGAGGCGGGGCCGCTCGCGCTCTCGGCCGTCAGCTCGCGACTGCTCCCGGGCGACCGGATCGACGTCCACATCCCGGCGGACGCCTGCACCGTCGTCGAGTGACGAAGGCGGGGAGCAGGCTTCGCGCCGCCCTGGCGGACGAGCGGCCGCTTCAGATCGTCGGCGCCGTCAACGCGTACGCTGCGCTGCTCGCCGAGCGTGCGGGTTTCCGGGCGCTCTACCTCTCGGGCGCCGGCGTGGCGAACCAGTCGCTGGGGTTGCCCGACCTCGCCGTGACGCACCTCGGCGACGTGGCCGTCGACGCGCGGCGGATCACAGCTGCCAGCGAGCTGCCGCTCCTGGTGGACATCGATACCGGCTGGGGACACGCCTTCACGATCGCCCGCGCCGTGCGCGAGCTGGAGGCGGCCGGGGTGGCCGGCGTCCAGATCGAGGACCAGGCCGGCGCGAAGCGGTGCGGCCACCGGCCGGGTAAGCGCGTGGTGGACACGCGGGAGATGGTCGACCGCGTTCGCTCCGCCGCCGCCGCCCGCCGCGACGAGGACTTCGTCGTGGTCGCGCGCACCGACGCCCATGCGCTCGAGGGGCTGGAGGGAGCGATCGAGCGGGGGCGGGCCTACGCGCAGGCCGGCGCCGACGTGCTGTTCATGGAGGCGTTGACCACGCTCGACGAGTATCGGCGCACCGCGGAGGAGCTCGACGCGCCGGTGCTCGCGAATGCGACCGAGTTCGGTGTCACGCCGCTCTTCACGCTCGAGGAGTTCCGGGGCGCCGGCGTGGCGGCGGTGCTCTATCCGCTGTCGGCGGCGCGCGTGGCGAGCCGCGCGACCGAGCGCGCCTTCCGAACGATTCGCGCGGAGGGGACGCAGCGCGCGCTCGTCGACGAGATGCAAACGCGGGAGGAGCTCTACGACGTCCTCGACTACCTCCGCTACGAGCGCGCGCTCGACGCCCTCCGTGGAGAGCCGGAGGACGAGCGCGAGTGACCGATCGGCTGCTGGTCGAGCTCGCCGACTACGCGCTCGACCCGCCGCCGTTCTCGGACCAGACGTTCGCGACGGCGCGGCTCGTGCTCGCCGACTCGATCGGATGCGCCGCGCTCGCCTCGACGCGCGAGGAGTGCCGGCGTCTGCTCGGGCCCGTTGTGCCGGGGACGCGTGTCCCCTACGGCTCGCGTGTGCCGGCGACCGACTTCGAGCTCGATCCCGTGAAGGCCGCCTTCGACACTGGGGCGCTCATCCGCTGGCTCGACTTCAACGACACCTGGCTGGCCGCCGAGTGGGGCCATCCGTCCGACAACCTCGGCGCGATTCTCGCCGTCGCCGACCACCTCGCACGGCTGCGACGCGTGCGCGCCGACCCGGTGCCGGCCGTCGACGACGTCCTACGGTCGGCGATCGTGGCGCACGAGATCCAGGGCGTCCTCGCGCTCGAGAACGCGTTCAACCAGGTCGGCCTCGATCACGTCATCCTCGTCGAGGTCGCCTCCACGGGGGCCGCCGGGCGGCTGCTCGGGCTCTCTCGCGACGAGCTGGTCGCGGCGTTCTCGAACGCCTGGGTCGACGGGCACCCGCTTCGCACGTACCGACACGCGCCGAACACCGGTTCGCGCAAGTCGTGGGCGGCCGGGGACGCCGCCGCCCGAGGCGTCTTCCTCGCCCTCGTCGCGGCGCGCGGCGAGATGGCATATCCGACGGCGCTATCGGCGCCAACCTGGGGCTTTCAGGACGCGCGCTTCGGCGGGCAGGAGGTGCGCCTCGGACGCCTGCTCGGCTCCTACGTCATGGACAACGTCCTGTTCAAGGTGGCGTTCCCGGCCGAGTTCCACGCGCAGACGGCGGCCGAATGCGCCTTCGCGCTGCACGACGGGCTGCGCGACCGCGTCGCCGAGATCGAGCGGATCGAGATCTGGACGCAGGAGCCGGCGCTCCGCATCATTGACAAGCGGGGCCCGCTGCAGAATCCGGCCGACCGCGACCACTCACTCCAGTACGTCACCGTCGTCGCCCTGCTCTACGGCGAGATCACGGCGCAGCACTACGACGGCGCGGTCGCGGCAGACCCTAGGATCGACGTGCTGCGCGAGCGCTGCATCGTCGTCGAGGAGCCGCGCTACACGCGCGACTACCTCGATCCGGCCAAGCGCTCGATCGCCAACGCGGTGCGGATCACGTTCCGCGACGGCTCGGCGACCGAGCGGGTGGAGGTCGAGTACCCGCTCGGCCATCCGCGCCGCCGCGGCGAGGCGCTCGAGCCGGTGCGGGCGAAGCTCCACACGAACCTCGCGGCGGCGTTCGGCGCGGGCCGGGCGACCGACCTGGTCGAGCTGCTGCTCGACGACCCCGACCTGCCCGGCCGGCCGGTGGACGCCCTCATGGACGAGCTCGTCCTCTCGCGTCCGTGAACCGGCGCCTGACCCTCGCGATCGTCGCGATGGGCGCGGCGCAGGCCGCGGTCTACATCGCTCGACCGGTGACGTCGTACCGCCTCGTCGGAATCGGCGAGGGGCCGGGCGCCGTCGGCGTCGTGACCGCGGCCTTCGCGCTGATCCCGCTGTTCGCCGCCATCCCGCTCGGCCGCTTCGCCGACCGCACCCGCTCGGGCCCGCTGCTGGTCATCGGGTGCGCGCTCCAGGCGGCTGCATGCCTGGCCCTCGGAGTCGTGGAGAGCACGGCCGCGCTGGCGGCGGCGACCGCCGTCCTCGGGATCGGTCACCTGGGCCTCGCGCTGGCAGTCCAGCACGTGATCGCGCGCGAGTCGGACGAGAGCCAGCACGACCAGCGCTTCGCCGTCATGACCGTCGCTGTGTCGCTCGGCCAGCTCGTCGGCCCGCTCCTCGCGGGCGCGCTGCTGAGCGAGCACGCGGGGTCGCTGACCGCGGCCTCCGGGCGGGCGATGTTCGTCGCCGCCGGAATCGCCGTCCTCGCGACGGCCGCCGCGGTGGGCGCGGCGGTGGGCGAGCCGGAGCCGTCGCAAGGAGAGGTCGCCGAGGCTCGTCGTGACCGTGTCCGCGACATCCTGCGGGTGCGCGGCGTGCCCGCGGGCATCTTCGCGTCGGTCGCCGTACTGTCCGCGGCGGACGTCATCACGGCCTACCTGCCCCTCCTCGGCGAACAGCGCGGGATCGACCCGGCCGTGGTCGGCGTGCTGCTCGCTGTGCGCGCCGCGGCGTCGATCGCGGCCCGCATCGGCATCGGCCCGGTCGTGCGCCGCGCCGGGCGCATCCGCGTGATCGCCCTCAGCATGGCCGCTGCGGCGGTGGCCATCGGGGCGGTGACCCTGACGGAGGAGAGCGCCGTGCTCGTGCTCCTGATGGCCGTCGCAGGCTACGGCCTCGGGTTCGGCCAGCCGCTGTCCATGACGATGGTCGTCCAGCGCGTTCCGAGGCAGGCGGCCGCGACCGCGCTCGCCGTCCGCCTCAGCGGAAACCGGCTCGGGCAGGTCGCGGCGCCGGCCGTCGCCGGCCTGGTCTCGGGGCGCGTCGGCGTCGACGCGGTGTTCTGGATGCTCGCGGGCATGCTGCTCGTCGCGACGGTCGCGGTGCGCGGCGTCACCGATCGCGCGCCGCCGCCCGTGCCGGCGCCCGACCTCCAAGCGCCGGCGGAGTAGACCGTTCGGCGCGTCGGCTTCGCCGAGCGGCCACCCCACGGGCCCGCCGTAATCTTTGTCCGATGCCACGCGGTCGCATACCGACCTTCGCGCAAGCTGAGCCCGTCGAGCGCCCCGCCGACCCTGCGGTGCGGCGGGCGAACCTCCGCCGCATCGTGTGGCTCTTCCGCGCGTACCGCGCGCGGCTCGGCGCCGTGCTCGCCCTCATCGTCCTGTCGTCCGCCCTGGGCGCGATACCGGCATTCCTGATCCGGGACATCTTCGACCACGCGCTGCCGGAGGGCGACCTCCTGCAGCTCGACATCCTCGTCGCCGCGATGGTCGGGATCGCGGTCGTGACCGGCGCGCTCGGCGTGGTGCAGACGCTGCTCTCCAACCAGGTCGGACAGCGCGTGATGCACGACCTCCGCACGGCCGTGTACCGGCACCTGCAGCGCCTCTCGCTCGCCTTCTTCACGCGCACGCGCACGGGCGAGGTCCAGTCTCGGCTCGCGAACGACATCGGCGGCGTGCAGGAGGTCGTGACCTCGACCGCGACGTCGATCACCTCCAACGTGACGACGGTCATCGCGACGGTGGTGGCCATGTTCATCCTCGACTGGCGGCTGACGCTGTTCTCGCTCGCGCTGCTGCCGCTCTTCGTGTGGATGACGCGACGTGTCGGCGCCGCCCGCAGGAAGGTCGCGGCTGTCCGCCAGGAGTCGATGGCGGACATCTCCAGCCTCGTCCAGGAGTCGCTGTCGGTCTCGGGGATCCTGCTCGGCAAGACGATGGGACGGACGACCGAGCTGGCGGAGCGCTTCGAGGGCGAGTCGGGGCGCCTCGCCGACCTCGAGGTGCGGAGCCGGATGACGGGGCGCTGGATGATGTCCTCGATCCAGATGTCGTTCGCGGTCATGCCGGCGCTCGTCTATCTCTTCGCCGGCCACTTCGCCGGCGCGATCTCGCTCGGCACCCTCGTCGCGTTCACGACCCTGCAGTCGCGGCTCTTCTTCCCGATCGGGTCGCTGCTCGGCGTCTCGCTCGACGTCCAGACCTCGCTCGCGCTCTTCGACCGCGTCTTCGAGTACCTCGATATGCCGGTCGACATCGAGTACGGGAAGCGAACGCTCGAGCGGCCGCGGGGACGCGTTGCGTTCGATGACGTGTGCTTCCGGTACGAGGACGCAGCGTGGACGCTGAAGGATGTGTCGTTCGTGGTCGAGCCCGGGACGACGACCGCGCTCGTGGGCGAGACCGGCTCGGGCAAGACGACGGCGGGCTACCTCGTGGCGCGGCTGTACGACGTCACCCGCGGCCGGGTCGCGATCGATGGTGTCGACGTGCGCGACCTCAGCGCCGACGCGCTTGCGGCCGCGGTCGGCGTCGTCTCCCAGGAGACGTACCTCTTCCACGCCACGGTGCGCGAGAACCTGCGCTTCGCGAAGCCCGACGCCACCGACTCGGACATCGAGGACGCCGCCCGTGCCGCGCAGATCCACGACCTCATCGCCTCGCTCCCGGACGGCTACGAGACCGTCGTCGGCGAGCGCGGCTACCGCTTCTCGGGCGGCGAGAAGCAGCGGATGGCGATCGCACGCACCGTGCTGCGGAACCCACCGATCCTCGTCCTCGACGAGGCGACCTCGGCGCTCGACACGCGTACGGAGCGACTCGTGCAGGACGCGCTCGAGCGTCTGTC
>Ga0126307_10000540_pt1 | contig 24489 bp, 25 predicted proteins | sample Plot28_FD_89955 | JGI IMG/M metagenome (GOLD analysis project Ga0126307, IMG submission 89955) | Serpentine soil microbial communities from UC McLaughlin Reserve, CA, USA - Plot28 | ecosystem: Environmental > Terrestrial > Soil > Grasslands | place: USA: UC McLaughlin Reserve, Lake County... | reverse complement strand
TGGCGTGCCACGACCGGCTGGCCGCGGTTGAACCACTTCGTGACGACACCAACCCGCATCAGCCGACCCGCTCGAGCAGCCCGGCGAGGCTGTCGACGGTACGGCTCCAGCTTCGCTCGCCGTCGCGCAGCTCGAGCGCCCCGGCCGTGAGGCGCGCCCGCTCCCCGCCGTCGCCGAGCCGCTCGATCGCGTCGGTGAGCTGGTCGAAGTCCGGGTCGAACGCCGGGATCCCCGAGCCCGCCTCGCCCCAGTGCACCGAGTCCACGCAGATCCCGTTGACGCCATCGATGACGATCTCGTTCATGGGCGGCGAGTCGTTGGTGATCGACGGCATCCCGAAGGCAACTGCCTCATACAGCGGCAGGCCGAGCCCCTCCCAGCGCGAGGGCGAGAGGCAGACGTCGCAGCTCGCGAACTGGCGCAGGTGCTCGTCCGTCGGCCTGTCCTCGAGCTCGATCACGACGCGCTCGTCGCCACCCGCCGCGTTGAGGAGCTTGCCCCCCTTGCGGTCGACCTGGCCGCGGACGAGGAGCCGGAAGCGCGGGTCGCCGGTGCGCGTGAAGGCCTCCACGATCTCGGCGAACGGCTTGCGCTTGCCCATGAACGAGCCCGGGACGACGAACGTCACCAGCTCGGGGTCGCGCTCGGTCTCGTTCGCAATCTCGATCAGCTCCGGGTGACAGCCCCAGACGAGGAGCGGGGAGTCGATGCCGAGCCCGCGGTAGCGCAGGCGCTCCGCCCGGGTGAAGGAGTAGATCACGTCGTAGGCCGCCTTCGCGGGCTCGGCGTGCTCGGGCGCGAAGTGTTCCCACACGAAGCGTCCGATCGTGCGCACGCCGCGCGCGCGCAGCGCGCCGATCTCCTCGAACTGGTCGTTCTGGTCGCAGAGGACGACGTCGAGCGAGTTCTGCTCGGCCCAGCCCGCGTACTCATGCGCCGACACATCGGCTTGCGACGCCTGGGTCACGCGCGGTTGGTCCCAGACCGGGTCCGGCGTCCGCTCGAGCTGTGCCCGGGGCCCCTTGCCGGGCTTCGCGAGCACGACCGTCTCGTGGCCGAGCTCGTCGAGAGCCGACCGGATGTAGCGCGAGACCACGGCCTGGCCGCTCGCGAACCACTTCGTCACCAAACCTATTCGCACGGCAAGAATCCTCCGCTCCGCGTCCGGTTCTTGCCGGTCTGCATCCAGTGCCGGCTTAAGCGGCTTCGATCTGGGCGGTGGCCTCGGCCGCGGCGCCGGGGCCGACTGCGTAGCCGAGCTCGGCGAGCAGATCCCCCGCGATCGCCTCGAACTCCTCGCGCTGCTCGGGGCTCATCTGCTCTCGCCACCGCGCGACCCGATCTGCGCTCGGCGGCTTCGTCGTCATCTCGTGCGTCTTCATCCGCCGCTCGACGCTGAGCTCCTTGGCCCGGCCCTCCGCCGGCAGGGCCCGCGCCATTTCCCTGAGCCGCTCGGCGGAACGCTCGTGGTAGTGGAGCATCTCGTCGTCCCACGGCAGCTCGAGGAACTCCGCGACGCGCCGCAGCACGGGCTCGGTGTCGAGGATCAGGTCCTCGTAGCGGATCTCGATGTAGTGGTGGAGCTTCGGCGAGTCGTCGCGGGCCTTCGTGATCTTCTTCTTCCAGCGGCGCGCGATGTCCCCGGTGGTCAGCTTGCGCACGGTGCGTTCGAGGACCGAGAGAGCCACGTCGCGCCCGTCGCGGATCACGTGCACGAACCTGGCCTCCGGGATCGCCCGCTGGATCAGCTTCATCTTCTGGACGTACGTCGGCGTCTTCTCGCCCCAGCGCGGCTTGCCCTGCTGTTCCGTGTAGGCGGCGTAGAAGGTCCTCACCGCCGGTCCCGGCTCGATCCGCGGCAGGGCGCGAAGCCGGCCGAGCATCTCCTCGTCGGAGAACCCGAAGTCGCCCCACTCGCGAGCCGACTTCATCGCCGCGAGCGCGTCCTCGGGCGTCGCCCCGCGCTCGCGCGTCGCCTTGATCAAGTCCGGCACGAAGTGCGTCTCGGGAGGGATCGTGAGGTCGGGATGCGCGTCCAGCATCATCCGCAGCAGCGTCGTCCCGGAGCGGTTCATGCCGACCACGAACGGCACCGGCGGACGGCTCTCCTCGCGCTTTGAAAACGGCAGTCGCATCGGAGCTGAGAGAGTCTAGGCGCGACCGCGAAGCCGCGAGAGCAGGCCGCCGCGGGCGCTGCCGCCGCGTTCGGCGCGGGTCTTCGACCGCGCCCACTCCTCGGGGGGAAGCCAGCTCGACTTGGGCGTCACCGTCTCGTAGCCGAGCTCGTCGAGCAGGTAGCCGGCGGCGTTCTCGAACTCCGCGTTCTCCTCCTCGGCCATCTCCGTCTTCCAGACCTGGAGCCGGTCGGGATCCGGCGGCCTCGTGGTCATGGCGTGCGCCTGGACGCGCTCGCCGGCCTCACGCACGGGCCGCCCCTTCTTCGCCGGCAGGGCGCCCGCCATCTCCTGCAAGCGCTCGTCGGCGCGCTCGTGGTACCGGAGCATCACCGGCGCGTAATCGATCTCGACGTGCTCGCAGATGCGCCGCAGCACCGTTTCCGTGTCGGAGATCAGGTCCTCGTAGCGGACCTCCATGTAGTGGCCGACCTCGGCGGCATCGATACGCGACTTCACGATCCGCTTGCGCCACCGGCGGGCCATCTCCCGCGGTGGCACCGGCTCCTTGCCTCGCTGGGCGATGCGCCTGTTCTGCGAGAGACCCGCGTCGCGGCCGTCGCGGATCACGTGGATGAAGCGTGCCTCGGGCAGCGACTTCTGGATCTTCTTCATCTTGCGGATGTAGTCCGGCGTCTTGTCGCCCCAGCGCTCCTTGCCGTGCTTGCGGGCGTAGAGGAGATAGAAGGCGCGCAGCGCGTCCGTCGTGTTGAAGGGCCGGATGCCCTCCATCGCCGCGCGGAGCTCCTCCTCTGCCAGGCCGAAGTCGTTCCAGCGCCGGCGCTCGTCGTGGACGATTGTCTTCGCCGCCGCCCGCGCGTTGAACCGAAGCCGCCCCGATGCCTGGATGAGCGGGTTCACGAAGTGCGTCTCCGGCGGGATCGCGAGCTCGGGGTGCGCGTCGAGCATCATCCGAAGGAGCGTCGTCCCCGAGCGCCCGACGCCGACCACGAACGGGACCGGGAACTCCGGCTCGGCACGGCCGCGCAGACGGCGGTTGCGAAGGAATCTGAGCGAGTAGTCGAAAGCCATCGGCGGCTCAGGAGGATGGCACGTCGTAACCGAGATCGACGAGCAGCGGTCCAGCCACGGACTCGTACCGCCGGCGCTCGTCCTGGCTCATGCTCTCGCGCCAGACCTCGGTTCGCGCCGCGCTCGGCGCGCGGGCGGCCAGTGCGTGCGCCGCCTGCCGCTCCTCACGGCTGCGCCGCGGTCGTTCGCCCTCCGGATCGAGATCCCCGAGTTCCGAGAGCCGCTCCGGGGCGCGCTCGTGGTAGGCGAGCATCCGCTGGTCGTATGCGAGCTCGATCAGCTCGCAAGCTCGCTCCAGCGCCGCGTGCGGCTCGGCGACCAGGTCCTCGAACCGAAGCTCGAGATAGCGGCCCCGCAGGCGCTTTGCCTGACGGCGCGCGTTCTCAATCCGCCGCCGCCAGAGCACGGCGACCTCCTCGATCGGCTTCGACTCACCCATGCCGCGCGCGCGGCGCGAGAGCGCCACGTCGCGCCCGTCGCGGACTACGTGGATGAACCGAGCCTCCGGAAGCGCGGCGGCGATCGGGCGCATCCGCTTCACGTAGCCCGGCGTCTTGTCGCCCCAGCGCGGCTTGTCGTGTGCCTCCGCGTACAGGCTGTAGAAGGCCCGGGCGACATCTGAGGGCGACGGACGATCGAGCTCGCTCACGCGCGCCCGCAAGAGGTCGGCGTCGAGCCCGAAGTCGCCCCAGCCGCGTGAGGAGACGACCGCCTCGACGAGCTCAGCGGGTTCTCCGCCGCGATCGATCAGCTCGGGGACGAAGTGGGTCTCCGGCGGGATCGCGAGCTCGGGGTGCGCGTCGAGCATCATCCGCAGGAGCGTCGTCCCCGAACGCCCCACCCCGACCACGAACGGAGCCGGCGGCGTGCGCGGCCGCGCGGCCGGACGCCGGAGCAGCGGGCTCACGCCGGCGCCGGCGCCGCGCTCCGGACGATCGACTCGAACAGGACGAGGCCGTCGGTCGAGCCGGTGAGCGGATCGACGGCATGCTCCGGATGGGGCATCAGCCCGACGACGTTGCCGCGGTCGTTCGTGACCCCCGCGACCTCGCCGATCGACCCGTTGGGGTTCTCGCCCGGCGCGTAACGAAAGACGATCCGCCCGTTCGCCTCGAGCTCCGCAAGGAGCTCCGGCGGCGCGAACCAGCGCCCGCTCATGTGCTTGACCGGGATCTCCAGCCGCTGCCCGACCTCGGTGGCGCGCGTTGCGGCGGTCTCGGCGTTCACGACCTCGATCCCGACCTGGCGGCAGACGAACCGCAGCCCGGAGTTCGGTAGGAGCGCCCCGGGCAGAAGCCCCGCCTCGCAGAGCACCTGAAAGCCGTTGCAGATCCCAAGCACCGACCCCCCGCCCGCCGCGTAGTCCCGCACCGCCTCCATCGCCGGCGCGAAACGGGCGATCGCGCCGGCGCGCAGATAGTCGCCGTAGGAGAAGCCCCCGGGGATCACGACCGCGTCGAGTTCACCGAGATCTGTCTCCTCGTGCCAGACCAGCCGCGCCTCGTCGACGCGCCGGCAGGCGAGCACCGCGTCGCGCTCGTCGCAGGAGCCGGGGAACTGCAAAACGCCGATCATCCGTCGCTCGACCCCGACACGCCCGGACGCGAAGCGGAGGACGTGTCGGGCATTTGTTCCACCTCGTAGTCCTCGATCAACGGGTTGGCCAGGAGCTTCTCGCAGAGCGCGTCGAGGTCGGCTCCGTCGCTCGCCTCGAGCTCGACCATCCGCCCGACCCGGACGTGGGAGACGCCCTCGAAGCCGAGTGCCGGGAGCGCCCTCTCGACCGCCTTGCCCTGTGGGTCGAGGATGCCCTCCTTCGGCCTGATCAGGACGCGCGCCTTCACGATCTCAATCTAGCGTGAGCCGCGGCGAGCGAAGCGGCCCTCGCGCCGCCGCGCGCGGCCCATGAACCCGGCGAGGCGCGAGCGCCGCGGCGGCGGGGACAGGTCGAGCGGCTCCCCCGGCTCCGGCTCGAGGGCGAGGATCTCGGTGTAGCCGGCCCGCTCGAGCTCACCCTCCATCTCGAGCAGGCGCGCGGCGCGCGCCCAGCGCGGATCGTCGGGTAGGTGGACCTTGGCCTCGCGGTGGATGCTCCGCGCCGCCCACTCCGCGACCGCGTCCGGCAGCGACCGCCCGAGCAGCGCGTAGATGCGCTCGAGCTCGGCGCACGGGTCGGCGCGCAGGTCCTCGAGGCGCACGAGTGCGTAGCGGTCGCCGAACAGCCGTCCGCCGTCGCCGTCGGTGGTCGCGAAGGCGGCCTTCCAGACGAGCAGCGGGCGCAGGAAGTCCGGGATGTCGGCCGGCAGGTCAGGCGACTGCCCGCGGGCGATCAGCTCCTCGGAGATTCGCCGGCTCGACCACAGTCGCCGGCCGGTTCGGGCCGTGAAGAAGGTCGCGGCGTCGGGATAGATGTCGGTCCGCCGGCGGCGGCCGAGCAGCATCGACGCCGTCACCGCGCGCGGGTCGCGCACCAGGTGGACGACCGCGGCATCGGGATCGATCTCGGCCACGGCGCCGAGCTTGTGATGAAGGCGCGTTTCCTTGATCGCCACGTCGGGCGCCTGGTCGAGCAGGTAGGCCAGCAGGTCGCGCACGTGATCGGGCAGCGTCGGCTCCAGCTCGAGCTCCGGCGCGCGGGGACCTCCCCAGTTGAGGAGCTCGATCTGAAGCTGGGGATACCGCTGGGCGCGGAAGCGCTCGCGCAGCTCGCGCGTCTCGGCGAAGACGTCAGCGGCTCGCGCGCCGCTGCCGCCCCCGATCGTCTCGGCCTCCTCGCGCAGCGGCTCATAGAAGGAGCGCAGCCCCCGGTCCTCCGTGAGCGCGTCGTGGACGATCGTCGTCCCCGACCGGCGCAGTCCGCAGACCAACAGGTTCATCGGTTCAGGGTACGGGGGCGCGCTCGGCCGCTCGGTGGACCGGGCCGACTATCGCCGGCTCAGTCGAGCGACCGGTCGGTGATGCGCTCGTAGGCCTCGACGTACTTGGCACGCGTGTTGGAGACCACTTCGGCGGGGAGCTCCGGCGCCGGGGGAGTGTGGTCCCAGCCCGAGTCGTCGAGCCAGTCGCGCACGTACTGCTTGTCGAAGGACGCCTGCGAGCGCCCGGGCTCATACGCGTCGGCAGGCCAGAAGCGCGAGGAATCCGGGGTGAGCACCTCGTCGGCAAGCACCACCTCGGCGCCGGCCGACGCGCCGAACTCGAACTTGGTGTCGGCGATGATGATGCCGCGCCCCGCCGCGTGCGCCCGAGCGTGCTCATAGAGCTCCAGCGTCACGTGCCGAAGCTGCTCCATGAGCGCCCGGTCGCCGATCAGCTCGACGGCGCGCTCGAAATCGATGTTCTCGTCGTGCTCGCCGAGCTCGGCCTTGGTTGCCGGGGTGAAGATCGGCTCCGGGAGCTTGTCCGACTCGCGCAGACCCTCGGGCAGCTCGATCCCGCACACGGCGCCGGTCTTCACGTACTCGCGCCAGCCGGAGCCCGAGAGGTAGCCGCGGGCGACGCATTCGACCGGGTACATCCCGAGCTTCTTCACGCGCAGCGCGCGGCCCGCGACCTCCTCCGGCACGCCGTCGGCGGAGATCAGGTGATTGGGGCAGATGTGGCCGGTCGTCTGAAACCAGAACACCGACATCTGGGTCAGGACCTTGCCCTTGTCCGCGATCGGGGTGGGCAGGACGACGTCGTAGGCCGAGATCCGATCCGAGGCGACCATCAACAGGTCGTCCTCGACCTCGTAGATCTCACGCACCTTCCCCGAGGAGTGGAGGCGAAGCTCTGAGAGTGCGCTGGTCACGAAGGGCGATCCTAGCCCAGCGCGCCGAGGAACCTCGCGACGATCGGCGCCGCGAACTGGGCGCCGGACGGCTTGTCCTCGACCAGCATCGCGACGGCGAGATCGCCGCGGGCGGCGATGAACCAGGCGTGGGTCGGCGGCGGATCTCCGCTGCCGTATTCGGCGGTGCCGCTCTTGCCGATCGGTTCACCCGGCGCGTCTGCGAGCGCCGTCCCGGTCCCCGACGTGACGACATCCCTCATCAGCGAGCGAAGCTCGTCGAGCTCTGCCGCCGGCAGCGACGGCCCGGTCCGACGCGGGTCGGCGGCGAGGATCCGCGGTGCGTGCCAGCGGCCGTCGGCGACCGTCGCCGCCACCCCGGCCATGGCCAGCGGGCTGGCGAGGATCTCGCTCTGGCCGATCATCGAGGCGGCCTGCTCGACCTCGTCGCGGGGCACCGGGACCTGTCCCGAGAATGCCGGCAGCCCGAGCTCGTACTCGCGCCCGAGGCCGAAGAGCTCGCCGGCGTCGCGCAGGTCGCTCGGCTGGAGCATTGGCGCCAGCGAGATGAAGGCGGTGTTGCACGACTCGGCGAAGTCGCGCCGGAAGGGCACGGCTCCGGCAGCGCCTCCCTCGAAGTTCCTGAACGAGCGCCCGCCGACCGTGATCGTGGGCGGGCAGTCCACGATGCGGCCCGGATCGAGGCCGCCCGCGAGGAGCGCCGCGGTGGTCACGACCTTGAACGTCGATCCGGGCGGATAGCGGCCCTCGAACGCGCGGTTGAAGGCGTCGTCGACTGGCCGGGTCGCGGAGGCGAGGATGTCTCCGGTCGACGCCTGGAGCGCGACGAGCGCCTCGACGTCATCGGTGGCACCGAGCGCCTCCTCGGCCGCGACCTGGACGTCGCCATCGAGGGTCGTCCGCAGCGGCCGCCCGCGCTGCGCCTCGACCTTCATCAGCGTGTCGGCCGGTGTGCCGTCGGGCAGTCGCGTGATCACCCGCCGCTCCGGCGTTCCGGCGAGACGGCGCTCGAAGCGGGCCTCGAGCCCGGACTGGCCGACGTTGTCGCCGACGGCGTAGGGCGCGCCGAGCTTCTCGAGCTGCTCGGCGGTGACCGGCCCGACGGTGCCGAGCACGGCGCGGGCGAACTCGCGCGTGGGCGCGAGCGGGAGCTGCCGCTCGCCGAACGTGATCCCCCGGATCGGGTCGAGGCGCCTGCGGATCGGCTCGAACTCGCTCAGCCGGACCGTGATCGCCGGGACGAAGTTCTCCGGTCTCGACGCAGCCTCGATCGAGCGCTCGAGGGCGCGCGCATCGGCGCCGGTCGCATCCGCGATCGCGGCCACCGCCGCCGCGCGATCGCGCAGCTCGCCGGGGATCACCCCGATCTCGACGACCGGCCGCGGGATCACGAGCTTCGCGCCGCGCCGGTCGAGGATCGGCGCCCGGTCGGGGAAGGTCCGGTCGGTCCCGAGCCGCGTGCCCTCCGAGTCGAGTGCCGGATGGACCACGTCCGCGGCCCAGACGACGCGCCAGTCCTCGCCTGAGCGGGCGAGCCGGATCGTGTCGTTCGTGTAGGCGAACTCGCCGATCGCCGGCACCTGCCAACGCATCTCGGTCGTCGCGGTGGCCGCGTCGCCGTCGGCCTCCGCCTCGACCACGTCGGCGTCGAGCGTCGCGCCGTCGAGCCCGTCGACGTTCTCGGAGAGCGCCCGCGCGACGCGGCGCGGGTCGCCGTCGGTCAGCGCCGCAGCACCCGCGTAATCGCGCGCCTCGTAGGCGGTCAGGAAGTCCTCGAGCGCGTCGCCGGGGTCCGGCCCCGCCATCCACCGGACGAAGAGGAGGACGGCGAGCGCGAGCGCGAGCAGGGCGACCGCGCCCCCGATGACCCGCCGCCGCGCGAGCTGGTCGTCCATGGCGGGCAGGAGTAGCAGGATCGTGGGTTCGGCGACCGCCGTTTCGGGAAGTTGCGGCAGGATGGACGAGGTCACCCCAGGCGTCTTTCACTGGAGCGCGATCCACCCGAACACCGGCGGGCGCGCTCACTCCTATCTCCTCGAGCCGGCACGGACGGTGCTCGATCCGATGGTCCCGGACGAGGCGCTCGAGCTGCTGCGCGAGCACCCGCCGGAGCGGGTCGTGCTGACGAACCGGCATCACTGGCGCCAGGCCGAACGGCTGGTCGAGGAGTTCGGGATCCCGGTGCTCTGCCCGCAGCCCGGCCTGCACGAGTTCGCCCACGACGAGCGCGAGGTCGAGCCCTACTCCTATGGCGAGGAGCTCACGCCGGAGCTGATCGCGCGGGAGGTAGGGGAGATCTGCTTCGACGACGCGGCGATCGAGATCCGGCTAGGCCCCGGCCTGCTGGCGTTCGCAGACGGGCTGATGCGCTCGGACGGCGGGCTTCGGTTCGTCTCCGATCCGCTCATCGGCGATGACCCGGAGGCCGTGAAGGCTGGACTCCGGCGCTCGCTTCGCGCCCTGCTCGACCTCGACTTCGACGGCCTGCTGTTCGCCCACGGGGAGCCACTCGCGCGCGGCGGCCGACAGGCACTGCGCGAGTTCCTGGACCCCGGCTGAGCAGCGATACCCCCTGGCGGTATACTGAACGTCGTGGATGCTCACGCCGGTTACATCGAGGACAAGGAGGCGATCCTACGCCGGCTGGCGCGGATCGAGGGCCAGATCGGCGGCCTCCGCAGGATGGTCGAGGAGGAGGCCTACTGCGTCGACGTGCTCACGCAGGTCGCGGCAGTGACCCGGGCGCTCGAGGGCGTCTCGCTGAAGCTGCTCGCCGATCACACGAACCACTGCGTCCGCGACGCGGTCGAGGCCGGGGGCGCCGAGGCGAACGAGAAGATCGACGAGCTCATGGGCGCGGTCGAGCGCTTCGCGCGAACCCGCTGAGCCGTGGAGGCGGCAGCAGCGCCCACCGGCACGGAGCCGCCGCCGCTCCGGTCCGCGCTGCCGCCGGTTGTTCCGCTTCCCCGCGCGCTGCAGACGGCGCGCTTCATGGCGCGACCGATCCCATTCTTCGAGCATTGGCGTCGCGAGCTCGGCGGCACCTTCGCCTCCCGGCTGCTCGGGCCCGGCGACGCCGTCTTCATCTCCGACCCGGCCTCCGCGAAGCGACTCTTCTCGGCGGATCGCGTCAACACGATCGCGCCGGGCCGCAACCTGGTGCTGCGCCCGCTGCTCGGATCGCAATCGCTCCTCCTTCAGGAGGGCCAGGATCACCTGAGGCGCCGCCGCCTGATGCTGCCGCCGTTCCACGGCGAGCGGATGCGCGCGTATGAGGACACGATCTCCGAGGTCACCGAGGCCGCGATCGCGAAGTGGCCGGCCGGGACGCCGTTCCCCGTGCACCCGACGATGCAGGGGATCACGCTCGAGGTGATCATGCGCGCGGTCTTCGGGGTGACGGATCCGACTCGGCGCGACGCGCTGCGGGAGAGCCTCGTTGCCGTCCTCGCCGAGTCGGCCTCGCCCGCCGCGATCGGGCTCACATCGCCGGCGCTGCGGCGGCTCCCCCGCTACCGTCGCTTCGCCCGCCACTCCCGGCGCACCGACGAGCTGCTCGCCGAGGAGATCGCCGAGCGGCGCACCGATCCCGTGGTCTCCGAGCGCGAGGACATCCTCTCGATGCTGGTCGCCGCCGAGTTCGACGACGGCTCGCGGATGAGCGACGGCGAGCTGCGCGACCAGCTGCTCACGCTGCTCCTGGCGGGACACGAGACGACGGCCACCGCGCTCGCGTGGACGATTGACCTCCTCCTGCACACGCCCGCGGCGCTCGAGCGGCTGCTGGGTGAGCTCGCGGACGGCGACGAGGAGTACCTCGACGCGGTCTGCACCGAGTCGCTTCGCGTCCGACCGGTGGTCCCGATGACGGGCCGGCTCCTGCGCGAGCCGGCCGTCCTCGGCGGCTATGAGCTCGAGCCGGGAACCGTGATCCTGATCGCGATCTACCTCCTCCACACGAACCCGGACGTCTTTGCGGACCCGTATGAGTTCCGTCCCGAGCGCTTCCTCGGCGACGGCCCGGAAACCTACTCATGGATCCCGTTCGGCGGCGGTACCCGGCGCTGCCTCGGCGCCGCGTTCGCGCAGATGGAGATGCGGGTGGCATTGCGGACGATTCTCCGCGCCCTGCGGCTGGGCCCGGCGGAGCGGCGTCCGGCGCGGATGGTGCGCCGCAACGTCACGCTGACGCCGGCGAACGGCGCGCGGGTAGTGGTCGCGGAGCGCCTATGATCTCGGCCGGCAAGGGGACGGTTCGAGGGAAGGGAGCGCAAGTGGGACGTTTGATCGGCATCGCCGCAGTGCTGGGAGCCCTGGTGGCCCCGGCCTCCGCTGGAGCGATCACCAACGGCTCGCCGGATGGCGAGGGGCACCCGAACGTCGGCGGGCTGGTCGCCGAGGAGGCTTATCCCGACGGCACGTGGATCTACTGCTCCGGCACGCTGATCTCCCCGACCGTGTTCCTGACCGCTGCACACTGCCAGGAGGGCGACCGCGTCCGCGTCACCTTCGACAGCGCCTACAAGGACGGCGACCGCGTCTACGCGGGCACCTTCCACGCCGACCCGCTCTACAACGGCTCGCAGAGCGATCCCCACGACATTGCCGTGGTCGTGCTGGACCGAGCACCGCGACTCACGCCCGCAAGGCTTCCGGCCGCCAACTCGCTCTCGAGCCTGCCGAACGACCAGCTCTTCACCTCGGTCGGGTACGGCGCATACGAGGTCACGAACTCGCCGGGCGGTCACCAGTACCTCTACGACGACGTCCGCATGGTCGCGACGGGAACCCTGAACTCGATCAACCCGGCATGGCTGCGGATCTCGATGAACCCGTCGACCGGAAACGGCGGCACGTGCTACGGCGACTCCGGCGGCCCGAACTTCCTCGGGCGGACGGATGTTGTGGCCGCGACGACGATCACCGGCGACGCGGTCTGCCGCTCGACGAACGTCGTTTACCGGCTCGACACGTCGTCGGCGCGGAGCTTCCTCGCGAGCTACGTGACGCTTCCCTAGTCGAGCTCGTCGAGCCGGGCGAGGAGGTCCGGCACGTGGGCGAGGTACGCGCTCGGGTCCATGACGTCGTCCCAATCAATGCCCGCCATCTCCTCCGCTACGCGTCCGAGGATCGCGGGGTCCGAGGCGATCCGCTCGGCGAGCAGGTCGCGGAACGGAGTGCCCGTGTCCCACGCCGCCTGCGCCGCCTCCTGTACGAGGCGGTAGGCGTCGTCGCGGGTCAGGCCCGCCTCGATCAGCGCCGTCAGCGCGCGCTGGCTGAACAGCGCGCCGTGCGTGAGCTCGAGGTTGGCACGCATCCGCTCCGCGTGCACCGTCATTCCCTCGACCAGCCGGGTGGCGAGGTGTTGCATGTAGTCGAGGAGGATCGTCGCGTCGGGAAGGACCACGCGCTCGGCGCCGGAGTGGGAGATGTCGCGCTCGTGCCAGAGGGCGACGTTTTCGAGCCCCGCCTGCGAGTAGCCGCGCAGCACACGTGCGAGGCCGCAGATGCGCTCCGCGGTGATCGGGTTTCGCTTGTGCGGCATCGCGGAGGAGCCCTTCTGGGCCCCTGAGGCGAACGGCTCCTCGACCTCGCGCACCTCGGTGCGCTGGAGGTTGCGGACCTCCTGGGCGAAGCGTTCGAGACCCGTGCCGGCGATCGCCACGGCCTGAAGGACCTCGGCGTGCCGGTCGCGGGGCACGACCTGCGTCGAGATCGGCTCGGCGCTGAGCCCGAGCCGGTCCATCACCGTCGTCTCGACCGCGGGAGGCGTCGAGGCGAAGGTGCCGACCGCTCCGGAGAGCTTTCCGGCCGCGGCCTGCTCGAAGGCGCGCTCGAGGCGCCGGAGATTGCGGTCGGCCTCGAAGGCGAAGCCCGCGAGCCTGAGGCCGAAGGTCGTCGGCTCGGCGTGGACGCCGTGCGTGCGGCCGACCGTGAGGGTCTTCGCGTGCTCGCGGGCCCTGGCGACGAGCGCGTCGCGGTACGCGCGGGCGCCGGCGACGAGGATCTCGCCGGCCTCGCGGAGCTGGAGGGCGAGGGCGGTGTCGAGGACGTCGGAGGAGGTGAGGCCGTAATGGATCCAGCGTCCGTCGTCGCCGATCGAGGCAGCGACGACGTCCACGAACGCAGCCACGTCGTGGTTCGTGACCCGCTCGCGCTCCTTGACCGCCTCGACCGTGAACGCCGCGCGCCCGCGAGCCGCCTCGGCGGCCTCCGTCGGCACCCGCCCCTCCGTGGCCCATGCGTCGGTGGCCGCGAGCTCGACCTCGAGCCAGCCCCGCATGCGGCGCTCGTCCGTCCACACGGCGCCGATCTCCGGGCGGGTATAGCGGCCGATCACGCGCCGCTCAAGCGTTCAGGATCCGGATCGCGAGCAGTCCCGCGTTCTTGGCGCCATCGATGGCGACGCAGGCGACGGGGACCCCCGGCGGCATCTGCGCCGCGGAGAGCAGGGCGTCGAGCCCGCCGAGCGTCTTGCCGAGGATCGGCACGCCGATCACCGGGAGGTCGGTGTGCGCGGCCGCGACTCCGGGCAGTGCGGCGGACATCCCGGCGCCGGCGATGATCACCCTGAGGCCACGCATGCGCGCCGCGTGGCAGTACTCGCGCACCTTCTCGGGGTCGCGGTGGGCGCTCATCACGCGCACCTCGTAGCGGATGCCGGCCTCCTGGAGCGTTTGGCCGGCCGGCTGCATCTTCGGCTTGTCGTTCGGCGAGCCCATGATGATCCCGACGCGCGGCGCGTCGACCTCGATCTCCTCGAACGCCGCCTCGACCTCCGGCATCGGCTCGAGCTCGCGAGGTTGCTCCAGGCCGGTCTCGGTGCTCGGCTTCTGCATCTCCAACTGGGTCTTACCTCCCTGGGTTATCGGGCGACCGCGGTCACCGCCCGCGCCGCGATGTCGGTGCGCATCTGTTTGCCGTCGAAGTCGATCACGCGCGCGGCATCGTAGGCCCGCTCCCGGGCCTCGCCCGGAGTCGGGCCGAGCCCGGTGACGTTGAGCACCCGCCCGCCGGCGGTGACGATGCCCTCATCCGTCCGGGCGGTGCCCGCGTGCGTGACCTCGACGCCCTCGGGCGCCGCATCGAGGCCGGTGATCCGGTCGCCCTTCGACGAGCTCTGCGGATAGCCAGCCGATGCGAGGACCACGGTGACGGCCCAGTCGTCGGCGAAGTCCGCGGAGGCGCCGATGAGGCCGCCGGGCTCGCGCGCCGCGAGGCAGAGCTCGAGCAGGTCGCCTCGCAGGCGCGGCAGCACCGCCTGCGTCTCGGGATCGCCGAAGCGGCAGTTGAACTCGAGCACCTTCGGCCCTGCGTCCGTAAGCATCAGGCCCGCGTAGAGGACGCCGTGGTAGGCGGTACCGCCGCGCCGCATGAGCTCGGCGATCGGCCGGTGCACGAGGTCCGCGTATTCCTCGACGCGGTCCGCATCGAAACCAGGGACCGGCGAGTAGCTCCCCATGCCGCCGGTGTTCGGCCCCTCGTCGCCGTCGTAGATCCGCTTGTAGTCCTGCGCCGGCGCGAGCGGGAGGACGTTTTCGCCGTCGCAGAGGGCGAGCAGGGAGAGCTCCTCGCCCTCGAGGAATTCCTCCAGCACCACCTCGGTGGTGCCGAAGCGCCGCTCGACGAAGAACGTCTCCACCGCCTCGCGCGCCTCGGCCTCGTCGGCGCAGATGATCACGCCCTTGCCGGCCGCGAGGCCGTCGGCCTTGAGCACCGCCGGATAGGAGGCGCAGGCGAGGTGCTCGAGCGCCTCGTCGCGGCTCCTGAGCACGGCGTGCCCTGCAGTCGGCACCCCGGCATCGGCCATGAGCGCCTTGGCGTGCGCCTTCGAGCCCTCCAGTCGCGCCGCCTCGGCGCTCGGCCCGAACGCCGGGACGCCGGCGGCCTCGAGCGCGTCGACCAGCCCGGCGACAAGCGGGGCCTCCGGCCCGACGATGACCAGATCGCAGGCCTGCTCGCGCGCGGCGGCGACGATCTGGTCGACCTCGCCGCCGGTCTCGAGGATGTGCGCCTCCTGGGCGATCCCGGCGTTCCCGGGCGCGCACAGGATCTCCGGTGCTCGGGCCGAGCGGGCGAGGGCGCGGACGATCGCGTGCTCGCGGCCGCCGCCCCCGACGACCAGGACCCTCATCTGCCCCCCTTGGTCATAGAGACGAGGTGAACTCCTGGGCGTCGATCGCGGTCAGCGTCTCGTTCATGACCGTGCCGCGGGAGCCCATCTCGACCGACAGCTTGGCCATCGTCGTCTCGTCGGGCGCGTCGACCACGGTGACGAAGTCGTACTCACCGAGCGTCGCCCACTGGTTCACGACCCTGACTCCGAGCTGCTCGACCTCCCGGTTGACCTCGTGCACCCGCGTCGGATTGTCCTTGAGCGTCTTCACGCCGTCGGATGTGAGTCGCGTGAGCATGATGTAGGTCGGCATGGGTTCCTCCTCGTCTGATCGCCAGGCGCGGCGGCGGCGCGCGCAGGCCCCTTTCTTTCACGTCGCGCGGCGTCGCGCAAGTCCGCTCACGCGCCCGTTCGCGGATAATCGAGCCCGTGGCCGGACACAGGATCTTCGCCGCGCTCTATGACCGCCTGCTTGCCGGCACCGAGCGAGCCGGGCTCGCGGACCTCCGCCGCGACCTGATCGGCGAGGCGAGCGGCCGGACGCTCGAGCTCGGCGCGGGCACGGGCGCCAACGCCGTCCATTATCCCGACGCCGTCACCGAGCTCGTCCTCACGGAGCCGGACCCGCACATGGCACGGCGCATGCGCGAGAGGCTCACCGCCTCGCCGCCGGCGCGGCCGTACACGGTGGTCGAGTCCGGCGCGCAGGAGCTGCCGTTCGCGGACGACGCTTTCGACACCGTCGTCTCGACCCTCGTCCTGTGCACGGTTCCCGAGCCCGATAGCGCGCTCGCAGAGGTGGCGCGGGTGCTTCGTGGCGGCGGCCGGCTGCTACTTCTCGAGCACGTTCGCGACCCGGAGGAGGGCCGGCTCGCCGGATGGCAGGACCGCCTCGAGCGGCCGTGGGGATGGTTTGGCGGCGGTTGCCATCCGAACCGCGACACCCGGGCATCGCTCTTCGCCGCAGGCTTCGAGACGGACGGCCTCGTCCCGTTCCGGCTACCGAGCGTGCCGCCGCTCGTGAAGCCCGGGATCCGAGGGGAGGCCACGCTCGACGCGGGGTAGGTGAGGCGTATGCGCAGGCTCGTTCCGCTCGTTCTGCGGCCGTGGACGCTGCCGCTCATCGTCCTCGCCCTGATCGTGCCCAGCATCGCGGCGTTCTCCCTCGTCGGCCCGCAGCTCGGCGTCGCGGTCGGCGCGCTCACCGCCACCGTCCTGATCGGGATCGCCGCGCGGATGCGATTCGAGGAGGAGATCGAGGTGGCACCCTCCCCGGACGAGCGCTACCGGATGCTCGTGGTCTCGACCGGCCCGATCGAGAACCCCGCGATCGTCGAACGGGTGGCGGAGCTCGCCGAGGAGGGAACCTCGCTCACGGACGGCTCGCCGGCGACGCCGCAGCTGCTCGTTCTCGCGCCGGCGCAGCCCTCACTCCTCGACCGCTGGGCGACGGATCTGCGCGCCGCCCGCGACCTGGCCCACCGGGCGCTGGTCGTGTCGCTGGCGTCGTTCGCGGCCGCGGGGATCGATGCGACCGGCAAGGTCGGCGACGCCGACCCGGTGCAGGCGATCGAGGACGAGCTGCATACGTTCGCGGCGCGCGAGGTGGTGCTGGTCGATGGTCCCGGGATCGGCCACGAGCAGGTGGAGGAGGTCCGCCGCCGGCTCGACCGCCCGGTGCGCGAGATCGACTCCCGCGTCTAGCACGCCTCGATCAAGCGCGAGTAGTCCGCAACCGTGTTCTCCCAGCGCAGGCCCTCGCGGACGCGCTCGACGCCCGCCCTGAGCGCCGCGAGCTCCTGCGGATCGGTGGTTCGCTCGATCGCCGAGGCGAGGCCGCGCACGCTGGGCACGTACGCGGGGATTCCGGAGCTCGCCCGCCCCCGGCGCCGGCCCTTCACCAGCAGGCCGTTCTCGCCGTCGCGGATCACCTCGTTCATAGGCGGGCTGTCGTTCGTGATCACCGGCAGCCCGAGCGCCATCGACTCGTACAGATGAAGGCCGAGCCCCTCCCAGCGGCTCGGCGCGACGCAGACGTCGGCGGAGGCGAAGAGGCGCAGGTGGTCGTCGGTCGGTAGGTCCTCGAGGACGACTTCGACCCGCGGGTCGCGCCGCGCCGCGTGCTCGAGCAGCTCAGTGCTCCGTTCGACCTGGCCCTTGACCACGAGTGCGAGCTCCACGTTCGGGACGCGCCGGAACGACCTCAGGAGCTGCGCCAGCGGCTTGCGCTTGCTGAGGAAGCCCGCGGGATAAAACAAGCGCCTCGCGCCGGCCTCATCGCGCGCGACCGCGCCATAGGGCAGCAGCTCCGGGTGGATCCCCCAGCGCACCCGGGGGCTCGAGATGCCCATCGAGGCGTAGCGCTCCTGCTCGCAGGCGGTGAGCGAGTAGATCGTCTGGAGCGCTCGCTTTGCCGGCTCGACGTCCGCCCTCGAGAACTGCTCCCAGACGAAACGGCCGACGGTGCGAACGCCGCTTGCGCGCAGCGCCTCGATCGCCTCGAACTCGTAGTTCTGGTCGAAGAGCGCCAGCGCGAGCTCGTTCTCGCCCCCCCACGCGACCATCTCCTCGGCCGGGATGCGGTAGTGCGACGCCTCGGTGATTCCGGGCTGGTCCCAGACGCCGGTTCGGTCGACGAACGACGGCCTGATGTTCTTGGCCCGCGTCGGGCGCGCGAGCACGAAGGTCTCGTGGCCGAGCGAGTCCAGCGCGGAACGAAGCTGGCGTGCGACCACCCCTTGCCCGCGGTTGAACCAGTAGGCGCAGATCCCGATCCGCATCGGGCGGGAGCGTAGATGGGCCGTACTTGTGGGCGTGCCCGCTAGGCGGCCTCGGCGGTGGCGAGCGCCTCTACGCCCTCGAAGCGGAGCTCGCCGTCGGCGGCGTCGACCCGCACCGCGTCCCCCTCGCTGAACTCGCCCTCGAGCAGCTTCAGCGCCAGCTTGTCGACGAGTTGGCGCTGGATCACACGCTTCAGCGGTCGCGCGCCGTAGGTGGGGTCGTAGCCCAGGTTTCCGAGCAGCGTCCGCGCGTCGTCGGTGAGCTCGATCTCGATCCCGCGCTCAGAGACCCGGCGAGCGAGCAGCTCCACCTGGAGGTCGACGATGCGCCCGATTTCCTCGCGGCTCAGGCGGTGGAAGATTACGGTGTCGTCGATGCGGTTCAGGAACTCGGGCTTGAACGTCGCCGCGAGCACCTCCTCGATCCTCTCGCGGAGCGCCTCGTCGACGATCGCGCCCGTGATCCGGTCCGAGCCGACATTCGAGGTCATGATCAGGATCGAGTTCGTGAAGTCGACGGTGCGGCCCTGGCCATCGGTGAGCCGGCCGTCGTCCATGATCTGGAGCAGGACGTTGAACACGTCCGGGTGCGCCTTCTCGATCTCGTCGAGCAGGATGACGGCGTACGGCCGGCGGCGGATCGCCTCGGTGAGCTGACCGCCCTCCTCGTAGCCGACATAGCCGGGCGGGGCGCCGATCAGGCGTGCGACCGTGTGCTTCTCCATGTACTCGGACATGTCGATCCGGACGATTGCCTGCTCGGAGTCGAACATGAACTCCGCGAGCGCCCGGGCGAGCTCCGTCTTGCCGACCCCGGTCGGGCCGAGGAAGAGGAAGCTCCCGATCGGCCGGTTCGGATCGGAGAGGCCGGCGCGCGAGCGCCGCAGCGCGTTGGACACGGCCTCGACGGCCTCGCCCTGCCCGATCACGCGCTCGTGCAGGCGCGCCTCCATGTGGACGAGCTTCTCGACCTCGCCCTCCATGAGGCGCGAGACCGGGATCCCGGTCCAGCGGGCGACCACCTGCGCGACGTCCTCCTCGGTCACCTCCTCCGTGAGCAGCGAGCCGCCGTCCGCGTGCAGCTCGCGCAGCCGCGCGTCCTGCTCGGCGAGCACCCGCTCGAGCTCCGGGATGTCGCTGTACTGAAGCTTCGCGGCGCGCTCGAGGTCGTTCTCGCGCTCCGCGCGGTCGAGCTCCGAGCGCGCCTCGTCGAGCTGCGCCTTCGCGGCGCGGCTCGCCTCGATCGCGTCCTTCTCGGAATGCCAGCGCGCCTTCATCTCGCTCGCGGTCTCGTTCAGGTCTGCGAGCTCCGCCTCGATCGCCTCGCGTCGCGCCACCGACGCCTCGTCCTTCTCCTTCTTCAGCGCCTCGCGCTCGATCTCGAGCTGCTTGATGCGCCTGTCGACTTCGTCGATCTCGACCGGGGAGGACTCGATCTCCATCTTCAGCCGCGAGGCGGCCTCGTCGATCAGGTCGATCGCCTTGTCGGGGAGGAAACGGTCCGCGATGTATCGCTCCGAGAGCGTCGCCGCGGCGACGATCGCAGGGTCCGAGATCCGCACGCCGTGATGGACCTCGTAGCGCTCCTTGAGCCCGCGAAGGATCGCGATCGTGTCGCCGATGTCCGGCTCGCCGACCAGCACCGGCTGAAAGCGGCGCTCGAGTGCTGCGTCCTTCTCGATGTGCTTGCGGTACTCGTCGAGCGTGGTCGCGCCGACCGCGCGCAGCTCGCCGCGCGCGAGCATCGGCTTCAGCAGGTTCGCGGCATCGACGGCGCCCTCGGCGGCGCCGGCGCCGACGATCGTGTGCAGCTCGTCGATGAACAGGACGATCTGGCCCTCGGCCTCCTTGATCTCGTTCAGCACCGCCTTGAGGCGCTCCTCGAACTCGCCGCGGTACTTGGAGCCCGCGAGCAGCGCGCCGATGTCGAGCGCGATCACGCGCCGGTCGCGAAGCGACTCGGGAACGTCCCCGCCGACGATCCGCTGCGCGAGGCCCTCGACGATCGCGGTCTTGCCGACGCCGGGATCGCCGATCAGGACCGGGTTGTTCTTGGTCCGGCGCGAGAGGACCTGGATCACGCGGCGGATCTCCTCGTCGCGCCCGATCACGGGATCGAGCCTGCCCGCGCGGGCGTCCGCGGTGAGGTTCTGGCCGAACTTCTCGAGCGCCTCGGCCATCTCCTCGGCGTTTGGCGACGTGACCCGCGCCGAGCCCTGCGTCTCCGCCACCGCCTCGGCGAGTGACTCGCGGGAGGGGAGGAGCTCGGCGGTCGGGGTGCCCTTCTCGGCCAGCGCGAGGAGCAGGTGGCCGATCGAGATGTACTCGTCGCCGAGCGCGGCCATCTCCTTCTCGGCGCGCTGAAGCACCTTGATCAGCGCCTGCGAGGGCCGCGGCTCCGGCTCCTCGGTGCCGCTCACCGTCGGAAGCCGGGCGATGGCGGCGCGGGCGCGCTCGGTCAGCGCGGCGACGTCCGCGGAGAGCTTGCGCAGGACGGACGGCGCGAAACCGTCCTCCTGCTCGAGGAGCGCGAGCAAGAGGTGCTGGGGCGCGACCTGGGGGTTGCGGTGCTGGGTCGCCAGGCGCTGTGCCCCGGAGACAGCCTCCTGGGACTTGACGGTGAACCGGTCAGCTTGCATCGCGCACGAGTCTATCAAACGTACCGGAGAAAATCTAAGTCTGCCCGACTAAAGGCCGACCACGGCCGCAAGGGCGTATCGTGGGCGCATGCGGATCGGTGTCGTGATCGTCGCGGTGGCCGCGGTGGCCGCGGTCGGCGCTGTCGCCCTCGCGCTTGCGCCGAGCTCGGAGCGAGAGCTTCGTCACCTGAACTGGTCGATCGCGAATGCCCGGGCAGCGGCGCCCCAGCCACCGCGCCAAAGCCGCGATCGCGATCGGCGGCACCGCAAGGTGCCGACGGCCGCGGCGCTGCGCGATGCCGCCGCGTATGCCGGGAGACGCGACGGGATCGTCGCGTTCGCGGTCCTCAACACGGAGGGCAAGCTGCGCGGGCGAAGGATGGGCCGCCTCTTCCCGGCCGCGAGCACCGTGAAGGCGATGCTCCTCGCGGCCGAGGTGCAGCGGCTCGAGCGCGAGCACCAGCCGCTCGATGAGGAGACCGAGTCGCTGCTGCGATCGATGATCACGTACTCCGACAACGACGCCGCCGACGCGATCTACGCGCGGTTCGGCGACGCCGGAATGTTCCGGATCGCCCGCCAGGCCGGCATGGACCGCTTCACCGAAGCCGGCCACTGGGGCAACGCCCAGATCGACGCCGCCGACCTCGCCCGCCTTCACTGGAGCATGCAGGCACTGGTCGACGGGCCGCACCGCGTCTTCGGGCTCGGCCTGCTCGGCTCGGTGATCGCGGAGCAGAGCTGGGGAATCCCGGAGGCGGCGCGCCCGAAATGGTCCGTCCGGTTCAAGGGCGGTTGGCTTCCGGACCGGGCGCTGGTCCATCAGGGCGCCGAGCTGCGCGCCGACGGCCGGCGGCTCTCGATCGGGGTGCTGACGGACGAGCAGCCCTCGTTCGAGTACGGGACAGAGACCGTGCGCGGCGTCGCCGCGCGGCTCCTCAGCGGCTCTCGCGACCGGGGCTCTCGCCGCGGCGGCGCCTAGCGCGCTCGATCGGGATCGAGACGGAACGCTGTACCCGCTCGCCGTCTCCCTCCTGACCCGGCGGCTTCGGAAGCGCCTGGTCATAGGCGCCGTAGGGAACGATCTCCGCCCGCAGTGAGCGCCGCACGCGCTCGAGCTCCGCGTCCATCTGGCGCTCGAGCTCCGTGGCTCGCTCGCGCATCCTCTTCATCTCACCACGCGCCCGCTCGAGCTCACGCTCGAGGTTGAGCACCGTCTCGACGCCCGCGAGGTTGAGCCCCTCATCCGCCGTCATCTCCTGAATCCGGCGCAGGCGCTCGACGTCCTCGTAGGAGTAGAGGCGCGTGTTCTTGGGCGATCGCTTCGGCGTGATCAGCCCGCGCGCCTCGTACATCCGAAGCGTCTGCGGATGCATCTCGGCGAGCTCGGCGGCCACCGAGATCATGAACACGCCGCGACGGCGGTCGAGGCCCTGCGGGCCGCCCTCGCTGCCCTCGCCGGGACGCCTCTTCTTGCCCGGGCCGACCATCGGGATCACCCAACGTTCGCGGATGCGGCGGACGCCTCGCGCAGCAGCCGCTCGCGCGGATCGTGGGCGTCGATCGACTCGGCGAAGGCCTCCAGGGCCCTGCGCTGCTCGGGGTTGAGGCCCTTGGGCATCTCGATCTCGAGCCTGTAGAGGATGTCGCCGCGGCCGCGACGGCCGGCCTTCGGCGGTCCTTCGCCGCGCAGGCGCTGGACGGTGCCGTGCTGGGTGCCCGCCGGGACGCGGATGCGCTTCGAACCGTTCAGCGTCGGCACCTCGACGGTGGCGCCGCCGATCGCCTCGGCGATCGTGATCGGCAGCCTCACCTCGAGGTTGCCGTCGGCACGCTGCGTGAACACCGGCGAGGGCGCGACCCGCGTGACCACGTAGAGGTCGCCAGGGGGAGCGCCGCGAGCTCCGTCCTCGCCCTTGCCCGCGACGCGGATCCGGCTGCCGTCGTGGACCCCGGCCGGAATCCGGACGCGATAGCGCTTGCGCTGCATCGTGAGACCCGAACCGGCGCAGGTCTGGCACGGCTCCTCGATCACCTGGCCCGCGCCGCCGCACTGCGGGCAGGGCTGGCTGATCGAGAAGAACCCCTGGCTCTCGGAGTCGATCCCGCGGCCGTTGCAGCGCGGGCAGACCTTCGGCATCGTCCCCGGCCGGGCGCCGGTGCCGCTGCACGTCTTGCACGTCGACTGCTTGGGCACCGTGACCGGGATCTCGGCGCCGTCCATCGCTTGGCGGAAGCTGAGCTGCACCTCGGTCTCGAGGTCGCGTCCGCGAGCCGCACGCTGGGCGCCGCCACCGCCGCGCCCGAACAGGCTCGAGAAGATGTCGCCGATGTCGCCGAAGCCGGCAGGCCCGCGGCCGGCAGCGCCACCCCCGCGTCCGAAGCCGGCGAACATCCCGCCGGCGTCGTACTGCTTTCGCTTCTCCGCGTCCGACAGCGTGTCGTAGGCCTGCTGGACCTCCTTGAAGCGCTCCTCGGCCTTCGCGTCTTCGGGGTTGCGGTCGGGGTGGTACTCGCGGGCGAGCTTGCGGTACGCCTTCTTGATCTCCTCGGCGGACGCCCCGCGTCCGACCCCGAGCACCTCGTAAAAGTCCCGCGCCATGGCCGGTCGCCTACTCGCTCACGATCACCCGCGCCGGGCGCAGCACCTGGCCGTCGATCCGGTAGCCGCGCTCGAGCGTCTCGACCACGGTCCCGGCGCCGACCCCGTTCTCCGCGGGCTTCGTCGAGATCGCCTCGTGCGCCGCGGGGTCAAAGGGCTCTCCGACCGGGTCGTACGCCTCGACGCCGGCGCGTGCCAGCGTGCTCTGAAGCTCGGAGTGGATCAGCGCGATGCCCCGCAGCAACGAATCGCCGTCCGCGGTCTGCTCGTCCCCGCCGGCCGAGCGCACCGCGCGCTCGAGGTTGTCGATCGCGGGCAGGAGCTCGCGTGCCAGGCTCGCCTTGCCGCGGCGCTCGGCCTCGGAGGCGTCACGGGCCGCGCGTTTCCGGTAGTTCTCGAAGTCGGCCTTGGCGCGCTGCGCGAGCGCCAGGTACTCGTCGCGCTCGCGCCTCACGTCGGAGAGCAGCGCGTTGAGGTCGTCCTGGACGGCCTCCTCCTCGGCAGCCTCGGACGAGGCGGCTTCCGCCGCCTCGCCCTCCTGCTCTGCGGCCGCGGGGCCGGGCTTCGGCTGCTCCGGCTCAGCTGCGCTCGTCATCGACGACCTCCGCATCGACGACCTCGTCCTCGGCCTCCGTGGCTGCGCCGTTGGTGCTCGCGCCGTCGCCGGTCGCGGCCTGCTGCTGCGCCGCCTGCTGGTAGATCTGCTCGGAGACCTTGTGGAAGGCCGCCTGGAGCGCGTCCGTCTTCGCCTTGATCTCGTCGGCGTCGTCGGACTCGAGGACGCCGCGGACCGCCGCGATCGCCTCGTTGATCTCGGCCTTGGTCGGATCGTCGAGCTGCTCGCCCATGTCGGCGACCTGCTTCTCGGCCTGGTACGCCGCGTTCTCGGCGACGTTGCGGGCCTCCGCGAGCTCGCGCTGCTTGCGGTCCTCCTCGGCGTGCGCCTCGGCGTCCTTGATCATCTGCTCGACCTCGGACTCCGCGAGGCCGGAGCCGCCCTTGATCTCGATCTTCTGCTCCTTGCTGGTCCCGAGGTCCTTCGCCGAGACGCTGAGGATGCCGTTCGCGTCGATGTCGAAGGTGACCTCGATCTGCGGCATGCCGCGCGGCGCCGGCGGGATCCCGGTGAGCTGGAACTTGCCCAGTGACTTGTTGTATCCGGCCATCTCGCGCTCGCCCTGGAGCACGTGGATCTCGACCGACGGCTGGTTGTCCTCGGCGGTCGAGAAGATCTCCGACTTCTTCGTCGGGATCGTCGTGTTGCGCTCGATCAGCTTCGTCATCACGCCGCCCTTGGTCTCGATGCCGAGGGTGAGCGGGGTGACGTCGAGCAGCAGCACATCCTTGACGTCG
>Ga0126307_10000539_pt1 | contig 24540 bp, 21 predicted proteins | sample Plot28_FD_89955 | JGI IMG/M metagenome (GOLD analysis project Ga0126307, IMG submission 89955) | Serpentine soil microbial communities from UC McLaughlin Reserve, CA, USA - Plot28 | ecosystem: Environmental > Terrestrial > Soil > Grasslands | place: USA: UC McLaughlin Reserve, Lake County... | reverse complement strand
GGATGGGCTTGCCTCCCGAATCGATCCCGACCTGCCCGTGATCGTGCTGACCGGCCGGGTTGGTGAGGCGGATCGGGTGCGGAGCTTCGCGCGGGGTGCCGACGACCATGTGTGCAAGCCGTTGTGTTAATAACTGCGGCGCCCCGCTAGCTGCTGCTGGGGCTGCACGCTCCCTCCACTCAGGAGAGAGCGTGTGCCCACCCCGCGAAACCCGCGAGAGATTGCCCGGTTCGAGCTCCCTCGCTCCCGTCGTCGAGAGCGCCTGCGTGCAGCGACTACTTCACACGCACCCGCTTGGAGTAGGACGCGTACCCTGCCTTGTCGGCGCGGACCCTGTATCTGCCCGCCGGCAGGGCGAAGCTCACGGTGCCACCGGCGCCGCTCTTCTTCGAACCGTCGCCCTTGACCTTTACCGTGACGCCGCCCACGGGCGCGCCGGCGTCCGTCACCTTGACGACGGTGTTGCCCTTGCTCTTCTTGGTCGTGAAGAAGAGTCCGGGCAGGATGCGCTGATGCCAACTCGAGAGCGTGCCCGTGGGTGGGTCCACGAGCGCGAGCAGGTCGAGCGGACCGAGCGAGCCTTCGCCGCCGCTTGGGCGGCGTACTGGGCGTCCTCCCGGACGGCAAAGTTCGCGGCGAGGAGCACCGCGACCAGGACCGTCGCGAAGATGATTCCTTTCCGCCGCTGCAGGACACGTAGGTGCTCCCTGAACGCCGGCGCAGCATCGCGTTCGAGCTCAGGGGGTCACGCTCAATGAACGTGCCAGCGGTGCAAAACCTTCCGCGCCCCCGCTCGATCTCTTGAGGCGGAGCGCAGAAGAACAGGACCGTGCGCACCGTTAACCAAGCGATGGCGCGTGCCGGGTGTCCAATGTAGGCCCGGAGCGCGAACCGTGGAAGGGATGTCCGGAAGCTCGCGTATGCCACCACGACGGCTATCGAGAGATCGTCACTCGGTATGACCGCGCAGGCGGCTTGCTGACCTACTACTGGCGCTGCGAGTCTTGCGGTGTGCTGCTTCAGGAGGCGGACAGGCGCCGCTACCGGCCGCGGTTCGCGCCCTTGCCGCAGGCAAGCTACTTCCCCAGACCTGACCGTCCTTAGCCGAGGGGGAGCCTCCTCAGGCGGCGCGCCGGATCCTCCACGCGGCGATCAACATGTCCGCCACCTCGGGGCGGGCAAACTCGATGGGCGGTCGCTCGCCGTGCGCGAGTAGCTCGCGAACCCTGGTTCCCGATAGCAGCACGTGATTCTCTTCGCCGTGCGGGCATGTCTTGAGGGTGGCCATCTGCCCGCAGCCCCGGCACCAGAAGGCGCGCTCGAACATGACCGGCTCGATTCCGAGTTCTTCGCGGCCGAAAGTCCCGAAGACGCGCTGCGAGTCGTACGGCTCGTAGTAGGCGCGCACCCCCGCGTGGTCGCGGCCTACGATGAAGTGCGAGCAGCCGTAGTTCTTGCGGCAGATCGCATGCCACACGGCCTCTCGCGGACCCGCATAGCGCATTGCTGCGGGAAAGGTTGCGAGGAGGACTCGCTCCGCCGGGTAGTAGCGCTCCATCAGCACGCGGTAGCACTCGACCCGGGTTGCGGCGGGGATATCGTCCGCCTTGGTCTCGCCTACGAGCGGGTGAAGCAGCAGGCCGTCCACCGTCTCGAGCGCGCCCTTTGTGAGGTACTCGTGGGCTCGGTGAATCGGATTGCGCGTCTGGAAGCCCACCACGCTTCGCCAGCCGCGCTCCCTGAACAGCCGACGGGTCTGGCGCGGGTCGAGGGCGAGATCGGGGAAGAGGGCCCGAGGACGCGCAAAGACGGTGACGCGTCCGCCGAGATACAGGCCGGATTGGCGCAGCACGCGCCTCGCTCCGGGATGCGCGGGGTCGGCCGTGCCGAAGCAGAGCTGCGCTTCCTCGAGCTTGTCGTACTCGAACACCTGCTCGACGTCGAGAACGGCGAGGGGCCGGCCAGACCGGTCACCGAGTGCGACGCGCTCGCCGCGGGGCGCCCGCTCGGCGGACAGACAGACGGGCAGCGCCCAGGGAAGTCCGCTCGCCAGCCGCATCTCGACGAGCACGCGCTCGTAGTCCCGCCTGCCCATGAAGCCCTCAAGGGGCGATAGAGCCCCCGAGGCGAGCATGTCGAGGTCGGCCACCTCCCGCTCGGACAGGACGATGCGCTCGAGCTGCTCGACCCCTTCCGGGCGGTTCCCGGTGCGATCGACGAGCCGGCCTCCATGCGGGTCGACGAGCGATTCGCTCCCGAGCACGGTCATGCCCCGAGCGCCGGGCGGACGAGCCCGAGCTCAGAAAGCTTGTCGAGGGCTCGCTCGGCGCTCTGCCGTGGTTCCTCGCGCGCCGTGTGCAGCGTGAGGTCTGGGTTTGCGGGCGGCTCGTACGGGTCCGAGACGCCCGTGAAATTGACGATGTCGCCCGCCAGCGCCCGCTCATAGAGCCCCTTCGGGTCGCGCTGGCGGCACTCGTCCACCGAAACGGAGACGAAGACCTCCACGAACCCCCCGAATTCCTCGATCATCGCGCGGCACCTCTCGCGTGTCTCTCGGTACGGCGAGATCGCGGAGACCAAGACGGCCGCCCCCAGGCGGGTGCAGCGGGAGGCGAGCCAGCCGATCCGCTCGATATTCGAATCGCGGTCCGCCCGCGAGAAGCCGAGTTCGGGCGAAAGCTGGCGGCGTACCACGTCGCCATCCAGATGCTCGACGAGGCGGCCGCGCCGTTCGAGCTCGGAAGCGAGCAGGGTGGCGATGGTGGTCTTGCCGGCACCAGAGAGGCCGGTTAGCCAGACGGTGAACCCCTCCATCGTCACGCCACGAGGTGCATTTCGGGAGGCCCCTGGTCGAACACGTGGCTTTCGATCGCCCCCTCGAACGCCCTTACGGCTCGGCGCACGAGTTCGACAGTTGCCGCCGGGTCGATGCCGATGGCGGTTTCGGCAGCGAGCACAAGTCCGTGAACGCCGTCCAAGAGCGAGTTGGCGATGTCGTTTGCCTCCGCAACGGTCGGCGTCTTGTTCGTGACCATGGATTCGAGAAGGTTGGTGGCCACGTACACCGGGCGGTGCCAGCGGTTGGCGTGGCGGACGATCGCCTTCTGGCAGTAGGGGATGTGCTCGACCGGCACCTCCTTGGACAGGTCTCCGCGGTCGATCAGGACTGCATCGGCGGCTGGGATAATGGCGTCCATCTCGTTGATGCCGGCGCGGCTTTCGATCTTTGCGAGCACGTGCGCGCCGGCGGGGGCGAGGGCGCGGAGTTGCTCGATATCGTCCGAACGGCTGGCGAACGAGAGTGCGTAGTCGGTGATGCCGCGCGCGGCGCCGATCTGGAGCGCGGCGACGTCTTTCTCCGTCAGCGCCGGCAACTCGACCGGCGGCTCGATGGTCGATCCCTTGTTGGACCGCACCCGGCCGCCCTTGAGGACGGTCGCCGTCGCGTGACCGTCCGTCGCTTCGGAGACCCGCACCTGGACTCCGTCGAAGTCGATCCCGACGATGCTCCCGACGCGCAGCCCGGCAAACACCGATCGTGGCCAGAGCGTGAGCGTGATGCCGTCGCCGAGCACGGTTTCCGCTGTGAGGGTGACGTCGGCACCGGCCTCCAGGACGACATCGGGCTCCATTCGCCCGCATCGCACCTGCGCCCCCTCGGTGTCGAGGCAGATCGGAACCGAAGAGTGCCGTCGCACGTAATCGATGGTTTCCCCGAGCGCCTCGATCGGCGTATGCGACAGGTTGACGCGGAACAGGTCGACATCGAGTGCGTCGAGCCGTTCGATCACCTCCTCGTGGAGGGAGGCGGGACCGAGGGTGCAGAGAATCTTGATCTTCATGTCTGCCTGACGCCGATCGCGGAGCCCAGCGCCGGGTCGTTCGCGGGCGTCTCGAATCGCGGCGTAGCGGGCTCGGTACCGAGCAGGGGTCGCCCGGCCCTGATGACGCGCTCGAGCCACGAGCCGGCGGCCAGAGAGGTCAGGACGGCGAGGAGAACGAGCGTAACGAAGAGCTCGTCGTTGATGATGCCCGCGTCGAAAGCGACCGATGCGAGCACGATGCCCGGTCCGCCGCGAGCGTTCATCGCGACCGCGAGGTTGGTCGCGCCGCTGCGGGTCTGGCCGGCCAGCCGCGCTCCTGCGTACGCGCTGAAGCTCTTCACGATGCTGGCAAAGGCCAAGAACCCGAGGAACAGCACCACGTTGAAGTCGTGGATGAGGTCGAGCCGCAGGCCGACGATGGCGAAGTAGATCGGGACGAAGAACGCAAACGCGAAGCGCCTGATCGCATCACGCGCGTCGTCCTGCTCGTCGCCCAGGACTCCGATCACCATGCCGGCGACGAACGCGCCGAACAGGGGGGTTATCCCGGCGAACAGCGCGAGGCCGGTCAGGGCGAACATGAACGCCAGCTGGAAGGCGATCGGGTTGCGCTGCTGCAGGGGGTTGTACGGCGAGCGCGACAGCCGGCGGAACAGCTTTGGCCCGACCCAGAGAAGGCACCCGAAGAAGGCCAGCGATGCGACCACGTGGTACGCCATCGAGATGGCGGACGAGGGGTCGAGCTTGAGCATCGCGGCAAAGCCGAAGTCGTCGCCCGCGGCCTGCGACACCATCCCGAGCGCGACGGCCAGCACGACGTAGAGTGCGATGTCCTCGATCACTGCCGCGGTTAGCACGATCCGTGCGAAGGCGGTCTCGAGGATCCCGAGGTCGAGCATGATCCGCGAGATCACGGGAATGCTCGTCACGGCGGCGGCGATCGCGACTACGAGCAGGAACGCCGTATCGCTCTCAGCCCGCCCCTCGAACCGATTCAGGTCGATCACGTGCAGCAGCACCAGGCCGGCGATGAACGGCAGCAGCGTGCCGCCGAGGGTCAGGTACATGGCGGTCTTTCGCTCACCGCGGTGAAAGACCGAGCGCAGCTCGGCGCCCGCGACGAACATCAGCAGGAAGAGGCCGAGCTGATAGATCGCTCCCAAGACGGGCGCGCTCGCGCCGTCGTCGGGAAAGACCTGCGCCTGCAGCCCCGGCAGCAGCGCGCCGAAGATGGTCGGTCCGAGCATCAGGCCGCCGAGGATCTCGCCGATGACCGGCGGCTGCCGGAACCTGACGAACAGCTGTCCGCACGCGTGCGCCGCGATCAGGAGCAGGCCGAGTGCCAGGACGACTCGCGCGACTTCAGCGGTCGTGAGCGACACGAGAACGAGCTCCCATCTCAGGACAAATCAGCACCCGGCCAGTTAACGGTCCTCTCCGCACCAAACTTCCGACGGGTCAGAAGTTCTCTCGGGCGCCGGGCGTTTATTAGCGAGTGATGACACGCCCGAGACTCGATGACGTCAGCCGCGCTGATCCGGTGGCGGTTCTGTCGTGTCCGCGGCTGAGCGTCTGAAGGTCGTCTTCATCGCCGGTTACAGCCGGAGCGGAAGCACGCTTCTCGATCGCATGCTGGGTGAGCTGCCCGGGTTCGTCTCGACAGGCGAACTCGGGTATCTCTGGACGCGCGGGCTGCAGGAGAATCGCCTGTGCGGCTGCGGTTCCAGATTTCACGACTGCGCCTTCTGGGAGCGCGTGGGCCTGTCCGCGTTCGGCGGCTGGGGACAGCTGGACAGCGCGGATGTCGCTCGGCTCCGCGGGGAGGTGCTGAGGCACCGGTTCGCGCATCTGCTCCTCGCGCCGCGCGTCTCACGGACCTTCGAGGCGAAGCTACGGCCGTTCGCCGAGCTCTTGGCGCGTCTCTATACAGGCATCGCCGCCGTCTCAGGAGCGCGAGTCATCGTCGACTCCACGGTCGATGCGCCCTATGGCTTTCTGCTGAGGCACGTTCCGAACCTGGACGTCCGGAAGGTTCACCTCGTCAGAGACAGCCGCGCGACGGCCTTCTCCTGGACGAAGCGAGTCTCCCGCGCGGATTATCTCGACGAAGCCACGTTCCTGCCGACGTTCCATCCCGCCGACACCGCGCTGCGCTGGACAGCGGACCATCTGCTGGTGCACCTCCTCGCCAGGGTCGGCGGAGGCGCACTGCTGCTTCGCTATGAGGATCTCGTCGCCGATCCGCGCTCGAAGCTGAATCTCGTCGCGCGCTCCGCCGGTGAAGCGGTGCAAAGCGCCGATCTGACGTTCGTCCGTCCGGGTTGCGTCGAGCTCGGCCTCGGGCACACGGTCGCCGGGAGCCGCATGCGGCTACAGCGAGGAGAAGTGCCCCTCGAGCTCGACGACGGGTGGCGCGACCGCCTCCCGAGCGGCCACCGCCGGGCGGTCACCGCGCTGAGCCTTCCTCTGCTTGCCGGGTACGGCTATCTGTCTCCGCCTACCGGCGGGCGCAGCGGCTCATGACTGCTGGAGCCCGAGGCCCGGAGCCGGCGTCCGCGGTCGTCCCATCCTGAGGCGCAAAGCCTCCCGCACCGTCTGCAAACCCACCTCATCCCGCAGGCGCCAGAGAGCCGCGGAATACGCAGGGGTGGCCAAGATGCCAAAGACCGCGAACGACGAGATGGACGTTCCGATCGCGCTGCGGACGAATATGCCGATGCCCCCGAAGCAGAGCGCCGCCGCCACGGCGACGAACAGATACCCGCGGCTGAATGGGTGAAGCCCCAGCGCTCTCCAAACCTCAGCCAGCGGCGCGAGGTTTTGGACCGCGATGCTCGCCGCCCAGGCGGCCGCCGCCCCGGCGATGCCGAATCGCGGGATCAGCACGAAGTTCAGCGAGACGTTGACCACGAGAGCGGCGGCCGTATTGGCGAGATTCCAGCTGCTCTTACCCGCCATCAGGAGCACCACGCCGACGGTTCCGGTGCCCATGTTCACGAGCATGGCCAGCGAGAGGATCACCAGCGCGGACTGGCCGGAGATGAAGTCATCGCCGAAAACACGGAGGAGGAGCGGCGCGAACAGGGCGAGCGTTATGTAGATCGGGAAGGAGATCGCCGCGAGCCAGCAGGTCGAGGTCTGGTAGACGGCTTGTGCTCGCTCGCGTTCGCCGCGTGCGAGAAGCGAGCTCATCTGTGGCCCCATCACGAGGAATGCAGCCGTAAGCGCGAACAGCCCGGCGGTCACAAGGCGACTGGCGGCGGCATAGACGCCCGCTTCACGCGAGGAGGCGAGCATGCCCACGAGCAGGACGTCGAGCCAGAGGATGGCCACGCCGAACGCTGCCGCCAGCGCGCGATACCCCGTAAACCGCCAGAATTCGGCGGCGACCGCGCGGCGGGCGACCGGGCGCGATAGCGCTTTCGCGGCGCCCAGCTCCCTGTGCAGGATCGCGCCCATCCACGCCAGGGCGGCGATGAATCCCGCCGCCACCGGGAAGGCCCACGCGAAGGCCATCGCCACGGTGCCGAGGCCGGCAGCCAGCACCACGAGGGCGAGGAGCGGTCGCAGCGCGCTCTTGAAGAGGTACTCGATTGCCACGAAGGGGACCATCGAGCCGAAGCCACGCGTCGCCGAGAGGAGCACCTTCGACACCGTTGCAAGCGGCAGGCACGGCCCGAGCACGCGGAGGTAGGGCGTCGCCGCGTCCGAGGCCTGCCCGCGCACGATGAGATCGCTGATTTCCGGGGCGAACACGAAGACGAGCGCTCCGAGAATTCCGCTCGCGACGACGACAGGTGAGATGGCCGCGCGAAGACACGAGCGCACGTCGTCGCGGCGGCCGTCGGCGAGGTACCGCGGGATCCACCGAACGACCCCGACGTCTGCCCCGAGCTGACCGACCGTCGTGAGGATCGTGAACAGCGCGATCGCCTCGAAGAACACGCCGGCGCCGTCCAAGCCCAGCCCTCGGGTGATTACGACGCCCATCGCGAAGCCGAAAACCGCGTTCGCGATCGTGCCCGCGATGTTCAGCGCTCCGCCGCGGGCGACGCTGGTCAGGTCGCCGCGGCGCTCGTCCTCCCGCTCGACCCGCGCCACTACCCGCCGAGGGGGACCCTGTCCGCCACGATGTCGTCGAAGACAACGCTGTACGTCTTCGTGGTTGCGTCGTCACCGATGACGAGGCGGCCGATGGGCGTCGTCCCGAGGGACAGCGTCTTGCTCAGAGCGTCGATCCTCGCGCCGTCCAGCCAAACTTCGACCTGGCTTGCCGCGCCGTTTACGACCGTGTGGATCTCGATCGTGTGCCAGTTTCCCTTCGCCACCGTGCTCGAGCTCGTCATAGTCGTGCCCGCCACGTCGTTTCGATACGCGAGGGTCCCCGTACTCGTCAGGAAGAGTTTGAGGAGGGACGCGCCCGTCCCACTTGCGAGCCGTTGCAGGATGACCGTGTTAGCTCCCTGGCTGACCGGCTTGACGCGGATCCGGGTGTAGAGCTCCGAGTAGCTCGTCGGAAGCTGCTTGGACGCATACGCGGCGTTGCCGCTGCCCGTCGCGCGAGCGGCCCACGCACCCGACGAGACGTCGTCCTGCTGAGCCCGCAGCCCGGTCGAGCTCGTCCACCGCGAGAGGTCGCCGCTCTCGAACCCGTCCCTGAAAACGCGGCGCGGTGGCACGTTCGCGGTCGGGTCGGCGAGCGTGACGATGAGCCTCGGAGCGAGGTCGGCGCCGCGTTCCTTCGAGGCGTAAGCGGCGCCGTTTGTGCTTATGGACGAGACGCGGACGCTGACGGCACCATCGCCCGTGACGAGCGGCGTGACGCCGACGTCGTACCACTTGTTAGCGAAGGGATCATTGAGTACGGACGTGATCACCGCGTCACGCGCCGGCGCAGTATTCCAAGTGACGCTGCTCTCGCTCCAGGACGAATCGGAGACGCGACGGAAGTCGCCGCCGTTCGTCGAGCCGTCGACTGCGTAGAGACGGAGCTTCGCGCCGACGATCTCCCGACCGCTTATTCCCGAGACGTTGAACTTCAGAAGGAAGTCCTTGAGAGGATCGGCATCCACGTCGATGGAAGTCGCCGATCCGTAGTTCGCGTCGGGCGCGGCCGAGGCCACGTACGCGTCGTCGATCACCGGGAAAGTCACGGCCTGATCCGGCGGAGCCGTCGTCACCGTCGCAGTGTCGGAAGGCGACGACGTGTTCCCAGCGAAATCGACCGCGACCAGGTAATAGTTGTACGTCGTACTCGACGCCATGGTCGTATCTGAGTAGCTCGTCGTCCCGGTCGTGGCGACTTGGACGCCGTCGCGGAAGATTCTGTACTCCGCGACGCCGTCGGTGTCCGTGCTGGCGCTCCAGGCGAGGTCTACTCTGCTTCCGCCGATCGCTTCCGCGGTCAGATTTGCCGGCGTGGTAGGCGGAGTCGTGTCTCCGCTGGCTCCGTCCAGCGACCCGGTGAACTGCGCGTAGCGCTCCTGTCGTACGCCGTTCACTTTGTCGAAGTCGCCGCCGATCGCGAGCCGTGTTCCTCCCCACGCCGACATCCCCCAGACGCCGCCCCAAGTGGACGAGGTCGCCGGGAAGATCGGCTGCCAGTCGCGCCGCAAGGAACCGGTGCGGCGGTCGACGGCGACCAGCTTCCTGTGCAGCTCGCCTTCGAAGTAGTTGAAGTGCCCGCCGGCGTAGACCATGTCTCCCGAGACCGCAAGCGCCTGGAAGTCGCCGTCGGAGTGCCTGCTCCATTCGAGCGCGCCCGTCGTCGCGTTCCAAGCGGCGAGCGTATTCGCGCTTCCTCCGCCCGCTCCGTAAACCGTCGTGTCGGTGGCCGCCAGCGCGAAGACCGGGTAACCGGGATCCGGGTGCCAGTCGGCGACAACGGCGCCGGTCGCGGGGTTGAGCGCCGCGACGTTCTTCCGTGCCTGCCCTGAGATGGTCGTGAAATTGCCGCCTGCCAGGAGCCGCGTCCCGTCGGCCGAGAAGGTGAGCGTTCGAACCAGCGCGTTCGCCGTGGGCACCCACGCGGAGTCGAGCGCACCGTTCGTCGGGCTCAGAGCGGCCAGGCGACTTCGCGTCTGGCCGCCAACCGTCGTGAACTGACCCCCGATGTAGACCCGCGTCCCGGTGGCGGCGAGGGCTGTGACGGTGGAATTCGCGGCAGGAGGCTTCCACGTCGTGTCGAGTTTCCCCGTAGCGATGTCGAACGCGGCGGTTCGATTCCGGGTGGCGCCATCGACGTTCGTGAAGGCGCCGCCGGCATAAAGCCGCTGGCCATCGGGTGACAGAGCGAGCGCACGAACTTCGCCGTTCAGGCTCGGCGCCCAGCCCGCGACAGGCGCGCCGGTCGTTGCGTCGAACGCGGCCAGGTACGTCCGTGGAAGGACGCTCGGCCCGGCACCCCCGTTCTCGCGCACCTCGGTGAAGCTGCCGCCGAGGTAGACGATGTTTCCCGATTGGATGATGGCGCTCACTCTCGCGTTCGCGCCCCACGTCACGTCAGGCGCGCTGCTCGGCATGGCGAAGGCCGCGGGCGCGAGCGCGGCGCTCACGAGCAGCGCGGTCGCGGTCAGTGCCTGGATGAAGGCGCGGGAGCTACTGGCGGCTCCGCGCTGCGCGGATGTTTTCACGTACGACCGTGCCTTTGCGAGGGTCGAGACCGGGTGATGGCGTGCTGATCGGGCCGAGGACGGCACTCTGCTGCTCTAACGGCCGGACGCGGGAATTTCTTCCACGACGTCTCGCGATCACCGAAGGAGGGTCGAGGCGCTGACGGCACCTGCGACGTGTACCGGGAAGAGCTCACGCGCGCGTCTGCTCCATCGTCAGGGGAGCCCTGACGGCAGGCTTGGCGGCGAAGGCGGGGCGCCGCACCGGGCGGTCCGCACGTTCCACGACGTCGCGCCAGAGCAGGGCCGCGGCGACCATCGCGACATGCAATGTCGCGGGCATGTAGTTGTAGTAGGGCAGCTCCATCAACAGGACGAAGATGGCGGCATTGGCCCAGAAGCGAGACGGGGAGCCGCGCGGCATCGACCTGAACAGCGAGTAACCGAACCAGGCCACGAAGAGCAGCAGCGCGGGGATTCCATACGAGAAGGCCAGGGTGAAGGCCTGACCCTGGGTACCGATGCTGGGCTGGTCGGCGTCGAACCGATTCCGGCGCGGGGAGCCGTAGCCGAGAACAGGCGACTCCTTGATCTCGTCCACGGTGGTCTGATAGATGGCGAGCCGGGTGTCGTTGCTGTTCTTCTGCGCGGTGAAGCGATCCTCGACGAGTCCGCCCAGCGGGGTCATGAGGACCACCAGGCCTGCCACGGTGAGCGCCACCAGCCCCGCGACGAGCCCGCGTGCATCTCTCTGGCGGCCGAGGCGAATCGCCACATAGGCCAGTCCGAGCCCCAGGCTGAGCCAGAGTCCGCGATTCAGGGAGACCGTGATCGGCACCACAGACAGGATCAGGAGGATGCCCAAGCCCCGCCGCGGAGGCCCCGGCCTCATCTGCGACACCGCGGCGAGCGCCAGCGGCGTGAGGACGGCGGCGCACGCACCCCACTGGTTCGTATACGCGAAGAGAGTCTTCGGCCGTCCTACCGGATAACCGAGGAAATCCATGTTCTCCGCAAGGGCGGGATGGACGAAGTAGTACGCGGTCTGGTCCGCCAGGAACGACGAAGGCACAATCGACTCGACCGGCGTGCTGAAGGACACATGCGGCAAGAACACGCCAAGGAGTCCGCCGACGATCACTGCCGCATAGAACAGCGCCATGGCCTTCAGGATCGTTCGATCCGGCAGCCTCTCCCGCGAGGCGTTGAAGACGTAGAGGAACAGCAGCGTCGCGGAGACGTAGAGGGAAGCACGCCAGGCGAAGAGAGCGAGCCTGAGGTGACCCTCGACCTGCAGCGACGCCAGGAGCATCCAGGCGAGGAAGAGCAGCCAGAGCCCGAACCGAGGCGGGACCCGTACGTTGCCGCGTAGGAGGAGGGAAAAGAGAAGAGGGAAGGTGATCAGCGGCCAGATGAAGTACGCCGCTCCTAGCGTCCACCAGATCGGCAGGGCGGCGAAGAGGGTGTAGAGAGGCCATGCCGCCACAGCTGCGCGGCATCCAACAGCGGCGGGGCTGGCTCTGGCTACCGTCGCCATGGTCTAGATGCCCCGCCCGAACCTGTGAAGGACACGCAGAAGGGTCTCGGCGCGCAGCACGCCGGCTGCAACGGCCACCGCCAGGTAGGCGCGTGGCTCGCGCCAGTTTGCGCGGATGGTCCGTGTGCTCCACCTCAGGCTGTCCCGAGGGCGGTCGGCAGCGGCGCAGGCGAAGGCGAGTTGACCGTAGATGCGCGCGAGCCCCTGCCGATTTCGCTGGAACGGATGCTTCTCGAGCAGGTAGGGCAGGCTCGATACGACCGTACCCCACCGGCCCTCGAAGAAAGAGGACTCGTGCCAGTGGATGCGTGCGAGCGGCTTGTCCACCGCGAGCACCGGCGCGGTGCGCGCGGCTCGCAGGAGCCAGTCGTAGTCCTCCGCGTAGCCCCCCGGCATGGCCTCGTCGAAGAGGCCGATCCGCCCAAGCACGTCGTCGCGCCTAACGAGCAACGTGCTTGTATGGAGCTCGGCGACACGAGACCTGAGCAGGTCGTCGAAGGTGACTCTGCTCTTGGGGACGCGGGTGACCAAGCGGTCGCGATAGACGACCTCGATCCCACAGCTGACGGTGGAGACGTCCCTGCTCCGGGCCAGCACCGCGACCTGCTGACGAAGCTTGTCCGGTAGCCACTCGTCGTCGTCGTCGCAGAAGGCGAGCAGCTCCGAGCGCGCCGCCAACGCCCCGGTGTTCCTCGCCGCGGCAGGCAGCCCGGGCGCGCGCCTGTTGTCGATGCTCGTGAGCGTCCGCCCTGGCGCCAGCTCCACTGACGGGAGGACCCGATCTCCGCCATCGAATACGACGAGACACTCGATCCTTCCCGGGTAGCGCTGGGCCAGGATGCTGCGCACGGCCCTGGCACGCAGCTCGGCACGACCGCGCGAGGGGACGATGACCGTCACCGACGGCAGTCCCGACTGGTTCATGGCGCCGCTGGTCGACCCGACAGCATCTCGGCCGCGGGCCCACGGGCAGCCTCCGTCGCCTCGCGGCGCATCTCGCGATGGAGCACGCGCGCGAAGGAGACGCTGGAGAACAAATAGCGTGACCACAGCCGGCTCGGCTCCAGCGCGAGCCGGAACGCCCACTCCAGGCCGAAGGCCTGCAGGTAGAGCGGCGCGCGTGGGCGTAGGCCGGCCAGTACCTCGATCGTGGCGCCGCAGCAGACGATCGGTCCTCGGGCCACCGGTCGCAGCACCTCGGCGAGAAGCTCCTGCCGCGGCGGGCCAATGCCCAGGAGAATCAGATTGGGTCGCGCAGCGTCGACCGCGCGCTTCAGCGAATCCACGCCGTCCCCGGTGTCCCACGTGCCCTTCGGCAGCGCGTCAAGCAGGCACACCCGGTGGAGTCGCTCGAATCTGCGAGCGAGCAGCCTTGCCGCACCCGGCGGGCCTCCGAGGATCGCCAACCGGAGGCTCGTGCCGGCGGTCAGAACGCGCTCCACGAGATCGATGCCCGCGACCCGGCCCGGGAGGGTGTTCCCCAGCAGACGTGCGCCGAGGATCAAGGGCCACCCATCGGCGACGTTGAGGTCGCTCCCTTGAACCACGGCGCGGAAGGCGTGGTCCGTCTCCGCGAGACGGAGGTGGCTGATGTTCGAGGTGACGACCAGCGATGTCCGCTCGAGTAGGGCATGGTCGAGTATCCAGCGCACGGCCTCCTCGGGCGTCAGCGGCGCGAGCCGGAGCTGACCGAAGGCGAACGTCGCGGCCGGCGCCAAGCCGCCGCCACTTGCCGCTGGGCCGAGTCCGTTCGAGGCGCCCTCGCTCAGACCTGTTTCGACAACGCGCACCACCTCGGAAAACGACGGCGGAGGCACAGTTCTTCCAGACGGTCGGCGTCAGCCCGTCGCGGAAGAACGCTGCTCTCCGGTGCGTTCTTCCGAGCGATGGGTCTAAAAGCCAACGGGTCCGGCCCGACGAGCGCCGTCGACGCGGGCTGCGCGCCCATATCGCGCGGTGGCCGCAGCTCGACGGCGATCCGGAAGACGACCAAGATTGGCGCCGCGTCGGTCACCTTCCGTCTGCTCTGGCGCTCCGCCGGGCGCAGGCGCCACCGGGCGGCGATCGGCGCCATCCCCGAGGGATTCCCGAGCGCGGAGGTGCTCCACCGTGATCTCGTCTACAGGCGGGCGCTCGCCGCGGTGGACGTCCTGGCCTTCGGGCTGTCCTTGTATCTCGCAGCGGTGGTGATCGGGGACGACCACCTCGCGACCGGATCGGTGCTCGCGCTTCCGCTCGTGGTGCTCCTGGGAAAGTTGCTCGGCCTGTATGACCGCGACGAGCACACGCTTCGCAAGGCGAGCCTCGAGGAAGTGCCGACGCTGTTCCAGCTCAGCACGCTCTTGGCTTTGATGATCTGGCTTTCGGCGAGTGTCACCGTGTTCGGAACGCTCGAGCCTGTCGAGGTGGTGAGCTTCTGGGCGCTTCTGCTGCTGGTCATGGCCTCGGGGCGCGGCATCGTCAGGAGGCTCGCGCGGGAGTTCGTACCCGAAGAGCGCTGCCTCGTTCTCGGCGACGCGGAGAGCGCCGAGTCGCTGCGCCGCAAGTTCGCACTCAGCTTCTCGCTCAAGGCGAGCGTGGTCGGCCGGGTGGATCTCCGCCCTGACACCGGCTCCAACGGTTCGGCGGCGGACCGGAACGGCGCCTCACTGCTGGGCGCGCCGCCGATGCTGGGGCCGATCGAGGCCCTCGGGCTCGTGATCGGCGAGCACGACATCCACCGCGTGATAGTCGTCCCTGGACCGGCGGGCGCCGGCGAAACCCTCGACGCCATTCGCACCGTGAAGTCGCTCGGGGTCAAGGTCAGCGTGTGCCCGCGGATGTTCGAGGTCTTGGGCTCCGCCGTCGAATTCGACGATGTCGACGGCGTGACGCTGTTGGGGCTTCGTCGCTCCGGCCTATCCAGATCCTCATTCATGGTCAAGCGGGGAATGGACATCGTGGGGGCGTTGTTCGTCCTGACCCTTCTATCGCCGCTGCTTATCGCGATCTCGCTCGCCGTCAGGCTGACTTCTCGAGGACCAGTCTTGTACCGCCAGCCGCGAGTCGGTCGGAACGGCGTCGAATTCAACATGCTCAAGTTCCGCTCGATGCGGGACGGTGCCGACGCCGAGAAGAAGGCGCTTCTGGCTCTCAATGAGACAAACGGCCTGTTCAAGATCGCCGAAGACCCGCGCGTCACCCGCGTGGGTCGCTTCCTGCGGAGGCGGTCCCTGGACGAGCTTCCACAGCTGTGGAACGTGCTCCGGGGCCAGATGAGCCTCGTGGGCCCCCGGCCGCTCGTCCCGGAAGACGACGCCAGGGTCGAAGGCTGGCAGCGCGAGCGGCTCACTGTCGTGCCAGGCATGACCGGTGCCTGGCAGATTCTAGGCTCGACGCGCGTACCCCTGCAGGAGATGGTCAAGCTCGACTACCTCTACTGGGCGAACTGGTCGTTGTGGATGGACATCAAGATCCTGCTGCGCACGTTCCTCTACGTTCTCGGCGCCAGAAGCGCCTGAGCCCGTCTCAGTGAAGCGGCCGATCCTCGTCACCGGCATCCCACGCTGTGGGACGAGCTGGGTGGGGAAGATGCTGGATGCGAGCGGAGCCGTCGTATACATCAACGAGCCGCTCAACGACCGCCACCCGCCGGGCCGCTCCCCCGGGGTACTTGCGGCCCCCGTCCAGCATCGCTTCCAGTACATCACCGGCGCGAACGAGCTGCCGTTCCTCGAAGCCTTCACCGAGACGCTCGGCCTGCGTTACCACGTCATGGCGGAGCTGAACGAGAATCGTTCTCCACGCGACCTGGCCCGCATGGCGAAGTACTGGAACAGCTTCGTCCGGGGCCGAGTCAGGGGCCGACGACCCCTCCTCGACGATCCCTTTGCGGTCTTCTCCACCGAGTGGTTCGCGCGCCGGCTCGACTGCCAAGTGGTCGTGGTCGTGAGGCATCCGGCGGCCATAGCGGCCAGCCGCAAGCGGCTTGGCTGGAGGACCGACTTCCGGCATCTCTTGAACCAGCCCTTGCTGTTCGAGGAATGGCTTCATCCCTTCGAGGGCGACATGCGCGCCATGCTTCGAAAGCCCGACTGGCTCGGCGAGAGCGCGCTCCTGTGGCGGATGATCTACCACGTTGTGGGGGCGCTGCGAGAGCGCCTCCGCGGGATGCGGATCGTGCGCCACGAAGACCTGTCCTTGGATCCGCTCAGCGGCTACGCCGAACTGTACGCGGGCCTGGAGCTTCCACTGACCACGAGGACGGGGCGGGTCATCGAACGGTCGTCGACCGGTGGGTCGCACGACGCTGGGCACTCCTGGTCGGTCTCCGTCACGGGAGCGTCCAAGACCGGCTTCCGGCCGCTCGACAGCCGTGCACATGCGGTCAAGTGGAAGACGTCGCTCGCCGTCGACGAAATCTCACGCATCCGCGCCGCCACCGAGGACGTCGCCAACCTGTACTACCGCGCCGCGGACTGGTCTTAACGCGCGCCTCGGTAGCCGTAGGCCCGGAGCAGCGGCCAGGTGATCAGCGTGACGAGCCTGCGGTGGCGCGATGTCAGCGCGCTCGTCCACTCATCGTCTAGCCGGATGGGGAGCGGTCCCTTCTTCAGTCGCATGAGGCTGCCGGCCACAGTGTGGTTCGTTTCGAGGGTTGCCTCTCCGTGCCTCAAGAAGGCAAGCTGTGTCTCATCGACGGGTTCGCCAACGTCGCGCATGATCCGGCAGATCTGATCCTTGGGCGACGCGACAACGTGCTCGTACAGGATCCGCGTCTTCGGCGGACCGGTTCTTCGCGCCAGTACGTGGATCAGGAGGTGGTAGATCACCCAGCGCGCTGCGGTCATGGCGGGGTGGAATCGCCGCTGGTACATGACCTCGTCGACGCGATCGCGGCGCCGCTGCCAACGCGTCCAAGAGAACGCCGTGGCGCGACTGTCCCTCACCATGTGGACGAGTTGCACGTCCAGGCCGCTGACGTGCGTCAGCACAAAGCCGTACGCGGGGTCGATGGTCGAGTCGACGATCAGGTGGGCGCCTGAGACCGCGAGGATGGCGCGGTAGATGCGGCCGAGCACGCAGGCGTACTCCTCGAGCTTCCTGCGGAACGCGGGACTGATCTGCGGCACGAGCAGGAACGGCACGTATCGGTGTCTGTTTACGGCGCGCTCCAAAGCGACCATCCGGTCGACGTCGACCTGCTCCCATCCACCGAAGGCGGTCTCGCCGACACGGTTCCAGAACGAACAGTCAAGGAACCGCGCGCCGCAGCCGCACAGCCGGTTCTCGCTCAGGCCGTGCGACCAGATGTACGCCAACTCGCCCGTCGAGAAGACGCCTGGCAGCTGGCCGAGCATGCAGTCCAGCAGCGTGCTACCGCTCCGGCTGTAGCCGCCGATGAAGAGAACCTTTCCAGCGGCCGCCCCGGCGGTCATCACGCCGAAGCGTTGGCGATGCCCGTGTGCTCGCTCCTCTCGAGTGAAGCGGCCGCCGCGCTGTCGCCCGAGGTGGAGTCTCGGTAAAGCTCGTCGAGTGAGACGTTCGTCACGATGACGCCCAGCTTGTGGCACGTGCATATGGCAAGGACTCGCCGCAACTCGGTGAGCACCGGCAGGGGCAGCCCCTCATCGCCACGAGCAACTACGGCGAGCGCGTCGACGTGAGCGCTCAGCGCGAGTGCGTCGCCGGTACCGAGTAGGGGCGGCCCGGCGATGACGACGATGTCTGCCAGCTCCTTCAGGCTGGCCAGGAAGGCCGCCAACTCGCTGCTCGCAAAAAACTCGCCGACGTCCGGCGGGGCCGATCCGGCGGGCAGCACGTCGAGGGCGGGGCGGTGGTGAGTGTGCCTGCCGTTCGAGTTCGCGCGAAAGTCGCCCACTCGCCCGACGTCGACCGGTTGCAGCGCGTCGTCGACGTATACCCGGCCGACCACGACGGCCGGGACGTCCGGAGTTCGCTTTGAACGGTGGAGCCTCCCGGTCACGATCTCGGCGATTCCCGGATGACCCTCAAGCTCGAACATATGCTCGAACGAGGGGCGCCGCATGTCGAGATCGGCGAGAATGACGCGCCGACCCGTCCTCGCAATGGCCACTGCGAGGTTGGCTGCGGCGGTCGACTTCCCGTCGTCCGGGCTCGCGCTCGTAAGCATGATCAGCCGCGACCCCGACTGAACGTTGGAGAACTCGAGGTTCGTCCGGAGCATCCGGAATGACTCGGCATGCGGGCCGTTTGGCTCAGCGAGCATGATCAGCTGGTCCCGGGCGTCCAGCGTCGCAGGAGGCGAGCGCCGGCGACCGAAGCCGTAGCGTTGAATCGCCTGTCTCAGCCTCATGAGCTGCTCTTGCCACCGTAGCCTCGGGGGCGGCTTGGTGATGCGCCCGAGGAGCGGAAGCCCCAGTCGCTGGGCAATCTCGATACCGGAGCGCACCCGCGGATCGACGGCGTTCGCCAGGAAGGCGATGAGAACGCCAGCCATGAGACCGAGTGCCACGCCGAGGACGAGGTTTCGCACCGTCTCCGGATCGGTCTGCACCGCCCGGTTGGCGGCGGCGATGAGGAACGCGTCGCCAACCTGGCGCACGTACCTACCGTTGTCGAGCTTCCGGCGATAGAGGATGAACTGACGTGCGTACGCCGTCGCCAGCCGGATCGCCCGGCGTGGATTCTCGTCGGTCGCGCGGAAGACCAAGACGTCGTGTTGCGCGTCAGACTTGACGGTCGAGGCAGCGAGGAAACCTTGGGTCGTTTTGTCGCTTACGCCAACCGCGCGGAGCGTTTGGCGCGCCACCGCCGGCGAGCGGCCGAGCGCGGCCTGAGTTGCGATCATTCGCTCCGGCGCAAATCGCTGGGTCGGCTGGCCTGGCGTCCTACCGAGTCCCACGAGGACCTCCGACTGGGCGGCGTACCGAGCCTCCTCTCGGAGGGAAAGGCCCACCGCGGCGAGCACTAAGACCAGGACGGTGGCGATGATGATGCGTTTCCGCTGCCGCAGGACGCGCAGGTAGTCCGTGAACGTGGGGGCAGCGTCGCGTTCGAGTTCAGCGGTCACGCCCAATGAACCGTGGGAGCGGCGCAAAACTTTCGCCGAAGTCGCTAGACGACCGCTCAGGCGCGCAGCGCAGGGGCGATCATGCGGTCCATCACGCGGCCGGGCAGCACTCGCGCCAGCCGCGCGCGCAGCTTCGCGTCGCTTCCGACCAGGTAGCGCGTGCGCGGGCGGCTCGCGGTGAGCGCGGTGCCGATGACCTCCGCGACCTCGCGTGGGTCACTGCCGCTCTCTCTCGCCACGCGCCGCGTGCGGGCGCGCACGCTCTGGATGAGCTGCCGGGGCCGCTTGGCCGATCAGGTTGATCTCGAGCTGCTGGAGCAGCCTGTCGACGGGCAGGAACTCGCGCGGCGCCGCCACCGCGATGCCGGCGTAGTTGACAAGCCCGGCGAGGGTGATGTCGGCGAGCTCGTCGCGCGCGGCCGCGATCTGGTCCGAGTCGGTCACGTCGATGCGCACCGTGCGGACGCCCTGTCCCTCCGGCCGCTCGGCGTCCTCGTCCTTCGCACCGCGCCGACCGCGTCGAACCCGAGCGTCTTCAGGTGAAGCACCGTCGCCTCGCCGATGCCGGTCGAGGCGCCTGTCACGAGGACGGTTCCATACGGCATGGCGGCGCAGCCTATTCGCCAGCTTTGCGCGGGTGGAGGTCGAGGAGGCGATCCGGACGCGGCGGACGCACAAGGTGTACGGGCCAGACCCCGTGGCGCGCGAGACGCTCGACGAGCTCTTCGAGCTCGCCCGCTCGGCGCCGAACCACAACCTCACCGCCACCGCGGAAGTCCGAGCGCGTCCGAGCGGTTTATGTGACAGGAGCGAGCACGATGCGCTGTCGGCACACCGGGTTCCATTCGATCACGTCGAGATACGACCGGGACGGCGGAACGTTGGTGTACCTCCGCGTCTGCGAGCGCTGTGGCGCGGCGGTGACCGAAGTCCTGCGCGTCAGCTACCGCCCCCGGTACGAGCCGAAGCCGTATGGCGCCTGCTGGCGAGACGTCGGGTATGGTCCTGCCGCGACCTCGAGCGAAGCGCGCGATGCCACGAAGCCTGACTCTCAAGATGGACGCATTCGGGTTACAGGCGTTCGCTGAATTGGCGGAGCGCCAGGGCGCGTCCGCCAGCCGCGTCGCGACGGTGGCCGCGCACTACTACCTAGCCGATTCAGACGACGGCCGGCCGGACTGGCGCGTACCAAGCTTCTTCAGCAGGGTCGAGCCTCAGCGCCGGGGCGCCGGCCTCCGCGTGGAGCTGGCGGACCCGACGTGGAACGCGCTCGTCCAGGAGGCACGCCGCCAAGGCGTCGACATCTGCGTACTCGCGGCACACGCCGTTCTTTACTTCATTGCAGACGTCGATAGTGGGCGTGTCGCTCAGCGCATGGGCGACTATGTCACCGAGCGGCGCCCTCGCTGACTGCGTCTGTCACATGGCTACGGCTTAATCAGCGGCGTCGCCTCCAGTTCTCTAAGGGTGGCTTTGAACGCGTTGCGGGCTCGGTGGTGCAGTCCGTGGACCGCGGGTTCCGTCTTGTCGAGGATCCGTGCGATCTCAGGCGGGCTGAGACCGGCCAGGTGCCGCAGGATCAGCACCTCACGTTGCTCGTATGGGAGCCGCTCAAGCGCCTCTCTCAGATCGCGAACGCGCTCGGATCGGAGCACGTCATCGCTCTGCTGGCTCGTGTGGAGCTCGTGGACCGGCACCGCGCGCTTCGAGCGCAGGTTCTCGAGGGCGGCGTTGCGCGCCACCCGGCGGAGCCAGGCCGCGAACGGGACATCGCGTTGTGTGTAGCTGCCGATTACACGCATCAGCTTGAGGAACACGCCCTGCGTGATGTCTTCGGCCTCGTGGTAGTCGCCGACGATGCTGGTGACGTATCGCTGCATCTCGCTCGCGTAGCGGACGTACAGGAACTGGAGAGCACTCCTGTCGCCCTTTTTCGCTCGGGCCACGGCCATGGCCACGAACCCCTCGCCCTCGTGGACGGGGTCACGCAGCCCTCGGCCGCTTCGGATCGGGTCCGCCAGGTTGCGGTGGCGCCTCGTCATCGCCACTCCCTACCCGAGCGGATCTGCCCTTTCGGGAGGTAGCCCATCGCGCGAGCCTGTCCCGGTCGGCGGTAGCCGAGCGCGACCTGCACACTGGATGGCCGCCACAGCTTCCCGCCGCGGAGGGTTGGCACCCCCTCGGCGTTCAGCCGATCTGCGATCGCCTGCAGGGTCATCCCCGATGAGCGCATCTTCACGATGTGCTCTCTGAGCGCGGGCAGGTCGTGCACCGCGGGCCGGCAGCCCCTTCCGTGATCGAGCTCACCGACGGAGATGAGTGCCTCCGCGGCGGACCGGCCCTGCTCAGTCGACGTGTCGAGGTCCGCATCTACCACCACCAGCCGCACGTCGCGTTCACGTAGCGACCGGATGATGCGACCGAGCTCCGCGGCCAACTCGCTCAGCCGCCCGAGCTCGGCGACCACCAGGCACGACGACTTCGCCCCCACAAGGTGATCGAGCGCGTACGCCAGCCCCTCTTTCCCATCCGCCGTCGGCGACGTCACGTCGCGGACGATCTCGGTCAGCTGCCAGCCGCGCCGCTCGCAGAACTCGTCGATCGCGGCAATCTGCTTCCGCAGGGCGGGCCCCGTGAGCGCCCCTGGCTCGGCGCAGCTCACGTACCCGACAGCTCGGATCGGGTTGTCCTCGACGGCGGCCCCTGTTCGCACCGCGGCGACTGGCGGCGAGCTCTGCTTCGACTGCTCGTCTTCCTCGACCGGGCGGCTCGGCCGTACGCCGGCCCGGTCTGCGACAGGATGAGCGGTTGCTCGGGTGAGGGACCCGCCAGCGGCGACCGCCGTGGCGAGTTCGTCTGCCGCAAGCGCACGCTGGTGGGCAGGCAGCCGAGCGAGTCTTGCGACCACGAAGGCCGCCGCCGCAAGGACCAGCAGCATTAGCAGGCTGACGTCCGGCTCGTCACGGCCCGCCGTGGGCAGCTTGGACAGGACCAGGGAGGAATCCCCGGATCCGCTCTGAGGCGTCAGCATCGCCACCGCTCGCCTGAGCGCCTTATCGTCTTGGCGACGCGCCACGTAGCGAGTGCGAGCCCGCTCGAGTGCACGCCAGGTGTGCCGTCCGACGACTCCATCAGCCGTCAGACCGGTCTTCGACTGAAACCGCACCACGGCAGCCCGGGTACGTGGCCCGAAGAGGCCGTCCACGGGTCCGGGCCGCTGGCCGGCGGTCCGCAGGCGGCGCTGGACGGCGCGAACCTGGGCCGAGCCGCCCCGTTGCCCATAGCCTGTGCCTCGCCGCACGGGCTGCGGCCACTCGGCGCGCAGCGCCCTCAGCGTCTGAGGCCCCGCGATGCCGTCGACCGCTAGCCCGGCCGAGCTCTGAAACCGCTCGACGGCGGCCTCGGTCAGCGGGCCGTAGAGCCCGTCGACAGGTCCCGGCTGCAGACGTAGCGCGCGGAGCCGCTGCTGCAGCAGCCGCACGCGCGCGGATCCGTCGGGTCGCCCATACCCAGACCCCAGCGCCAGCGGCGGCTTGGTCGTCTGGTTCGCGTCCGCTGCTTGAGCGACCGCAGTGCCGGCGTGGGTCACACCCAGCAGGCACAGCAGGAAGAGCGCGACGAGCGAGCTCGCCACTCCTCCTCGTATGACAAACACCCAGTTTCTGGATTGCATCGTGCTCTCCGATCAAGAGGTGCTCCCGAGCGCGCATGGCGCGCGGGAAAGGACTGGGAAACCCGCGGAGGGATTAGCCAGGCCGCTCGAGGAGAGCGATGAAGCTCGCGCACCGCCAACGCGCCGGCATGAGCTGCAGACGGCCGAACCGGCTCAGGCCGAGCGCGACGAGCGCGACGAGGATTGCGTAGAGAGCCGCCGAGTTGAAGGCGGCCGAAGAGGCTGTGGGGGCGGCGCCGAGCGGGAGGCCGGGCTGCGGGGCGTCATCAGGTCCACGCGCCGGCCTCGTCGCGGATGCGACGCGGACATGGGCGCTCGGCGTGGAGGAGTCCATCGAGACGGTGGATGTCGCCGGCCCCGAATTTGGCGCCTGGCCGTCACGGGGGTTCACGTCGGCGGGGCTGGGAGCCGCGTGCGCGGTGTGGACGGGCCCCGCATCGGCGTTCTCTGACGGAAGAGTCGCGGGGCTCGTGGGGGCGGTCGGGACGGTCGGGGCCGTCGGAGCGAGCTCATCGGCCGGGGTGGTCGCCGCCGGCGAGGACGCTGGCTCAGAGGTCGTCGGCGCCGGCGACTGATCGGGCGCGGCGCTCGAAGAGTCCGGGAGGGGTGCGCTCGTATCGCCACCCGCCGGCGTGGTGTCGGCCGGGGCGGCGACCGACGGGGCCGCCGGATCGGTGCTGGAGTCGATGACCGGGCCCGTCGTGCTGGTGGGCGTGTCCAGGACCGGGGTCGTGGTGTCGGTGACGGTGTCGACGACCGGGGTGGTCGTCTCGGTGACCGTGTCGAGCACCGGGGTGGTCGTGTCGGTGACCGTGTCGAGCACTGGGGTCGTGGTGTCGGTGACGATGTCGAGCACCGGCGCGGTCGTGTCGGTGACCGTGTCGAGCACCGGGGTCGTGGTGTCGGTGACGGTGTCGGGCACCGGCGCGGTGGTCTCGGTGACGGTCTCGGTCACCGGCGCGGTCGTGTCGGTGACGGTGTCGAGCACCGGCGCGGTGGTGTCGGTGACCGTCTCGATCACGGGGGTGATCGTGTCGAGCACCGGCGCGGTGGTGTCGGTGACCGTCTCAATCATGGGGGCTGTCGTGTCGGTCACGGTGTCGAGCACCGGCGCGGTCGTGTCGGTGACCGTCTCGAGCACCGGGGCGGTGGTGTCGGTGACCGTCTCGATCACGGGGGTGATCGTGTCGAGCACCGGCGCGGTCGTGTCGGTGACCGTCTCGAGCACCGGGGCGGTGGTGTCGGTGACCGTCTCGATCACGGGGGTGATCGTGTCGAGCACCGGGGCGGTCGTGTCGGTGACCGTGTCGACGACCGGTGCGGTGGTGTCGGTGACCGTGTCGACGACCGGTGCGGTGGTGTCGGTGACCGTCTCAATCACGGGGGCCGTCGTGTCGGTCACGGTGTCGAGCACCGGCGCGGTCGTGTCGGTGACCGTGTCGAGCACCGGCGCGATAGTGGCCGTGACTGTCTCGAGCACCGGCGCGGTCGTGTCGGTGACCGTGTCGAGCACCGGGGCGGTCGTGTCGGTGACCGTGTCGACGACCGGTGCGGTGGTGTCGGTGACCGTGTCGAGCACCGGTGCGGTCGTGTCGGTGACGGCGTCGACGACCGGGGCGGTGGTCTCGGTGACCGTGTCGAGCACCGGCGCGATAGTGGCCGTGACTGTCTCGAGCACCGGCGCGGTCGTGTCGGTGATCGTGTCGAGCACCGGGGCGGTGGTGTCGGTCACGGTGTCGAGCACCGGGGCGGTGGTGTCGGTGACGGTGTCGACGACCGGGGCGGTGGTCTCCGTGGCGGTGTCGACGATCGGGGCGGTGGTGTCGGTGGCGGTGTCGACGATCGGGGCGGTGGTGTCGGTG
>Ga0126307_10000538_pt1 | contig 24544 bp, 22 predicted proteins | sample Plot28_FD_89955 | JGI IMG/M metagenome (GOLD analysis project Ga0126307, IMG submission 89955) | Serpentine soil microbial communities from UC McLaughlin Reserve, CA, USA - Plot28 | ecosystem: Environmental > Terrestrial > Soil > Grasslands | place: USA: UC McLaughlin Reserve, Lake County... | reverse complement strand
GAGCACGACGCGCACCACGTCCTCCGACAGCCTGCGCCGCTTCGCCGCGAGCGGACGTGGAGCCGCGAGCTCGGCGGTGGTCACGAGGACGCCTTTTCCGCCGTCTGCAGCTCGTTGCGCGCCTCGGCCTCCTGCTCGGCGGTCAGCGGCACGAACTTCGCGCCGTCCGCGTTCGCCTGCTGGTTGTCGACGAGGTACGTCACGAACGCGTCGACCTCCGGCCGCTGCATCGACTCGCGCTTCACGTAGACGAAAAGCGGCCGCGCTAGGGGCGCGTAGGTGCCGTTCTGGACGGTCTCGCGCGTCGGCCCGACGCAGCCGTCGCCGGCGTCGACCTTCAGGTCCTTCAACTGGTCGCGGTTCTCCTCGAAGTAGGAGAGGCCGAAGTAGCCGAGGCCGCCCTTGTCGCCCGAGACGGCCTGCACGATCACGTTGTCGTTCTCGCTCGCGTTGTAGTCGGAGCGGCTCGCGCCGTCGTCGCCGTTGATCTTTTCGGTGAAGAAGTCGAACGTGCCCGAGTCGGTGCCCGGGCCCGCGAGCGTCAGCTTCTCGTTCGGAAACGATGCGTCGATCGCGTCCCACGTCTCGACCTTCGACTCGGGCTCCCAGATCTGCTTCAGCTGCTCCGTCGTCACGCAGTCGATCCAGTCGTTGTCCAGGTTGACGACGATCGCGATGCCGTCGTTCGCGACCAGCAGCTCGGCGTACTCGACGCCGTTTTGCTCGCAGATCTCCGCCTCCTCGTCCTTGATTGCGCGGGACGCGTCCGAGAGGTCGGTCTCGCCGCGACAGAAGCGCTCGAACCCTCCGCCGGTGCCCGAGACGCCGACGGTGATCTGGACGCCGGAGTTCTCGCGCTGGAACTGCTCGGCGGCGAACGTCACGAGCGGCCCGACGGTGCTCGAGCCGTCGGCTGCGATCCGGCCCGAGACGCCGTCGCCGCCCGAGCTTCCGCCGGAGCCGCCGCACGCGGCGAGCACGAGCGCGCCGGCCGCAATGGACGCGAGACGGAAGACGGTCGCCACTGCTGCGAGTCTTCCTCCCCGCGTCGCACGGATGGGCTGACGTCGTGTGAACGAATGGTTTCGTTCTGGTGAACGCGGCCTACGTCGTGCGGAGCGCCACTCGGAACTGGTTCCGTGCCTTCGTGAGTTGCTTGTCCGTCAGCGGGACGTAGGCGGCGCGCTTCGCGATCGCGCGCTCGTTGTTGAAGATGTAGCCGATGAAGGAGCGGACGGCCGCGCGGCCGAAGGCGGAGCGCTTCGCGTAGACGAACAACGGCCGCGCGAGCGGCTTGTACGTCGCGTTCTGAACCGACTTCACGCTCGGCGCGACGCAGCCCTTGCCGTTGTCGACCTTCAGGAGTTTCAGCTTCGCCTTGTTCGCTTCGTAGTACGACAGGCCGAAGTAGCCGAGCGCGCCGCGATCGCCTTCGACACCCTGCACGAGCACGTTGTCGTTCTCGCTCGCCTGGTAGTCGGACCGGCTCGAGCGTGCCCTGCCGTTGATGACCTCCGTGAAGAAGTCGAAGGTGCCCGAGTCGGTTCCCGGCCCGTACAGCTCGAGCCTCACATCCGGGTAGCTCGCGTCGAGGTCTCTCCAACTGTTGACCTTCGAGTTCGGCTCCCACATCTTCTTCAGCTGCGCAGTCGTGAGGCAGTTCGCCCACGTATTCGCCTTGTTGACGACGATGCTGATGCCGTCGTTCGCGACGGTGAACGCGGCCCAGCGCACCCCGTTCGACAGGCACGTCTGATGCTCCGCGGCCCTGATCGGGCGCGACGCGTTCGAGAGGTCGGTCTCGCCGCGGCAGAATCGCTCGAAGCCGCCGCCCGTTCCCGAGATCCCGACGGTGATCTGCACCTTGCGGTGCTTGCGCATGAACATCTCGGCCGCCGCCTGCGTGTACGGCCCGACGGTGCTCGAGCCGTCGGCGGTGATTCGACCGGAGAGCTCGCGAGTCGCGCCGCCGGCGACGACGGCGAGGCCAAGCGCCGCCGCAGCCACCGCGGCGAGTGTTGTCGCACGTTTCATGTGTCCCCTTTCGGCTTTGGTCTGGTGCGGCGAGACTCGCCCCGCGGCGCGCGGCGATGGGCTGAAAGGTGGTGGCGTTCGGGTGAACGGCGGGTGAAGCTGACGCCGCGACGCCTGTGGACAGCGCGTCAGACCTCTGTTCCGGTGCCTGACACCGGCCCGCGCGCCGAAGCGGCGTCTAGAAGAGGGCCTCGATCGGCCAGTAGCACGCCGCGGCGACGAGCGCGGCCATGGGGATCGTCAGCACCCACGCGACGACGATGTTGCCGGCGATCCCCCACCGGACCGCCGACAGCCGCTGTGTCGCACCCGCCCCGAGTACGCCTCCCGAGATGACGTGCGTCGTCGAGAGCGGGTAGCCGAGGTGCGTCGCGACGTAGATCGTCGTCGCGGCGCAGGTCTGCGCAGCAAAGCCGGCCTCCGGCTGCATCGAGTACAACCGCTGGCCGAGCGTCCGCATGATCCGCCAGCCGCCGACGTACGTCCCGGCCGCGATCGCCGTGCCCGCCGCGATCTTGACCCAGGTCGGGACGTAGAACTCGTCGATCGTCCCATGCGTGAACAGGGCGAGCGCGATCACGCCCATCGTCTTCTGCGCGTCGTTCGCGCCGTGCGTGAACGCGACGAACGTCCCCGACCCGAGCTGCCCGAGGCGGAACACACGGTTCGCGGTGCCGCGCGTGATCCTGAGAAACACCCAGTAGATCGCGACGAGGAACGCGAACGCCGCGATGAACGCGAGCGTCGGAGCGATCAGCGCCGGAAGCAGGATCTTGTGCACGACGCCGTGCCATTCGACGCCGTCGCTCCCGGACTGGGCGAGCGCCGCGCCGATCAGGCCGCCGAAGAGTGCGTGCGACGAGCTCGACGGGAGGCCGAACCACCACGTGAGCAGGTTCCAGACGATCGCGCCGATCAGCGCGGCGAGCACCGTCTGCAAGGTCGCGAGGCCCGTGTCGATGATCCCCTTGCCGACGGTCGTCGCAACGGCCGTCGTGACGAAGGCGCCGGCGAAGTTCGCACCGGCGGCGACGATCACGGCCGCCCGCGGCGTCAGCGCGCGCGTCGAGACGGAGGTCGCTACCGCGTTCGCGGTGTCGTGGAAGCCGTTGGTGAAGTCGAAGCCGAGCGCGACGACGATCGTGACGAGAAGGAGGAGGTCCTCCATGTCAGCGCTGCCTCACGGACGTCGCCTCAGCGGTTCTTGACGACGATCGCCTCGAGGATGTCCGCCGCGTTCTCGCATGCATCGAGCGCTTCCTCGAGCTGCTCGTGGATGTCCTTCCAGCGGATGATTTCGACCGCATCGTTCGTGGTCGCGAACAACTCCGCGATGGAATCGCGATTCAGGTGATCGCCCTCGTCCTCGAGCTCGCGCAGATCGTCGAGCTGCTTGCTCGAGTCCTTGAAGCCCTCGAGGAGCGACACGGCCTCCTCGAGCTTCGTCGCGGCGCGCTCGATCACCTCCGCCTGGCGGCGCACGTTCGGCGGGATCTCGGTGACCCCGTAGCCGACGATGTAGCCGGCGGTCTCGTCGAGGTGGTCGCAGATGTCGTCGAGAGCGCCGGCGAGCCGGTACATGTCGTCGCGGTCGAACGGCGTTACGAAGGTGCGGTTGAGCAGGTCGACGACCTCGCGCGTCAGACGATCGCCCTCGTGCTCCAGGTCCTTGATCTCCCGCGTCAACGTGTCACGGTTGTTCGGGAAGTCGTCGAGCATCCGCACCAGCAAGCGCGAGATCTCGACGGCATTCGTGGCGGCGCGGTTGTAGAACTCGTAGAACTCGCGCCGTTGCGGGACGAACGAAAGCTTCATGGGGTCACCACCTGTTCACCACGTGTTCACCTCGTGCGGGTGGGAAACGTACAGCGGACCTCGAGGCCGACGCCGCCGGGTCCGCTTCGCGCCTCGACCTCCGCGCCGGCGGCGGCCATGACGTGCTTGACGATCGAGAGCCCGAGGCCGCTCCCCGTCGACGCGCGCGAGGGGTCACCGCGGTAGAAGCGCTCAAAGATCCGCGGCAGCTCGTCCGTCGGAACGCCGGCGCCGTTGTCGGAGACGGAGAGCAGGACGCCGTCGCCTTCTCTCCGGGCTGCGAGCGTGCAACGGGTCGCGCCCTGCGCGTGCCGGAGGACGTTCTCGACCAGGTTCTCGACGACCGTGCGCAGGAGCCGCGGGCGAAGGGGCACGTCGACGTCGGCGGCGGCGACAACCTGAAGCGAGATCCCGGCCCGCTCCGCCCGCGCGCGCAGGTCCGCCGCAACCTCGTCGAGAACCGGGCCGGCGCTCGTCCCTTGCAGCGAGACCACCTCGCGGCCGCTCTCGACCTCGCTCAGGAACAGCACGTCGTCGACGAGCTCCGTCATCTGGAGGATCTCGGCGCGGGCGGCGTCGAGGAGCGCTCGCGGATCCGCGCCGGGGAGGTCCGCGCTGTCCACGATCGCGAGCAGCCGCGCGAGCGGCGTCCGCAGTTCGTGAGAGACCGCCGCCGTGAAGCCGACGCGCAGGCGGCGGAACTCGCCCTCGCCGGCGGACCGGGCCACGATCTCGTCCCCGGGCGCGAGCCCCGTGGCCGCTGCCGCCGCGCTCACCGCGGCGACCCGGCCGTCGGCGTCGAGGAGGAGCGCCGCGTGCGGCGCCGATTCGATCGACGCGCGCAGCGACGGGACGTCGTCACCCCGGAACCGCCTCAGTATCCTCGCGAGCATGGCCAGGGTCCTGATCATCGAGGACGACGACGTGATCGCGAAGGCCATGGTCAGCCACCTCGAAGCCGCGGGACACAGCCCCGCATGGGTGGCCAAGGGCGACCAGGGCCTCGCGGCGCTCGAGGCCGACGCTCCGGACGTCTGCGTTCTCGACCTGATGCTCCCCCAGCGCGACGGCTGGAGCGTGATCGAGTCCGCGCGCGCGGACGGCAACTCGACGCCGATCGTCGTCGTCAGCGCCAGAGGCACCGAGCACGACCGCGTGCATGCGCTCGAGATCGGCGCGGACGACTACCTCGTGAAGCCGTTCTCGATGAAGGAGCTCGTGGCGCGCGTCGGCGCCGCGGCACGGCGCGGCATCCGTCCTTCCTCGCCGGAGAGCACAGAGCCGATCGAGATCGAGGAGCTCACGATCGACCCGCGCGAGGTGCAGGCGTTCGTCGGCGGCGAGACCTGCGAGCTCACTCCGACGGAGTTCCGCCTGCTGTACCAGCTCGCGCTCGATCGCGACCGGGTCGTCACGCGCGACGAGCTGCTCCAGAAGATCTGGGGCCGCCGCGAGCTGCGCCGCGACCGGACGGTGGACGTGTTCGTGCGCAGGCTCCGCGAGAAGATCGACCGGCGCGCGACGCGCCACAGCTTCATCCAGACCCGTTACGGGGTCGGCTATCGCCTCGAGGCGGTGCCGAAGACCTCGTAGTCGTAGGCGTCCGCACCCCGCGAGCTCACTTGCTGTCGCGGACGATCGGCAGGCCCGTCGCGACCGCCCGCTTCCCCGCCGGGGACGTGTAGACCACGTCGACGGAGTCGTTCTGGCGGTACGTCCCCGCGATTCCGAGCAGCATCGACAGCCAGCGCATCGGACCCAGCCTCCCCTCGCGCGCGAGGGGACGGTCGAAGACGAGCGTTGACGGCTCCCGCCGGAAGTCACGGCCCTCGATCTGCGCGACCCCGTTCACGTAGACCTCGACGTCGCCCTGCACGTATGCAGGCAGCTCGACACGCGCCTGCTCGATCACGTTCGTAGAATGCCACCGGCCGTGCGCCGGAGACTCGTTGTCGCCTTGTTGCTCGTCGCCGGCGCACTCGCGCTCGCCTCGGTGGCCCTGGCCGGGAACGGCGGCATCAAGCCGCCCGAGCCGAACTCGCCGAACGCGGGGAGGATCAACGACGCGTACCTGCTCGTGCTCGGCGTCACGGGCGCCGTCTTCGTGCTCGTCGAGGCCGCGTTGCTGACGTTCATCGTCCGCTACCGCCGTCACGGCCGCCCGCGCGAGGAGGAGGGCCTACAGGTCCACGGCGCGACGAACATCGAGATCGTCTGGACGGTCGTCCCGGTGCTGCTGCTCGTTGGGATTGTCTCGTTCGTCTTCTACAAGCTCCCGGGAATCGAGAACACGCCGCCGGCGTCGGCCGCGGCGAGCGACCGGTCGAGGGTCCGCGTCGAGGCGCATCAGTTCTACTGGCTGTTCAGGAAGCCGGACGGGAGCAGCTCGATCAACGTGCTCGAGGTCCCCGTCGGCCGCGTGGTGACGCTCGACCTCACCGGGCACGACGTCGCCCACAGCTGGTGGGTGCCGGAGTTCGGCGGCAAGATCGACACGATTCCGGGGAAGACGAACCACGCGTGGTTCAAGCCGGAGCGGCCGGGCGCGTTCACGATCAGGTGTGCGGAGTTCTGCGGCGTCCAGCACGCGTCGATGCGCGGCGTCGTGCGCGTGTTGCCGCGGGGGACGCAGCCGCACCGGCTTTCAGGGGACGAGCTCGGAAGGCAGGTCGCCGACGGTGTTTGCGCCACGTGCCACGGGCCGGAGCTCGATGGTGGTGTGGGGCCCTCGATCAAGGGCAGCGCGCTCTTCAACGACGAGAAGGGGATGCGCGACCTGCTCCGAAACGGCTTCGGCCGGATGCCGGGCGTCGGCAAGACCTGGGACACGCGCCTCGTGAACGCGACGATCGCGTACCTGCAGTCGCAGAGCACGGGCGAAGGACAGTCGAGTGGAGAACAGGCAAGTGGCGGTTAGCGGCGAGGCGCTGCCGGTCCGGCCGGCCTGGTACCACGGACGGTTTGCAGGCTGGCTGACGACGACCGATCACAAGCGGATCGGGATCCTGTACGTCGCCACGTCGCTCGTCTTCTTCGGCGCCGGCGGCGTGATGGCGCTGCTGATGCGCACCCAGCTGATCCAGGCGAACGAGGGCTTCCTCGGCGCCGACACCTACAACGAGCTGATGACGATCCACGGGACGACGATGGTGTTCCTCGTCGTCGTGCCGATCCTCGCCGGCTTCGGCAACTTCCTCGTCCCCCTGATGATCGGCGCCCGCGACATGGCGTTCCCGCGGTTGAACGCGCTCTCGTACTGGTTCTTCCTCTTCGGCGGCGCGACGCTGATGCTGTCGTTCTTCGCGCAGGGCGGCGCGGCGAAGACCGGGTGGACGATCTATCCGCCGCTCTCGGAGTCGTACTACACGCCCGGGACCGGTGTCGACCTCTGGATCCTGTCCGTGCACCTGCTCGCGCTTTCCTCGCTGGCCGGGGCGATCAACTTCATCGTGACGATCCACAACATGCGGACGGCCGGCATGACGTGGATGCGGTTGCCGCTCTTCGTGTGGTCGATCGAGGTCTACGCCGGGCTGCTGCTCGCCGTGCTGCCGGTGCTGGCCGTCGGCGCGACGATGCTCCTCGCCGACCGCCAGCTCGGCACGAACTTCTTCCGGCCGGCCGAGGGTGGAAGCGCGGTGCTCTTCCAGCACATCTTCTGGTTCTTCGGCCACCCCGAGGTCTACATCATCATCCTGCCCGCGATGGGGATCATCTCCGAGGTGATCCCGGTCTTCGCCCGCAAGCCGATCTTCGGCTACAAGGCGGTCGCGTTCTCCACGGTCGGGATCGCGTTCTTCTCGATGCTCGTCTGGGCGCACCACATGTTCGCCGTCGGGATGCCCGGCTGGCTCAACGGCTTCTTCATGATCAGCTCGCTCACCGTCGCGGTTCCGACCGGCGTCAAGGTCTTCAACTGGCTCGCGACCTTATGGCGCGGCAACATCCACTTCGACACGCCGATGCTGTTCGCGCTCGGCTTCCTCGGGACGTTCGTGATGGGCGGCCTGACCGGGATCTTCCTCGCGGCCTACCCGATCGACTGGCAGGTGCACGACACGTATTTCGTCGTCGCCCACTTCCACTACACGATGCTCGGCGGCGGGGTGTTCGGGATCTTCGCGGGCATCTACTACTGGTGGCCGAAGATGTTCGGCAAGCGGCTCGGAGAGGGGCTCGGCAAGGCAAGCTTCTGGCTGATGCTGATCGGCTTCCACGTCACGTTCTTCCCGCAGCACCTGCTCGGGCTGCTCGGAATGCCGCGCCGCGTCTACACGTATTCCGAGCAGGGCGCTTGGGAGGCGTACAACCTCGCGTCGACGATCGGCTCGTACGTGATGGGGCTCGCGATACTCCTGTTCATGCTCAACGTCCTCCGGACGCACCGGCTCAAGCGCGGAACGCGGGTCGGGAACGACCCGTGGCTCGCCGACACGCTCGAGTGGTACGCGACGTCCCCGCCGCCGCCGCACAACTTCGACCGGGTGCCGTACGTGACGAGCGCGCGGCCGCTCCGCGACCTGCGCCTGGCCCTGAAGGAGCGGCGTGGGCTCTAGCTCGGCACCCGGCGCGTGGCTCAGGCTGACCGCATTCGCGGCCGTCGCGGGAACGGTCCTCGCCGTCGTCTCCGGATCGTTCGAGCTCGGGACGACGCACCGCGCGCTCGCCGCGCTCGCCGGGCCGCCGCTCGTCGCGCTCGTGATCGCGGCGCGGCTCGCGCGGCCGAGCCTCCTCGCGCCTTCGGCGCTCGCCCTCACGCTCTTCGGCGGCGCCGCTCTCGTCACCCAGCCCGCGCTCCACGTCGCCTTCGCCGCGCTCGCCGCGGCCGCGAGCGCCGTCACGTGCGCGCTGACGTTCCGCGGGGAGCAGGTTCCGGCCGGAAGCTGGCGCGACTACCTGACGCTGACGAAGCCGCGGATCATGACCTTGCTGCTCCTCACCGGCGCGTGCGGGATGATCGTCGCCGAAGGCGGCCTCCCGCCGCTCGGACTGTTCGTTGCGGCGATGTCGGGGCTCGCCCTCGCGTGTGGCGGCGCGTCTGCGCTGAACCACGTGCTCGATGCCGACATCGACCGGCTGATGGGCAAGCGGACGGCGAAGCGCCCGGTTGCGGCGGGACGGATCGAGCCCGCGCGCGCGCTCGAGTTCGGGCTTGCGCTGTCGGCGTTCTCCTTCGTGCTGCTCACGTCGGTCGTCAACGTTCTCGCCGCAGCGCTCGCGCTCGCCGGGAACCTCTTCTACGTCCTCGTCTACACCCGCTGGCTGAAGCGGTCGACACCCCAGAACATCGTGATCGGCGGCGCGGCAGGCGCCGTCCCGCCGCTCGTGGGTTGGGCTGCGGCGACGGGAAATCTCTCGCTGCCGGCGCTGCTGCTCTTCCTGATCGTCTTCTTCTGGACGCCGCCGCACTTCTGGGCGCTCGCGCTGCTGATCAAGCAGGCGTACGCGGACGCGCACGTTCCGATGCTGCCCGTCGTCCGCGGCGAGCGCGCGACGATCCGGCAGATCGTCGGCTACACGGTCGTGCTGATCGGCGTCACGTTGTTGCCGGTCCTCTCGGGGACCCTCGGTGTCCTGTACGCGTCCGCGGCGATCGCCCTCGGGCTCGTCTTCCTCTTGCTGACGTGGCGGCTACGCGGCGGCGAGCTGCGGCCACGCGCGGCGCTCCTGTTCCACTACTCGCTCGCTTACCTCGCGCTGCTGTTCGTCGCGGCCGCGGCCGACGTCCTGTGACCGAGCCTGCCCATGAAGAGGTCCACCCGGGAACGACGGTTCCGCCGGTCGAGCCCGACGCCGAGCTGGCGCGGAAGAACCTCATGTGGGGCCTCGCGCTGTTCGGGATCGCGCTTGCGATCGCCGGGGGGACGGTCGTGATCGCGCTGATCTACAACGCGGTCTCCGACTACTGAGCAACGACGGCATCTGGATCACGGAGGTCGACGCGCCGGCGGACGGGATCCGGCTCGCGGTCAAGGACCTCTTCGACACGGCCGGGCTACGCACGACGTACGGCTCCTCGATCTTCGCCGACCACGTTCCGCTCGAGACCGCCGCCGCCGTCCGGCTTCTCGAGGACACGGGGTACGCAACGGCCGGAAAGTCGAACCTGCACGAGTTCGCCTACGGGGTGACGTCGATGAACCCGCACTTCGGCTGGGTGCCGAACCCGACGGCGCCGGGGCGGATCGCGGGCGGCTCCTCGGGGGGCTCCGCCGCAGCGCTCGTTGCGGGGCTCGTCGACGCCGCCCTCGGAACGGACTCCGGCGGCTCGATCCGGATCCCCGCCGCGTTCTGCGGCATCGTCGGGTTCAAGCCGACGCACGGCCTCGTCCCGACCGACGGCGTCTGGCCGCTCGCGCCGAGCTACGACCACGCCGGGCCGCTGGCGCGCACGGTCGATGAGTGCATCGCGATGATGCGCGTGGTCGCGGCGGGGTTCGAACCGCAGCCGCCGCCGGACCTCGACGAGCTGCGGGTCGCCCTGGCGTGGGTCGAGGGCGCCTCGGAGGGCGTTCGGCGGCGGGTCGAGGATGCGGCCGCGCATTTCGGGCACTGCGAGCGCATCGAGTTCCCGTGTCCGAGCGGCCACTTCCCGGTGTTCTTCCGCGAGATCGCCCAGGTGCACGAGGAGCTGTTCGCCGAGCACTCCGACGAGTACGGGGCGGACCTCCAGTGGAAGCTGCGCGAGCTCTGCTTTCCCGTGACGGACGCGGAGTTCGAAGAGGCCGAGGGCATCCGAGAGACGTTCGGACAAACCGCGAGCGAAGCCTTCGACGGCTTCGACCTCCTGCTCACGCCGACGCAGCCGTTCGTGGCGCCGACCTACGACGAGGCGGCGAACGACGCGCTCCGCTGGGAGATCACGCGCCTGACGAATCCGTTCAACGCCCTCGGCTGGCCCGCGCTCGCGCTCCCGTGCGGGCCGGCGGAGCACGGCCTGCCGGCGTCGATCCAGCTCGTCGCCGCGCCCGGCGCCGATTCGCTCGTGCTTGCGGCCGGCCGGGCGCTCGAGGCGGCACTCGCTCGCGCGGAGGCTGCGTCGTAGCCCGAAGCGCCTAGCTCGTTTTCGCCCGCCGAACCATGCCGGGCTCGCCGCACGAGCCGTGAGCTCGGGGGCGTTGACGCGCATGTCCCTCGTTCGAGGGAGAGCACCGGCGCGACGGGCGCCGACACAAAGCGCAGAGCCATGCGCTTCCTCCGTCTTGCCGCCGCCGCCGCTGTCCCCTTCGCCCTCGTCTCGGGTGCGGCTGCGGCCACTCGCACCTCCTCGACCGCAGTCGCAGCGCCCAGGGACGTCCACGGGTTCCTGCTGCGTGCGGACGAGGCGCCCGCCGACACGTTCACGCGAACGCCGTCGTTTGCGTGGAAGCCCGTCCGCGGCGCCTCGCGCTACCAGTTCGAGCTGTCGTCAACCCGGGCCTTCGCGTCCGGCGCCGTCCTCTGGTCGTCGAAGACGCTGACGACGCCGGCGGTCTCGCTGCCGATGTCGCTGCCCTGGATGTCGGGGACGCCGTACTCGCTGTACGCGCGCGTGCGCGGCATCGCTCCGAACGGGAGCGCGGGCACGTGGAGCACGCCGTTTGGCTTCAACATCCGCTGGGCGGCGGTTCCGACGCCGACGTCGGCACCGACGGGCCTACTGCGCTGGACTGCCGTCGACGGCGCGACCTCGTACGACGTCTGGCTGCTCGACCCGAACAAGGTGATCTCGACGCCGTCGAACGTCGCCGACGAGCGCGAGTACTACACGTTCCACCAGGGCCGCTCGTGGTCGGGCGCGGTCCACTGGCGCGTGCGTGCGGTCCGGGCTCGCTACGGGCTCGCAGGCGGGCGCGCGAGGAACGGCCTTCCGATCGCCAGCTACGGCCCGTGGAGCCCCACCTACACCGCAACGAATCCGACGTTCGCGACCGGCTCGCTGAAGCCGACACAGGCGACCTCGGACACGACTTCCACGGCAGCGCGGCAGAGCGCCCACCGCCTCATGCCGGCCTTCGCGTTCACGGGCGACACGAGCCTTGGCGGAAGGACGGCCGAGCTGTACCGCGTGTACGTCGCGACCGACAAGGACTGCGTCAACGTCGTCTTCCGCGGCGCGGTGGTGGGCAGCCCCGCGTACGCGCCGCGCCTCACCGGCCCGCTCGCCCTCCCGCAGGGCGTCGGCGCCGTCGACGAGGCACGCGCGGCCTTCCTCCCCGACGGCCAGCAGGGCAAGACATTCACCGCCGACAACCTCCAGGAAGAGCCGAACGAAAGCCTGCCGCCCGACACGACGCCGATCACGAGCGGCGAGGACGACTCGCCGACGATCGACACCGCAGTAGGCGCAGGCGGCGCCGCGCAGGGCGGCGGCGCGCCGGGAGCGGCCACGCTCTCGACGGACGGTGTCACGCTCGGCCCGCCGATCGACCTCTGGGACACGGACTGGCCGACGGGCCGCTACTACTGGACGGTCGTCCCCGTGGTCTGGGTGAAGGGTGCGCCGTTCACGGCCGCGCTCGGCCAGGGCGCGTCGGACGGCGCAGCCGCCGTGACGATCCCCAACGCATCGCAGCTCGCCGTCGGCGACCAGCTCCAGATCGGCACGGGCGCGAACATGGAGACCGTCAGCGTCGTCGAAGTCCACGGCGCGTCGGTCGCGATCGCTCCGGCCCTGAAGCTGGCGCACGGCGCGGGCGAGATGGTCGTGCGCGTCGGCAGCGAGCTCGAGTACCGCGACCTCGAGGTGCCGCAGGACGCGTGCCAGTCCGGCCGCGTGCTCACGTTCGGCAAGACGAGCGAGCCGGCCGTCACGCGCGAGAACGGCCAGACGCCGTTCGCCTCGGGCCTCTCTCCCAGTGGAACGCTTCGCTCGGCGCAGACGCCGAAGCCCGCCTTCTACGGCTCGCCGCTCGTCTCGTGGCAGCCCGCGCTCGGCGCGGGCGCGTACGAGGTGCAGTGGAGCAAGGTCCGGTACCCGTTCAGGCCGGCGGCGACGCCGCTCCTCACCTTCGGCACCTCGGCGACCCTCCAGCTTTCGCCGCGCACCTGGTGGTACCGCGTGCGCGGCCTGAACCTCGGCCTGCCGGCCGGTGCGCGCGCGATGGGCTGGTCGGATCCTGCCGCGCTCGTCGTGGCGAAGCCGAAGTTCGCCGTTGTCCCGACGAAGCGGTAGCGACTACTCGGGCGCGTCGACCCCGCCGGCCGCGCGCACGGCGCCCTCGTAGATCTCGTCACGCGTGAAGCGGTCGAGCTCGTCGGAGAGCAGATCCGCCGGCGGCGGCGGCTCTCCCGGCGGCGCGTCGATCCGCTCACCGTCCACCGCGACAGCCGTGAGGATGTCGGCCGCTTCGTGCTCGAGCTCGACGTCGTGAGAGAGCCGCGACGCGAGCCATCCCGCCAGCAGCGTCGCCTGTGCGCGCGTTCCTTTCACGCGGATCGCGCGGCCCTCGAACGGCCACGCCGCGGCGAGCATCCGCCGCCACCGTTCCGTTCGCGCCCACGCGATGTCCGAGACGACCGTTTTCGCGAAGCATCGGGCGAGCTCGCGATATGCCGGCACGAGGTCGTCGCCCCACTCGGTCGAGTCGACGATCAGCCTGTCGGCGACCCCGACGAGCTCGTCGAACACCTCGTCGAAGGGCGGACGGCCACGCCAGCGGCAGAACACGGGCAGGTCGGCGACCAGGAGCGGGAGGACGACGCTCGCGGGGTGCCGGGAGCGCTCGCCGCCGAGCCGGATCGTGATCACCTCCGCGCAGACCGAGCGGTCGCCGAACGGAAAGCAGTGAAGTGCCGTCTCTGCCTCGAAGCAGTCGGCGTCCTCGGGTCTCGGGAAGAGCACGATCGTTCGCGACGGGTGCCGTTCCGCGAGTCCGGCGAGCACCTGCTGTGCCGCTTCCTCCCATTCGGCGGGCACCCACGCGAGGTGCGTCATCACCGACGTGCGCAGGTTCGCGTTCTCGCTCGCGTCGTCGCGCAGCGCCCCCAGCTCGCGCTCGATCTCGCCGACGGACGTGGCTGTCGACATCAGTGGCGTCGCCACGACCTGCCGTCGCGGTGGATGAGCTCGTCGGCACTCGGCGGCCCCCATGTTCCTGCGGCGTAGTTCGGGAACGCGGGGCGGTCGCGCTTCCACGCGGCGACGATCGCATCGACGAGCGACCATTGCTCCTCGACCTCGTCGGTGCGGGTAAAGAGCGTGGCGTCGCCGAGCATGGCGTCCAGGATCAGCCGCTCGTACGCCTCCGGCAGCCCCGTGCGGAACGCGCCGCCGTACAGGAAATCCATGTGGACGGAACGGATCGACATTCCCGCGCCCGGAACCTTCGCGCCGATCGACAGCGACACGCCCTCGTCCGGCTGCACGTGCACAACGAGCACGTTCGGGCGCAGTCCTTCGGTCGCGGCTTCCTCGAACGGGGGGTGCGGCGCCTGCTTGAACTGGATCGCGATCGCCGTCTCGCGCCGCGGCAGGCGCTTGCCCATCCGGACGTAGAACGGGGTGTCCGCCCACCGCCAGTTGTCGACGTAGAGCTTCGCCGCGACGTACGTCTCGGTGAGCGAGTCGGGTTCGACGCGCGGCTCCTCGCGGTAACCCGGCACCTCCTCCCCCTCGACGAAGCCGCGGCCGTACTGCCCGCGAACGATCGACTTCGGCCCGGGCGTGTGGAGCGAGCGCAGCACCTTCACCTTCTCGTTTCGCACCTGGTCGGAGCTGAAGTCGATCGGCGGCTCCATCGCGGTGAGCGCGACGAGCTGGAGCAGGTGGTTCTGGAAGATGTCGCGGATCGCCCCCGACTGCTCGTAGAACCCGGCGCGACCCTCGATTCCCATCGACTCCGCAACGGTGATCTGCACGTGATCGATGAACTGCCGGTTCCAGATCGGCTCGAAGATGCCGTTCGCGAAGCGCAGTGCAAGCATGTTCTGGACCGTCTCCTTGCCGAGGTAGTGGTCGATCCGGAAGATCTCCTCCTCGGGGAAGTGCGGCCGCAGCAGCTCGTTGAGCTCCCGCGCAGACGCGAGGTCGCGGCCGAACGGCTTCTCGATCACCAGCCGCGTCCAGCCCCTCGAGCCGCGGCGCTCGCCGAGCTCCCCGACGAGCGTCGCGATCGCTGTGGGCGGAACCGCGAAGTAGTAGACGCGGTTGCCGCGGGTGCCCCGCTGCTCGTCGAGCTCGTTCAGCACCCCCGCGAGCTCGTCCTGACCACGGTCGTCGGCGAAGTCGGTCGCGACGTAGCGCATCCCGCCGGCGAGGAAGTCCCAGACGTCCTGCCGGAACGGGTCGCGCGCGTGCTCCTTGACGGCTTCCTCCATCCGCGCGCGAAACTCCTCGTCCGTCTCCTCGGTTCGCGCGGCGCCGACGACGGCGAACTGCTCCGGGAGCAGGCGGCGGTACGCGAGCGCGTACAGCGCCGGGAGCAGCTTGCGCCGTGTGAGGTCCCCGGACGCACCGAAGATGACGAACGCGCACGGGTCGGGCGTGCGCCTGAGTTGCAGCCCGACCGCGAGCGGGTTCTCTTCCTGCTGCTGCTCGACCTGCGTCACTCGCTCCTCACCGCGTGGCCCCCGAACTCGTTGCGAAGCGCGGCCGTGATCTTCGCGGCGAACGACTCGTCCTGGCGCGACGCGAACCGCGCGTACAGCGCGGCGGTGATCACCGGCACCGGCACGTCCTCGGCGATCGCCTCGTGGATCGTCCAGCGGCCCTCGCCCGAGTCCTCGACGTAGCCGCGCAGGTCGGCGAGGTCGTTACCGTGCTTCGACAGCGCGTCGTAAAGGAGCTCGAGCAGCCACGAGCGGACGACGGAGCCGTAGCGCCAGATGCCCGCGAGCTGCTTGAGGTCGAAGTCGAACTCGGAGTGCTCAAGCACCTCGAACCCCTCGGCGTAGGCCTGCATCAGCCCGTACTCGATCCCGTTGTGGACCATCTTCGCGAAGTGCCCGGCGCCGCTCGGGCCGGCGTGCGCGTATCCGTCCTCGGGTGCGAGGGCGGTGAACACGGACTCGAGCCGCGTCACCGCGTCGTAGTCGCCGCCGACCATCAGGCAGTACCCGTTCTCGTAGCCCCAGATCCCGCCGGACACCCCGGCGTCGACGAGGTGCACGCCTCGTTCGGACGCGTGTGCGTGGCGGCGCTGCGAATCGCGGAAGTTCGAGTTGCCGCCGTCGACGATCGTGTCGCCGGGATCGGCCAGCTCGAGCAGCGCCCGGAACGTGTTCTCGGTGATCTCGCCGGCCGGAATCATCATCCAGAACGCGCGCGGCGCTTCGAGCTGGTCGCGGAGCTCCTCCAGCGTCGACGCCGTCGAGTCGATGCCAGGGTCGTACGTCTTCATCTCGTGCCCGCGCTCGGCGAGCCTCCGGCTCATGTTGCCGCCCATGCGGCCCAGCCCGATCATCCCGAGTTGCATTACGCGACGGCCTCCAGCGGAACGCGCGCGACCCGGCGGCCGCGCTGCTGCAACGCCTCGTAGTCTCCCTGGGCCTGCGCGCGGATGAGCCGCGCGAAGCCGAAATCGCGGCCGGGGATCGGCAGCTCGTCGCCGGGCTCGTCGACGACCTGCAGGCAGAGGACGGTGTCCGGCCCGCCCTTGTGGAGCTGCCCCGTCGAGTGGAGGTAGCGCGGCCCGAGGCCATGGGTGACGACGCATCCGGTCTCGCGCGCGCGGGCGACGAGCGGCTCCAGCTCGGGCTCGCGGGCCGGATCGATGAACGCCTGGATCGCGATGTAGTCACCCTGCCGCGCCTGCGCGAGTAGCTCGTCGGTCAAGCTTTCCGGCTCGAGCGGCGCCTCCGGTCCCGCGAGCACCTCCGCGGTTCGGTCCTTCGCCGCCTGGACGTCCGGCTGGTCGAACGGGTTGATCTGCAGGATCGTGCCCGCGACCGCGACCGCGAACTCCCAGCGGAAGAACTCCTGCGCGAGCTCGTACGCGTCCGCCAGCCGCACCTCGTGTGGCTGCCGATCGCCGCCGTGAGGCGACTCGCCGGGAGCAGGCACGAGACCGCGCCCCTGCTTGCCCGTCGACTCCGCGATCAGCTGCTCGGCCCAGAGGCCGAAGCCGTGCAGGTCGTCGAAGACGACCTTGTTACGTCCCTCGCGCCAGCCCTCCCCGAGCGCGAGCCCGAGGTCGAGTCCTGGGTTGCCCTCACGGAGACGGCACGCCTCGCGCATCTCGTCCGCGCGCTCGAGGAACCGACGCAGGTCGATGCCCATCAGCGCCGCGGGGACGATCCCGAACGGCGAGAGCGCCGAGTACCGCCCGCCGATCGTCGGCTCGCCGTGGAAGACGCGGAGGAACCCGTGCTCGCCGGCGAACGACTCCAGCTCCGACCCGGGATCCGTGATCGCCGCGAATTGGCCGCCGCGCTCGAGGAAGTACGCCGCATGCGAGCGCGTCTCGAGCGTCGTCCCGGACTTCGACGCAGCGACGAAGAGCGTGCGCTCAGGGTCGATGCTCGACTCGAGCGCGCGGATCGCCGCCGGGTGCGTCGTATCGAGGACGTGGAACGTCTCGGCGCCGAACGCGCGGCGCAGCACCTCGGGCGCCAGCGACGAGCCGCCCATGCCGAGCAGGACGACGTCGTCGATCGCGGCCGCGGACAGGATCTCGTCGGCGAACTGCAGCAGCTCGTCCACCTGCTCGCGCATGCGCGCCGGCTCGTCGAGCCAGCCCAGCCACTGCGCCTCGTCGCCCCCGGTCCAGACGGTGGCGTCGCGCTCCCAGATGCGCTCGACCAGACCGGTCGCGTGGCGCGTCACGCTGCTGCGAGGACTTCGCGCTTCTCGGCGATTCCCTGCTTGAGCTCTGCGAAGGAGTCGCTGAACTTCTGGACTCCTTCCCGTTCGAGCGTTTCGGTGACGTCGTCGTAGTCGACGCCGACCTCGCGCAGGCGGTCGAACAGCGCGTGCGCCTCGTCGAGGCCCGTGTCGAGCGTGTCCGCGACGCGCCCATGATCCTGGAACGCGACGATCGTCTCCTCGGGCATCGTGTTGACCGTATGCCCGCCGATCAGCTCTTCGACGTAGATGACGTCGCGATACTCCGGGTTCTTCGTCGAGGTCGACGCCCACAGGCACCGCTGCGGCGTCGCGCCGTACTCGGCCAGCCGCTGCCAGCGCTCGGACGAGAACGCCTCCTTGTAGTGCTGGTACGCGAGCTTCGCGTTCGCGATCGCGAGCTTCCCCCGCAGCGCGAGCGCCTCGTCGGCGCCGATCGCCTCGAGGCGCCTGTCGCCTTCGGTGTCGACGCGTGAGACGAAGAACGAGGCGACGGAGTGAACGTCGGCGGGATCGCCGCCGTCCTCGACGAGCCGCTCGAGGCCGCGGATGAACGCGTCGACGACGCCCCTGTACCGGTCGAGGCCAAAGATCAGCGTCACGTTGATGTTCCGTCCCGCTGCGATCGAGTCCTCGATCGCACCGACGCCGGGCTCGGTCGCGGGGATCTTCACGTAGAGGTTCGGCTCGGCTATCCATTCGTGCAGGCGCGTGGCCTCGGTCAGCGTCGCGTCGCGGTCGTAAGCGAGCCCCGGATCGACCTCCCAGGAGACGTAGCCGTCGACGTGGTCGCTCGAGTCCCAGGCGCGGCGAAGCAGCGCACATCCCTCCTTGACGTCTTCGGCCGAGAGCTCGAGGAAGATCTCCTTCGGATCCTGCTCGCGCTCGAGCAGCGACTTCAGCTGCTCGTCGTACGCGGAGCCCGCCGAGAGCGCCTTCTGGAAGATGGTCGGGTTCGAGGTGACGCCGACGACGGCGTCGCGCTCCATCATCCGTTCGAGCTTGCCGCTCTCGAGGATGTCTCGCGAGAGGTAGTCCAGCCAGACGCTCTGGCCGTGGTCAGCGAGTTGCTGCAGTGGTGTCTTCGACATGTGCCTGCTCCAATCGTTGGATCTTCTCCAGCCGGCGGACGTAGCGCGCGCCGCCGTCGAACCGGGCTTCGAGGAAAGCGCGCACGACCTCGTTCGCGAGGTCGGGGCCGACGACTCCGGAGCCGAGGCAGAGCACGTTCATGTCGTCGTGCTCGACGCCCTGGTGCGCGGAGTACGCGTCGTGGCAGATCGCCGCGCGGATGCCCGGGATCTTCGACGCCGCGATCGACGCGCCGACGCCTGACCCGCAGACAAACACACCGCGCTCGGCCGCTCCGCTGCGAATTGCCTCGCCGATCTCCTGCGCCTTGTCGGGGTAGTCGATCCGCGGCTGCGGGCGGTCCGTTCCGAGGTCGACGACATCGTGGCCGACGCCCTCGAGCGCCGTGAGAATCCGGTCGCGCAGCTTCACCCCGCGATGGTCGAATGCGACCGCGACACGCATGCTCCTACGTTACCCCTCGGCCGCTTCGTAGACTCCTCGGCATGACGGGTCCAGACCTCTGGCGCGAGCTCGGCCAGCAGCTGCGCGTCGACGCCGTGCGCGCCAGCGCCGAGGCGGGCTCCGGTCATCCGACCTCGTCGATGTCCGCCGCCGACCTCGCGGCGGTGCTCCTGGCAGACCACTTCCGGTACGACCTCGACAACCCGAAAAGCCCCGCGAACGACCGGCTGATCTTCTCCAAGGGGCACGCGTCGCCCCTCGTGTACGGGCTCTTCCGCGCCGCGGGCGCGATCTCGGAAGAGGAGTTCCTGACCTACCGGGAGCTCGGATCGCGGCTTCAGGGCCATCCGACGCCGGTGCTGCCGTGGGTCGACGTCGCGACGGGATCGCTCGGGCAGGGGCTGCCGATCGGCGTCGGGATGGCGCTCGCCGGCAAGAGGCTCGACCGGCTCCCGTTCCGCGTCTGGGTGATCTGCGGCGACAGCGAGATGGCCGAGGGCTCGATGTGGGAGGCGATCGAGCACGCCGCCTTCTACGAGCTGGACAACCTGACGGCGATCATCGACGTCAACCGTCTCGGCCAGCGCGGCGAGACGATGCACGGCTGGGACCTGTCGTACTACTCGGATCGGCTGCGGTCGTCCGGCTGGCACGCCATCGAGATCGACGGGCACGACGTCGAGGCCATCGACGCCGCCTATCGCGAGGCCGAGTCGAGCGGGAAGCCGACGGCCGTGGTCGCGAGGACGATCAAGGGCAAGGGCTACTCGAAGGTCGAGGATCAGGAGGGCTGGCACGGCAAGGCAGTCGCCGAAGAGGGCGTGCAGGAGCTCGGCGGCATCCGGAACATCCGCGTCGACCTCCCGAAGCCCGAGGTTCTCGACGGCCATCGGTTTGAGCCCGCGGGCGCGGAGTGGCCGCGTTACGAGGTCGGGTCGACCGTCGAGACGCGGAAGGCGTACGGCGAGGCCTTGGCGGCGCTCGGCGGCGAACGCGGAGACGTCGTCGCGCTGGACGGCGAGGTCTCGAACTCGACGTATGCCGAGATCTTCCGCGACGCCCACCCTGAGCGGTACTTCGAGATGTACATCGCCGAGCAGCAGCTCGTCGCTGCGGCGGTGGGGATGCAGGTGCTCGGCTGGAAGCCGTTCGCGTCCACGTTCGCGGCGTTCATGTCGCGCGCGTACGACTTCGTCCGCATGGCGGCGATCTCGCGCGCGAACCTGAAGCTCTGCGGCTCTCACGCGGGCGTCTCGATCGGTGAGGACGGGCCGTCGCAGATGGCGCTCGAGGACCTCGCGGCGTTCCGTGCCGTGCACGGCTCGACCGTCCTCTATCCCTGCGACGGCAACCAGACGGCGAAGCTCGTCGCCGCGATGGCCGATCTCGAGGGGATCTCGTTCCTGCGCACGACGCGAGCGAAGACGCCGGTCATCTACTCCTCCGACGAGGAGTTCCCGGTCGGCGGCGCAAAGGTCGTTCGCGAGGGCGACGACGTGACGCTGATCGGCGCCGGAATCACGCTGCACGAGGCGCTCGAGGCCGCCGAGGCTCTTGCGGCCGCCGGCATCTCGGCGCGCGTGGTCGACCTGTACTCGGTCAAGCCGGTGGACGGCGAGACGCTGCGCGAGGCGGCCGAGGCGACGCAAGGTCGCGTGGTCGTCGCGGAGGACCACTGGGCCGAGGGCGGGATGGGCGAAGCCGTGCTGTCCGCGCTCGCCGGCGTCGAGCTGTCGTTCGCGCACCTCGCAGTGCGCGAGCTACCCGGATCGGGCACGCCCGACGAGTTGCTCGCCGCCGCCGGAATAGACGCCGCCCACATCGCTGCCGCGGCGCGCAAGCTCGTCCAGGCCGAAGCCGTCGCACGCTGACGTCGCGCCGCGCGGCGCCCGAACCGCCACGTCGAGGACCGTCAGGGCCAGGGTCAGGTGGACCATGGCCCGCACCGGACCGCGTCCGGTTCAGTCGCGGCTGATCGCGTAGGCGAGAGCATCGAGCCGCGCTCGCGCCTCGCGATGCTGCTCCATCCGGTCCGGCCTCGGCTCGAAGCGACGTCCGAGCGCGACCGGCTCGCCGTCCAGGCCGAGCGCGAGCATCGCGGCGCCGCGCGCGGACGCTTCGGGCGTGGTCGCGAGGGCCACGGGCAGTCCGAGCACGTCCGACATCAGCTGCGCCCAACCCGGCCGTGAGACGAGTGCGGCGCCGGTCGCGACCAACTCACGGACCTGATCAACCGTGGTTTCGGAGTTGGTCTGACTAGACCAATCAGACCAGCTTGACCTGACCAAGTGCCAAATGTGTGCCAATCGGTACGCGATTCCCTCGAACGCCGCCTGAGCGATGTCGTCGACGGAGGTCGTGCTCGAGAGGCCGACGATCGCACCGCGCGCGCCCGGGCGCCACCCCGGGCTCCGCTCGCCACCGAGGTGCGGCAGCAGCAGAACCTGCCCGGGCTCGCGATCGAGGGCGTCCGCAACCGTCGCGCCGAGCAGGCGGCCGAGCGCGACGAGCAGGTTCCCGCCGTCGGAAAGCGCGCCGCCCTTCACGTAGCGCTGACGGTCGAGGCGGTACAGAAACAATCCGGGGTCGCTGCGAGCCGAACGTCGAACGACTCGCAAGGCTGAGCTCGTCCCGACCGTGACGACGGGACGACCGTCCGCGCAGCCCGCACCGACGTTCGCGGCGGCCCCGTCCCCGATCCAGACACCGCCGTCAACGACGACGGGCAACGCGGCCTCGTCGAGCTCGAGCGCGCGCAACGAGTCGCGATCCCACGCCTGCGCGTGCACGTCGAAGAGCCCGGTACCGGAGGCGAGCGAGACGCTCGTCGCGAGGACGCCTTCGACCCGAAGGCGCAGGTAATCGCCCAGCGACGCGATCCGGGCGAACCGAACGCCCTCTCGCCGCAGGCGCCGGAGCTTCGCCGGCCAGAACGAGGGGTGGAGAGGCGCTCCGGTACGCGCGTGCACCGCCGAACCGTCGCGCTCGCGGGCGAGCGCTTCGGCGTCTGCCGAGGCACGCGCGTCGAGCCAGGTCGATACGGCCGTCAACGGGTGGTCTCGCTCGTCGAGCACGACGAGCGAGTGCCAGAGCGTCGACCACGCCACCGCGTCGACCTCGCCCGCGGCCGCCAGCGCCTTCTCGACGAACGAGACGATCGGCTCGAGCGGCAGCTCACCGTTCGCGTCCACCTCGTGGCGCAACCGCGCGAGCGGCGCGCCGAGCGGCTCTGCGCCGTCACCGTAGAGCTGCGCTCGCGCCGACGACGTGCCGATGTCGACCGCCAGAACGCGGGTCACCGGCCGGACACTACGGATCGCGGGCCGTCGCCTACTCTTGACGCATGGCCGTCGTGATCGCATCGAGCCTCCGCAAGGAGATCGCAGGGAACCTGCTCTTCGACGGCGTCTCGTTCAAGGTCGAGCGCCGCGACCGCGTCGCACTCGCCGGTCCGAACGGCGCCGGCAAGACCACGCTGCTCCGGATGCTCGCCGGCGACACGGAGGTTCACGGCGGTGAGCTCGCGTTCCAGAAGGGGACGCGCATCGCGCTCCACGACCAGCGGCCGCCGCTCCAGCGCGGCCTCTCGCTGCGCGAGTATGTGCTCTCGGGAGCGTCCGACCTCGTTGCGTCGGAGGCGCGCCTGCGCGAGCTCGAGCAGCGGATGGCGGACGGCGACCACGGGCCGGAAGTCCTCCGCCGCTACTCCGAGGCGCAGTCGCGGCTCGAGCATGCCGGCGGCTACGCGTGGCGCGAACGCGTCTCGTCCGTGGCGCGTGGCCTCGGGTTCGCCGAGGCCGACCTCGACCGGCCGCTGGACACGTTCTCGGGCGGCGAGCTGACACGAGCGTCGCTCGCACGTGCGCTCGGCGGCGACCCCGACCTGCTGCTCCTCGACGAGCCGACGAACCACCTCGACGTCACGTCGCTCGAATGGCTCGAGAACGAGCTCCAGTCGCTCGACGCGGCCGTCGTCCTCGTCGCGCACGACCGCTGGTTCCTCGAGGCGACGACGACTGCCGTGCTCGAGCTCGAAGCGGCCCGCTCCACCTACTTCGCCGGACCGTGGCACAACTGGCGCCGCGAGCGCGCGTCCCGACTGCAGTCGGCGCAGAAGGAGTCGGCACGCCTCGCCGAGGACATCGTCCGGCTCGAACGGTTCGTCGAGCGCTTCCGTTACAAGAAGCAGCTCGCGAAGCGCGCCCAGGCGAAGCTGACGCAGATCGGCAGGCTCGAACGCGAGCGGGCGAAGCAGACGGATGAGATCGCGTTGCTGACGCGACGCTCGCGCAAGCTCGGCTTCGAGTTCTTCGACCCGCCGAGGAGCGGCCGTACCGTCGTCGAGGCGGAAGAGCTCGACGTGCGGATCGGCGACGAAGGACGCGTGCTGCTACACGACGCCGCGTTCGCGCTCGAGCGAGGCGAACACGTCGCGCTCGTCGGCCCGAACGGCGCCGGCAAGACGACGCTGCTCGAGACGCTGCTCGAAAATCGCGCGGCCGACGGCGGCAAGGTGCGGCTCGGCCACGGCGTCGTCCCCGCGTACTTCTCGCAGCAGGAGGTCGAGCTCGATGAGCGGCTGACGGTGCTCGAGTCGACGCAGAAGGCGACGCGACTGCAGCGGCCGCAGGCGCAGCAGCTCCTCGGCCGCTTCCTCTTCAGTGGCTGGGACGAGCACGAGAAATCTGTCGGCGTTCTCTCCGGCGGCGAGCGCCGGCGGCTCGCGCTCGCGCACGTCGTCGCGTCGGGCGCGAACTTCCTCGTGCTCGACGAGCCGACGAACCACCTCGACGTGGAGTCGCGCGAGGCGCTCGAGGCGGCACTCGAAGCGTTTCCCGGAACCCTCCTCCTCGTCTCCCACGACCGTGCGCTCGTCGACGCGGTCGCGCACCGGACGATCGCGCTCGAGGATAGGAGCCTGAACAGCTACGACGGCGGCTGGGCCGAGTTCGCCCGCCGCAAGGAGGAGGCGGCCGAGTCCGCGTCCGCCGCGGCGGCCGCGGAGCCGCGAAAGGCGAAGACGGCGAAGCCGCGCCCCGAGCGCCCGGCGGCCAAGCGGCCGTCGGAGCTCGACCGCCTCGAGGCGCAGATCGCCGACCGCGAGGCGGCGGTGGCCGATCTCGAGCGGCAGCTCGCCGAGGACTGGGCGAACGTCGAGACGCTGCAGGCGCACCGCCGCGTGCGGGACGAGCTCCAGTCGCTCCTCGAGCGCTGGGAGCTCCTGTTCGAGAAGCAGCAGGCGGCGGCAGCAATCGCCTCCACGGAAGCCAAGTAACAGTCTGTTAGTTGGCCGCGGCGGCGGTACCGGCGGGGTCCAGAGCCGATCTCAGCCACGGCGCGAGCTCGCGCAGGAACGTGGGGTCGACTGCGTGCGGAAGGGGCGACTCGCGGTAGAGG
>Ga0126307_10000537_pt1 | contig 24563 bp, 23 predicted proteins | sample Plot28_FD_89955 | JGI IMG/M metagenome (GOLD analysis project Ga0126307, IMG submission 89955) | Serpentine soil microbial communities from UC McLaughlin Reserve, CA, USA - Plot28 | ecosystem: Environmental > Terrestrial > Soil > Grasslands | place: USA: UC McLaughlin Reserve, Lake County... | reverse complement strand
TCGGGTTGTTCCTGGGCCTCAACTCGCTGGCCCAGCTCGTCTTCGGCACCGACCCCCAGCTCATGCCCTCGCCGTTCCCCTCGGGCCGCGTCGACCTGATCGGCTCGGGGGCCGACACCATCGACATCCGCAAGGGCACGATCGGCCTGATCGTCGTGCTGCTGGCGGAGTGCGCCGTGCTCTACCTGCTGCTGCAACGCACCCGCCTCGGCCTCAAGCTCCGGGCCGTGGCCGCGAACCCCGAGTCGGCCCGCCTGCACGGCATCAACGCCAACACGATGCTCATGTTCGGCTGGGCGCTGTCCGCCTCGCTCGGGGCGCTGGCGGGCTCTCTCGTGGCCTCGCAGCGCACCGGGTTCGACGCCAGCCTGCTGCAGGCCATCCTCGTCTACGCCTTCGCCGCCGCCGCCCTCGGCGGGTTCGACAGCCTCCTGGGGGCGGTCGTCGGCGGTCTGGTCGTGGGCATCGCCGACGCCCTGACCATCCAGTACGTCGACGCCCTCGAAGGCATCGAGGTGGTCGTCCCGCTGGCCCTGATCCTCGTCGTCCTGCTCGTCCGGCCCAACGGGCTGTTCGGCAAGCGCACCGTGGAGCGCGTGTGACCACCACCGCCCGAACCGACGTCACGGCTCCCGCCGAGGCGAGGGCCGGCGACGCCGGCCTGTACCCGCCGGTGCCCCGCCCGGTGCTCATCGCCCGCGTGGTCATCGGCGTCGTGCTGTCCGCGATGGCCCTCTACGCGCCGTTCTACTTCGCGCCCGAGATGAACCGGCTGCTCTCCCAGGCGATCTACCTCGCGATCGCCGCCATGGGGCTCAACCTGCTGACCGGGTTCAACGGCCAGGTGTCGATCGGCCACGGCGCCTTCTTCGGCGTGGGGGCGTTCACGACCGCCATCCTCATGGTCGACCACGGCTGGTCGTTCGAGCCGACTATCCCGGTCGCGGCCCTGCTCTCCGCCGCGCTCGGCCTGCTCGTCGGCTTCCCCGCCCTGCGGGTGCGCGGCCTGTACCTGGCGCTCATCACGCTCGGCCTCGCGGTGCTGTTCCCCCGGGTGGCGAGCAAGTACGTCGACGGCAGCGGCGGCGTGGCCCTGCTGCGGCCGGCCCGGAGCGAGTTCTCGTCGCTGGTCACGTTCCTCGACGACGACCAGTGGGCCTACTTCTTCTGCCTCGTGCTGGCCGTCGTCCTGTTCCTGCTCGCGCGCAACCTCGTGCGCAGCCGAGTGGGCCGCGCCATGGTGGCCGTGCGCGACCAGGAGCTCGCGGCCGCCACCGTCGGCGTCAACCTCTCGGCGACCAAGGTCGGCACGTTCGCCCTGTCCGCCGCCTACGCCGGCATCGCGGGGTCGCTGTCCGTGATGATCGACCGCATCGCGGACGGCACCAACCCGATCCTCTACTTCCAGCGGTCGATCGAGTTCCTCGTGGCGGTCGTCATCGGTGGTGCCGCCACGATCCTCGGCCCGGCCGTCGGCGCGTTCCTGCTCATCGCCCTTCGCCGCAACACCGAGGATCTGATCGAGGGCAAGGAGGTCCTCGCCCCGGCGCTTTTCGGCGGGGCGCTGATCGCCATCGTGTTCGTCCTGCCCGAGGGCGTGGTGGGCGGCGTGCGCCGCCTGCTCGCGCGGCTCGGGCGGCGCAGCTCGCCATCGGGCGGGCCCACCGCCGACGAAGTGCCGACCTGGCCTGCCGGCGAGGGCGGCGAGCAGTAGACATGCGGCGAGCTCGCTCCGTGCGGGTGCCGACACCGTCGTGGGGTGAGACCACGAGACAGTGAGACCCAGGAGGGCCAGATGTTCACCGGTCGACGATCCAGGACCTTGGCGGTCTTGCTTGCCTTCGCCCTGCTCGGCAGCGCCTGCAGCCAGCGCGACGACGATGACGACGACACCGAGACCGGCGGCACGTCCGGCGGGGGCGAGGAGGCGAGCATCGACACGGCCGACTGCGGCAGCGACCCGACCGTGCCGATCGAGGGCGACACCATCAAGCTGGTGTCGAGCTTCCCGCAGTCCGGTCTGACGGCCGCCTTCTCCGAGATCGCCCGGGGGTGGCGGTCGTACTTCGAGATGGTCAACGCCGACGGCGGGGTCAAGATCGGCGACTCGAGCTACCAGCTCGAGTTCGACGACCGCGACGACGAGTACAACGCCGCCAAGACGGCCCAGAACATCGAGGAGCTGGTGGGCAGTGAGGGCGACGACGCGTTCGCCGTGTTCAGCGTCGTCGGCACCGCCAACAACGTGGCCATCCGCGACTTCCTCGGCGACCTGTGCGTGCCGAACCTGTTCGCGGCCACCGGCTCGCCTGCCTGGGGCAACCCCGACTATCCGTGGACGATCGGATCGACGCTGTCGCCCTACACCCTCGAGGGCCAGATGTTCGCCAACCTGCTGAAGGACGAGGACCCCGACGCCACGGTGGCCATGCTGGTGCAGGACGATGACTTCGGTCGGGCCTACGAAGAGGGCTTCGCGCAGGCCATCGAGGGCACCGACATCGAGGTCGTGGCCACCGAGCGCTACTCCACCGGCGCCAGCGAGGTCGGCGCTCAGATCACGAGCCTGGGCTCGAGCGACGCCACCGCCTTCTTCAACGGCGGCACGCTGCTGGCCTGCCCCGACGCCCTGACCCAGGCGAAGAACGCCGGATGGACGCCGATCACCTGGGTGTCCGGCACGTGCACCTCGAAGACACTGATGGGCCTGGCGGGAGACGCCGCCGACCAGGTCTACAGCGCCACGAACCTCAAGGACCCGCTCAACCCCGAGTGGGACGACGACGAGGCGATCACCCTCATGAAGGAGACGGTGGCCCAGTACGAGCCCGAGGCCGACACCGAGAACGCCATCGTGGGCTACGGCTGGACCCAGGCCGCGGTCTTCGTCGAGGCCCTGAAGGCGGCCGAGGAGCCGACCCGCCTCGCCGTCATGGAGGCGGTGCGCCACATCGACGGCGTCTCCGCCGGCACGCTGCTGCCCGACATCAGCGTCACCACCGACGGCGAGGACGATCCCTACATGGGCGAGACCCTCAACCTGATGCAGTACTCGGCGGCCGACGGCTACTTCAGCCTCGTCGGCGAGCCCATCGACTTCGAGGGACAGTCCAAGGATGTCACCGCCGAGGACCTGATCACGGGCTAGCCCGGTCCGTTCGTGCGGTGTGGGGCGGGGGCTGCGGCCCCCGTCCTCATCGCGCCCGACGGCCGCCGCACCGCTGCCGGGCGGTGGTTGTGGGTGTGCCCCGGCCGCGTCCTAGGCTCGAAGGGTGAGCTTTCCCGAGCGGCGCCTGCGCCGGCTCCGGCGGACCCCGGCCCTGCGTCACCTCGTGGCCGAGACCCGGCTGGCGGTCGGCGACCTCATCGTCCCCCTGTTCGTGCGCGAGGGCATCGCCGAGCCGAGGCCGATCGCCTCGCTGCCTGGGGTCGTGCAGCACACCGGCGAGTCTCTCCGCAAGGAGGTCCAGGAGCTGGCCCAGCTCGGCGTGCGCGCCGTGATGCTCTTCGGCGTGCCGGTCCGCAAGGACGCCGAGGGCTCCGGCGCCTGGGACCCCGACGGCATCGTCCAGGTGGCCCTGCGCGACCTGCGTAGCGACGTGGGCGACGACGTCGTGGTCATGGCCGACCTGTGCCTCGACGAGTACACCGACCACGGCCACTGCGGTCTGCTGGACGAGCAGGGCGGGGTCGACAACGACGCCACGCTCGAGCTCTACGCCCGGGTCGCCCAGGCCCAGGCCGACGCCGGGGCCGACGTGGTGGCTCCCAGCGGGATGATGGACGGGCAGGTGACCGCCATCCGGGCCGGCCTCGACGCCGCCGGGCACACGGCCACGCCGATCCTCGCCTACGCCGCCAAGTACGCCTCGGCGCTCTACGGCCCGTTCCGCGAGGCCGTCGACGTCACGATCGTGGGCGGCGGCGACCGCCGCGCCTACCAGCAGGACCCGCGCAACGCCCGCGAGGCGCTGCTCGAGATCAGGGCCGACCTGGCCGAGGGCGCCGACATGGTCATGGTGAAGCCGGCGCTCGCCTACCTCGACGTCATCGCCGCCGCCCGGCTCGAGGTGGACGTGCCGCTCGCGGCCTACCACGTGTCGGGCGAGTACGCGATGGTCAAGGCCGCCGCCGAGCGGGGCTGGATCGACGGGCCGGCCGTGATGGTCGAGCATCTCACGGCGATCCGCCGGGCCGGCGCGGATCTGATCCTCACCTACGCGGCTCGCGACGTCGCCGACCTGCTGCGCTGAGATCCCGGGCCGAGCGGGCCGGCCCCGGCGCCGGCCCGCCCGGCTCAGCCGGCGGACTCCCAGGCGATCTCGACCACGAGCGGCGGGTGGTCGCTCAGGTCGTCGCCCGCGGCATCCGTGAACCGGTCGCCCGGGAACGCGTGGGACCTGGGCCGGAGCGTCACGCCGGCGCCGTCGCGCACGGCGATCTTGTCGATGGCGCTCGTCTCGTCGCAGCCGACCGCCGCCGTGCACGTGTCGACGAGGCCCGCGCGGGCCAGGAAGTCGGCCCAGATCCGCGTGTCGGCGCCGTTCGACCCGTCGGGGTGGTCGCTGTCGGTGTGCAGGTTCGTGTCGCCGCCGAGGATGATCGGCCGGCCGGCGCTGTGCTCCTCGATGTAGGCGGCGAGCTGGTCGAAGTTCTCGGATTGCAGGCGCTGGTCCTCGGCGGTGCCGCCGGCCTCCGCGTGGAGCGTGTAGAGGTCGACCTCGACGCCGTCGGCCAGCGTGAGCGTCGTGCGGGCGAAGCCCTTCATGGCCAGGCAGTCGGCGGCGCCACCGTCGTTGGTGTCGAAGCCGCCGAAGCAACCGGACCAGGCGACGCGGTCGACGTCGCCGAATGGCAGGCGCGACAGGAACCCGAGCCCGTCACCGACGTTGAGGTCGGGCCGGGTCGCGGGGTCGAGCCCGGCCGCCTCGGGTCCCGGGTGCCGGCCCGAGCGGAACTCGTGCGTGGCGTCCGCGCGCATCCGCTCGTGGTAGTGCACGAAGTCGAGGCCGTCGAGCAGCGGCGTCCACCAGTCGAAGTCCTCCTGCGTCATCACGACGTCGTAGTCGTTCAGCAGCGGGCTGATCAGAGGCAGGTGCTCCTTCGGGTTCTCGGAGGAGATCTCCTGGGGCAGGCCGGCCACGTTGTAGCTGAGCACCGAGAGCGAGCCTGAGGCACCGCCTCCGGGGCCGGTCGTGGGCGTCGGGTCGCCGCCGCCTCCGCTGCACGCCATCACGCCTCCCATCCCTGTCGCCATGATCACCCACACGGCCACCGCCCTCGACGGCCGCCGACCCCCCGGCATGCTCCCCATACCGCCGACCTTACGCCGTAAGTACGCCGTCCGCTCGGCGGGCCACCGGGGCCCGGCGGGCGAGCGGGCCCGACGGGGGGCGGGCGCCGGGCTCACGAGGCTCTTCTCTAGGCTCGGGCGGGTGGCCACCAACGACGAGCTCTTCGCCCGCGCCCAGCGCGTCATCCCCGGCGGCGTGAACAGCCCCGTCCGGGCGTTCAAGGCGGTGGGCGGCACGCCCTACTTCGTGGCCCGGGCCGACGGCGCGCACGTGTGGGACGTCGAGGGGCGGCGCTACCTCGACCTCGTCCAGTCCTACGGTGCGATCATCGCCGGCCACGCCCACCCGATCGTCGTCGAGGCCGTGCAGCGCGCCGCGCTCGACGGCACCAGCTATGGCGCCCCCACCGAGCGTGAGGTCCTCCTCGCGGAGGCGATCCGCGAGCGGGTGGCATCGGTCGAGATGGTGCGCCTCGTGTCGAGCGGCACCGAGGCCACGATGTCCGCGATCCGCGCCGCACGCGGCTTCACCGGCCGGCCCACGGTCGTGAAGTTCGCCGGCAACTACCACGGTCACGGCGACCTGCTGCTCGCCGAGGCGGGCAGCGGCCTCGCCGCCCTCGGCCTTCCCGGCTCCGCCGGCGTGACCGAGTCGGCCGTGCGCGACACGCTGGTCGTGCCCTACAACGTCGTCCCCAGCCTCGACGAGCGCACCGCGTGCGTCATCGTGGAACCGGTCGCCGCCAACATGGGCCTCGTCCCGCCCCTACCGGGTTTCCTCGAGGGGCTGCGGGCCGAGTGCGACCGGGTCGGTGCGCTGCTCGTGTTCGACGAGGTCATCACCGGGTTCCGGGTGGCGCTGGGCGGCGCCCAGGAGCTGTTCGGCGTGCGCGCCGACCTCACCACGATGGGCAAGGTCATCGGCGGTGGCCTGAACGTGGGCGCCTACGGCGGCCGCGCCGACGTCATGGGCGTCGTCGCCCCGCTCGGTCCCGTCTACCAGGCCGGCACGCTGTCGGGGAACCCGCTCGCCACCGCCGCCGGCCTGGCCGTGCTCGGGCTGCTCGACGACGAGGCCTACGCCCGCCTGCGGCGCACCGCAGCCACGCTCGCCGCCCGCCTGCGCCAGGCGTTCGACTCGGCGGGCGTCCCCGCCCGGGTGCCGGTCGTGTCGACGCTCGTCGGGCTGTTCCTGGGCGACGAGGCCCCCGTCGACTACGAGACCGCCCGCCGCACCGACGAGAAGCGCTACGCCGCCCTGTTCCACGGCCTGCTCGACCGGGGCGTGGCGCTGGCGCCCGGCGCGTACGAGGTGCTGTTCCCGGGCCTGGCCCACACCGACGACATCGTGGCCGAGATCGGCTCGGCCGCCGTCGAAGCGGCGCGCGACGCCGCATAGGGGCCTGCGCCGACAGGCGCAGCCGCGACCATCGCCGCGTCGTCCAAGGCCGTCAGCCCACCGGGGCCGCCGGGTCGATGGCGGCGCCGGGCCGGGCGGCGGTGTCGGTCGGCCCCCGCATCGGCTCGAGGAAGCAGAACCACGGCGCCAGCTCGTCGAGCGAGCCGTCGTTGTCGAGGCGCTGGGGCTCGGTGTCCATGTAGCGGGCCCGGCAGCGCACGTCGTTGGCCACCAGGCCGAGGGAGATCTCGGGCTCGAAGCGGGCGCTCTGGCTCTGGTCGGGCTCGTCGGGGGCCAGCGGCCGGAAGCTGACGAGCCCGTTGAGGGCGATGGCGCCGATCAGCAGCCACAGGAACGGCCTGGTGTTGCGCTCGCTCGCCGCCACCCACAGCACGAGCATGAGCAGGGCCGGCAGCAGGTGGCCCGGCTTCCAGGGCAGCTGCAGGAACAGCAGCTCGGTGACGACGAAGCCCAGGGCGGCCGTCCTGACCATCGAGTCGCGGTTCCAGGCCCGCAGGGCGCCCACGAGGGCGGGCAGCGCGACGAGCGCCACGAGAATCAGCGGGATGCCCGCCACGGCGTAGTTCTTGTAGGCGAAGCGCCCGAGGTTGTTCGCCAGTCCTCGCCAGCCGTTGGTGTGCTCGAGGAAGCCGGTCGTGCGGTCGTAGGCCAGCCACGGCGGCACGTAGATCAGCAGGCTGAGCGGCACCACGACGAGGCCGGTGCGGAGGGCACGCAGCCGGCGCCCGGGTGCCCAGGCGTCCGCCGCCAGGAACGCGGCGACCAGCATGAACGTCGAGCTGCGGCTGCCGATGGCCAGGGCGAACAGCACGCCGGCGAGGAGGCTCCGGTCGCGCCGGTGCAGGACCGCGCCCCAGATGAAGAACGCCACCGCATAGATGAAGTCGGTGGTCGAGGTGGCGGAGATGAGCGTGATCGGTGCGGCGAGGAAGGCGAGGGCCACCAGGTCGCCGTTCGCCCGGCCCCACTCGGTCACCAGGCGGGCCACACCCACGACGGCGGCGGCCGCCGCCAGTGCGGCGAGCAGGTTCAGGGCCAGGTGGCCCAGGGGGTCGAACGCGGCGACGAGCGTCTCGAACACGGGGACGCCGGGGTTGCGCGACGGGAAGTAGTCGCGGTTCCGGATCAGCGTGCCAGTGCGGCGGACGTCGCCGATGTCTAGGTCGGTGCCGTAGCCGAGCCACAGCACGGGCAGCGTCAACGCGGCGGTGATGGCGAGCAGCGCCCAGTCGCCCAGCCGCCGGTCCGGCGGGCGGGCCGCGTGGGGAGCGACGGGGGGACCCGCCGGCTCGGTGCCATTGCTCCCGGGCTGCGATCGCGCGCCGGCCGCGGGCTGTGCACCCGCGTCGGCGGATCCCGTTGCCTGGGCAGGTGACGCCACGGCCCGCCAAGCTAGTTGCTGAGGCGCCGGAGAGACCTGCTCGACGCCCGCGGCGGTCGGCATGGCGCCCCGTACGAGCACCGTCGACGACCGCGAGGCGCGTGAAGCGCCGGAACGACCTTTCGGCTGGTAGCAAGGGTGGGTGATCCTCGACGACACCCCCGAACGCCTCGGGCCGCTCGCTTCCCCCGTGAGCGCCGCCGTGTCCGAGCTCACCGAGCTCAACGCCGTCTCGAGGGCCTGGTCCGCCGACCACACCCTCTGGCGCGACGACCCCACCGAGGTGGCCGACCGTCTGGGCTGGCTTACCGTGGTGCCCGACATGGTCACCGGCCTCGACGCGCTGAGGAGAATCGCCAGCCGCGTGGCAGCCGGCGTCGACCACGTGCTCGTCATGGGCATGGGCGGCTCCAGCCTCTTCCCCGAGGTGCTCGCCCAGGGCGTGGCGCCGGGCGCCGGGCCGGCGCTGCACGTCCTCGACACGACCGACCCGGCCGCGATCGCCCGCCTCGCCGCCGACCTGCCCCCCGAGCGGACGCTGCACGTCGCCGCGTCCAAGTCGGGCTCGACGCTCGAGACGCGCAGCCACCTGGCCTGGGCCTGGGAGCGCCACCCCGACCCGGCCCGCTTCGCCGTCATCACCGACCCGGGCAGCGAGCTCGGGGCGCTGGCCCGGGAGCGCGCCTTCGCCGCCGTCTGGGAGAACCGCCCCGACATCGGCGGGCGCTACTCGGCCCTGTCCCTGTTCGGGCTCGTGCCCGGCGTGCTCGCCGGCGCCGACGTGCCCGGCCTGCTCACCTCCGCCTCGGCCATCACCGAGCGCTTGCGCACCGCCCCGACCGCCAACCCGGCGGCCCGCCTGGCGGCGATCATGGCCGCCGGCGTGCGCCACGGGCGCGACAAGCTCACCGTCGTCGTGCCCGAAGAGCACCTGGCGTTCGGCCTGTGGCTCGAGCAGCTGCTGGCCGAGTCGACCGGCAAGGACGGCACGGGCATCGTCCCGGTGGTCGGCGAGCCGGTCGGCTCGCCCGACGTCTACGGCGACGACCGGGTGTTCGTCTCGCTGGGCGCCAACGACGGGCTCCCGGCGCTCGCCGCCGCCGGGCACCCGGTCGCCGTGCTGCCCTTCGAGGGCGAAGTCGCCGACCTGGGGGGGCAGGTGCTGCTGTGGGAGCTCGCCACGGCCCTTGCCGGCGCCCTGCTCGGCATCCAGCCCTTCGACCAGCCCGACGTCGCCGCGGCCAAGGCGGCCACGGAGACGGTGCTCGAGGAGGGCCGCCCCGACCTGCCCACCACCTCCCTGGATGCCCTGCTCGACCAGGTCGAGCACGGCGATTACCTGGCCATCCAGGCCTTCGTCGACCCGGGCTCGCCGGCCGTCGCCCAGATCGAGGCCGCCCGGGTCGCGCTGCGCGACCGGCTCAAGGTGGCGACCACCGTGGGTCTCGGCCCCCGCTTCCTGCACTCGACCGGCCAGCTGCACAAGGGCGGCCCGCCGACCGGCGTGTTCCTGCAGGTGGTTGGCGACGACCCCGTGGACGTGCCGATCCCCGGCGCCCCCTACGGGTTCTCGACGCTGAAGAACGCCCAGGCGGACGGCGACCTCGTCACGCTCGCGGACCGCAAGCGCCGGGCCGGGCGAGTGCCCCTGGCCGAGCTGCTCGACGCCGGCGCGTGACCGGGTGGGGCGCCACCGACCGGGCCGCGCGCTTGGTGGCCGCGCCCCCGTGGTAGGTGTGTGCCGACCGCCGACGGGCGGCAGCCCTCGGCTCCAGGAGGACGCGGCATGAAGGTCGGCATGATCGGCCTCGGCAAGATGGGCGGCAACATGGCCACCCGGCTCCGCCGGAAGGGCCACGAGGTCGTCGGGTTCGACCCCCACAACGACGCCGCGGACGTGTCGTCGCTGCCCGAGCTGGTCGAGCGCCTCGGCGACCAGCCGCGCGTGGCGTGGGCGATGGTGCCCGCCGGCGATCCCACCGAGTCGGTGATCGCGGAGCTCGGTGACCTTCTGGCGACGGGCGACGTGGTGGTCGACGGCGGTAACTCCAACTGGCGCGACTCCGTCCGCCGGGGCGAGGCCCTGGCGGCGAAGGGACTCGGCTTCCTCGATTGCGGCACCAGCGGCGGCGTGTGGGGGCTCACCGAGGGCTACTGCCTCATGGTGGGCGGGGACGCCGAGCACGTGGCGGTCGCCCAGCCGCTGTTCGACGCGCTCAGGCCCGACGACGGCGGCTTCGTCCACGCCGGGTCCGTCGGCACCGGCCACTTCACGAAGATGGTGCACAACGGCATCGAGTACGGGCTCATGCAGTCCTACGCCGAGGGCTACGAACTGCTGTCCCGTTCGGGGCTGGACATCGACGTCGTCGGCGCCCTCGGCGCCTGGCGCACCGGCTCGGTCGTGCGCTCGTGGCTGCTCGACCTCCTCGTCAAGGCTTTGGAAGCGGCGCCCGACCTCGAGGGCATCCGGGGTTACGGCAGCGACTCGGGTGAGGGCCGCTGGACCGTGCAGGAGGCGGTCGAGCGGGGCGTGGCCACGCCGGCCATCAGCGCCGCGCTCCACGCCCGCTTCGTGTCGCAGCACGACGACTCGGTCGCCATGAAGGCCGTCGCGGCCCTGCGCCAGCAGTTCGGCGGGCACGCGATCCTGGCCGAGACCGAGGAGGCGGAGGGCGACCAGCCCGTGGGGGAGGTGGCGTCGTGAGACAGGCGGGGAGCGATGCGCTGGTGCTCTTCGGCGCCACCGGCGACCTGGCCCGCAAGAGGATCTTCCCGGCCGTCTACGAGATGACTCGGGCGGGCCGGCGCGACGTGCCGATCATCGGCGTGTCGTCCTCGGAGTGGTCCGACGACGAGCTGCGCGAGCGCGCCCACGAGTCGATCGCCGCCAAGGGCGAGGTCGACGACGCCGCGTGGAAGGACCTCGCCGGCCGGCTCACCTACGTGAGCGGCAACTACCGCGACGACTCGACTTTCGACCACCTGGCCCGCTGCCTGGCCGACGTCGAGAGCCCGCTGTTCTACCTGGCCATACCGCCGGCGCTGTTCGACGACGTCGTGCAGGGCCTGGCCCGGGTGGGGCTCAACATGCCCGGGTCGCGGGTCGTGGTCGAGAAGCCGTTCGGGCGCGACCTCGAGAGCTGCAACGAGCTCAACGACGTGCTCCACGCCGTCTTCCCCGAGGAGGCGATCTACCGGATCGACCACTACCTCGGGAAGGAGTCGGTCGAGGACCTGCTCGTCTTCCGCTTCGCGAACTCCATGCTCGAACCGCTGTGGAACCGCACGCACATCGCCAGCGTGCAGATCACGATGGCCGAGGAGTTCGGCGTGGAGGGTCGGGGCAAGTTCTACGAGTCCGTCGGCGCGCTGCGCGACGTCTTCCAGAACCACCTGCTGCAGGTGGTCGCCCTGCTGGCCATGGAGCCGCCGGTCTCGGCCGACGACCGTGCGCTGGCCGACGAACGGGTCCGCCTGTGGCGCCAGATCCGCACGATCGATCCCGCGCAGGTCGTGCGCGGCCAGTACCGCGGCTACACCGACGAGGAAGGCGTCGACGCCGGCAGCGACACGGAGACCTACGTCGCGCTGCGCCTCGAGATCGAGTCGTGGCGATGGGCCGGCGTGCCGTGGCTGGTGCGCACCGGCAAGTACCTCCCCGTGAACGCCACCGAGGCCGTCATCACCTTCCAGGATCCGCCCCGCATGCTGTTCGCCCCGTCCGGGTCCCGCTCGCCGCAGCCGAACCGGCTGCGGTTCCGGCTCGGTGCGGACGACGGCGTGACCCTGCAGGTCCAGGCCAAGGCGCCCGGCGACGAGCTGATCAGCCGCCAGATCGACCTCGAAGTGTCGTTCAGTTCGCTGTTCCCGGCGCGGCAGGAGGCGTACCAGCGGCTCCTGGAGGACGCCATGGAGGGCGACCACCGCCGCTTCGGCCGGGGCGACGGCGTCGAGGAGCAGTGGCGCATCGTCGAGCCGGTGCTGCGGCACCCTCCGCAGTCCGAGTTGTACCGGCGCGGCACGTGGGGGCCGGCCCCCGCCGACGCCCTGGCATCGGCGGTGGGCGGATGGGTGGAGCCGCTCGACGAGGGCTGACGGCCCGGCCCGCCAGGCCGACGTTGGGGCGGCTCGCCACGACGCTCCCCGTGGAGCACCATGTGCGCCGTGTTCGCCGTCATCCCCTACACCACGTTCCCCACCATCGAGCTGGGTCCGCTCACGCTGCGCACGTTCGGGCTGTTCGTAGCCCTCGGCGTGCTCGTCGGCGCTTGGCTCGCCGCCGGCTACGCCGAGCGCTTCGGCGTCGAGCGCGACGAGACCTACCGCGTCGCCACCTGGATGGTCCTCGCCGGCATCGTCGGCGCCCGCCTGACGTGGGCGGCGACCCACACCGACCAGATCGACGAGCCGCTCGACGTCATCGCCATCTGGGAGGGTGGCATCCAGTTCTCGGGCGGCTTCATCGCCGCGCTGATCGTCGGCCTGCCGTTCTTCCGTCGGTGGACGCGCCTCCAGCGCTGGCGGGTGCTCGACGGCTACGCCTGGGGTCTGGCGATCGGCCTCGCCCTCGGCCGGGTGGGCTGCTATTCGGTGGGCGAGCACTTCGGCCGCACCTCCAACTTCTTCCTCGCCACCCGCTACGACGGCGGCGAGGTGCGCGAGCCCACGCTCGGCGACGTGCCCTTGCAGGTCGGCACGACGTTCCACAACACCTCGCTCTACGAGCTGCTGTACCTCGTCGTGCTGTTCACGATCATGGGGCTGTTCATCCTGCGGGCCCGCCGGGCGGGCCACGAGCTGGCGCCTGGGCTGCTCACCGGCCTGTTCGTGTTGGTCTACGGCGTGGCCCGCTTCGCGTCCGACTCGCTGCGTGTGAACGACGAGCGGGTCGGCGGGCTCACGGGCGCCCAGTGGATGGCTGCCGTCATGGTGCCGGCCGGCGCGTTCATCCTGTGGCGGGTGCGTCCCCGCCTCGCTGCCCTGGCGGCGACGACCACCGAGGTCCCCGTCAGCGCCGCCGCCGAGGCCCTCGATGCGGATGCCGAGCCCACCGATGCCGACGTTGAGCCGATCGCGGAGGTCCAGCCCGCCGGTGCAGATGCCGAGGGCGCCGGTGCGGATGCCGAGCCCGCGGGTGCGGATGCCGAGCCCGCGGGTGCGGACGTTGCGCCGATGGCGGAGGTCCAGCCCGCCAGGCGTGAGCCCACGACCGGCGTGGGCGATCTGCCGGAGGACGACGCCCCGGCCGGGGTGGCCGCCGACGACCCGGGGCCCGTGTCCAGCGCCGAGGTGGCCGCCGACGCCGACGCTGCGGCGACCGTGGGCGCCGACGCCGGGACGACCGCGGACGCTGTCGCCGCGAGGACCGCCGGCGCCGACGCCGACGCTGCGACCACCGTGGGCGCCGACGGCGACGCCCCGACGACCGCCGACATCGCGACGACCGTCGAGGCCGACGCTGCGACGACCCTGCGCGCCGACGTCGCGTCGACCGTCGAGGCCGACGCTGCGACGACCGCCGACGGCGACGCCGCGACGACCGCCGACGCCGGCCGCGACGTCGAGCCTGGCAGCAACGGCGAGGCCGGCACGGACGGCGACGAGGACCCGGCGGTCGACGACCGGTCAGGTTCCTCCCGCGCACGGCGGTCCTGAGCCTGGGAAGAGGCGCCCCGGGGCCGCGGTGCCCGGGGCGGTACGGTGTGGCACGCTGACGCCGGCCGCGCTGGGGACGCCCCGTTCGGGGCGCGGGCGGCCACGGAAGGAAGGCCGTCCATGCCGAGCTCCGCATGCACCGAGATCGAGTCCGCCACGGGTGGTCGCCGCCTGGGCCGGCGTGCTCTCGCCGCCGTGGCGGCAGCCGCGCTGCTGGTAGGCCTCGCCGCCTGCGGCGGCGACGATGACGACGACGACGCCGCCACCGACGAGACCCAGGCCGACGCGGGCGGCGGCGCGGAGGGCGCCACCACCTACGAGGTCACGTCGATCGCCTACACCGATGTCGAGGCCCCGGCCGGTGGCACGCTCGAGATCGTGAACGAGTCGGGCACCGCTCACACCTTCACCGCCGACGACGGCGAGTTCGACGTGCCCTACGGCTCCGGCGAGACGGCCACGGTGGACGTGCCCTCGGAGCCCGGAACCTACGGGTTCCACTGCGAGATCCACTCGTCCATGAAGGCGACTGTCACGGCCCAGTAGTGGCGCGCAAGTCTTCGAGCGTTTCCCGTCGCAGAACGACGGAGAACGCTCAAAGACGAGAGCGGCGGCGCACGGCCCCGCCGGGTCAGGCGACGGCGGGCTCGGGGATGGCCCGGGCCAGCCGGGCCACGGCCCGGTAGGCGGCCTCGGCGGGACCGATCTCGTCGTCGCGCAGCAGGTTGGCCATGATGCGCAGCACCCACTCCATGAGCGACTGCGAGCGCATGCCCACCCGGGTCAGCTCGCGCATCAGCACGGGCTGGCCGATGATCTTGGCGAAGTTGCGGGCGACCTTGAAGTACAGCCCGTACTCGGCGTCGAGCAGCGCCGGGTAGCGCTGCAGGGGCCGGCCGTCGCCGGCGGCCAGCGCCTCGTCGAGCAGGTTGGTGGCCATGCGTGCCGTCTCGTAGGCGTAGTCGATGCCCTCGCCGTTGAACGGGTTGATCGACCCGGCGGCGTCGCCGATCACCACCCAGTTCGGTCCCACCTTCGGGTTCATCGCCCCCGCCATGGGCAGTCGCCCGCCGGTGGGCGGGGCGAGCATGGCGTCCGGGTCGATGCCCCAGCGGTCGGGGGCGGTGGCGGCCCATTCGGCCATGAGGTGGGTGGTGTTGACGTCCTTGTAGCCCTTGAACGTCGAGAGCAGGCCGATCCCGACGTTGATGGTCCCGTCGCCCAGCGGGAAGATCCAGCCGTAGCCCGGCATGCTGGCGCCGGTGCGATCGTGCACGTCGAGGGCCGACTCGATCCAGGGATCCTCCGACAGCGGGCTCGCGAAGTAGCCGCGGATGGCGATGCCCTGGGGGTATGCCTTGTTGCGGGCGGTGCCCAGCGCCCGGCCGAAGCGCGACAGCGAGCCGTCGGCCACGATCACGTACCGGGCCTGCAGTTCACGTGTCTCGCCGGTCGCCTTGTCCTTCACGACGGCGCCCGTCACGTGGCCGTCGCGCAGCGTCGGCCGGAGGGCCTCCGTGGCGGTCAGCAGCGTGGCGCCGGCCTTGGCGGCGTGCTCGGCGACCATCTGGTCGAGGTCTCGCCGGCGGACCACGTAGCCGTAGCTCGGGAACACCGGGTGCTCGGGCCAGGGCAGCTCGAGCGTGATGCCGTGGGCCACGGCACGGAGGCCGTCGTGGCGGTGGTGGGCCGTGGCGATCGCCGGCTCGAGGCCCATGTCGGCCAGCTGGTGCACGGCGCGGGGGGTGAGGCCGTCGCCGCAGGTCTTGTCGCGGGGAAACTCCTTGCGCTCGACCACGCACACGTCGCGGCCGGCGCGCGCCAGCCAGTAGCCGGCGGCGGCCCCAGCCGGACCGCCTCCGATCACGAGCACGTCGTACCGGTGGTCGGTCATGGTCCCGAGTATGCCGGGCGGCGACCGCCGACCGGCGGTCGCCCCGGGGCCGGCGGTGCGCCGGCCGGATCAGCCACCGAGCTCGTCCTCGGACACGCCGGCGGCCTCGGACAGCGGACCGAGGCCCGCATCCGCGAAGGTCATCTCGCCGCGGGCGATGGCGAGCAGGTCGGCGTAGTCCTCGCTGGTCTCGTCGATCTCCTCGCCGCCGAGCACCCGCTCGTGCAGCACGACCTGGGCGAGTTCCTGGTCGGTGAGCGCCCACGCCGGCATGCCGCCCTGCTTGGGCTTGTCGGTGGCGCCGTAGGTGTCGCCGGGCCAGCCCTCGGAGCCGAGGCGGACCCACATCATGTGGTCGCGGAAGTCGGGCCAGGTCTCCTGCACGCCGCCGTCGACGAACGCCGGACCGGCGCCGCCGCCCCCGGTCGCGCCGTGGCAGGACGCGCACTGCGAGTACTCCTGCGTGCCGAGCACGAACGGGTCGTCCTCGCCGGCGGGAGGCGGCTCGAGCGTGCGCACGAACACGTAGCCCCACAGGGGCATGGCCACGAGGACCGGCATGGCCCAGAACGGCACCCGACGCCGGCGCTTCGCCGCCTGGACGTAGACCGGGTCGGGCCGGACCGGCTCGGGCCTCGGCTCCTCCACGGGCGCCGGCGTCGCCGGGGCCGGGGCCGGGGCCGGGGCCGGGGCCGGGGTGGCGGCCGCCGGGGTGGCGGCGCCCTCGGCGGACTCGGCGGCCGCGCCCTCGGCCGCGTCGCCGCCCAGGCCGAGTGCGGCCCGGCGCTCACGCGAGCGCTTGAGAAGGTGCTCGGGGATCTCGGTCAACGCAAGCCTCCGCGGACGGACTCCGGCCGTGAACTCTACGCAGGTCACCCGCGGCCGTACCAAGGCGGGCCGGCGTGCGCCGCGGGCCCGCCCTCGAGCCCCGGAGGGGGGCCTGCGCAGGGCGTGATGCCAATGTGAACCGGTTCGCACGCCCGTGCTAAACCTGCTCCGTCGCCCCGGTACCGTGGTCGGCACGTAGAATGTGAGCGATTTCACGAGGGAGTCGCGAGACCAGTGGTCGCCTTCATCATGACCCTCACCATCGGCGTCGCCGGGGTGGGTGCCGTCTTCTTCCACAGCAAGCGGCGCCCTGTGGGCGCGCCCGTGACGTGGGGCGAGGCCATGGCGGCTGCGGTGTTCGCGTTCCTCCTCTTCTTCTGGTGGTACGGCGTCATCCCGCACCAGTGGCTCACCTGGGCCGACAACGAGCTGGGCTGGACCGTCGACAACCTCCTCGTCGAGTCCACCGGCAACGTCCCGATCACGATCTCCATGCGGGTGATCCGCGACTTCGTCGTGCTCGGCATCTACGGCCTCGGCATCGCCCTGCACATCGGCCTCTTCGCCATGTGGCAGGACAGGGCGAAGGAGAGGCCGAAGGCCATCCCGGCCTCGCGCTACGGCCGTCCGCTGGTGCGGGAGCGCTCCTAGTGGCCAAGAACGACGCCAACCCGCCGATGCCCGAGTTCCGGGCGGATTACGTCCTCCAAGAGGTCGATGCCGCCTGGCTCTCGAAGGCGGTGAAGCCCAAGCAGTTCATCCACATCGACCAGTCCGAATGCATCATGTGCGAGGGCTGCGTCGACATCTGCCCGTGGAAGTGCATCCACATGGTGTCGCCTGACGCCATCGCGGAGACCGTCGAGATCGAGCAGCCAGGCGTCGATCCCGCCGATCACGTCATCTTCACCATCGACGACGACGTGTGCACCCGTTGCGCCCTGTGCGTCGACCGGTGCCCGACGGGCGTGATCATCCTGGGCAAGGTGGGCGACCCGGCGGCCCGCGGCGACGCCCACCAGCGCACCAACACCCACGGCTACGGCTACGGCATGCGGTTGGGGTGACGGCGATGTCGATGACGACCGAGGAGCTCTACGTCTAGTGGCCAAGACCATCGACACCAAGCCCCCGCTTCGGGAGCGGATGGAGGCGGCGCTCAAGGGCCTGCCCGACAACATCCAGGGGTCACAGGCCTGGAACTCGATCTTTCGCCCCGGCTCGATCTTCCGTAAGGGCTACAACGACAGCCCCCGGAACCGGTCCTACGTGATCATGAACAGCGTCCTCTACCACCTGCACCCGGTGAAGGTGAAGAGGCACGCCGTGAAGGTCAGCTACACGCTGTGCCTGGGCGGCCTGAGCTTCTTCCTGTTCATCCTGCTCACGGTGACGGGCATCTTCCTGATGTTCTTCTACCGCCCCACCGCCGCCCAGGCGTGGGACGACATCTACACCCTGCAGACCTCGGTCACCTTCGGCCTGCTCGTGCGCAACATGCACAGATGGGCCGCCCACCTGATGGTGATCTCGGTCTTCCTGCACATGGCGCGGGTCTTCTACCACGGGGCCTACAAGCCGCCCCGGGAGTTCAACTGGGTCATCGGCGTGGTGCTGCTGATGCTCACGCTGCTGCTGTCCTTCACCGGCTACCTGCTGCCGTGGGACCAGCTGGCGCTGTGGGCGGTGACGGTGGGCACCAACATGATGGGGTACACGCCGGTGTTCGGCGACCAGGTGCGCTTCGTGCTCCTGGGCAGCGCCGAGATCGGGACCGACACGCTGCTGCGGTGGTACGTGCTCCACGTGCTGCTGCTGCCGTTCGTGATCGTGATCTTCATGGCCATCCACTTCTGGCGGGTCCGCAAGGACGGCGGCATCTCCGGGCCGCTGTGAGCCGCACCGCTGTGATCCGAGGGCACCAGTCATGACCGAGATCCCCGAACACCTCCGCAAGCGGGCCGAGGAGGCTCGCAAGAAGGCCGCCGCCAAGAGCAGCGCCGGCGACGCCGCCCCGGCCGCCGCGGGCGCGCCCGCGGGCGGCGAGGCGGCACCGGCAGGCGAGCAGAGCGCGGCCGCGAGCCGGATCCCGGCCCATCTGCTCGAGCGCTCGAAGGCCGCGAAGGCCCGCTCCGAGGGCGGTGGTGGCGGCACCGCCACCGCCGTGGCTCCCGCGGCCGCCGCCGTGGCCGCGCCCGCCCCCGGGGCCCCTCCCGTGGCCGCCGGGCCCGGTGGTCACACCCAGCGGCTGCTGACAGTGGTCAAGTCGGGCTCGATCCAGGACATCAAGGCCGTCCCGCAGGACAAGGTCCACGTCTGGCCCCACCTGCTGGGAATCGAGTTCGTCGCCGCCCTGGCCTGCACCGCGTTCCTGCTGGTCTTCTCGACCTTCGTCAACGCCCCGCTGCTGGAGCTGGCGAACTTCAACCAGACGCCGAACCCGTCGAAGGCGCCCTGGTACTTCCTGGGCCTCCAGGAGCTGCTGACCATGTTCCACCCCATGGTCGCCGGCGTGACGATCCCGGGGTTGGGGCTCGTCGGGCTCATCCTGGCGCCGTACACCGACCGCAACCCGTCCAACAAGCCTGAGGACCGTAAGTTCGCGATCTCCCTCTTCACCGTCTTCCTCATGTTCTGGGCGGTGCTCGTGATGATCGGCTCGTTCTTCCGGGGACCCGGCCAGAACTTCGTGTTCCCGTGGAACGCCGGCCTCTTCTTCGAGCTGTGAGCGCCGAGGAAGCGTCATGAGCACCGTCACCATCCTCGCCATAGCCGTACCGCTGCTGGTCCTGGCGGCCGGCCTGCTGCTGTTCGCCGCGTCGCGCCGGCGCGACACCGGCGTCGCCACGGGCACGCTCAGCCGCGAGACCGCCCGGCGCGACCGCGACCGCGAGCGGTCCCGACCGGTCACCGGCGAGGACGAGGCCCGGCCCGAGGCGGAGGCGCGGGTCAGTGGTCGCCAGGTCGAGCGGGCTGCGGTCGTGGCCCGCCGGGCCGAGTCCGCCCCCGTCAAGCTCGAGGAGCGAGCGCCGGTCGCCTGGGTGCCGCCCGACGAGGAGACGATCGGCTTCACGCGCCGGCAGTTCTTCAACCGGTCGATCGTCACGGTGTTCGCCTTCGGCCTGTCGGGCTTCGGCGCCTCGCTGCTCGCGTTTCTCTGGCCGAGCAACACCGGCGGCTTCGGCTCGGCGATCAACGTCGGGTCGCTCGACGACATCAAGCAAGCGATCGCCGACGGCAACGGCTTCGCGTACTACCCCGAGGGACGCATGTGGGTCACCGAGTACCCGTCCGACGCCGTCGAGAAGGCGAAGGCCGTCTACTCGCCCCAGGAGCTGGCCGGCATGGAGGAGGGCGTCGTCGCCCTCTACCAGAAGTGCCCCCACCTGGGCTGCCGGGTGCCGAACTGCGACACGTCGCAGTGGTTCGAGTGTCCGTGCCACGGCTCGCAGTACAACCAGGTCGGTGAGAAGAAGGGCGGCCCCGCCCCGCGGGGCATGGACCGCTTCGCCATGAGCGTCGACGGCGGCAACCTCACGGTCGACACCGGCACCGTCATCCAGGGGCCGCCGATCGGCACCAACACCACCGGCCAAGAGGCCGAGGGCCCCCACTGCGTCTCGGGCGGCAGTCACTGATGAACTCACTCCCGGTCACCGGGACCGTGCTCGGAGCGAGCACGGTCACGACGATCGGCGCCGTCATCGCGGTGCTGGTCGGTGTCGGCGCCGTCGTCTTCCTCGTCGCCAACCTCCGGGCCTCCCGGCCCGAGGTCGGCTCCGAGATCGATCTGGCGCCCAACCGCAAGCCCTACCTCGACGACGACGCCCTCGAGACCACCCGCCTGAACAGCACGCTGCGGTGGGCGCTGGTCCTACTCGTCATCTCCGCCGTCGGCCTGCCCGTCTACTGGCTCAACGAGCCGGGCCGGCAGTCCGGTGCCATCGAGGACTACGAGCGGACCTTCGCCCTGCGCGGCGAGGAGCGCTACGTCGAGGGGTCGCAGTGCCAGAACTGCCACGGCCCCGACGGCGTCGGCGGCGTCGCGACCTACACGATCACCGACGCCGACAACCAGTTCGTCGCGACCGTCCAGTGGCGGGCGCCGGCGCTCAACACCGTGCTGCTCCGGTTCAGCCGCGACGAGGTCAAGTACATCATCAACTACGGCCGCCCGTTCTCGCCGATGGTGGGCTGGGGCGCCGAGGTCAACAAGGGTCCGCTCAACGAGCAGCAGATCGACAACCTCGTCGACTACCTGGCGTCGATCCAGCTCACCTCCGAGGAGACCCGGCTCGAGATCCAGGGCCAGCTGGCTTCGCAGCTCGGGCTGATCGGCGACGACGAGGTCGACGACCCCGACGCCGTCGCCGCCGCCAACGAGCAGATCGACTACACCGACCCCGAGGTCGGCCGGATCCTGTTCAACCTCGGACGCGACGACAGCTTCGCCAGCGGCGCCTACGCGTGCGGCCGGTGCCACACGCGGGGTTGGTCGATCCTGAACGACCCGTCGCAGATCGAGCCGTCCGACGCCGACGTCGGCGACTACGTCGACTTCCCCGACGGCTCCGGCGCCCTCGGCCCCAACCTGACCGGCGGCCTCATCCCGCGTCAGTTCGCCAATGTCGAGGAGATGGTCGAGTTCATCTCGGTCGGCAGCATCGACGGCGAGCCCTACGGCAACAACGGCATCGGGAGCGGCAAGATGCCGGGCTTCGGCGACAACCCGAACACCGAAGAGGTCGAGGGTGACGGGATGATGACGCAGGAGATGATCGAAGCGATCGTCGCCTACGAGGCCAACCTGCCGGCCCGCGAGACGACGACGAACGCCCCCGCCGGCGAGCGGCAGGCGGCGACCGCCGGGTCCACCACGACCACTACCGAGGCGTCCGGCGGGACGACCACGACGACGGAGCCCTGAGCCCGATGACGCTCACGCACACCCTCGCCGGCATCGCCTGGGACCCGCAGATCCGGGGCATCCTCACCGTCGTCGTCGGTGTGGTCGTCCTGATGGGGTCGGTCTACCTGCTGCTCGCCACGAACCTGGCCCACCGCCTGGGCTTCATGCTCGCGCTGACCGCCTTCTTCGGGTGGATGACGATCCACGGCATGATCTGGTGGATCTACCCGCCGGGCAACGGGCCCGCCGGCCGCATCCCGTCGTGGGAGATCGAGGAGATCAACCACGGCGACCTCTCCGCGGCCGCACTTCCCGAGGTCCACGACCTCGACGCGTCGGACCTGCCCGAGCCCACCGAGCTGCGCGAGCTCTCGGCCGCGCAGATCGAGGAGCTGAGCGACAAGGAAGCCGACCGGCTCAACGAGTGGCGGCTGCTGCCCGAGGGCGACGCCGCTCGAGGCGAGGCGCAGACCACCGTCGACGCCGCGCTCGCCGAGGGCATCGTCCCGGGCCTCGCCTCCACCGAGGACTACGTGTACCTCTACGCGTTCGACACGGGCGGCAAGCCAGGGCGCAAGAGCGACGGCATGTTCGACCGCGTGGCGAACAAGGTCACGAACACCCTCTCGATCACCAACCCGCCGCACTACGCCGTGGTGCAGCTGCAGGCCGCGCGCGAGCAGGAGGCTGTCCCGGGCGAACCGCCGCCGGTGGCGGAGCCTGATCCCGACGCCGAGGTCATCTCGGTCGTGCTGGTGCGCGACCTGGGCGAGCGCCGCCTGCCGGCCGCCCTGATCACCACCGGATCCGGCCTCGTGTTCGGACTCATGTGCATGATGTTGCACAAGCGTGATCAACGGGTAGCCGCGCATCGCGCCCTGCCCCTCCCGGCCACTACGGAGTGATGCCATGGGCCAGTACCTCCCCATCGTGGCGATGATCGTGCTCTCGATCGCCTTCGCCGCCATCAGCCTGCTGCTGTCGCGGCTCGTGGCGCCGAGGCACTCGACCACCGCGAAGCGGGCGCCCTACGAGTGCGGCATCGTGCCGTCGCGCGAATCCAACGAGCGCTTTCCGGTTCGCTTCTACCTCGTGGCGATGATCTTCATCGTCTTCGACATCGAGATCATCTTCCTGTACCCGTGGGCCGTGAACTACCGCGACCTCGGCGTCTTCGGCCTGGTCGAGGTGTTGCTGTTCGCCCTCACGGTGTTCGTGAGCTTCGTGTACCTCATCAGCAACGGGGCGCTCGAGTGGGGGCCGCTGCAGCGGGCCCGGCGGTTCTCGTCCATGGTGTCCTCGGAGCGCACGGCGGCCACGACCGTCCGGCGAGTGGGTCTCGAGGGCCGGCCCGAGGGCGACGGCACGGAGGTGGCGGCCTGATGGGCTGGGACGTGTCCAAGGGCCTCGAGGGCCTCGACCACAACGCCCTGACCGGCAAGCTCGAGGACGTGGTCCGTTGGGCCCGGCGCCGGTCGTCGTGGCCGGCGACGTTCGGCCTGGCCTGCTGCGCCCTCGAGATGATGGGCGCCGGCGGCGCCCATTACGACCTCGCCCGCTTCGGCATGGAGGTATTCCGGGGCTCGCCGCGCCAGGCCGACATCATGATCGTGGCCGGGCGCGTGTCGCAGAAGATGGCGCCGGTGCTGCGCCAGATCCACGACCAGATGATGGAGCCCAAGTGGGTCATCTCCATGGGCGTGTGCGCCAGCACCGGCGGCATGTTCAACAACTACGCTCTGGTGCAGGGCGTCGACACGATCGTGCCGGTCGATGTCTACGCCCCCGGGTGCCCCCCGGGCCCCGAGACGCTGATACACGCCATCAACACGCTGCACGAGCAGATCGCCACGGGCGAGCTGCTCCGCCGGCGCGCCGAGAGCGGCGCAGGAGCCGGCATCCACGTGGCCCAGCGCGACGGCCAGGCCGAGCCGCAGGCAGTGTCGCTCGCAGGGAAGCGCTGACCGTGGCCGATACCAGCAACGACGCTGGCCCCGACGCGCCCGAGGCCGAGGCCGAGGCGGCCCCGCCCGAGCCCGAGACCCGCCACGGCGTGCTGGTCACGCGCAGCCGGGGCCAGGTCGTGCTGCACCCGGGTCGGGACGAGCTCGTCGAGCTTGTGCGCGACCTGCGTGACGACGAGGCGTTCCGCGTCTGCGTCGACGTGACCGCCGTCGACTACGTGGCTTATGACGCGCCCCGCGAGCTGCCCGCCGGCGTGGCCGGCGAGCGCTTCGAGGTCGTCGTGGGGCTGCTCTCGCACGCCACCGCCGAGCGCCTCCGCCTGCGCGTGCAGGTGCCCGAGTCCGACCCGACGTGTCCGTCGCTGTTCGACGTGCACCCCGGCACCGAGGCCCTCGAGCGGGAGGTGTTCGACATGTTCGGCATCCGCTTCGAGGGCCATCCCGACCTGACCCGGATCCTCATGCCCGAGGACTGGGAGGGTCACCCCCTGCGCAAGGACAACCCGGTGGGGTCGATCCCGGTGCAGTTCAAGGGCGTGCAGAACGCGAGGTGAGCCCCATGTCGAGCACCCACGTCACCGCCGCCGAAACCTCCGAGGGCGCTCAGGAGATGGGCCTCCGCAAGGGCGCCGGCGCCGCCGAGATCCTGCGGGAGATCGGGTCGGTCCTGCGCCTGTCCGAGACCGAGGCCGCCGCCCTGGCGGACGAGGTCCCCGACGAGGACGACCAGACCATGATCATCAACATGGGCCCGCAGCACCCGTCGACCCACGGCGTGCTGCGGCTCATGCTCGAGCTCGAGGGCGAGACCGTCCTGCGCACGAAGCCGATCATCGGCTACCTACACACGGGCATGGAGAAGACGGGCGAGACCCTCACCTACCTGCAGGGTCCCACGAACGTCACCCGCATGGACTATGCGGCGCCGCTCTTCAACGAGCTGGTGTTCTCGCTCGCCACCGAGACGCTCCTCGGCATCGACGAGGACATCCCGCCGCGCGCCCAGTGGATCCGCATGCTGCTCTGCGAGCTGAACCGCATGTCGTCACACCTGCTGTTCCTCGCCACCAACGGCATGGACCTCGGCGCCGTGTCGATGATGATCTTCGGCTGGCGCGAGCGCGAGGAGACGCTCCGGCTGCTCGAGATGATCACGGGCCTGCGGATGAACCACAACTTCATCCGCCCCGGGGGCGTCGCCGCCGACCTGCCCGAC
>Ga0126307_10000536_pt1 | contig 24572 bp, 28 predicted proteins | sample Plot28_FD_89955 | JGI IMG/M metagenome (GOLD analysis project Ga0126307, IMG submission 89955) | Serpentine soil microbial communities from UC McLaughlin Reserve, CA, USA - Plot28 | ecosystem: Environmental > Terrestrial > Soil > Grasslands | place: USA: UC McLaughlin Reserve, Lake County... | reverse complement strand
TCTACGACGCCGTGCTGATGGCCGCCGAGGCCATGAACGAGGCCGGGAGTGAGGACCCCGCGGCGATCAGCGACGCGCTCGACTCGATCGGGCAGAGCCAGGGGTTCGTCGGCTCCACCGGGACCATCAAGCTCGATCAGGACGGCCAGCGGGTCGAGCAGGAGCAGGGCCTGTTCGAGGTCGATGACGCGGGCAAGATGGCCGAGATCGAGGAGCTCCCAGGGCCCGAGTCGTAGCGTGAGAGGCGGCCGCGACCAGGGACGGAGGCGCCGTGGGTGAGGTTCTCTTCGACACCCTCATCGACGGCTCCGAACTGGCGCTGATCGCGGTCGGGATGACGCTCGTCTTCGGTGCGGTCAAGTTCGCCAACATCGCGCAGGTCGAGTTCGCGACCCTCGGCGCCTACGGCACCGTGCTCGCCGGCAGCCTGATCGGCGGCGGCCCGCTCGTCGTCGAGGCGATTCTCAGCATCGTCGGCGTCGGTTTGATCGCGGTGGGTCTCTACCACCTGATCTTCAAGCGGCTGCTCATCCGCTCGCCGGCGACGGCGATGATCGGCTCGCTGGCTCTGTCGATCCTGCTCCGGGCCCTGATCCAGACGATCACCGGCCCGCGGCCGAAGGAGCTCGATGTCCCGCTCGAGCGGGCGAACGACATCCTCGGCGCGCTCGTCACCCCGAGTCAGGTTCGGATCATCGTGATCAGCGTCGTCGCCCTCGCGGCGTTGATGGCGGTCCTGCGCCTCACCGCGCTCGGGCGCTCGATCCGCGCTGTTTCGGCGAACCCGGACCTCGCCGCGGCGGCGGGGATCGACGTTCGCCGTGTGATCGACGTCGTGTGGTTGCTCGCCGGCCTGTTTGGCGCCCTCGGCGGCGTGATGTATGCGATCGACAACCAGGTAAGCCTCGAGATGGGGTTCGGGCTCCTGCTGCCGGTGTTCGCGGCCGCCCTGCTCGGCGGCTTCGGATCTCCCGGCGGCGCGATCCTCGCCTCCTACCTGCTCGCATTGGCCGAGAGCGTGGTCCTGCGGGTCGACTGGGGCGAGGTCATCAACACCGGGAGCGCCTATCTTGACTCCTCGTACCGCCCGGCGATCGGATTCGTGCTCCTGCTGCTGGTGTTGCTGATCCGCCCGCAGGGGATCTTCGGACGCGAGGCGCGTCGTGCTTGAGTTCCTGCTCGGCGTCGCAGTCGTCGCCGCCCTCTTCGGCGTACTCGCGGTCTGTCTGAACCTCGAGGCGGGTGTGACCGGGTTGCTCAACTTCGGGCTCGTCGCCTTCTTCGGGATCGGCGCTTACGCCACCGGCATCGCCAGCCTCCACGGTGTCTCGTGGGAGCTCGGGATGCTGATCGGGGTCGTGCTGGCGGCGCTGGCGGGCGCGGGCGTGGGCCTGCTCGGGCGGACGCTCGCAGCGGAGTACTGGGCCGTCGCGACGCTCGCCCTGGCGGAGCTGCTGCGGCTCATCGCTCTCAACACGGACTCGGTGACCGAGGGGGCGCGTGGGATCACCACCGTCGAGCCGTTCTTCGGTAGCCTCGGGCCCACCGAGCGCGATCTCGCCTGGCTCGGGCTCGGGCTCGCCCTGCTCGCGGTCTGCGCCTTCGTCGCCTCGCGGGTGACCGAGACGCAGTTCGGGCGAATCCTGCGGCTCGTTCGCGAGCGCGAAGAGCTGGCGGCAGCGCTTGGCCACGACGTGGTCAGCGCGAAGGTGCGGGTGATGGCGATCAGCGCCCCGATGGCCGCGCTCGCCGGGTCGCTCTACACCCACTACATCACCTTCATCGGCCCTCAGGAGATGGCCCCGTTCGGGACCTTCCTGGTCTGGACGATGGTCGTCGTCGGCGGGCTCGGGTCCGTGTACGGCGTGATCGCCGGCGCCTTTCTCGTCCAGCTTCTCTACGAGGTGACCCGGTTCATCGACGACATCACCGACATCTCGCCCGAGAGCGCCGGCGGGGTCAGGGTGCTGGTCGTCGGCGCGGCGCTGCTCGGCTTCCTGCTCTTCCATCCCGCTGGCCTCATTCCCGAGCGCCTGAGGAGGATTCGTGCTGAGGGTTGAGCGAGTCTCGAAGCATTTCTCGGGCATCACGGCGCTCGAGGAAGTCGACATGCGGCTGGATGCCGGCGAGACCCTCGGCCTCGTCGGCCCGAACGGCTCCGGAAAGTCGACGCTGCTCAACGTCCTCTCCGGTTTCATCCGGCCGGACCGCGGCCGCGTCACGTTCAAGGGCGAGCGGATCGACGGGCGCCGGCCGTGGGCGATCGCGGAGCGGGGCCTCGAGCGGACCTTCCAGCTGCCCGCCCAGCCGCAGCGGCTCACGGTGCTCGAGGTGATGCTGACCGGCGCGCACCTGCGGCGTGGTGAGACCGTCTGGGGGAGCCTGGTGAGCCCTCGCCGGGTCCGCGCCGAGCAGGCGGCGGCCGTCGAGCGTGCGCGCGGCCTCCTCGATGAGCTCACCCTGCTCGAGCTCGAGCACGATGCGGCAGGAACGCTCTCCGGGGGCCAGCAGAAGCTACTCTCCCTGGGCGTCGCGCTGATGGGCGACCCGGAGGTTCTGCTCCTCGACGAGCCGACGGCCGGGGTCCATCGCTCGCTGCGCCACGTCCTCGTGGAGCGTCTTCGTTCCCTCCACGACGCGGGCACGGCACTGGTCATCGTCGAGCACGACATCGGCTTCGTCACCGAGCTCTGCGAGCGCGTCTACGTGCTCGACAAGGGGCACGTGATCACGTCCTGCCTGCCCACGGAGCTCGCGAGCGATCCACGCGTCGTCGAGGCCTACCTCGGGACCAAGAAGCGCCCCACGGCCGCTTCCCCAACTTCGGCCAGCCGCGAGCAGCGGAAGGTGCCGTCGTGATCGAGGTCCGCGACCTTCACGCCGGTTACGTCACCGACATCCCGATCCTGAAAGGTGTCTCGCTGCGGGTGGGCGAGAAGGAGATCGTCACCCTGCTCGGTCCCAATGGGTCCGGTAAGTCGACGCTGGTCAAGACTGTGATGGGCTACATCGAGCCGTCCGCCGGGGACATCCGGATCGACGGCGAGTCGATGCATGGCGTGCCGGTCCACGAGCGCGCGATCTCCCACGGCGTCGCGTACGTCCCCCAGCTCGACAACGTCTTCGGGCCGCTCACCGTCCGCGAGAATCTCGCCCTCGGAGGCGCGCGCATGCCGCGTGCGGAGCGACGGGAGCGAATCGAGGAGCTGCTCGACCTCTACCCGATCCTCGGCGAGCGGCTTGGCCAGCGCGCGGACTCTCAGTCCGGCGGCGAGCGGCAGATGCTCGCGATCGCGCGAGCGCTGGTCACCCGGCCGCGCTGCCTGTTGCTCGATGAGCCGTCGGCGGGTCTCGCGCCGCTGATGCTCGAGCAGGTCTTCTCGATGCTCGCCGATCTTCGCGAGCGCGAGGGCGTGACGATGCTGCTCGTCGAGCAGAACGCGGTCGACTCGCTCTCGGTCTCAGACGGTGGCGTGGTCCTCGTGCTCGGCGAGGTCGCGCTCGAGGGTCCCGCGCAGAAGCTGCTCGACGACCCGCGGGTGTCCGAGCTTTACCTCGGCGGTACTCCCGAGCTCGAAGGGAGCAGAGTTTGAACCAGAACGCAAAACGACCTCCAGAGAGGAGAGGCCCATGACAACCTCTACGACGCTCGGCGACCGAGCCGGCAATGGCGCAGCCAGTGCGATCGTGCCCTCTGCACAGCCGCTGAAGGCGCGGCGCGGCCAGGTCGGATACGGCTTTTCGGTCGGCATCCTGATGCTGGACTGCAACATCCCCTTCGTCCCGGGGGACGTCGGCAACGCCTCGACCTACGACTTCCCGGTCCAGTACCGGCTCGTCCCCGGCGCCACCGGCGAGGCCGTGATCACGCGCCAGGACCCGGCGCTGACGCCGCTGTTCATCGAGGAGGCGCACGAGCTCGTCCGCCAGGGCGTGAAGGCGATCACCGGCGATTGCGCCTACATGGGGGCGTATCAGCGCGACGTCGCGGAGGCGGTCGACGTTCCGGTGTTCCTGTCGAGCCTGATGCAGGTGCCGCTCGTGCTCAGCATGCTGCGCCCCGACCAGAAGCTCGGCGTCCTCGTCGCCAGCGGCCATGGGGTCACTGACCGCCTGCTCGAGCCGGTCGGCATCGTCGGCAAGTGGCGCGAGCGCTGCGTGTTCCGGGGGCTCGAGGACAAGGAGCACTTCAGCGACGTCTGCCTCCGGGAGATCGGCGAGATCGACGTCGCCCGGATGGAGGCGGAGATGATCGAGACGGCGCAGGAGGTGGTCAGTGACGAGCCATCGGTGGCCGCATTCCTGTTCGAGTGCTCGGACATGCCGCCCTACTCGGCAGCGGTGCAGCGCGCCACGGGGCTGCCGGTCTTCGACTGGATCGGGTTCATCAACTACGTCCACCACGCGGTCGTGCGCACGCCCTACGAGGGGTTCTTCTAGGCCGCGCGGCGAGAAGGGAGCGAAGTGACACCAGCGGCAATCAGCACGCTCAACCCGGAGAGCCTGGGCCCGGCGATCGCGCCGTACTCGCAGGCGACGGTCGTCAACGGGTTCTGCTTCATCGCAGGCCAGGTCGGCCTCGACGCCTCGAACCAGGTGATCGCGCCGGGCGACGTCAGGGCGCAGACGACCGCCGCAATCGAGCGGATGGAGACCATCCTCGCCGAGGTAGGCGCGGGGCTCGAGGACGTCGTGACCGCGACGGTGTTCCTCACCGACGTCGACGACTTCGCGGCCTTCAACGAGGCATGGGCCGAGAAGTTCGGCGACCACCGTCCGGCTCGCGCGACGGTGCGAGCCGACCTCCTGCTCGACGGGCTGGTGGTCGAGATCCAGGCGATCGCGGCAGTGCAGGGATAGGAGGCCGGCGGTGCGGGTGATTGTCTTCGGCGGCGGGGTGGTCGGCGTCACGACCGCCTACTACCTCGCCAAGGAGGGTCATGAGGTGGAGGTGGTCGAGCGCCAGTCGCGCCTCGCGCAGGACGCGAGCTCCGGCAATGCCGGGCTGATCGCGCCCGGCCACTCCTACTCGTGGGCGTCGCCTGCCGCGCCGCGGATGCTCTGGCAGTCCCTGCGCGGAAAGGCCACGGCGATCAGGATGAAGCCGCGGCTCGATCCGGCCCTCGTCGGCTGGGGCCTGCGCTTCCTGCGCGAGTGCAGGCGCGAGCGCGCCGAGGCCAACACGGTCGTCAAGCTGCGGCTCTGTCGCTATAGCCGTGACCTGCTCACGGAGCTGCTCCGCGACGAGGAGATCGCGTACGGCCCCACCGCCCGCGGCGTCCTTTATCTCTACCGCGACGAGGACGAGCTCGAGCTCGCGTTCATGAAGTCCGAGCTCCTACGCCGCGAGGGGGAGGACCAGGAGGTGATCGACGCCGACGGGTGTGTCGAGCGCGAGCCGGCGCTCGAGCCGGTGCGCGACCGGATCGCGGGGGCGGTGTTCGGCAAGGAGGACTTCAGCGGCGACTCGGAGCGCTTCACGAACGAGCTCGCCGAGCGCTGCCGTCCGCTCGGCGTCCAGTTCCGGATGGCGACCTCCGTGTACCGGTTCGAGTCAGAGGACACGCAGGTCACCAGGGCCGTGGTCGACGGCGGGGTGCTGAAGGCGGATGCGTACGTCCTCTCGCTCGGGGTCGACAGCCCGAAGGTGGCGAGGTCGGTCGGTCAGCGGCTCCCGATCTACCCGGCGAAGGGCTACTCGGTGACCTTCCCGATCGACGATCACCACCGCCCGCCGCAGATGGGTGGCGTCGACGAGGCGACGCTGGTCGCGTGGGCGAACTTCGGCGACCGGCTGCGGATGTCGTCGACCGCGGAGTTCGCCGGTCCCTCCCGCAGCTGGCGGGAGCGCGACTTCGAGAACATCTTCCGGATGGCTCGTGAGATGCTGCCGGACGCGGCCGACTACGGTCGCGGCCAGTTCCGGGCCTGCCTGCGGCCGATGACCCCCGGCGGCCCGCCGATCATCGGCCGCGGCCGCCACCGGAACCTGATCTACAACACTGGCCAGGGCCATATGGGCTGGACGATGGCCTGCGGCTCGGCGCGGATCACCGCCGACCTGCTCGCCGAGCGGAAGCCCGACCTCGACCCCGCGGACTTCGCGGTGCCGTGATGGCCGGCAGCGCTGATACAAGGCAGCTCGCGGACGGTGGCGTCCGGGTCGAGCCGCCGGAACCGCTTCAGTTCCTCGCGCCGGATGGTTCGCTCGCTCAGGAGTACGAGCCCGCGCTCTCCGATGAGGAACTGCTCGCGGCCTTCCGCTTGATGCTCCTCAGCAGGGCGACCAGCGAGCGCGCGGTCAACCTCCAGCGGCAGGGGCGGCTGGGAACGATCGCGACACCCGACGGGCAGGAGGCGGCGATCGTCGGCTCCGTCCTTGTCCTCGACCCGGCACGCGACTGGCTCGTGCCGACCTACCGCGAGATGCCGGCGATGATCCACATGGGCCTGCCGCTGCCCCGCTTCCTCCTCTACTACCGGGGCCACCCGCTTGGAAACCAAGTTCCGGAGGGCGTCAACATGCTCCCGGTCCAGATCGCCCTCGGGACCCAGGTGCCGCATGCGGTCGGGCTCGCCTGGGGCCTTCGCCACCAGGGGTCCGACGCGGTCGTGCTCGTGTACTTCGGCGAGGGCGCTTCCTCGGAGGGCGACGTCCACGAGGCGATGAACCTCGCCGGTGTTCGCCAGGCGCCGGTCGTCTTCTTGCTCCAGGACAACGGCTGGGCGATCTCGACCCCGGTCGCGCAGCAGTCGGCGACCGGCTCGTTCGCGCTGCGCGCCGCCGGCTACGGCTTTCCCGGCGAGCTCGTCGACGGCAACGACCTCTTCGCCGTCCACGACGCGACGCGGCGAGCGGTCGAGCGGGCCCGCACCGGTGAGGGGCCGACGCTGATCGAGGCGCGCACCTACCGGCTCGCGCCGCACAACACCTCCGACGACTCGAGTCGTTACGTCGACCCCACACAGCTCGAGGAGGCGCGGGCCCGCGATCCGGTGCCGCGGCTGCGCGCCTTCCTCTCGGAGCGCGGCTTGCTGGACGAGGAGGCTGAGCGTCGGCTCACCGAGGAGATCTCCGAGGAGCTCGCGGTCGCGGTGCGGGAGATGGAGTCCGAGTCGGAGTTCGCGGCCGAGCAGCTCTTCGAGCACGTCTACGAGACGCTGCCACGGCGGCTCGACCACCAGCGGCGGGCGCTCAGCGAGGGAGACGGGGAGCCGGACTGATGGCCGTGATGAGCATGGTCGAGGCGATCCGCTCGACGCTCGCCGCCGAGATGGATCGCGACGAGCGCGTGATCCTGCTCGGCCAGGACATCGGTGCCAACGGCGGCGTATTTCGCGCGACCGAGCACCTCCAAGAGCGATTCGGCGAGGACCGCGTCGTCGACATGCCGCTCGCCGAGGCGGTGATTGTCGGCTCCTCGGTCGGGCTCGCGGCGAGCGGTCTCATCCCGATCCCGGAGCTTCAGTTCCTCGGCTTCGGCTCGCAGGCGTTTCACCAGATCGAGGGTCAGGTGGCGCGCATGCGCGCACGGTCCGCGGGGCGCTTTGAGATGCCGATCGTGATCCGGGCCCCCTTCGGCGGCAACGTCCGCACCCCCGAGCTCCACTCCGACGCGCACGAGGCTAAGTACGCGAACTCGCCCGGGATCAAGGTCGCGATGCCGGCGTCCGCGTACGACGCGAAGGGCCTGCTCGCTGAGGCGATCCGCGACCCGGATCCGGTGCTTTTCTGCGAGCCGCTTCGCGGCTATCGGCTGCAGAAGGACGAGGTGCCGGAGGAGGACTACACGGTGCCGTTCGGCGAGGCGCGGGTGCTGCGCGAGGGAGACGACGTGACGCTCGTCGCGTGGAGCGTCGCGGTCAACGTCGCCGAGCGCGGGGCGGACCTCGCGGCCGAGGAGGGGATCGCGTGCACGGTGATCGATCTGCGCACGCTGGTGCCGCTCGACGAGCAAACGCTGGCGGAGGCGTTCGCGCGTACCGGCCGCGGCATCGTCGTCCAGGAGGCGCCGCTCACCGCGGGCTTCGGCGCGGAGGTCGTGGCGACCGTGCAGGAGCACGCGTTCTGGGCGCTCGAGGCGCCGATCGGCCGCATCGCCGCGCCGGACGTCCCCTATCCGATTGGCGCCATCGAAGAGCAGTACGTCCCCGGCCCGGAGCGCGTCCTGGCGGAGATCCAGCGGGTCATGGAGGCGGCGTAGGTGGCGTTCGATTTTCACCTCCCCGACGTCTTCGAGGGGACGGCCACGGCGGAGATCGTCGAGTGGAAGGTCGCTGTGGGGGACGAGGTCAAGGAGGACCAACCGCTCGTTGACGTCGAGACCGACAAGGCCGTGGTCACGATCCCGTGCCCGACCGACGGGGTGGTGCTCGAGCTGCGCGGCGAGCTGGGCGAGACGATGCCGGTGGGTGAGCTCCTCGCGGTGTTCGGCGAGCGAGGGGAGCTTGCGCAAGCGGGCGCCGGTGCGGCCGAGCCGGTGGAGGCCTCCGCCGCCGAGGCGCATCCGACGCGCGAGACGGCGGCGCTCGCCGGTGCTCCCGCCGCTCCGCGGGAAGGCGCAGGGCAGGGGAACGGAGCCCCGGTGTCACCGGTGGAAGCGGCGAGCGCCGCGGCGTTGGCCGCTGGTCGGCCGCTGGCGTCGCCGGCGGTGCGCAAGCTGGCCCGCGAGCGCGGCGTCGATCTCGCCTCGGTGACCGGCAGCGGGCCCGCCGGGCGGATCGTTCGCGAGGACGTGCTCGCGGCGGCCGGCCCTCAAGCACCGCCTGCCCGGGAGGCCGAGGCTCCCGCGCCCGCCGCCGCGCCGGCGCGGGGCGACGAGGTGATTCCGCTTCGCGGCATCCGCAGGACGATCGCTCGCAACATGACCGAGTCCTGGCAGACGGTGCCGCACATCGTCGACTTCCGCGACGTCGACGCGACCGCCCTCCTCGCGGCCCGCCGCGATCTTCGCGCGCGGGCGGAGGCGGACGGCGACGAGGAGCTCGCCAAGGTGCTGACGATGATGCCGCTGCTGGCGAAGATCGCCGCCACCGCCGCGCTTCGCCACCCGGGCGTCAACAGCTCCGTAGACATGGAGCGCGAGCAGATCACCCGTCACGGCGCCGTCCACCTCAGTGTCGCGACCTCGACCTCGGACGGCCTCCTCACGCCGGTCGTTCGCGATGCCGATCGCAGGTCCGTAACGGAGATCGCGCGCGAGATCGCGGCGCTCGCCGCCGCGGCGCGCTCCAGGAGCCTGTCTCGCGAGCAGCTCACCGGCGGAACGCTCACCGTGAACAACTACGGCGCCCTCGGCAGCTCGCTGTCGACGCCGATCATCCCGCCCGGCCAGTCGGCGAACCTTGGCTTCGGCCGCCTCCAGGAGCGCGCCCTGGTGCGCGATGGGGAACTCGTCGCCGCCCCGGTGCTCGGACTGAGCTGCTCGGGCGACCACCGCGTGCTCGACGGCGCGGACCTCGCCTCGTTCGTCAACGACGTCGTCGCGGCGATCGAGAACCCGGTGCTCCTGCTCGCGGAGCTCGCATAGCGATGGTCGTCGGCGAGATCGCCGAGCCCGTCGACCTGCTCGTGGTCGGCGGTGGGCCGGGTGGCTACGTCGCCGCGCTCCGCGCAGCGGAGCTCGGCCGGGAGGTGGTCGTCGTCGACCGCGGCGGCACCGATGGCGGGCTCGGCGGCTCCTGCCTGCACGTCGCCTGCATTCCCGCGAAGGCGCTGATCGAGCTCGCCAATGCCCGCCACGGGATCGACGCCTTCGCGCCGGCCGGCCTGCGGGCGTCCGAAGTTGAGATCGACCTCAGCGCGTTCCAGGAGTGGAGGCGGTCGATCGTCGACCGCCTTGAGCGCGGGATCCGGGGGCTGTTCGACCGAGCGGGCGTGCGGCTGATCGAGGGAGAGGCGCGCTTCGCGAATCGCGACCGGGCCGCGGTCAGGCTGCCGGACGGCCAGGCGCACTTCCTCGAGTTCCGGCAGGCGATCGTGGCGACCGGCTCGCGCCCGGGCGCGCACCCGCAGCTTCCGGTGGACGGCGAGCGGGTGCTGACCTCGACCGAGGCGCTCGCGCTCGAGTCGGTTCCGACGTCAGTGGCGGTCGTCGGTGCGGACTACATCGGCCTCGAGCTGGCGACGGCGTTCGCGAAGCTCGGCTCGAGGGTTGGCTTGGTCGAGGAGGGCGACCGCGTCCTCCCGTCGCTTGACGCCTCGCTCGCCAAGCCGGTGGCCCGGAGGCTGCGCGAGCTCGGCGTGGAGCTCGAGCTCGGCGGGCGGGTGGTCGCGGTCGACGAGCACGAGCTCGTGATCGCGAGCGGGGACGGCGAGAGGCGGCTGGCGGCGGAGCGGGTGATCGTGGCGGTGGCGCGGACGCCGAACACGGACGAGCTTGGGCTCGAGGCGGTCGAGGTGGCGGTGGGCGAGGACGGGCTGATCGCCGTGGACGAGCGGCGGCTCGCGACGTCGCGGGTCGCCGCGATTGGCGACGCGACCGCCGGTCCAGCGCTCGCCCACAAGGCGAGCGCCGAGGGTCGAGTGGCCGCGGAGGCGCTCTCCGGCATGCCGGCCGCATTCGACCCGATGGCGATCCCGGTCATCGCGTTCAGCGACCCACAGGTCGCAAGCGCGGGTCTGAGCGAGGCGGAGGCGCGCGAGGCCGGCCTCGACGTCGCCGTCGCCGCGGCGAGCCTCGGCGGGAACGGCCGCGCGGCGACTCTGGGTGCGGGCGGGGCAGTCCGCACTGTGGTGGATCGCGGCTCCGACCGCATCATCGGCGTCCACGCCGTCGGCCCGCACGCCACCGAGGTGATCGCCGAGGGGATGCTCGCGATCGAGACGGTCGCGAGCCCCGACGACGTGCTTGGGACCATCCACGCCCATCCGACGCTCGCCGAGGGCCTGCCGGCAGCGCTCGCGCAACTCGCCGCCCGGCCGAGCGCCGAGGGCGAGCGCGTCGAGGAGGTGGCGGGTGGCCGCGCATGAGCGCTCACGCCTCGAGGTGGTGGAGGATCTCCCGCGCGAGGAGCGGTTGCTAGGGCACCCGGCGCCCGCGCAGATCTACCTCGGTCCCGAGGACATCCCCGGCCTGCCGATCAAGGTCGCGGCCGTCGACGCCTCCAAGCTCGTCGGCAAGCCGCTCACCGAGCTTCACCGCCACGACGTGGACGAGATCTACCTGGTCGTGACGCCCGGGCTTCGGTTCGACGTCGAGACCGACACCGAGACGGTGACTGTGCGGTCGCCCGCGTCGGTGCGGATCCCGGCCGGGACACCGCACCGCTTCGTCGTGCGCGAGGTGCCGAGCTCGCCGTGCCCTTTCCTGGGCATCCTCGTCGAACGGAGCGGGTAGCCGGATGCCGCTCCGGGCGGCCGAGGACTTCCTCGTCCGCCTCCGCGACCGTCGCCGCGTCTACGTCGCCGGCGAGCGGGTCGCCGAGGGGGACGTGCCGCTCTTCGAGCAGCCATCAGCCCTGCCGCTGGCTCAGTAGAGCTTGCTGATGATCACGTCGCGCGCCTCAAGGATGTGTTGGCGCATCGCCCGCTCGGCGCGCTCCCCGTCCCGGACCGTGAGCGCGTTGACCACCTCGTCGTGGCCGGTGAGCGAGGCCGCCGCCTCCTCCTCGCCGTAGAGCTTTGCGATCCGGTAAGTGAAGAAGAACTCGCGGTTGCGACGGATGAATTGGCGCAGCCGCTCGTTACCGGCCGCGGCGACCACGGCCTCGTGGAACGCGTCGTTGTATTCGACGAGGTAGTCGGAGGCGGGCATCTCGAGCTTCGAGCGATTCTGGTGATGGTGGAAGTCGATGATCTCGTCGATCTGCGCGTCGCTGGCCCGATGACAGGCGAGGAGTGCCGCCATGCCTTCGAGCGCCGCACGCACCTCGTGGATCTCGCGCACCTCCTGCGCCGTGTGCTCGCGAACGACCCAGCCGCGCCGGCGAGTCTCCACCAGTCCATCCGACGCGAGGCGTGCCAGCGCCTCCCGAAGCGGCGTCCGGCTGACCTTGAGCCAGCCGGCGAGCTCGGTCTCGACCAACCGCTCGTTCGGCCGCAGCTCCCCTCGGACGATCGCCTCGCGCAGCCGGTTATACGCACCAGTCGCCAGCGAGACGCCGGCGTCGTCGCCCGCGATCGCCGCCACCGGCTGCGACGGCGCCTCGGCCTGGTTCCTATCTTGCACACAAGTCAGTATGCCAGCGCCCACCGCCGTTCGCCTGGGTTGCGGCGCTCGTTTAAGCGCCCCCCAGGGGCCTCATCTCGAGTCGTTGCGTGCGGGGCCCCCCACCTTATGTTCCTCGCTTGTTCCGGGAACGCCGTGCTGGCGTGATCGCGGTTCCGCGGAACCGCTGGTCGCGGGTGTTCCGCGCTCATTCGGTCTGACTTTCGCGCAACTCGGCACCTACTCGAGCGCCGCGGGCTCGCGGGGGGAGCTAACGGCGCAGCTGATCCGCGCCGGCTTACGGCGGCGCGCCGGTCCGCGAGCTCGATGCGGAGGCGCGGGCAGCCGCCGCGGGCAGCCGCCGCTCGCCCTAGCGGCGCGTCCCGTAGCCCCAGCCGCGGCCGGGCTGCGCCTCCCCTGGCGCGGTCTGAGAAGATTCCGGCGCATGAGGGCAGGGCGGGTGCGTCGAGCTGGTACGGCCGTGGCCACGCTCGTGGCTGCCTGCGCGTCGCTCGCCCTCGCCGGACCTGCGACCGCGTACACGGCCCACGGCTCGATGAAGCAGGCTTACGTGCTCGGCGCCACGCCCGGCAAGAAGCTGAGCCTCGTCGATAAGCGCGGCGACGCCCTGCAGCGAAAGACGGTCAGCGAGCTCGGCGGCCTCGTGTTCCGCAAGGTCGAGCCCGGCGGCGGCTACCGCGTGAAGGGCGCCGGCGAGACCTCGGAGCGGTTCAGGGTGCTGACCACCCGCTCGCGGCCGCCGGACGCCTCGATCTACGACCAGCCGATCGCTGACAGCGGCTACCAGTACCTGACGACCCGGGACGGCACGAAGCTGGCGGTCAACGTCTACCCGCCAACCGTGCCGACCCCGGGCCCGTGGCCGACCCTGATCGAGTACTCCGGCTATGCCTACGCGCGGCCGGGCGGCGGCGCGAGCTCGATCCAGCAGATCTTCGGCGCGCTCGGGTTCGCGGTCGTCGACGTCAACATGCGCGGCACCGGGTGCTCGGGCGGCTCGTTCGACTTCTTCGAGCCGGCGCAGTCGCTCGACGGTTACGACGTGGTCGAGACGATCGCTCGCCAGCCGTGGGTGCTCAACCACAGGCCGGGCATGGGCGGGATCTCCTACGGCGGGATCAGCCAGCTCTTCACCGGACAGACGCGGCCTCCCTCGCTGGCCGCGATTGCGCCGCTGTCCGTGCTCGACCAGACCCAGACGACGCTCTATCCCGGCGGCATCCTCAACACGGGCTTCGCGCTCGCCTGGGCCGAGGAGCGCGTCGAGGACGCCCGGCCGGCCGGTCCCGACAGCGGCCAGCCGTGGGCGTATGAGCAGATCCAGAACGGCGACCAGATCTGCAAGGACAACCAGGCGCTACATCCGGAGGCGGTCGATCTCCTGGCGAAGGTGAGGCGCAACTCCACCTACAAGCCGAAGGTCGCCGACCCGCTCTCGCCGCTCACCTTCGTGCACAAGATCGAGGTGCCGACCTTCATGGCCTGCCAGTGGACCGATGAGCAGACCGGCGGCCACTGCCCGGCGTTGGCCGCCGCGTTCACCGGGACGAAGCGGAAGTGGTTCACGTTCACCAACGGCACCCACGTCGACTCGCTCGACCCCGAGACCTTCAACCGCCTGTATGACTTCCTCGAGCTCTACGTGGCGCAGCGAAAACCCAACCCCGACCCGATCCAGATCGCCGGCGCGCCGGTCATCTACCAGGCTGCGATGGGGATCCCCGGCGTCCTCCTGCCGCCGGACCCGATCCGCGCGCAGCCCGACTACGCGTCCGCGCTGGCCGCGTTCGAGGCCCAGCCGCCGATCCGGATCCTCTTCGACAACGGAGCGGGCGGCCAGCCCGGCTACCCGTATCCCGGGTTCGAGCAGTCGTTCTCGCGCTTCCCGGTGCCGCACACGAAGGCGACCTCGTTCTACCTCGACCGCGGCGGCAAGCTGAAGCGCAAGCGGCCCAAGGCCGGCGCCGCGGACTCGTTCAAGTGGAATGCGGCGGCGCGGCCGCCGACCGACTTCACCGGCGACACCGGCGCGGGCCCGGACGGCCTGTGGACGGCAACCCCGCCGTACGACTGGACCCAGAACCCGGCCGGGACCGCGGCCTCCTACGTGACGGCGCCGCTCGGGAAGAACACCACGGTGCTCGGCGCGGGCGCGCTCCAGGCATGGACGCGCTCCTCGAAGCGCGACGTCGACCTGCAGGTGACCGTCTCGGAGGTCCGGCCCGACGGCAAGGAGACCTTCGTGCAGGGCGGCTGGCTCAAGGCAAGCGCGCGCAAGCTCGACCGGAAAAAGAGCACCAAGCTCGAGCCGGTGCCCAGCCTGCGCAAGTCCGACCGCGCCCCGATGCCGAAGGGCAGGTTCGCGAAGCTGACGATCCCGCTCTACTACGAGGGCCACGTCTACCGGACGGGCTCACGGATCCGGGTCACGGTCAGCGCCCCCAACGGCGACCAGCCGATCTGGTCGTTCGACGAGGCCGTCGGCAAGGGCGCGAAGATCGAGGTCGCGCACTCGCCCGAGATGCCCTCGCGCCTGCTGCTGCCGACCGTCGACGCGAACGTGCCGACCGGCCTGCCGCCGTGCCCCGGACTGCGCGGCGAGCCGTGTCGCGACTACGTCCCGTACGCGAATCGAACGAAGCCGCTCGAGTAGCGTCGCGGCCTACTCGCGCCAGCAGACCTGCATCCAGCTCGCGCACACCCAGCCCTCCATCTCGGGATCGGCCGGATGCCGGCGCTCGCCGTGCTCGAAGACGCTGAGCCCGCAGTTCGCGGTCCGCAGCTGCCATAGCCGGCCGACCTCGCTCGCCCGAAAGAGCTCGCCGATCAGCGAGTCGATCAGAAAGAAGCGCCCGAAGATCCCGTGTGAGATGGCGAGCACGACCGCTTCCGGCTCGGAGTTCTCCAGGTCGGCCTTGAACGAGCGCACGCGCCCGAGCACGTCGTTGAATGACTCCGCCCCCTCCGGCGCCGAATCCGGGTCCGCTGCCGATTCCGCCATCCGCTCAGACCAGCGCTTGAGCTTCTGCTCCTCCGGCGGCAGCTCGAGGAAGTCGTCCGCCTCGCGGAGCTCGTGGATGCCCGGATGCGTCTCGATCTCGAGGTCGAGTGCCTTGGCGATCGGCTTCGCCGTCTCCTGGGCGCGGCCCATCGGGCTGACCAGAAGGCGCGTCGCCCCGGACTCGCGGAGCGCGCGCGCCACCGCCAGCGCCTGCCGGTGACCGCGCTTCGTCAGCCGGTCGCCCTCAGCCTCCGGAAGGCCGACGGCCTCCGGATCGGCGTTCGACACCGACTCGGCGTGGCGGAGAAAGAGCAGGCGCACCGGCGGGATCTATACCCGCTGGCCTTCCGCGGGGCCGTCAGGCCGACTTGAGGACCGAGTCGAGCAGCCCTGGAAAGCGCGCCTCGAGGTCCTCGCGCCGCAGTCGGTTGACCCGCGCCGTCCCCTCCGGGATCTGCTCGATCACACCGCTCTCGCGCAGGACGCGGAAGTGGTGGGTGGCGGTCGACTTCGACACCGGGAGCGGGAACTCGCCGCAGCGGTGAGAGCAGCCGCCCTCGGCGGCGAGGCCGCGGACGATCTGCAGGCGGACGGGATCGCTGAGTGCGTGCAGGACGTGGGTCAGCTCGAGGTCCTTGGGGTCGGGATGTGCGAGTGCTCGGCTCATCGTGAATCTCATTGTACGACGATCTTCGGACAATCTAGTACGATGTTCCTCGAACCTTGAAGTCGCCAACAGGAAGGCACCCAATGAGCACGACGAACAGAGCCACGACACAGGCTTCACCGGCGCCGCCGAGGCCCCTCCGCTTCAAGCGACTGATCGTCTTCACGTCGCTTGCGGCCGCGCCCCGGTCCGCCTAGGAGAGATGCTGGGCCTGGTCGCCGACCCCGCTCCCCCGAGGGAATCTCCCTCCGCGAGGTAACCGACCGGGTCCCCACCCCAAACGAGGCGCTGGTCGAGGTCCGCGCGATCTCCCTGAACATAGGCGAGATCCGCACCCTCGGCCAGCTCCTCGAAATTTGATCGTCGGCTGGGACGTGGCCCGTCGGGTGAGCCGACGGCGCTGCGGGCCCGCCACCCGCGCAGGGCGACTATCGTGAGGGCCTGATGGACGTCGCCCAGATCCGGGATCACATCGAGGAGCTCGTCGCCGAGGAGCATCGGCTGCTGAGCGCGAGCGGAGAGGACGGCCTCGACGACGAGCGCCACGCCCGACTACAGGCGATCACCCGCGAGCTCGACGAGACCTGGGACCTACTGCGGCGCCGAGAGGCCGGCGTCAACGAGCGCCTCGCCGACGCCGATGTCCCGAACCCGCCGAACGAGCTGGACGGGCCAGACCCCGAACCGGTCCATCTCGAACACGGCGTGCACGCCCAGGGCTCCGAGCCCGGGCCGGAGATCAATCCGAGCGTCCCCTAACCGGCCGCGTCCGATCGCTCCGTCCACGAGCGGATGAACTCTGCCGTCTCCTCGTCGGCCGGGAAGAACGACTCGACTGAGAGCTCGGAAACCGTGATGTCGACGGCGGTGCCGAAGGTGGTCGCGGTGCTGATGAACGAGAGCTCGGCGTCGTCGACGCGGAGGCGGAGTGGGACAGCGATCTGCCCTGCTTCGAGGTCCGGCACGTGTCCCGGCTCCTCGCCGCCGGGGTAGTCGGCGAGCTCCTCGTGAAGCGCCGCCAGCGCCGGATCGCCGGTGACCACCGCCTCCCGACGGAGCCGGTCAAGCAGATGCGCCCGCCACTCGCCGAGGTTGACGATCCGCGGCGCCATCCCCGTCGGGTGGAGGCTGAGGCGAAGCACGTTCACCGGCGGCTCCAGCAGGTGCTCGGCGACACCCTCGATCAGCATCGGCACGGCGCTGTTCGCGGAGACCATGCCCCAGTGGCGGTCGATCACAACCGCCGGGTATGGCTCGTGGCCACGGAGCACCTGGTCGATCGCTCTCGCGCACCGGCCCCATCTCGGGGTCTGACAGGTCGTGCTGGGCATAGACAGGCGCGTAGCCGGCCGCGAGTAGCAGCGAGTTCCGGTCGCGCAAGGGGACCTCCAGATGTTCGGCGAGCTGGATCACCATCTCCGCGCTCGGCTTCGCCCGCCCTGTCTCGATGAAGCTCAGGTGGCGTGCAGAGACGCCGGCCTCAAGGGCGAGATCGAGTTGCGAGAGGCGTCGGCGCTGCCGCCACTCGCGGAGGAGGACGCCGACGCGGGGGCGGGTCGCGGTGGCGTGCATGTCGCGCACGGTACTCAGGGGCTGTGACCAGCACAGCTACGTCTGAGGTAAGCGCGCCGCGTTTGGACCCGCGCCACGATCGCCGCCACGCCCCTTCACATCGTCATACCGACCACCGATAATGCCCGCGATGAAAGCCAAGGACGGCCGGCCCACTCGCGCATGGCTCGCAGCCGCGGCTGGCATCTTCCTCGCACTCTCGCTAGGCGCGTGCGGCGATAGCGATGACGACGCCGGCACCACCAGCGTCGGCCCGCCCAACAGCGACCGCATCGCCTCGGTCCGCATCTACCAGGGCGGTCGCTGGACGCTCAAGGGAGAGACCGCGAACTCCGTTGGTGCCGCTCTCGCCAAGCTCAAGCCGACTTACGTCTCGGCGCTGGTGCGCTTCCAGGCGGGCGAGCCGGTGGCCAATTACGAGGTCAAGGCCTGGAATAAGGTCCGCGCCGCGGTCAAGAAGGTGTCGCCGGACGCCAAGTTCTCGATCGAGCTCAACGCGCTCGAGTACCCGACACCGGCCAAGCTCACGGCGATGATGGACAAGGTCCGGTCCCGGTTCGACAACGAGGCCTGGCTGTTCGACTTCTACACGACGGCCGCGAAGTCACGGCCCGAGGTGATGGAGGCTGCGATCGCCGACGCGCATGAGCACGGCGAGCTCCTCGGCGGCAACGCGTTCGGGCTCGCGAAGAAGCCGACCGTCCCGACGGGAACGGACTACATCGCCGTTCAGGACACCGCGTTCAAGATCGACCTCGACGACGTCAAGAAGCTCGCCGAGCGAGTCCCCGTCTTCTTTCACCTCGGCAATAACCCCGACCTCCTGAAGAGCACAGGGTGTGCATGGATCCGCGAGTTCACGACGAAGCGCCGCAGCAAGTACGTGACCCAGCGCGCCGGCCAGCAGGACGACTACAACTTCCGCTTCGCCTATCCCGTTTTCTTCCCGGAGTGCTCGGTCGACCCCGCCGACCCCAACGCGCGGATCTACGCCTACAACGCCGTCGAGAACGACCCCGTGCTGAAGACGATCAGCGAGCTGATGTCGAAATACGAGTGAGCTGAGCGGCGAACGCCCGCGTCAGCTCGCGATCGTCCGCTCCTGATCCTCGCGCGCCTTCTCCAGCCGGTCGCGGTCCGGTTCGGGGTTGCCACGCGGGCCGGTGTGCTCAGCCGGATTGCCCTCCGGGTCCGGCCGCTCGGGGTCCGGCCTCTGGGGCTGCTTTTGCTCTGAACGCTTCGGCTTCTCGTCGTGATGGTGATGGCTCATGCCCATCCCCTACCCGACGAGCCGCGCGACTCACGTAAGGCCGCTTAGCCCGCGAGCGCGTCGCCCTCCGGCAGCCGGTCCAGCGGGTGAAGCTCCGAGCGATCGAGCGCCTCGGTCCGCAGGTGCGCGATCTCCAGGTACTTCTCCGAGCTCACCATCTCCAGGAACACCCGCCGGGTCGGGTACTCGACCAGCGCCACCACGTCCCACTCCGATGGCCCGATCAGTGGCGCGGCGGCCGTCGCCGCGAAGATCACCTTCGCGCCCGCCTGCTCCAGCAGCGGCCCGACCGCCTCGGCGTACTCCTCGGAGCGCTCGCGGCCGCCGCCGGGCTTGAAGTCGAGGAGGTTGAGCATCACGACCGGACGCTCGTCGGCGCGGTCGATGAACTCCGGGAGCTCGATCGGGGTTGAGTTGTTCGAGCTCCTCGGGCGTGTGGGCATGGGCCATTGCGCCCGATCCTAAGTGGCTCACTGGGTACCTTCCATTCGTGACCGTCACCACACCTGGGCCGAGGGATGTCGAGGTTGCGGCGCTCACGCCGCTTCAGCCGCACGTGATCGTGTTGTTCGGCGCCACGGGCGACCTCGCGCGGCGCAAGCTCCTGCCGGGGCTCCTCCATCTCTCCCAGGCCGGCCTCATGCCCGAGTTCCGGGTCGTTGGCACGTCGCTCGAGGACACGGACGACGAGAGCTTCCGCGGAATCGCCCGCGACGCCTGCGGACAGTTCAAGCGCCACCCGGCGACCGACGAGGACCTCGACCGCTTCGTCTCCCGACTCACCTACGTCCCGGAGGGCGCCGGCTCCGACGCGCTCGCGAACGCCATTCAGGCAGCCGACCGCGAGCTCGGCGGCGAGCCGCGGCATCTGATCTACCTCTCGATTCCGCCAAAGGCCGCGCCCGACGTGATCAAGAGGATCGGCGAGTGCAGGTTCACGACCCGCGCGCGCGTCGTGATGGAGAAGCCGTTCGGGATGGACCTCGACAGCGCGATCGAGCTCAACAACCTCGTCCACGAGGTGTTCGAGGAGTCTCAGATCTTCCGCATCGATCACTTCCTCGGCAAGGAGGCGGCGCAGAACATCCTCGCGCTGCGTTTCGCCAACGGGCTCTTCGAGCCGATCTGGAACCGCAACCACATCGATCACGTGCAGATCGACATTGCCGAGACGCTCGACGTCGGCAGCCGCGGCGGCTTCTACGACGCGACCGGCGCCTACCGCGACATGGTCGTCACCCACCTCTTCCAGGTGCTCGCCTTCGTCGCCATGGAGCCGCCGACCGCGCTCGCCCCGCACGCCATCACCGAGGAGAAGAACAAGGTCTTCCGCTCGCTGCGGCCGGTCGACCCGAACCAGGTCGTGCGCGGCCAGTACGAGGGCTACCGCGACACGCCCGGCGTCGCCCCCGACTCCGAGACCGAGACCTTCGTCGCCCTGCGCTGCGAAGTCGACAACTGGCGCTGGTCGGGGGTGCCGTTCTTCCTTCGCACTGGAAAGCGGATGGCCGAGGGCGCGCGGATCATCTCGATCGCCTTCCGCGAGCCGCCGCAGAGCATGTTCCCGGCCGGCTCCGGCGTCGGTGACTACGGCCCCGACCACCTCACCTTCGACCTCGACGAGTCCTCACGCCTCTCGCTCTCCTTCTACGGCAAGCAGCCCGGGCCAGGGATGCACCTCGAGAAGCTCTCGATGCAGTTCTCGCTCACCGAGATCCAGCGCGAGGGCGACACGCTCGAGGCCTACGAGCGCCTGCTCCGCGACGCCATGCAGGGCGACCACACCCTCTTCACGACAGCGCAGGGCATCGAGCGGCTCTGGGAGGTCTCGGCGCCGCTGCTCGAAAACCCGCCCCCGGTCCTGCCCTACGCGCAGGGCACGTGGGGCCCGGGCCCGATCCGCGACCTGATCGCGCCGCGGCGCTGGCGGCTGCCGTTCGAGCGGCGGTGGCGGGAGATGAAGGCGGTGGCGAGCCGCGACGGCGGGTAGGCGCCCGTTCACAAAAGGCTTCACGCTCCGGCTCGCCCGCACGTCGTCCAGGAGCCAGTCGGCCGGACCGGCGGATGAAGGCTTCTGCGTTGACGCGGGAGCCGAAGCGACATCACCTCGGCGGGGTCCCGAGCCGAAACGAGATCGTCGTCGCGCTCACGGCGGGCGTTGCGCTCATCGCCGCCTTCGTCGCCTGGGAGCTGCGCGCGCCCCAGCCGATGCTGCCGATGCGTCTGTTCAGAACCCCTCGCTGTCGGCCGGCAACGCGGCGATCTTCTTCACGCTCGGCTCGCTGTTTGTCTGCGTGTTTCTCTTCGCGCAGTTCCTGCAGACGAGGCTCCGGGCGAGGAGCCATATCAGCCTGGACTACGCTCGAGTTCATGCCCGCGCGATCCTCTCCGCGACTCAACCCGCGCATAGAGCGGCGGCTGGCACAGACGCTCATCGGTGATCGCCAGCCGGGCCCGGTGCGCCTTGTCGAGTACCACGACGGCTGGCCGGTGCGCTTCGCACGGATTCGCGAGAGGCTGGCGGACGCACTCGGAATAACCGCAAGGACGATCGAGCACATCGGGTCGACCGCGGTTCCAAGGCTTGCGGCGAAACCGATCATCGACGTGCTCGTGACCGTCGATGACGTCGAGGACGAGGGGGGCTATGCGCCGGCGCTCATGGCCCTTGGCTATGAGCTTCGGGTTCGCGAGCCCGGGCACAGGATGTTCCGGCCGCCGAGCCGCGACACACACGTCCACGTCTGGGCTGAGGGCAGCCGCGAGCACCGCGACCACGTCCTCTTCCGCGACCGGCTGCGTCAGTCGGCAACCGACCGGGATGCGTACGCGCAACTCAAGCGCGAGCTGGCGGCCGAGGATTGGCCCGACGTCAACTACTACGCCGAGGCCAAGGGTCCCTTTATCGACGAGATCCTCAAACGCGCGCGGCCGGCGCCCCAAGCGCGTCGGGCCGGATGAGCGTCTTTACGGAGGCCGAGCGTCGCTACCTGGCCGGCGGGCGGCAGCTCGGGCGGATCGCGACGGTTGGCGCGGACGGCACGCCGCACGTTGTGCCGGTCGCGTGGATCTACAACGCCGCGCGTGACACGATCGACGTCGGAGGCTTCGAACTCCAGCGATCGAAGAAGTTTCGCGACGTGGGGCGGACCGGGCGAGCCGCCATCGTGATCGACGATCTGGCAAGCACCGACCCGTGGCGCCCGCGCGGGGTCGAGATCCGCGGGCGCGGCGAGACGATCGCCCTCCCGACGCCGATGATCCGAATCCATCCCGAGCGGATCGTCAGCTGGGGGCTCGAAACGGGACGCAGCGCGCGGACGGTGGCGGGGTAGGCGTTTTCACGCCCCATGGCGCCGGAATTCATCCGTGCGAGCGTCGGGTTATTGTTAGCGAGATGGCTAACGACCCGTTCAAGGCCCTGGCGCACCCGATTCGCCGCGGCATCGTCGAGCGCCTTGGAGCCGGGACGGCCACAGTGGGTGAGGCAACCGGGGGGTTCGGGGTGTCGAAGCCGACGATCTCACGGCATCTGAGCGTGCTCGAGGAATCCGGCATCGTGGTTCGTACGGTTGAGGGGCGGACGCACCGGCTGGCCCTCGACCTGGACTCGCTCGGCGAGGCGGTTTCCTGGGTGGATCGCCAGCGGGCGATCTGGGGCCGGATGCTTGATGTCGTCGAGGAGCACGCCCAGGAGCAGAGCCGGTGAACGACCCGAGTCGCCCGGACACCATCCGGATCGAGCGAGTCATCAACGCGCCGCGGCAGGCCGTCTTCGACGCCTGGCTGAGCGCGGACGTGCTCAGGCGTTGGTGGCCCGCGGGCGCCGACTGGGAGACGCCGGTCGCCGAGGTCGAACCTCGAGTCGGTGGCAGATTGCGGCTCGTCATGCGGAGCCCGGATGGCGAGGAGTTCGGCGGTGGCGGCGAGTACGTCGCGATCGAGCCGCCGGAGCGCGTCGTCATCACGTGGAGATGGGACGGCCACGCCGGCCATGAAGGAACCCAGCGCGTCGAGGTCGAGCTCCAGGACCGCGGCGACGGCACGACCGACCTGGTCCTGACCAACACCGGCCTGGCGGACGACGAAGCGAAGCGGTCGCACCGAGAGGGCTGGGAAGCATCGTTCGACAACCTCGAGCGCGTCCTCGCCGGTGCGGTGACGCGAACGGAGGAGGAGCAATGAGCCTTGAGTTCCCCGGCGAGTCGCAGGAGTACAGACTCGCTCGCAACGCGCTGCTCGAGCGCGAGATCGAGCTACGGCGAGCGATGGAGGCGGTGGCCGCCGCGCGGCGCGAGCTGCCGCTCGGCGGGCCAGTGCCGGAGGACTACGTATTCGAGGGCGCCGGACCGGATGGCGCTCCGGTTCAGGTGCGGCTCTCGGAGCTCTTCGCGCCCGGCCGCGACTCGCTCGGGATCTACAACTTCATGTTCCCGCGCAGCTACGGCGGCGACCGGCCCGGTCCGGCGAGGGGCGAAACGGCGAAGCTGCCGCTGGAGGAGGGGCCGTGCCCGTCGTGCGTCGCCCTGCTCGACCAACTCGACCCGGCCGTTCTGCACGCGAGTCAGTGGATCAACTTCGTCGTGGTCGCAAAGACGTCACTGCCACGCCTGCTCACCTGGGGCGCCGAGCGCGGCTGGCAGCACCTGCGGCTTCTGTCGTCGGCCGCCAACACCTACAACCGCGACTACTTCGGGGAAGCCGAGGACGGATCACAGATCCCGATGCTCAACGTGTTTCACCGCGACGCCGACACGATCCGGCACTTCTGGGGCGCGGAGCTCACGTACGGGCCGATGGATCCCGGCCAGGACCACCGCAGCGTTGGCACGCTGGAGCCGCTCTGGAACCTGTTCGACCTGACGCCGCGGGGACGGCCCGACTGGGACGAGAAGCTCGACTACGACTAGGCCGCGGGCGCCGTTAGGCTCGCGCGATCGAAGTCTGGCTCCATGCCTTCTCCTTCCCGCACCGGACCGCCCTGCTCGCCCGGCGAGCCGAGCAGTGGGGCTATGACGGCCTGCTCGTCGCCGACAGCCAGAACCTGAACGCTGACGTCTGGATCGAGCTCGGGCTCGCCGCCACGGCGAGCGCGCGGATCGGGATCGGACCCGGCGTGACGAACCCGGTGACCCGCCATCCGACGGTGACCGCGTCGGCGGCGGCGACGCTTCAGGAGGAGACGGGAGGGCGCGCGGTGCTCGGCCTCGGGCGCGGTGACTCGGCGCTGATCCAGATCGGGCGGCGGCCCGTCCACCCGTCCGAGCTCGAACGGGCGCTCGTTCAGATCCAGGGGCTCCTGCGCGGTGAAGAGGTCGAGCTCGACGACGGCGCCAAGACGCGGATCGGCTGGATCGCCGAGTCGGAGCGGCCGAAGGTGCCGGTGAGCGTCGCCGCGACGGGGCCGCACGTGATCGAGCTCGCGGCGCGCCACGCGGAGCGGATCGACTTCACGGTCGGCGCCGAGCCGGAGCGACTTCGGTGGGCGGTGAAGACCGCACGGGCTGTCGGTGAGGACGTCTCGCTCGGCGCCTTCCTGAACGTCGGCGTCGACCCGGACCGCGCGGCGGCCCGCGACCTGGTCCGCGGCAGCACCGCGATCCTCGCCCGGTTCGGCACGGAGGGCGCGCCGCCTGACGGCCTCTCCGACGTCACGCGCGAGGGCATCGAGCTGCTCGCCGACGACTACGACGAGTCGCGCCATGGCCACGGCAATGCCCCGGCGGCGCGGCGACTCGATGACGAGTTCATCGATCGGTTCGCGGTCGTCGGGACCGCCGAGGAGGTCGCCGAGCGGCTGCGCGAGATCGAGGCGCTGGGAATCGAGCGGGTGATCGTCGTCCCGGGCTCACTCGACGCGGATCCGGCCGCGGTCGAGGAGTCAAACGTGCG
>Ga0126307_10000535_pt1 | contig 24582 bp, 26 predicted proteins | sample Plot28_FD_89955 | JGI IMG/M metagenome (GOLD analysis project Ga0126307, IMG submission 89955) | Serpentine soil microbial communities from UC McLaughlin Reserve, CA, USA - Plot28 | ecosystem: Environmental > Terrestrial > Soil > Grasslands | place: USA: UC McLaughlin Reserve, Lake County... | reverse complement strand
GCCGCGAGCGCCGCATCCCGGCCGGCGTCGTCCATCCCAGCCAGGTTCGCGTCGATGTAGAGCTCCGGCTGGATGCGGCCCGATCCCGGCACGATCGTCTCGCAGAGGGCCGCCAGCGCCGTAGCGCGCCCTTCGTCCAGGATCAGCCAGCTCCTCTCCGCCACGGCCTCGCACCCTATAGGGGTGGAGGCAATAAAACAAGCTATTTGACAGATACTCGCGGAGGCCGAAGCCCCCGAATTCGCAGGGATGCGAGACAGCTAGTCGACGGGATCCACCGTATCGCTCCCGGGGAGCGCGTCTCGGGCTTTCTCCTCGGCGGCCGCTTGTTTCCTGGCGATCTTCCTGGCCTGCTTCTCCTGCCGCTTCTCGAGACGCCTGCGCTCACGGTTGAGCTTCGCCATCGTGGTCTTCCTCTTGTTGCTGGAAGCCATCCCTAGACCGGCTGGACGTTTGCGGCCGCCGGGCCCTTGGCGCCCTGCTCCGCGTCGTAGCTCACCTTCGCGCCCTCTGCCAGCGACTTGAAGCCGTCGCCCTGGATCGCACTGTGGTGCACGAACAGGTCGTCGCCGGCCTCATCGGGCACGATGAATCCAAAGCCCTTCTCGTCGCTGAACCATTTCACGGTGCCTGTAGCCATTTCTTGCCTCTCTCGTCAAGTGCACTGCGCAAACGAGGAGGGTGCCGGCAGGCAACAACTTCGGAGACGCGACGCACAGCTTTGGCCGAGCGGACGCTCGACCCGTACGGCGAGTCTAGGGACTGTGCCGGCAGCGGACGGGACGCCTTAAGCGGGTAGGCCCAGCGTGGTCCGCGCGGCTGTGTGGATCTCGTCGGCACCGGGCAGGTAGGCATCCTCGAGGTCGGGGCTGAGGGGGATGGGCTCGAAGGGGGCACCCACCCGCTCAACCGGGGCGTCTAGATCGTCGAACGCCGCCGACTGGACCTCGGCCGCGATCTCCGCGCCGAAGCCACCGTGCTTCACGGCTTCGTGGGCGACGACCAGCCGGTTGGTCTTCCGCAGCGACTCCAGCACCGCCTCGAGGTCGAAGGGGACGAGGGTCCGCGGGTCGATCACCTCGGCCTCGATGCCGTCGGCGGCGAGACGATCGCCGGCCGCCAGCGCCTCGCCCACCATTCGCGAGAGGGCGACGATCGTCACGTCGCCTCCCTCGCGCGCGACGCGGGCGCTCCCGATCGGCACCGCCTCCGGCTTGTCCGGAACCTCCTCCTTGCGGAAGTAGAGGTTCTTGTGCTCGATGAAGACCACCGGGTTGGGGTCGGCGATGGAGCTCCGGAGCAGTCCGGCGGCGTCCTCGGCGCGGCTCGGCATCATCACCTTGAGCCCGGGAATGTGGGTGAGCCAGGCCTCCAGGCTCTGTGAGTGTTGCGCGGCGCCCCGTGAGCCGGCGCCACCCTGGGTGCGCAGGACCAGCGGCACCGTGAGCTGGCCGCCCGACATGAAATGGGCCTTGGCCGCGGCATTGACCAGCTGGTCGAGAGCGAGCGTGAGGAAGTCGATGAACATGATCTCCAGGACCGGCCGCTTGCCGGACTGAGCGGCCCCGATCGAGACGCCGCAGATCGCGGCCTCGCTGATCGGCGTGTTGAGGACGCGCTCCGTGCCGAACTCCTCGGCAAGTCCCTCGGTCGCCTTGTAGGGGCCTCCCTCGGCGACGTCCTCACCGATCACGATCACGTCGTCGTCGGCCCGCATCGCCTCGGCGAGCGTGGAGTTCACCGCCTTGACGAAGGAGGTCTGCGCCACTCAGCTCGCCTTCGCGTCGGCGTAGACGCTGTCGGCCGCAACCTCCGGGGAGGGGAAGGCGCTGGCGCGGCCGAACTCGATCGCCGCCTCCACCGCGTCCCGTGCGTCGGCCTCGGCCGCCGCCACCTGCTCTTCGTCGAACCAGCCGGCCTCGTCGCCGGCCCGCTGCAGCCGCATGATCGGATCCTTCTCCCGCCACTCCTCGTCGGCGAGCGCCTCCCGGTACTGGGCGGGGTCGCCGACGTAGTGCCCGCTGAGCCGGTGGGTGAGGCACTCGAGCAAGACCGGGCCCTCTCCCTTCCGCACCGCGGCGAGGAACTCGCCGAAGGCGTCCCACACCTCGCCCACGTCGTTGCCATCGACCGTCTTCCGGGTCAGCTCGTAGGGAGCCACCACGTCGCTGACCCGCTCGACGTTGGTGTGGGCCGAGCGCGGCGTGAACTCGGCGAACCCGTTGTTCTCGCAGACCATGATCAGCGGCAGCCCCCAGAGCGTGGCGAGATTGACCGTCTCGTTGAAGTGGCCGGCCTGCACGGCGCCGTCGCCGAAGAAGACGACCGTCGCCTGGTCGCCGCCATCCAGGTGCGCCGCCAGGGCGCTGCCCAGGGCGATCGGGATGTTGCCTCCGACCACGCCGGTCGCGCCGAGCAGGCCGTGCTCGACATCGACGAGATGCATCGATCCGCCGAGTCCGCGGCAGAGGCCATCCTCGCGGCCCATCAGCTCGGCCATCAGCCGATCGAGGGGGACTCCCTTTGCGATCGCGTGGCCGTGGGCGCGGTGTCCGGAGTAGACGGCGTCGTCGTCCCGCAGCTGGCGACAGACCCCGGCGGCGACCGACTCCTGGCCGAGGCTCAGGTGGATCAGCCCGTAGACCTGATCGGCCTGCTTGAGCTGCCCGACCCGCTCCTCGAAGACGCGGATCCGCCACATCGTCCTCAGCAGATCGAGCGCTGCCTCGCCGCCGAGGGTCGTCACGCAGCGACCGGCTGGAACTGCGACATCGCCGCCTCGAACGCGTGCCGGTACATCTCGTCGATCGGCTCGGCCCGGAGCTCGTCGGAGAGCACCTCGATGCCCCAGGCATCCTCGTAGCCCATATCCTGGGCCGCCCGGATGTAGCCGCGAATGTCGAACTCGCCCTCGCCAGGCAGCTTCCGGTACTTGGTGGTCTCCTCGATGTGGTCCTCCATCCACTCGAACTTCCCGTCGCTGAGCTCGACCCAGGTCAGGTAGGGGAGTGAGATTCGCTTCAGGTCGTCCGGGGCGATTCCGAGCTTCGACATGTGCCAGGTGTCGATGACCAGGCCGCCGTTCTTCGCGCCGGCGCCCTCGACCACCTTCAGGGCGGCGTCCAGGCTGTCGACGTTCACGTCGAAGGGCATGAACTCGTAGGCGATCACCGCGTCGGTCCGCTCGGCGGCGTGGGCGCAGAGCTCGGCGTAGCGCTCGGTGAGCTTGTCGAGCTCGCAGGGGACCCCGGGGATGTTGCCGACCTTGACGTGGTGGGCGCCGACGGCTGCGGCCGCCTCGAGCAGGAGATCGCGCAGCTCGTCCGACTCCTTGCGGCCCTCCGTCCCCTCGTCCTCGAAGAACCCCCAGATGAACTCGAGCTCGCGGTAGCGCAGCCCGTTGTCGTCCATCAGCTGCTTGATATCCGCGAGGCTTCGCGTCTCGAGCTGATGGGCGAGGTCGGCGTGCCAGATGCCGATCCCCTTCATCCCGGCCTTGGCGGCCTCCGAGCAGCGATCGGCGAAGTCAAAGTCACTCCACTCCTGACCCTCGTGCGGCTGAGTCGGGCCGGCGGTCGTCCAGTACGCGCCCATCAGCTCGACCCCATTGTCAGTTGCCATTCCTCATTCCTCCTTGCCGCCCTCGGCGGGCATCACGTTGATCTCGATCTTGACCCCGTTCGGGTCACTGAAGAACAGTTGGCGCATCCCGATTCCGGGGACGGTGTTGCTCTTGGCTTCGACTCCGCTGCGCTCCAGGCGCTCGGCCACCTCGTCGTAGTCGTCCCCGGCGAACGCCAGGTGGTCCACGGCACCCGTCCCGGCCGCCGGCGGTGAAGCCGGAATGCCGGTGCCCGCAGAGTGGGCTGTGTAGGCCGCTCGATCGGCGACATGCACGCATGGCACCCCCTGCGCGTAAAGCCAGTAGCCGGGGAACTCAAGGGGAGGGCGATCACCCACCTCGAGGCCCATCGCATCGCGATAGAAGTCGCGCGTCGCGTCCATGTCGTCACTCAGCACGAGCAGGTGGTCCAGTCTGGTCAGCGGCATCTCGTCACCGCCGCTGCCGGTCTACGCCGCCGCGGCGGGGACTTCGCCGACGACCTGCCGCGCCGCGGAGACGATCTTCTCCGCTGTGGGGGAGATGAACTCCTCCTGGACCTGGTTCGCGGCCACCGGCGCGTCCGTTCGGGCCACGCGGGCGACGGAAGCCTTCAGCGAATCGAGCCCCTTCTCGCTCACCATCGCCGCGATCTCAGACGCGACGCCGCAGTGCATGCGGCCCTCGTCAGCGACGATCAGCCGCCCGGTCTTGGCGACCGAGTCGAGGATCGTCTTCTCGTCGAGTGGGACCAGCGTTCGCAGGTCGACCACCTCGGCGTTGATGCCCTCCCCGGCGAGCTCCTCCGCCGCACCCAGCGCGATCGAGGTCATCATCGAGCAGGCGACGATGGTCACGTCCGAGCCCTCGCGCGCGACGTTCGCCTGGCCGAAGGGGATTTCGAAGTCGCCGTCCGGAACGTCGTCCTCGGCCCCGTAGCCGAACGCGTGGGTGAGCACGATCGTCGGATTGTCCGATTTGATCGCCGTGGTCAGCAATCCCTTGACCTCCTTGGCCCCGGAGGGCGCGGCGATCTCGATCCCAGGCAGGTTCCAGTACATCCCGAACGGGCTCTCGGAGTGCTGCGCGCCGCCGCCGTGCAGCAGGCCGTGGCTGATGTGCAGCGTGACCGGGCAGCTGATGGTGCCGCCCGAGGAGGTGCGGGCAGTCGAGATCTCGTTGGCGATCGAGGAGATTGCGGGATAGGTGAAGGAGGCGAGCCCGAGGTGGGCGAACATCCGATGCCCGACCATCGCGGCCCCGGCTGCCATCGCCGTATAGGCGGCCTCCGAGCACGGCGGGAACAGGATCCGGTCGCCGTACTTCTTCTGGAACGGCTCGAACTGCATGCCCTCGGGGCCGATCCCAAGGACCTCGTTGCCCATGACGACGAAGTTCGGATCCGACTCCATGAAGTTGCCCAGGACATCGAGCATTGCGTCCGCGTAGTTCTTGGTCGGCATCGGATCCTCCTTAAGCGAAGACGTGTTCGAGGGCGGACTCGGGATTGGGCCGGGGGCTCTCGAGCGCGAAGTCGCGCGCCTCGGCGATTCGGGTCTTCTGCGCCTCGTTCATCTCGGTCAGCTCGTCCTGGCTGACCTCATCCGAGCCCAGCAGCTTGCGCGCATAGATCAGGACCGGGTCATGATTGCGGTACCAGTCCTCGTGCTCGCCCTTGATGTTCGACTCGTCCCAGGCCATCGAGATGTCGAGCTCGCCGGTGACGACCTCGGGCCAGAGGCCTTGGCTGCCCGCCCAGCGGTCGGTCACGGCGTGCAGGAAGAAAGGACCCTTTCGCCCGCGGCAATAATCGACCGCCTTGGCCGCGACCTCATTGACTCCTTCGAGGTCGCGGCCGTCGACGGTCTCAACAGGGATTCCGAACGTCAGTGGGATGGTGGTGAGGTCTTTGACGGCGGAGACCGATGTCGGGAAGCCGCCGCCGGCTGAGCCCAGGGCGCCGGGGCTGTTGTTCTCGCAGACGAACAGCACCGGGAGCTCGTAGAGCGCGGCGAGGTTGAGGGCCTCATAGGCGATGCCCTCCTCGAGCGCGCCATCGCCGAACAACCCGACCGCAATTGCGTCTCCGCCCTCCTGCTTGAGCGCAAACCCGGCGCCATTGGCGAGAGAGATGCTCCCACCGACGATCGAGGAGGTGGAGATGAAGCCGAGCTCGGGATCGCTCATGTGGAGGGTCCCGCCGGCGCCCTTGTTGAGGCCGTCCTGGCGACCGAGGATCTCCGCCAGCGCCTTCTTCGGATCGGAGCCCCGGGCGAGGATGTGACCATGGTTTCGGTGATGGGTGGCGAGCTTGTCGTCGGGGCCCAGGGCCTCCATCAGGCCGACCCCGGTCGACTCCTGCCCGATGTAGAGGTGGTAGTGGGTCATGAAGGCGTGGTCCTCGTGGAAGAGCTTGTCCACGGCCTCCTCGAAGTGGCGGATGGTCAGCATCCGCTGGAGCGCGCCGCGCCGGCGCTCCGCATCCCAGGTTTCCGTCATTTCTCCCCCTCAGCTCCGTTGGAGGTGCTTCCCCGCGTCAGGTATGCCGACTCGAGCAGCTCGGGCTTCTTCTTCAACTCGGCCGCGGTGCCCGAGAACTCGATCTTCCCGTGGCCCATCACGTACGCCTCGTTGGCCATCTCCAAAGCGATGGTCGCGAACTGCTCGATCAGGAGCACGCCCGTCCCGGAGTCGGCGAGTTTCTTGATCGTCGGAATCAGACGTTTGACGATGACGGGAGCGAGTCCCAGGGAGAGCTCGTCGATCAGGATGAACCTCGGTTTGGAGACGAGCGCCTGGGCCAGCACGACCATCTGCTGTTCACCACCCGAGAGCGAGCGCGATTGGGTCCCGAGCCGCTGCTTCAGCTCCGGGAACATCTCGAGCGCGTACTTCATGCCTTCGGTCGCCTCGGCGCGGGGGAGCGCGTAGGTAGCCACCCGCAGGTTGTCCTCGACGCTGAGCTCGGGGAGCAGCCGCCGCCCCTCCGGGACGACCGCGACGCCCGCGGCGCGAATCTTCTCGGGTCGCCGATGACTCAGGTCGGTGCCGTTCAGGTTCACCGAACCGGATTCGGGCCGCAACACTCCGCTGACGGCGAGCACCAGGCTTGACTTGCCGGCGCCGTTGGGGCCGAGTAGCGCTGTCACCTCACCCGGGTCGATTCGCAGCGAGACATCGCGGACGACCGGCCGGCCGCCCCGGGCGACCGTCAAGTTCTCGAGGGTCAGCACTTCACCCTTCTTCTGGGCGGGCTCGGGTTTCTTCTCGGCGGCGGCCGGGCTCACACGTCCTCCGATCCGAGATACGCGCGGACCACCTTCTCATCGCGAAGGACCTCGTCCGTCGGTCCGGACGCGATCAGCTTGCCGAAGTCCAGGACCGAGGTGAGCTCGCAGCAGGCGGAGACCAGATTCATGTCGTGGTCCACGAGGATCACCAGCGCTCCGATCTCGTCGGGGATCCTGCGGATCACGCTTCCCATGTGCTCGGTCTCCTCGTCGGGGAGGCCGGCGGCAGGCTCGTCCAGGAGCACTGCGCGAGGCTTGCCGACCACGGCACGCGCGATCTCCACGAGTCGCCGCTCGCGGGCACCGAGAGTGCCCACTTTGGTGTTGGGATCGAGCTTTCCGAGGCCGACGAACCCGAGCGCGCCCTCCACGTCCTCGCGCCGGGATGAGCCGCCGTTGTTCTTTGAGTGCTCCTCCAGCATGGCGACGTTGTCGTAGAGCGAGAGCTCCTCGATTGCCTGCTCGGTCTGGAAGGTCCGGCGCAGGCCCCAGCGCGCCCGGCGGTAGTCCGCCATTGCGAGGAGGTCCTCGTCGAACGCCGTGACCGACCCACCCGAGGGCTTGACGAACCCGCTGAGCACGTTGAAGAAGGTGGTCTTGCCGGCGCCGTTCGGTCCGATCAGACCACAGGTCCCGCCCGGAAAGGTCACGCTCATCTGGTCGATCGGCTTGACCCCGCCGAACCGCACCTCGAGGTTCTCGACCTTGATCATTCCGACCCCGCCGTTCCGGCAGTCCGAGCCCCCGGGCTGCCGACAAGCCTCCAGAGGAAGCGCCCGAGCCTGGCCATGTCCTTGGGGAACTGGTCGACCAGGCCGGCCGGCGCGGTGGTCAGGACCTGGATCACCCCGATTCCGAACAGGATGGTGAGCAGATCCGGCGGCAGCCCCCAGTTGTCGAGCAACGCGGGCAGGAGCTTGATCAGGAGGCCCGCGACAACCGCTCCCCAGAGGCTGTAGATCCCGCCCATCAGGACCACGGCGAGCAGGATGATCGAGTCCTGGGTGGGGAAGGTGAGGTTGTAGAGCGTCCCCGAGCTACCGGCCAGCAGCGCCCCGGCGATTCCGGTCATGAAGGAGGCCAGCGCGAAGGCCCACATCTTGTAGAGGCTGATGTTGATGCCCGCGGCGAGGGCGGCCGGCTCCGACTGGCGGATCGTCGCCCAGGCCCTGCCGGGCTTGCCGCGCACGTGCCAGAGCGCAAGCCCGAACATCAGCACTGCCCAGATCACGGCGTACCGGAAGTAGGCGTGCTCACCCGTGGCGATGCTCGGGCGCCGGATCTCCTGAGCGCCGGTGGTGGCGTCGGTGTGGCCGAGGAAGCCAGCGCCGCCATTCGGGAAGTCGGTCGCTGCGATCACAACGGTGATCGCGCCGGCGAGCATCAGGGTGATCAAGGCCAGGTAGAGGCCGCTGACGCGCAGCGCCGGCAGCCCGATCAGGGAGCCGAGCACCATCGTGATCAGCCCGGTCATGATCGTCACGACTGGGAAGGGGAGGCCCGTGGCGAAGAGCAGGCGGGCGCCGACCCAGGCGCCGAGCGCCAGGACCGCCACCTGCCCGAGGGAAACGAGCCCGACCCGTCCCATCAGAAGGCCGAGCCCGAGGGCGACGATCGAGTAGATCACCACCGCGGTTGCCACGTCGGTCCAATATGCGGTCAGCATCGACGGCAGGACCAGGAGGACGAAGGCGAGCAGGACGGCGATTACGGCCGCGCGAATCCGCTCGCCCCTATCGAGATTCTGCGCGGGGCGGATTACCCGCGTCATCAAGTTGCCTCCGGAGGCCTCAGCCGCGTCCATTGCCCAAGCCGGTCCCGGCGAATGAGATCTCACGCTTCCGCGAGATCACCAGCAGCGCGACGATCGCCAGAACGAACGGCGCCATGTTGCGATATTCGGAGATCGATGTGATCGGCGATGCCATCGCGCTGACCAGCCCGACGACGAGCGCCGCGAAGAATGTGACGACCAGTGATCGCAGCTGGGCGATCAGCGCTGCTGCCAGCGACGAGATGACCAGGAACGTCAGGCTGACCGCGTCGAGCCCGACCAGGTCCGAGAGCAGCAGCCCGGAGACCCCGGAGAGAAGCCCCGAGACGAGCCAGGCCTGCGCCTCGACCCAGCGCACGGGAACTCCGAGCGTGGCGGTGATCTCGCGGTCGTTCGCGAGTCCCCGCATGGCTGTGCCGAGATTCGTGTACTTCAGGAAGGCGGCGGTGCCGAAGACCACCAGCACCCCGAGCCCGAACGAGACCACCTGCGTCCAGGTGACTGCCACCGAGCCGACGTCGAAGGCATGGGTGGAGGTCGGGAGCACCTGCGAGCGGGCCTTGTCGCTCCAGATCCACGACATCGTCCCGAGCAGGATCAGTGCCAGCCCCAAGGTGGCCGTCGCTTTCACGAGCGCGTCGCGGCCGGCAAGCGCGGGACCGATGACCGCGCCATAGGCGAGCGTAACGACGGCGCAGAAAAGGACAGCGACACCGTACGAGGGCCACTCGGGCCAGAGGGAGTTGTTGATCAGGTCCCAGGAGATCAGGGCGCCCATCGCTCCCACCGCGCCGAAGGCCAGGTTCAATACTCCCGTGGTCCGGTAGAGAACCACCATCCCGGCCCCCGACAGGGCGTACACCCCGCCGAGGGCCAGGCCGGTGACGATGAAGGGCTGGAACTCGTCCCAACTGGGCATTAGTGAGTCACAGCCCCCTTATCAACCTGCTTCTCCGCCGGTCAGACTCGGATCCGCCGCCTCGATCTGGCGGACCTTCGCGATGTCCGGTTCGTCCTCGCTGATCTCGAAGCAATCCTCCTTGATGACCATGTGGCCGCTCTCCGGCGTGCTGGTCCAGTCGACATTGTTCGGGATGTGCAGCGGGGCGTTCTTCCCGAAGTACCAGGGGTTGCACAGGATGTCCGTCTCCTGGTTCTTCAGGTTGAACACGGCCTCGTTCACGCTCTCGAGCGTGTAATCGCCCTGGACAGTCTCGAGGGCGTTGGTCATGAATTCGCCCATCAGGTAGCCCATCTGGCTGAAGCTGCCCAGACCGCCGGTCACATCCTGGCCGTACTTCGCCATCACCGACCGGTAGAGCTCTGAATCGGGACCGTCGAAGTCGGTCACGTTGAGCTCCGCGTTGACGAGCAGCTTGCCGTCCCACTTCGTTCCCAGCGCTCCCGCGAGGAAGTCGGTGTTACACGGCGTCGAGCAACCCCATGCCTTGACGCTGTCCTCGAGGCCCTGTTGCTGGGCGGCCTGGAGGATCTTCAGCGCTTCGGGCGGCGTGAAGTTGAGGACGACGGCCCCGTTGGAGCCGGCCTGCTGGGTCAGCTTGACCGCTACCGAGTTCGCGTCCTGAATCGGGACGTTGTCGGTGTTCTCCTCGATCGGGATGCCAGCGGCATCGGCCACGATCTTCGGGCCCGCCGCGATGTATCCCGTGCCGGGCACGTTCGACTGGTCGAACGCGATCTTGTCGACGTCCTGGCGGATGACGGCCTGGACGGCGCCGTCCGAGCTGTAGCGCGGGCCCATGTTCACGGGTGCGCTGTTCGGCGTCGACCAACACGAGGGGGCGATGCCGGCGTTCAGCACGCCGATGCCCTTTTGCTCGTAGTAGCTGTGGTTGACGTCGCACTCGATCAGGCTGAAGCCGCCGGCCATGCCGACGACCCCTTCCGTCTCGACGAGCTTGCGCGCCAGTGCCGCGTCCTGAGCCGGGTCGGTCTGCTCCGTCTCGTAGATGTACTGGATCGGGTGGCCGTTGACGCCACCGTTGGCGTTGACGCAGTCGAAGTACGCCTTGGCCGTCAAGACGCCATCGGAGAAGTCCGTACCGGGCTGTTTGGTGGCGATCCCGCCGATCTTGATCGGCGTGCCCGTGGGCTTCTCACCGTTGCCGTTGCCGCACTTTGGATTGTCTACGACTGATCCAGCGTTGCTTTCCTTGTTTCCGCTGCCGCCACATGCGGCGACGACCAACGACAGGCCAGCCGCCACCACGACAAGCGTGGTTACGGATCGTCCTCTCTTCGAGCCGAAGTACCTCTTCACCGATCTCTCCTCCTCTGGTATTTCCGGGCCGTCGGGGGGTCCCGGCGACCTCGGCGGTGATCCTATACCAAGAAAGTCATTGCGTTTGGTTTTTTCTATTTTCCTTTAGTTGAGCGCAAATCGAGCAATTTGGCCGCGTTCTCCTTGAGGATCAGGGGTCTGACCTCGTCGTCGATCTCGAGGCGCTCGAAGTCCCGGAGCCAGCGCTCGGGCGTGATCATCGGGAAATCCGAGCCGAACAAAACCTGCCGTTTGAGCAGGGTGTTCGCGTAGCGGACGAGCTGAGGCGGGAAGTACTTGGGCGACCAGCCCGAGAGGTCGATGTAGACCTCGGGCTTGTGCATCGCGATCGAGATCGCCTCGTCCTGCCAGGGGAAGGAGGGATGTGCGAGGACGATCGGCAGCTCCGGGAAGTCGGCGGCGACGTCGTCCACGTGGATCGGGTTCGAGTACTTGAGCCGCACCCCGCCGCCTCCGGGCAGTCCGGAGCCGATCCCGCTGTGGCCCGTGTGAAAGAGGGCCGGCAGCCCGGCCTCGGCGATCACCTCGTACAGCGGGTAGGCGGTGCGGTCGTTCGGGAAGAACGCCTGCAGGTTGGGGTGGAACTTGAACCCGCGGACATCGTGCTCGTCGATCAGCCGGCGGGCCCGCTCGACCGCGTCGTGGCGGGCCGGGTCGACGCTGGCAAAGGGGATCAGGACGTCGGGGTATCTGGCGGCTCCCTCCAGCACCTCCTCGTTGGGAACCGGCGGTCGGCCCGACTGGAACTCCCAGTCCACCGTGAAGACCACCGCGGCCATCCCGCGCTCGCGGTAGTAGGTGCCGACGTCGTCGATCGTCGGAGTGCCGCCACCGTCGCGGAAGTACTTCTGAGAAGCCTCCCGCAGTTTCGGGGGAATCGGGTCGTGTCCGTCGGCCGAGACCTCGACGTGGGTGTGCACGTCGATCGCCGTGACCTTGTCGAGGTCGATCACGTCCCGCCGCCGGCCAGCTCGGCGAGCCCGTCCTTGAGGACGACCTCACCGGCTCCGTCGGTTGCGTCGAACCTGACCCCGTCCCCCTGCGGCGGGCGGACGCGGGTGGTGAGCGCGTCGCCAGGGGCCATCGGCCTGGAGAACCGCACCGCCAGGCGCCGGACCGCGGCGGGGTCATCGATTCCCTGCGAGTCGAGGACGGCACGACCCGCGAACGCCATCAGGCAGAGGCCGTGGACGATGATCCCCGGCAGGCCCGCCGCCTGAGCGACCTCGTCGTCGAGATGGAAGGCGTTGTGGTCGCCGGAGGCCTCGGCGTAGCGCTGGGTCTGGTCCTCGGCGATGGGATACGTGGGGCTGGAGACCGGGTCGGCCGTGGCGAGCTCCTCGGGCATCCGGTGCTCAGGCGGCTCCTCGCCACCGCCGGTCCCGCCGGTGACGCCGCGGTAGAACTCGGTCACGTACTGCTCATTCAGGAGGCGATTCTCGGCGTCGCGGCTTTCGGTTTTCAGTACCACGGTGGTACCGGACTCCTTGACGTGGACGCCGACCGCCGCCGCGCGGGAGCGGACGGTCATCCCGGCCTGGATCGGGGTCGTGATCCGGATGTCCTGGTCGCCGTGCACCACGCGGGGCCGCGCTTCCTCGGGCGCCACCGACCTCGCCGCCTCCTGGAGCACGTCCCAGACCGGGACGATTGAATAGACGGGCGTCGCGATCCTCCCGTCGAGTGCCAGCTGCGCGGTCTCGTCGGTGGCCATGGCATAGGCGCTGAGCGCCCCCTTGCTCACCGACATCGCGCGGCCCGGAGTCCATTGCCCCAGCCGATCCAGGTTGAACTGCACGTCTCTCCTTATATAGGGGGAAGGTCTTGCCGGGAACCTAGAACGGGTAGCTCGCCGGCTCCGGCTGCTCGGTGATCCATCGGACCTCGGTGAACTCCTCGACACTGAAGTGGCCTCCGAAGCGACCGCCGTTGCCCGAGGCGCCCCTGCCGCCGAATGGTGCGACGGGATCGTCATAGACGGTCGAGTCCATGATGTGGACCAGGCCTGTGTCGAGCCTGTCCGCGACCTCGCGACCCCGCTCATGCGAGGACGTGTACACCGCGCCGGAGAGCCCATACTCGGTGTCGTTGGCGATCGCAACCGCCTCGTCTTCGTCCGAGAAGGTCATCACCGGCGCGACTGGCCCGAAGATCTCCTCGTTCCAGGCCCGCATGTCCCGGGTGACATTGGCCAGGACCGTCGGGGGGAAGTAGGGCGGGTCGCTCTTGCCGCCCGCCTTGAGGTCCGCCCCGGCACCGACGGCGTCGTCCACGATCTCCTGCACGCGGTCGATCTGCCGGCGGTTGATGATCGGTCCCAGCGCCACCTCCTCGGTGGCCGGGTTGCCCACGGGGAGATGCGACGCATGCTCCGCGAGCTTTGAGATGTAGGTGTCGGCAACCGATTCGTGGACCAGGTGGCGGCCGGAGGCCATACAGATCTGCCCCTGGTGGAAGAAGGTCCCGAACGATCCGCAGGAGGCCGCCTTCTCCAGGTCTGCATCGTCCAGAACGATGAAGGAGCTCTTGCCGCCGAGCTCGAGCGCGACCCGCTTCAGGTTGCCGCCGGCCAGCGCCCCCACCGCGCGGCCGGCGCGGGTGGAGCCGGTGAAGGAGACCATTCGGACCTCGGGGGCCTCGCAGATCGCCTCGCCTGGCTCGACGCCGCCGGGGAGCACCTGGAAGACGTCCTCCGGCCACCCGGCCTCCTCGAACGCGCGCGCGAAGACCAGCCCGCCGCAGACCGGCGTATGCGGATCGCACTTCAACAGCACCGAGTTGCCGAGCGCCAGCGCCGGCGCAACCGAGCGCATCGCCAGGATCATCGGGAAGTTCCACGGCGCGATCACGCCCACGACTCCGACCGGCAGGCGCTTCGCCATGCTGATCCGGCCCTGCTCGTTGGGAAGCACCTCGCCGACCGGCATCGAGGTCAATGCAGCGGCGGCGCGCAGCTCCTTGGCGGCCTCGCCGACCTCGAAGGCCGCCTTCTGCGGGACGCCGCCGCCCTCGTTGATGAGCCACCACTCGATCTCCTCGTGCGCGCTCTCGAGCGCGTCGGCGGCGGCGTGTAGCAGCTTCGCACGCTCCGGTCCCGGGGTCGCGGCCCATCCTACCTGCGCCTCCGCCGCCAGCTTCGAGGCCTTCAGCACGTCGTCTCGGGCCGAGTTCCCGACCGAGGCCAGATGCTCGTCCGTCGCGGGGTTGTGAACGTCGAGCCGGTCTCCGGTCTCGCGCCAGCCGCCGCTGAAGATCTTCCCGTCGAGGACCTCTTCGGTGATCAGGGTCCCTGTGCGGGCGCCGCTCTGGGTTGCAACCTCCATCTCCTCCTCCTCTCAAAACCGGTTTGTGGCGCTCCCGGCCCTCCGTGTGTATCTTGCCTCACCGGGATCCTGTATGCAACAGGAGAGGAACGGACCTTAGTCGACGCAGAACTACCCGTGCTGATTGACCGATGAAGAGCGATTCTGCATACAGAGGGGCGATTGGCCGCTAGCGACGAGACGCGCAAGCTGGACGAGCTCACCGATGGCGAGCCCGCCTCGCAGACGACGCGCGCCCTACTCAGCCTCCGCGACCTGCTGCTGAGCGGCGAGTTCCCGCCCGGGACCCGGATGTCCGAGCTTCCCCTGGTGGAGCGCCTCGGCGTGTCACGTACGCCCCTGCGCCTGGCGTTGGCGAACCTCCAGCACGAGGGCTTGCTGGAGAACCTCGATGGGGGCGGCTACGCCGTCAGGGAGTTCACGATGGATGAGATCCACGATGCGATCGAGCTGCGCGGAGTGCTCGAGGGCACCGCTGCGCGGTTCGCCGCCGAGCGAGGCGCGACGCCGGACCAACTTGACCGCATGCGGCAGTTGAGCGCCGAGATGGATCCACTCGTCCACCGCTCGGACCTCGACTCCTTCTGGGACTACGTCGAATGCAACCGGGCCTTCCACGCCCTCCTCCTGGAAGCGGCGGCGAGCCCCGTCCTGGAGAGGTCGCTGGAGCGCATCGTGGCGCTGCCCTTCGCGTCGCCGAGCGCCATGGTCCAGGCGCAGGCCGAGATCCCCGAGTCCCGGGAGATCCTGGTGATCGCGCAGGAGCAGCACCGCGGCCTGATCCAGGCGATCAATCGCCGCCAGGGCGCCCGCGCCGAGGCGCTGACGCGGGAGCACGCGCGGATCGCCCTACGAAACCTGGAGATCGTCCTGGACAACCGCCACGTGCTGGACCAGATCCCCGGCGCGTCCCTGATCAATCTCGCCGACCACTCGAAGGACCAACGGAAGTAGGAGAGGAGCGCATCCGATGTCGAGCAACGGATTTCACTGCGAGGTAGTTGGAAGCCTGCTGCGCCACGACAAGCTCAAGGACGCGATGGCGCGGGACGAGAAGGGCGCGATCGACAAGGCTGAGCTCGAGGCCCTCCAAAATGAGGAGGGGGTGGACAACATCAAGCTTCAGGAGGAGGCCGGGATCGAGGTGCTTACCGACGGCGAGGTCCGGCGCCGCTTCTGGTTCGACCCGCTCACCGACAGCCTCTCCGGCTACAACCCCGAGGTTCCCGCGCCGGTGATGTTCCACGGCTCCGCCGATAAGCCCGAGGGCCCGCCGCCCAAGCTCCCAGCGGTGACCGAGAAGCTCGGCGTCCGCCACAACCTGCCGCTCGAGGAATACAAGTTCGTCAGCGCCAACACCGACCGGCCGGCGAAGGCGACGCTCGCCGGGATGACCTACGCCAGCGTCCTCTGGGTCCCCGGCTACTCGGACAAGGTCTACCCGGACCGCGAGGCCTACATGGACGAGGTGATCGAGCTGATGAAGCAGATCGTCGGCGAGTGCGTCGAGGCGGGCTGCGACTACTTCCAGCTCGACTCTCCCCGCTACACGCACCTGGTCAGCGAGGAGGGCCAGGAGAACCTGCGCAACCTCGGGCTGGACACCGAGACCTGGCTGGGCCAGATGATCGAGCGGGACAACCAGCTGATTCGCGCGTTCCCGGACGTCACCTGGGCGGTCCATCTTTGCCGTGGCAACCATCGCTCGATGTGGTCGGTCGAGGGCGGCTACGACGCGATCGCCGAGCAGCTCTTCAACGACCTCGAGTGCGACCGGATCTTCGCCGAGTACGACTCGCCCCGGGCCGGGACGTTCGAGCCCCTGCGCTTCGTACCCGAGGGGAAGACCGTCGTGCTCGGCCTGATCACCACCAAGGAGCCCGAGCTGGAGGATGCCGACCAGCTCAAGCAGAGGATCGAGGAGGCCTCCCAGCACATCCCGCTGGAGCGCCTGGCGCTCAGCCCGCAGTGCGGGTTCGCCTCGACGCTGCCGGGCAATCTGGTCACCTTCGACGACCAGAAGGCGAAGCTCGATCTGCTCGGCAAGGTCGCGCACGAGGTCTGGAGCTGAGATGGCCTCGATGCTCAGTCCACTCGACGACGTGCTGAAGCGCTCCGGCGCCCACATGACCGAGCGCGAGGGCTGGGTCGTGGCGGCGGACTTCGGGTCGTTAGCCGCGGAGATCGCCGTGAGCCGCGCCACCGCCGGGCTCGCCGACCTTTCCTCCATCAGCAAGTTCGAGGTCCGCGACTCCGCGGCCGCGATTGCCGACATCTATCCATCGGGCCGAGAGCTGCGGCCGGGTCGCGCCATGGAGGCGGCTGACGCCTGGTGGTGCGTCATCTCCAGCGAGCTGTTGCTCGTTCTCGCCTCGCCCGCCAAGGCCGCGCGGGTCCGGCTGGACCTCGAGGAGCGGGCTCATCCGGACTCCCGGATCGAGGACGTCACCTCGGACCGCGTCGCTGTCTGCCTGACCGGGCCATACGCGCGCCAGGTGCTGACCAGCGCCGGGGCGGACCCATGCGGGCCGGGCTACATGCGGGTGGAGTCGGTGGGTGGGGTGCCCACCCTCGTGCTGCACCAGTACGAGAAACGCTGGCTGCTGGTGGCGGACGCGTCGGAGGCCGGGAGCCTCTGGCAGGCCCTCACCGATGCTGGCTCGCCGCTGGGGCTGGCGTATGTGGGCGCCGACGCCTTGCAGCACTTGCACGCCGCGGCCAGTGCGTAAGTCCGTCGTCACCGGCACCGCCCTGATCGTCGCCGGCGTGCTCCCCGGCTTCCTGACCGCGAGTCTCGCCACGCGGATCCGTGGCGACTTCTCGTTCGGGGACTCGGTTCTCGGGCTTGCGGTGGCCGTCTTCTATCTGACCTGCATGCTCGGCTCGACGCCGTCGGGGCACCTGGTCGAGCGCATCGGGGCGCGCCGCGGGATGCTGCTGGGCGCCGTGCTCACCTCGGTGGCCTGCCTCGCGATCGCGGCGTTCGCCGACTCTGCGCCGGCGCTGATCGCGATCCTGATCGTCGCGGGCCTCGGCAACGCGATCGGCGGGCCCGCCGTCAGCGCGTTGCTGCGCCGCACCGTAAGCAGCGGGCGGCACGGCCTGGCGTTCGGCGCTCAGCAGTCCGGAGCTTCAATCGGGGCGCTGCTGGCCGGACTGGCGCTGCCCGCCATCGCGATCCCCTTCGGGTGGCGCTGGGCATACGTCGTGGCCGCCTGCGTCGCGGTGGTCGCCGTTGCACTCGCCCCGGTCCCGGAGCCCGGGGAGCCGCCGCGGCTTCACGCGCAGCCGGAGTCGGCGCCCCATCACCTCACCTCGATTCGCGCCCTCGCGGTGGCCGCCACTCTGGCGAGCGCCGCGGGCGTCGGTTTCATCGCGTTTCTGGTCACCTACTCGGTGGACCAGGGCATTGGTGAGGGGGCGGCCGGCCTGTTGCTGGGAGCGGTCAGCCTCGCCTCGACGATCAGCCGGGTAGGGCTGGGCGTGATCGCCGATCGCTCCGGCGGTGACGCGCTTCGCCTCACCGCCTTGGTGCTGGCCGCGAGCGCGGCGGGGTACCTGCTGTTGATCGCGGGCGAGCCGGCGCTGATCGTCCTGGCGGCCCTGATCGTCGGCAGCATCGGCTGGTCCTGGCCGGGAGTGCTGACGCTGGCCGTGGTCTCCCGCCGGGCGGAAGCCCCGGCGTGGGCGGTCGGCGTGATGATGTCCGGCCTCTTCGCCGGCGCGGCGGGCGGTCCGCTGCTCGTCGGCCTGCTCGCCGAGCACGACCACTTCGCCGCGGCCTGGTCGCTGTGCGCCGGGCTCGCCCTTGCCGCCGCCGGGACGATCGCGCTGACGCGCCGGTTCGAGCGCGGCGCCGGTCGCCGCACTGGGCTCCAAAGCTCGTCATCTAGGGTTCGGCCGAGCTGATGGAGTCTCGGACCCAGGTTGGGATCGTAGGCGCGGGCCCCGCCGGCCTTGTCCTGTCACACCTCCTGCAGCGTGAGGGCATCGATTGCGTCGTCCTCGAGGACCGCAGCCGCGAGTACGTCGAGAAGCGAGTCCGCGCCGGCGTCCTCGAGCAGGGAACGGTTGACCTGCTCACCGAGCTCGGCCTCGCCGATCGGCTCCACCGCGAGGGCCTCGTACATCAGGGCATCGAGCTGCGCTTCGACGGAGAGGGTCACCGCATCCCATTCGAGGAGTTGGCCGAGGGCCGGGCGATCACGATCTACGGGCAGCAGGAGGTGGTCAAGGACCTGATCGCGGCCCGGCTCGACGCCGGCGGCCCGCTGCTCTTCGAGGTCGACGATGTCAGCCTGGACGGGATCGACACTGACGAGCCGATCATCCGCTTCAAGCACGAGGGTGTCGAGAAGGAGCTCCACTGCGACGCGATCGCCGGCTGCGACGGCTTCCACGGCGTCTGCCGCCCGTCGGTCCCGGACGGGGTGCTGAGCTTCAACGAGCTCGAGTATCCGTTCGCCTGGCTGGGGATCCTCGCCGAGGTCGCCCCCTCAACCGATGAGCTGATCTATGCGCCGCACGAGCGCGGTTTCGCCCTGCACAGCCTGCGCTCCCCGGAGCTCAGCCGGCTCTACGTCCAGTGCGACCCGGAGGATTCGCTCGAGGACTGGCCCGACGAGCGGATCTGGGAGGAGCTCCACGTTCGGCTGGCTCGCGACGACGGCTGGACCCTGAAAGAGGGGCCGCTGGTGGAGAAGGGGATCGCCCCGCTGCGGAGCTTCGTCGCGCAGCCGATGCAGTACGGCCGCCTCTATCTCGCCGGCGACGCCGTCCACATCGTCCCGGCGACGGGCGCCAAGGGACTCAACCTGGCCGTCGCGGACGTGCAGGTGCTCGGCGAGGCCCTGACCAAGTACCTGAAGGGCGGCGACGGCTCGCTGCTCGACGCCTATTCCGACGCCTGCCTTCGCCGGGTCTGGCGCGTCCAGCACTTCAGCTGGTGGATGACCTGGATGCTCCATCGTTTCCCCGACGACGACGGCTTCCAGCGCGGCCTGCGGAGGGCGCAGCTCGAATACGTCTGCTCGTCGCGCGCGGCGGCGGCGACGCTGGCCGAGAACTACGTCGGGCTCGGGAGGGTCTGGTGAGCCCGGTCCAGGACCTGTTCGATGTGCGAGACGCGCGCGTCGTCGTGACCGGGGCGGCGAGCGGGCTTGGGCTGGCGATTGCCGAGGTGATGGCCGACGCCGGCGCCCGCGTGACCCTCGCCGACCTCGAGCCCAAGCGGCTGGATCAGGAGACCGCCCGGCTGGCCGATGCCGGGGGCCAGGTCCGCTCCTTCCAGGTCGACGTCTCGGATCGAGACCAAGTGCAGGCCCTGATCGACGACGTCGTCTCGGAGCAGGGAGGCGTCGACGTCCTCTTCGCCAACGCCGGGATCTCGCTCGAGCCGGGCTTCACCGATCCGAAGGGCGGCATCGCCGCGATCGAGACCGAGGCCTGGGACAAGGTCGTCGGCGTCAACCTGAACGGGGTGGTCTTCAGCATGGGGGCGGCCGCCGAGGTGATGAAGCGCCAGGGCGCCGGCAAGATCGTCGTCACGGCCTCCAACGCCGGGCTCAAGGTCGAGCCACTGGTCGGCTACTCCTACGCCGCGACCAAGGCCGCCGTGATCCACGTCGTCCGCCAGGCGGCAGTCGAGCTGGCGCCGCACGGGATCAACGTCAACGCGATTGCCCCCGGCCCCTTCCGCACCAGGATCGGCAGCGGCGAGCTCCCGAACGAGAAGATCGAGGGCGTCTGGGCGGACCTGATCCCCCTCGGCCGGATGGCGGAGACCGACGAGCTCAAGGGCCTGGTCCTCATGCTCGGCTCCCCGGCGGCCAGCTTCATCACGGGCGCCGTCGTCCTGATCGACGGCGGCGCGATGCCGTCAGCGTTCGGCGAGGAGATCAGCCTCGGCTAGCGGCATGAGGCTCGCTGGACCACCGGCTGTCGTCCAAAGCGGCGATTAAGGCGATACCCGTGGTTGTCGATGATGTGGACGATGCTCGCTGAGATATGGCGCCGCTACACAATGGCTGGGCCCGCCGGCTGGGTATCAGGCGCCGAAAAGAAGGAAGACAAGCGACGAGGCATGGTCCTCGTGCTCGGCTTGGCTTTCACGGTCCTCTGGACGGCGGGATTCCTCCCTGCAATCGCTGTTGCCTTGCTCGCGAGCCTGCTGTGGGGTACCTACATCGGTTATCGCAAGCGCAGAGCGGGCGTCTCCCTCGAATCGACCGATTACTGAAGACCGCCCCTTTCCATGCAACCAGCGGTTTTCCCAACCCCGTCTCCGCCCTCTCATCTCGCCGCCGTTGAGCCAATTGACCAAATCATCTAGGTTGTTGCCGTGCTCGCTGCGGTTACTCGGGGAGTTGGTGAGATGGAGGTTCTCGATGTTCCCGAGCCGCCGGCGCCGGGGCCCGGCGAGGTCATCGTGGCGCCCGACGCAGTCGGGATCTGCGGCTCCGACTTCCACTTCTTCACGGGCGAGCTGCAGATCTTCGAGGGTTCGCCGTATCCCCGCATCCAGGGCCATGAGTTCACGGGGACGATCGAGCAGCTCGGGCCGGACATCAGCGGGCGGCTCAGCGCCGGCGAGCGAGTCTCCATCCTCCCGATCAGCCACTGCGGCGAGTGCTATCCGTGCCGGGTCGGCCGCGGCAACGTCTGCGACAACTTCAGCCTGATCGGCATCCACACGGACGGCGGCCTCCAGGAGCAGCTGCGCGTCCCGGAGACGCAGGTCTTTCCGATCTCCACCGACGAGCCGTCGATCGCCGCCCTCGCCGAGCCCTTCTCGATCGGCGTCCGCACAGTGCATCGCGCCCGCATCGCCGACGGGGAGCGCGTGGTCATCCTCGGGGCCGGGCCGATCGGCCAGGCGTCGCACCTGCTGGCCCGCGAGCGCGGAGCGACCACGCTGCTGGTCGACCGGCTCCAGAGCCGGCTCGATCTCGGATCCAAGACCGGTGCGGAGGGCCTGCTTTGGGAAGACCGCGAGCAGGTGATCGAGGCCTGCACCGAATGGTCGGGAGGGGAGGGGCCGCCGCTGGTGATCGACGCGACCGGGGCGCCCGACCCGATCCGCGCGGCCGTGGACATGGTCGCCTCCGCCGGGCGGGTCACCGTGGTCGGCATGTCTGGAGAAGAGGTCCCGCTCCGGATCGGGACGTTCACCGAGAAGGAGGTCGACATGCTCGGTGTGAGCTGCTGCGGGCCGGAGGAGTTCGCCGAGGCGATCCGATTCGTCGAGCAGAATGAGGCGCTGCTGGGGCCACTGATCACCCGGCGTTTCTCGCTCGAGCAGGCACCCGAGGCGCTCGCCTACGCGATGGAGAACCCGGCCGAGGTGATGAAGGTAGTAATCACCCGCAACTGAAGTGTTCCTGACAAATACTCTGACTTATCTATAGTGTGCCTGGGAGGCGCGATATGAGGACCGACGGTAAGTGGGCGATCAGGAGAAGGAGGCGTTGATGGAGGACGGCTCGGGGGTGGGCGTCCGGTCCGCGCCGACGCAGCAGGATGAACGCCTCGCGGAGCTGCTCGAGCTCGTGCTCGACCGAAACCCCTTTCAGCGCGGGCGCGTCGACGCTCTCGAGCTGGGCGATCGCCCGAGCCTCACCGAGTTACGCCCGCTGACCAAGCGGGATCTGGTCGCGGACCAGGAGCGGCATCCGCCCTACGGCACCAACCTCACCTATCCCCTGGACGAGTACACACAGCTCTTCCAGACGAGCGGCACGACTGCCCACCCCCTCCGGGTCCTGGAAACGGCCGAGGACTGGGCCTGGTGGCGGGAGCGCTTCGCGCACACAATGCACGCCGCCGGTCTGACCAGCGCGGATCGGGTGGCGCTTGCCTTCTCGTTCGGCCCCCATGTGCAGTTCTGGGCGGCGAAGGAGGGTCTGCAGGAGATCGGGGCTCTCGGCGTCTCGCTGGGCGGGATGGGCTCGGTGCAGCGGCTCCAGACCATCGCCGAGGTGGAGGCCACGACGCTGTGGTGCACCCCCACCTACGCGCTGCACCTGCTGGAGGTCGCCGTCGAGCAGCGGCTCGAGTCGGCCTTCCGTTCGCTCGAGCGGGTGCTCTGCACCGGCGAGCCGGGTGGATCGCTCCCCGGGCTCCGGTCTCGGATCGAGGAGGGGCTCGGCGTCGTCTGCATCGACCACGCAGGACTCACCGAGGCCGGACCCTTCGGCGACCCCTGCCCGGAGGGCCACGGGTTGCACGTCGACGAGAACGAGTTCGTCTGCGAGATCCTCGACGAGGACATGAGCCCGACGGCCCAGGGCGAACGCGGCGAGCTCGTGATCACCCCGCTTCGCCTCACCGGCTTCCCGGCCCTTCGATACCGGACCGGGGACTCCGTGATCGCCACCGACGAGCGCTGCCCGGCCGGCCACGAGGGGCGGTGGCTCCCGGGCGGCATCGTCGGGCGTACCGACGACATGGTGGTGGTGCGCGGAATGAACGTCTATCCGTCCGCGATCGAGGAGGCCGTCCGGCAGGTCTCCAGCTCAGGCGAGTTCCGCATCACCTTCTACACCGAGCGCAGCGGGATGGACGAGGTGAAGCTCGAGGTCGAGCTGACCGAGGGCGCCGACGCCCGCCGCCTTCAGGAGACGATGCGACAGCAGCTCGGGTTGCGAGTCCGCGTGGTCCCGATCGCGCCGGGGGTCCTTCCGCGCCAGACCGGCAAGTCGCGCCGGGTGGTCGATGAGCGCTCGCCGAGATGGGTGGCGTCGTGAGCGCCCAGCGGGCGACCCCGCGCTCGCGCCCCAGGCCGCAGGCCAGGGAGATCCGAGGCGCCAGCCAGCAGGTGGCCGTGCAGATCCAGCACTACGTCCAGGACGAGGGCCTCGGTCCGGGTGACTTCCTGGGCCGCGAGGAGGACCTCGCGGCCGAGTTCGGAGTCAGCCGGCCGACGCTTCGAGAGGCGCTCAAGCTGCTTTCGAGCGGCAACCTGATCCGCGCCACCAAGGGCCCCGGCGGGGGCATCTTCGTGGCCCACACGGCCGAGCAGGGGATGGGACGAAGCCTCAGCGACGCGATCGCGATGATGCTGGAGACCGAGGCCGTCAGCCTGCACGAGCTGCTCGACGCCCGGCTCCTCCTCGAGGTCCCGCTCGCCGGCCTGGCGGCCTATCAGCCCGCTGAGGACACCCTCAGCCGCCTGCGCGGCGCCGTGGACGCGGCGGTCGCGGCGCCGGACGACGCCGAGGTCTTCGCGGAGGCCGATACGGAGATCCACCGGACGATCGCCGCCGCGGCGGGCAACCGGATGATCCAGGCGCTGACCAACTGGATCTTCGAGGTCCTGCAGCCATCCCTGATCGAGGTGCTCCAGCCCGCGGTCGTGCAGTCGGCGCTGATCGAGCAGCACGAGGCGCTCGTGTCCGCCGTGGAAAAGGGCGACCCGGCCCGCGCGGAGCGCGCGATGAAGGATCACCTGCTCTACCTGCGCGACGTGCTCGGCATGGTCCAGGAGGAACCAGAGGCACCGGCGGCCGAGGCTGCCGCGGGGGACAGCGGTGGCTGAGCTGCTCTCCCTGGACGACGCGGTCGCCGAGCTGGTGCACGACGGCGACAGCGTCGCTCTGGAGGGCTTCACTCACCTGATCCCGTTCGCGGCCGGCCACGAGATCATCCGGCAGCACCGGCGGGACTTGACTCTGATCAGGATGACCCCGGATCTGATCTACGACCAAATGATCGGTGCGGGCTGCGCCCGCAAGCTGGTCTTCTCCTGGGGCGGCAACCCCGGCGTTGGCTCGCTGCGGCGCCTCCGCGACGCCGTCGAGCACGACTGGCCGGTTCCGCTCGAGCTCGAGGAGCACAGCCACGCCGGCATGGCCGCGCGCTACGCCGCCGGCGCCTCGAACCTTCCGTTCGGCACGTTGCGTGGCTACGTCGGGACCGAGCTGATGGAGCGCTCCAGCGAGACGATCGCCGCCATCGAGTGCCCGTTCACCGGCGAGCCACTGACCGCGGTCCGGGCTCTCCGGCCCGACGTCGGAATCGTGCACGCCCAGCGAGCGGACCGCGAGGGCAACGTCCAGCTCTGGGGGATCATTGGCGTCCAGAAGGAGATCGTGCTCGCCTCGGCGCGCTCGCTGGTCACTGTGGAGGAGATCGTCGACGAGCTGGAGCCCAGGCCGGGGGCGATCGTGCTGCCGACCTGGGCTGTCGGCGCCGTCGCCGAGGCGCCGCGTGGAGCCCATCCCTCCTACGCCCACGACTACTACGACCGCGACAACGGCTTCTACCAGCGCTGGGACGAGATCAGCAAGGACCGG